>Ga0307416_100000230_pt1 | contig 29749 bp, 59 predicted proteins | sample DK1Cmetagenome_2_FD_203821 | JGI IMG/M metagenome (GOLD analysis project Ga0307416, IMG submission 203821) | Maize rhizosphere microbial communities from greenhouse at UC Davis, California, United States - DK15-C-3 | ecosystem: Host-associated > Plants > Roots > Rhizosphere > Soil | place...
GTATTTGCCGGCAATTAGGTCGAGACGGAACATCTCTCTCCGGCTATCCGATATAAAAAGTTTATCCTGTTTAAACGACTTGGCAAGTCGTTTAAGAAGCTTTAGGTCAGTAGTCGGGACAATGAAAGCCATGTTGGATTTGCCATCGATGCAAATCTTCGCCCCGTCAAACGGCAGTCCCAGCTCTAAAAGTTTAGTGCGAGCTGTGTCAATGTCTTTGCTGGTTAAAATACCAAATGGGATGGTTTTTTGCATTTGCTCCTCCTGAGCGCAGCCGAATTTTTGGCTGCTATTTCAATACTCGTTCCAGTTTTGTTTCAAATTTTAATACTTTCTCAACAAATTCTAAACTAGTGTAGGCATTTCGGTCCCATCTTATTTTTACCCCTTCGTCAAAAACCTTAATAACTGTTCCAGTTTCGCCCTTTTCCATAACTGGAAAAAAGCTACTCTCTGTCAAAACCACTCTGTCACCCACTTTGAACTTCATTTTAAAGTACTTTCCAACTTCGTTAATGGACGCATTTCTTTGACGAAAAAGTACTCTATATTCTGACCTTCGTCCAACAGAACTCCGTAAATGGGGCTCTTCGGAGGCGCAACTTCGCTGGTATATAATATCGTCCCTTGACGTAGCTCCCCATCCCATTCGTCTATACAAATAACTTTATCCCCTACCTTGAACATTTAATCGCCCCTTAAGCAAGTTTAACACATCTCGTGCTCTTTGTAAATAGTGTCCGCTCTGTAAAATTTGCGCTAACCACGCATAAGTCCGCGCTTGTCTTAGCATTAAGTCTTTGTCCATATTTATCGCCATTCTCCTGCAACAACTTCTCGTCCCAGTTGTTTGCAAGCATGTTCGTTCGGCAAGTTCAAATCGTACAGTTTGTCCAGAAAGCGCCCAATTTCATAGAGATTAGACTCTTTTGCAAAGAATTCTTTTTGGCAATCGCTCAGGTATTGCCTAAGCTGGGATGTGTTTTTGCCAGCGGCTGTAAAAAGCTTTTGAATGCGTTCCATTGCTCCTCCTGAGCGCAGCCGAAAATGCGGCTGCTATTTCAACACCCGTGCCAGTTTTGTTTCAAAATCTAAATGTTCGACGTAGACGGCGAGGGGTTTATCGCCGTCATGTCGGTCCCACTTTACCCTTGCCCAATTGCTGCTAGTTGATTTAACTACCCCAGTCCAGCCTTTTTTAAATGTGGTGTAGTTCTCGTCCATCACCAAAATTACTCTATCTCCCACTTTAAATTTGCTCATTTCAATACCCTCGCCAGTCTCGTATCCGGTTCTAGTTCGTGTTCTCTAGCTGGAAAAATTAATCCGGCTTCATTGCTAATATAGTACCATCCGCTCGGAGTCTTCTCCTCTTCTACAGTAGCTTTTACGTCTTTTTCTCCCGTGTTTACTCCTATTCCTTTGTCTGTCCAGAGTATGCGATCCCCCACTTTAAATTTGCTCATAATTCTCCTGAATAATCTTAGCCAATTCGCTAAAAGTGTACCCCAGATCGTTCAAATCTGCAAGTGAAGTTTTTTTGCCTTTGTAAATCAGCGCCGCGTTTTGCGTTTTAATTCCGCTCCACTCTTGAATATTAAAGCTAAGCGAGGTTTTCCGGCCGTCAAAACTACCTAAGCCGCGATTTCCATAAGTGCAAATACCTTCACAAAGTGCAAGAGCGGATAAAACGCCGTTTACACAATACGCTCCGTCGTTTTCCAGCCGGAGAGTAGTTTGTCTAAACTCGCCACTTCGTAAAGCCCTGCACCACAACTGGGCGATTTCTTTTTTCATAAAAACTCCTTGACTGATCTTATCAAATTAAACGCACCATGTCAACCTCAAGACAAAAAAAGAGCCGCTTTTGCGGCTCTTTTTCAGCTTTAATGAAGCCTTAGATGCGTTTCTTTAATATGGAAATAGGTGCAACCTTTCCTCTCTTCTAACACTTCAAACAGTTCTACGGCACCTTTACAGCCCTTTTTTAAGTCCTCTGCGGTCGATTTAGCCTTGTCCCAGTCGTCCATATACCACTCGTGTCTCCCTTCAAATTCAATCTTATAGCGCGTTCTAAAGCGCGCTTCTTGTTCTGTTTCCATTAGATAAAATCCCTGAGATGTTCTGTCACATACTTAATCGCAATTTGCTTAAGCTTAGTATTTTCTTCAATAAGACGCTTCAGTTCTATTTCTTGTTCGGTCGGCGTTGCTGGTTTATCCACTTTTTCTGGAGCATTAAGCTCATATTTTCCTTCACCTACTTTTTCTCCAACACCTTTGCTGTATTTATAATATGTAGTGGCGGAGATTTTATAGCCAGCTTTTGCTGCTTTATCCATCGCATTCCTTACAGGAATGCCTCTTTCCACAAGTTCACGCACCATAAAATACGCTTTAGTTTTTCGATCCGATTGTGTCATAATCCTCTCCTTTAGTTGAGCGTTTGCTCGAGTTTTGTTGCAAGTCTAACTTGTCCCTCAGTCAACCCATGCAACATTGTTGCCTGGTTGAATTTATGTGTTTTATCTGTGATGATATATAGTCGATTATCCTCGTCAATTGAGGCGATCTTTCCTTTGGTGCCGATTAATTCACGGCTATAAACCGTCCCATTTAAGTTATAAATTACTACTCTGTCGCCTATTTTCATTTCCATCTTGCTCTCCCTTTGCTTTTGTATAGTAAGCGTATCAAGTATTGTGCGCATTGTCTACGATTTTTTGTAAAAATTTTTAAACTGTTTAAACTTTTGACAGCCGAAATTCTGCAAAAAGCTTGCCAGCTCCTTGAATTTCACGCAAACCGTAAGCAAAATTAACGCTTTTGTTGGTATTTCCCCAGATTACGTATTTGATTGTGTAGATTTTTCCGGCAAATAATATTTTTTCGCCGCGCTTATATTTGGGTAAATTTGGTGCTTTTAAAGAACCATAACGATGGTTAAACGTGTCCCAATGCAAACAAAACCTCCGGTTTTGTTCATCATTTTAACACTTGCTCCAGTTTTGATACAAGTTCAAAATGGTCGTATAGCATGTGTTCTAGGTAATATTTGAGGCGATTGTCTATAGAATTGACGCGTTTAATGGAAAATAATAAGGTGCGTTCTTCCTTTCTAAAGTCTATAATTTCCCACCTATCTCCAAACTCTTTGTCTTTTAAAATGGTACCTTTTTTCAGTTCTTGCACAAAAGCTACCTTGTTTTAGTATCAATACTTTAGTTAATGAAATGTAAAAGTCTCTCCCCGGTTTAATTTAGATAAATCGTCGCTATGTTTGTCAAGCAATTTTTGTACCATACCGCGTCTAATCTGGGATAGCTTTTCCAGTTTTTGCCGAGGAGCCCCTTGCTTTTCCAGCCTCAACTTCGCCTGGTAATAGCGAGAGTTAATGAGGCTTAGTTGCTGTTTATACGTTTTTGTCATAGCTCCACCATTGTTAAAACGGCTTTATCGCCTCCCCTTTTGTCAAACTTCTCCATCTTTTGAAGTGTCCGGATTAAACTGCTCTTAATAAAGCATGACTTTTTAAACCCCTTAAAATGCGTGTTAATTTTAAGTAAGAGGTAAGTGCAATGCCCATTTGGGAATAAAATGCGTAGCCTATCAGCATGCTCCATCCTACGCCCCTTATCATCATAATATTTCACATCAATTAAGACTGGACGTTTAATTTTAAACAAGTCCTTATAAGTTACTTTCCGCGGCTTTTTCACTGTTTACCTCCTTGAATAAGCGTTAGCCCTAGCATTTGAATGCGCAGCTTTTTAAGCTCTCTACGTTCGTTCTCAAGCTGTTCAACGTCGCGCAGCCCCAGAGCTTTACCTTCCAGTTGAAAGGTCAAATTGTTGCATTTCTCAGCCAAAATTTGTGCCGTTTCAAAGTCAATGTCGTATTCTTTCTTTGCGTTCATGCGATTTTTTCCTTTTTTTCTACCACTTCCTCCCCCAGTTCGTGAATCAGATTTACGATCTTATAATCAGATTTTGTAAATACTACAAGCTCAGCCTTAGCCCCGCGCCACTCAATGTTAGCGTTAACCAAGTCTTCCAGCTCTGAAATTTCGCGCTCTGTAAAGTCCACATCTTCGTTAAGTGTAATAATGTACATTTGTTTCTCCGGTTAAGGTGATTATACTAAATTGCCGCGCCGAGTCAACAATTATTTTTCATTTCCGTAAATAGCGTAAATTTCCAATCGGCGTTTTAGCTTTTTGTCGAATTGTCCGCATTGTGCTACTTCTTCGATAGCATCCGACGCGAACTTTTCCCCGATTGCAATTCTACCGATGATCAGGCTAAGGATTAGGTGGTGTGCGGCGTAGTGAAAGTTATCGTAGCTGGGAGTGAATGTAAACTTGTCAACCGCCTTTTTTGCCTCAAAACTTACAAATGATTGTTTTTCTTTATTAATACTTTCAATCAAAAGGCTATACATAATGCCAACGTTACCCTCCCATAATTCGCGCTCTTCTTTGTCATCGTCGAGACAGACAAAAGACGTTTGCAAAAGCCGTTCAACGATTTCTTCTTTTGTCATAAATCCCCCTTAGCCGTCTGAATTAAGTTTACAGTGTATTTAGCACAGTTTACCATTTCATCTGCGGTATAGCCAATAGAAAGTTGCTCACTGGCTAAGACATCGCTAAAAGTGCGAAATTGCATTACAAGCCGAGTCCCGTTTCTTTTGTAAGCTTAATTACGGTTTTCATTTTACATTCTTTCATTTTTTAGTAACGCAATTAGTATACTCAAATTTAGATCTTCTTGCTCTTTTTCAGCACTCGCCGCACTCCACGCCGCACTCGCCGCACTCCACGCCGCACTCGCCGCACTCGCCGCACTCCACGCCGCACTCGCCGCACTCCACGCCGCACTCGCCGCACTCGCCGCACTCCACGCCGCACTCGCCGCACTCCTCGCCGCACTCGCCGCACTCCTCGCCGCACTCGCCGCTGCACTTTTATCTAGTTCCCCTGCGATAACTTTTTTAGCCGTTTCCAAACAATCTCTAACCCCCGTATCATTGGGAAACTGTTTTTCGTAATTAGGCAGCACCATTTCGGCGCATTCCACTGACCATTGTTGCAACATTTTTAAAGGAGCAACCTTAGTAGCGAGCCACACCTTATCAGTATATGGAACGTCGTCTAATGCTAGCAACACTGACAGCTTGTCAGCAAAGTCGGGATACTTCTCTTCAAAAGCTTTTATTCCGGATTCGCACGGGTTATAGGACTTGATTTTAGCTATTGTTATTTTCATTGTTTTCTCCTTTGTTCCATTTTATACGTTTTGCCGCAATATGTCAAGCCCTATTCTTGCTTATCCAACTCTTCGGACCTTTTAAGCATTTCAACAAATAGTTCGTGCATTTCTTTAGCTGCTCGCTTTTTAATTTCCAGTCGGCGTTTGTCGTATTCACAATAAAGCTCCTCATGGATATCAAACTTCACTCCCGATCCAAATGCCCAGTCAAAAACAAAGGGCTCTTTTTGTGTCATTGACTCTTCGACGTTTAAGATAGCTCGCTTAAGATCAAAATAGTTTTTCATAAAATCCCCTTTCTTTTATTGTAATTGTTTTGCCGCAATATGTCAAGCGGCTTTTTCTTTTCGGATAATACGAAAATGTTCCACGTTGTCCAGACAAATGTCTTTAATGTCCAAAACTTCGCGAATGTCCTCAGTTCCGTCTTTAAAAAATATGCGCACCGTAATCATTTTGTCCGCCTTGTTACGTACATTTTAGCAAATCTACAATGGAATGCAAGCTAAATCTGTCCGTTTTGTACAATTAAGATAATTCCGCCAACTATAAGAATAAACAAAAGCCAGTCTTGCCGTTTCAAATTTTCCCCCAGTCAATGTCTAAATCGTTCATCGATCTTAGCTCGCGCTCAATCCGCAGCCGCAAAAGCTCTGCTTTTTCTTTGTCCGCGTCCGCTTTAAGCATTTGTCCGGCTAAACTCAGAGACCATTTCATGAGTTTTAGCTCGTCTTCGTTCATATAAACCGCTGTTCGTTTACTCATGCTCTACCTCTTCAAACGTGGCAAGTTCTTCTTCAAGTCTCATTACTAATGAAACATTTAATTGATCTTCTTTTCTGTAACTACTATAAGCCCCTTCCCAACTTAAAATTCGGTTAAGCTCCTCTTCACTCAAATAAACTGGAATGCGTTTCATAATTCCCCCTTGCTTATTAATTCCGCCTGTTTTTCCTTAGCCGCGCTTAAGTATTCGCAATAATGAAATGTTCCTTTAGAACATTTAATCACATACGGATATTCTACGCCGTAAACCGTATAAGGACGTTCCAGTTTGTAAATAGCCACGCCTTGCGCGGTTAAAATGCTTAGTTCGTTCATTAGCCGCGAACCTTTTTCAAAACTGCCGGACTTCGGTTAATCATAGCCGGTTTTACGCTGACAGTCAAGCTTTTTGGTGCTACGTGCTTAATAATGCCGTCTTTAAAGCCTTTACCCTGTTTTGCGAACGCTCCCAGCATTACAAAAGAGCCGAGGATGATAAGCGCGGTAAAAGTGTTAATTAAAGTGTTCATAGTGTTTCCTTTATTGTAAGCGAAAGTGCTTATAAAGCTATTATAGAGCGTTTGACGCATTGCGGCAATAGCCGCTGTAAATTTTACTTTATGGTGCCAAGGGCAGGGCTCTAACCTACATCTCCTTATGTCGTGCCGATGAGGGCGTTGCTTTATTTGAAGCCTACTTAAGCTTAGGCTACCTTGTCTAAGATTTACTCGCTTTTTCTTTTTCTAAACGCTTTTCCGGTTAACTGCTCATACTCTTGTTTGAGTAGCCGAACGTCCGCCGGATTGCTTAGAATCAGCTCCCGCAGCTCGCGCTCTTCTTGCTCGTAGCTCTTAGCCCAGTCTAGAAACATTGGAGTATAGTTCATTTTAAAGCCTCTCTGTTTAATTTTTTAGTTCTTTTAGTTTTTTAACAAGTTCTTTATAATTAAGGTTGTTTACAGAAATGCGAATTAAAGTTTTTTCTTCAATTCCCATATTTTCTTTAATTAAAGATTTAAATAGCTTTTCCCTGTATTTAACAATGTCTTTAAGAATCCCAAATACAATATAATCGTTTCTCATAATATTTTCTCCTTGGTGTGCTTATTTTAGCAAATTTGCCGTAGCGTGTCAATGGTTATTTTAAAACCGACTGTAATTTTGTTTTAACCTGTCCATAGCCAACTATTTGCGGAGTTTTCCAGCCTGCGCAGAAATAGTCGAAATAATGTCCATCTTTACCAATAGTGCGGTAAACCGGCACCCAATGAGCATCACCAAGAGCGTTAAAGCTTGCCTCGTAAAAGCCCATAAACTCAAATTTTAAGAAATTTTTAATAATAGCCGCTTCATGTTCTCCAAAATTCTCAACTTTTTTTGCCTTGCTAATTTCACCGCGTTTGGTAAAAACAAGTTTTTTAAGCCAGTCAATACCAAACTGGGATTGTTCTTCGGTGATTTTATAGCCGCCGGGCATATTATCAAGAGCCTTAACCAATTCGTCGTGCAGCTCTTGAATGTCCGAACGTCGTTCTTGATCAGAATACCTCATTGAATTAAGCATTTTAGCGAAGGCGAGAATGTCGCTCTTTGTCCAAGTCTGGAGCTGCATTCGCTCCCTTTGGAGCTTTTTATTACGGTTTGTGAGAGTTTTGTAAGACATAGGACATCCTTTGTTAAAAGCTGTTAATATGTTAAAAGAAAATGAAAAAGAACACTTTACCAACGACAATCCAAAAAGCGACATAACAAGCGAAAGTAAAAAGCTCAGAAAAAACCATGTTTGGCATAAAATTCCTTGGTTGAAAGCATTATACCAGATTGACGGGACGTGTCAATACTAAAAATAATAACAAACTAATAAACTTGTAAGTTGCTGATTGTGCGTTTGCGGCTATCTAACACATGACGAGGAAATTTCAAAAACTATTTTAAAGGGTTAAGTCATTATAAACAGGCTAAAAAGCAAAATAATTCTCCATTAATGCGTCATTTTTAAGCCATATTTTACTATTATAAAACTATATGAGTGAGGAGACGAGAAACTTCGTTTCTCTTGCCCGACGAACGAGGATGAGCGAGGGTTACCCGAGTCGAATCGCCGGCAGCGTTGACTGAGATGGGACGAATAGGTAAGGAAGGGCGAAATTGAGCTTATCAGAGCGTGTCAAAAAGTCGGTCAAAACAAGCGAATAAGAGCGAAATAGAGCTGCAAAGTATATGCCAATATCAGCACCAAACAAGCTATAAAAAGCAAAAATCTTTCAGTATAGCCGCAAATAAAAAATAGCGCAACTAAATTTAACTTATGCACCCTGCAAGAAATGTGCCAGCATATAAGAGCGAAACGCTTGGCGCGTTTCTTGCATATATAGCTGCGTCCCATGTTGTCCTACACCGCACGATAACAAATATTATAGTGCAAAAAATATTCTGCTAAAATGTCGGCTCATAAATTCGCCTAAAATAAAGTTGACAGCCTCTAAAAAAGTGTGCTATACTATAATTTAGTGCTGTAAAATCCCACACTGGGACAAGCTCCATCTTCCATCATCTCACACTCCTCCACATCTCGCAACTAAATATCTCTTTAGAAAAAATATCTTGCATTCTATTTTAGCTGTGCTATATTGAGTATAATACGGCGCAAATAATCAGCCGCCCAGACTGGGACAGATTGACAGCTTTTATAAAAGGTATAGGTGCCTTTAAAAAAATAGCTCTATAACGCACAAAAAAGCGGCTATAAAGCGTTTTTGCCCTATAGCCGCTGTAATGATCCTATTCCAATTCAAAACGCTTATAAACCGTCGTTCCGTTGCTTATAGTCTTTTCTACAATGAGATGGTCAATGTCGCTTGATTTTACATTGTAGCCAGTGTTCACCATGTGTTCTTTGAGTTCCTGCAATTTAGCAATGCCTTCTTTTTCTGTCGCAATGTTCGCAATGAACGTTTCCAGCGGTTGACCGTTAATGATTTCTACTCTGTAAAGTTTCATTTGTTTGCTCCTGGTACATTCATTATAGCCGTTTTGCCGCAGCGTGTCAACACCATTTAGCACTTTATCCTAAAGAGACGCTGAATTCTCAGCTACAGCATTAAATCGCCTATACGACGTTGGGACGTGTGCCCTGCCCTAGGTAGCTGTGTTGAGGCGATAACATTCACCTGGGCTAAATGGCAGCGTTATAGAGGCAAAGGCTATAGAATGCGGAGAGTTAAGCGAGCTGAGAGGTGGCATGAGAGTTGCAGGGGGGGATGCGAGAGTGGGAGTGGACCTACGGGGGCAAGTGGGGTGATGTGGCGGCGTGGCGGCGGATGAGCTGCGGATATATACCTGGCTATTTTTCCTAGTATCTGACACTCACCTTATCTGTCACCCAGCAATGTTTGGGAGCCTTAAACGTTTTAAAACTAATCACGCTCTTTAATCGCTCCAGTTCTTCTGCCGTAAATACGTACATCCTGCCTTTGGCGCAGAGGTACGAGTCTTTGTAAGTGGTCGAAAAAGTGTTGACTAAATAGGGGCCATTTGGCTTCAGAAATAAAATACCAAAAGCATTATAAACTATCATTTTAACACCTTCTCTAACTTTGTTTGCTTTCTAAAATTAGCGTCTACATACTCTACAGCCCGACCTTCTGTAGGAAGAGCACAGCCTCTGTGCGTTCCCCAAGATAAGAACCTTAACGTATAGTATTTAAATTTATTGCATTTAACCTCGTACCACGCTCCATTCTTTATAAATTGAACCACATCTCCCGGCTGGAACTTGGGCAGAAGATTATCTTCGTCATCTGTCACAATAACACCTCCTCCAGTCTTGTCACTGGCTCGAGTTCATCGTCGTCAAATCCGTACTCTTTCCCGTTAACTTCTACTGTGTAGCCCCAATATTTGTGATGTAGGGACACGATTTTACCTTTATAGCGTACTTCTGGGCCCAGCCTATACCAAACCATATCCCCTATCTTAAACCTCTTTGACGACGTTTTAGGGCGTTTCATAGTAAGACCTTTTCTAGTTTTGTTAGATGTTCCAGGTCGTCATCAGTAAAAGGTAGCTCAATGTCTAGATCAACCAACCTCACCACATAGCGTGGTTTATGCCATAGCCCCACAATTTCACCTTTCATGCGCTTTCCACTTTCAAACCTTATCCATACCAAGTCCCCTATCTTAAAACGTTTTACGCCCTTTTTAGAGCGTTTTATAGGCAAACTTCTGTGAGCCGTCATAATAGCGCCCGTTCCAGTTTTGTTGGCGGTCGGAAATCATCACCGTTCACATAGTAAACAATTCCTGTAGGTTCACATTGCCGCACTAAATAAACATTAAAAAAGTCTTTATTAATAATTGTAACAAGTTCTTTGTAGTGCAAAACAAACACTTTATCCCCAGGCTGGTACATAATCATTTTAATACCTTAGATAGTTTTGTTACATGTGTAAAGTATTTAATGTATCCGCATTTTTTTCTTAATAACCCCTTTGAGTGCTCAGTGCCGTCTTTGTTTATCCAAGTCATTTGCCAATTTTCGTCAGTAATTTCATTTACAACACATTTGAATACTATGCTGGAAGTATCCGTCCGAAATTCTAACTCATCCCCCACTTTAAACGGAAAGTTAGACAATTTCCACCACCACTTTTTTCAGTTTGCCGGTAGTCTTATCTGTCACCTTTTTCACTTTGTATCTCCCGCCCAGAATGTGCGTCTGTACAACCACACCCCTGCCGGGCTCAAACGCTCCAGGTGCTTCCATATTCACGTCCCCTTCACCAATGCTATGAGTGAACTCGTCCCAGTTTTTAAACGGGTTTAGAGCGTCTGGGACAATGCCAGCTTCGCTTTCCTGGGCAGAGCCTTGCATGTAGCTGGGGTCGCCGATAAAGAGCAGCCCGGAATGGATAAGTCCGCGCAATTCTTCTTTTTTCTTCTTTGTCTTTTTCATTTCAATGCCCCTTCCAGTTTTGTTTTAGGCCTAGTACTCCACTCGTCCTCATATTCGTTCCACTCATCCAAAGTGCCTCTCCAGTAAGTATAGTAACCTTTTCCTAGGGGCCTGCGCCATTTTATCTCATAGACACCCTTATTAAAGCTAAGCACCTTGAATTCAAAGTCCGCTCCATTTGGGGTATTGTCTATAGATACGTACTCCTTGCCCACTTCAAGCTTCATTCGCTTTCCTCCGGAGTCCAATCATTTTAGCGGACACTTGCCTCTCATTCGTTTTAAACTCAACACAGTCCTCGGTCAGGAGCTGGGACAAATCCTGCCCCAGTTTATACTTAATGTCGTCTAAGTGCTCTGAATTAAGATACTTCTTGTCCACAACAGACTGGGACACTTCTTCCTCGATCAGCCAGCGTTGCACCCAAGAGTCTAAAAGAACTGCCCGCTTTTTTTCTGGACAAAAATCAGTCCAGTCCGGAGCTTTGATAATATCGTATAACTCTTTAATTGCTTTATGTGTCATTTAAGCACCTTTTCTAGTTTAGTAAAAGGGCGAATATTGAATCTATCGTAAGGGAAAATCTCATTTCCCTCACTGTCCAACATAGTACAGCCCCATGAGTCTGATTCTTTAGTAAAAGAAACTGCTACTACTTTACCGATAATCTTATTACCGTCGTTGTCTATTGCTATAGCTGTGTGACCTTCAGGAATATACCAAAATACTCTTCCAAATTTATCTGTAATTTGCTCAATTTTAACATCTGTCACTTTTTCCCCAAAATCCGCCATAGTATCTGTCACCTAATAACAAGTTTTTTAAAATTATCGTTAGATATGCGGCACTGCTTTTTTAGGGCTAAAAAACGGCTAAAAAAGGCAGCTAAAATTAATATGATGCGTCACCTGATAATTCTTTTTGTATTTCAGCCAAAAGCAACTGGGAGATAACCTCAGCTACCATCTTAGCGTCTTCCGGCTTTACCATTGGGTAAACGAAATTTTGATTTATTATTCCTGGTCCGTACTGGAACGGCTTATTTGTCACTGGCGAAGGCTTTTGTTCTTTCTTCTTCATCGCTACAGTGTAACACAGAACGTCCAATCTGTCAACCGCCAGACAGGGACGTCGGGCGAAGCAGTCCCAGGACGGACATAGCCAGCCAAAGCTGGCGTTCACTTAAGAGCGGCTTCCAGCTTTGTTTGAAGTCTGAAATAGCTCTCTATGTGATGGGATAGGTATGTATGCACTCCAATGTGTTCTGAGGTCGACGGGTGTGTCCATTTTATTTTGTACCCATCGCCGTAAGTTTCCAAAATTGTAAGTTTCATATAAACCCCACCAATCGTCCCTATAAGCTTATCACCTTTTTTAAACTTCACTTTAGCACCTTTTCCAGTTTTGTTTGAAGTTCGAAGCTGTCGTCAATAACCTTGTAGGTAATGTAGCGATAAACTGTCTCCCCGTAATGTTCCCAAACTACCACATACCCCTGTAACCATACTCCCACTATCCTAGCAACACGCCTCTCCCAGTCTCCTTCGCACGGAAGCTTCTCGCAAACTACGTCCCCTACCCTAAACTTCACCCCATCTCCTTTTTGGTCGTGCGAAACCAATTTTAGTTGCATTATTGCCGCTAAACGTCTCTTCATGCCCGTCATGCCGCTGTTCCCTTCTTCCGCCTTCCAGATAAGTAAGCTCTCGCTCATGCAACACTCTGGTAGAGATAAACTGTAACAACTCTTGCGTACTAAAAGGAATGTACCAACACTATATCGGAGTATTCTCTGTCCAGCTGCTTGGTTTCGTTCAGTTTACAGCTCAGTTTCGGTACAGAGAAGTTCCAGCCCAATATCCCGTTGTGTTTATAGTCGTAACTTGCCATTAAGGATAATAAACCGACCTTGGCTGATAGTTTACACTATATGTTCCAGTTTGTCAAGTGTAAGTTATGGAAACTTAAACGATTGTCAATATTTTACTATTACTATAGTGTAGCCGCCCAAAAGAACAAGCACTTACGCCTTCTCACTGGGACTGCTTAACAAGGAACTTATGAAACACCTCCCGCTTATCCCGGCCGTACTCTTAGTCGCTTATACAGTGTACACGGCTTTCATTCCAATTACAATCGCACATTCCGTAATCGTAATCGCGCTATCCGCACTTTTCGGTTTAGCTGCTTACCTACAGTTCCAGGTTAACCCCAAGTACACACAGGTCCTGGTCAAATTAGAAGGTGAGTTAAAAGCCGAATTGAGTGAGCAAAAGGAGAAGAATGAATTACGCATTAAAATGTTGGAAGACGAGATGTCCAGAGCCGCCATCGCTAAGGTGAACGGTGCCGGAATCTCGTCTTCCTCATCTAATAGAGCCAAGACTACTCCTATTTTTTAGGATATATTATGGAACACAACCCTAACCACTTCAAAGGAGAGTTCCAGCTTGATGAAGATGGGACTTGTATTTCTAGGAAATGCTTACGATGTGAAATCGTCAAACCGGCTCAAGAATTCTCCAAAGTCCCGCCTAAGATAAATAAACTAGGCGTTAATTCTAGGTGCAAAGTATGCGTTAGAGAGTCTCAAAACCTACTGCGCAATACCCCTGAGCATAAAGAAAAAATGAAACGGTACAACCAAGAGTACGTGGTTAAAAATGCAGAAGTTCTTTATGAAAAAAGAAAACGTAAGTACCACAATCGAAGCCAAGAAAAGAGAGAAAAGGATAAAATAGAGAAGGCTATTTATTCTAGAAAAAGACAGGCATTAATAAAAGCCGGAAAAATATCTAGATATATTATTCCAAAAGAAAAAAGGAATATGTACGCAAAAAGGTATGTGTCCAGTAAGCGCACCAGTTCCCCCCCGTGGCTAACCAAAGAGCACTACGACTGCTTTGATTTTTTAGCCATCTTAGCCTCGTTGATGAAATCAGAACATACTAGATACGCTCTTGACCACATAATCCCATTAAGAGGAAAGAACGTGTGCGGCTTGCACGTACCGTGGAACATACAAATACTAAGCTCTTCCGAAAATAACAAGAAAAATAACAGGTTCGATGGCACGTACGATAACGAGTCGTGGAGAGCGTATGTCTGACATTTACCCAGAAATCCTCGCTACAGAACTGGAACAAGCCAAGAAAGAGAACTCTGAGCTGAAGGCAAAACTTGCCGCGGCTGAAGAGCTTTTGGAAGAGCACGGCATTGCTGAGAAAAAGCATGTCCCAGATGAGATACGAGTCTTAACTACGCAGATTGCGAAATTGGCGGAGCTTAACGACAAGGGTGTCCCGTTTGATTTAGAGACCGTAAAGATACTCGAGATACTGGTCAAGACACTTGCTGTAGCTCGCGGCAAACCAACTCCCCCAGATGATAATAAGCCAAAGAAGAAAGCCAAGACAGAGCCGGACGTCGGCAAATTGCTGAAGCTGGCAGAGGGGAATAAGTGATAGAAGAAAAAGAGCTATCCAAAGAAACAATCAAAGCTAGAGAGGAACTTTGGAGGCGCGGAATTCTAGACTGGAAGCTGACCCCGCCTCAGAAGCAAATTAAGGCCGGCATTCTTTCCGACAACAATAAAATATCCGTGGTGCTATGTAGCCGCCGATTGGGCAAGACATTTCTCCTTTGTACAATGGCGGTGGAGGTGTGTATTAAAAAACCTTACGCGGTCGTTAAGTACGCATTTCCGAAACAGAATATGGCTAAAAAAATGCTTATGCCAGTTATGCGTAAAGTGCTTGATGATTGTCCTGCCGACATTAAACCGACTTATATGACGGCGGAAAAATGTTTCCGCTTTCCCAACGGCTCAGAGATTCAGATTTCCGGAAGCGACGCAGGAGGCTGGGACAATTTGCGCGGAGGAGACTCTGATCTAAACTGTATCGACGAAGCCGGGTTCTGCGACGACCTTAGTTATGGAGTACGTTCCGTGCTTTCTCCCACGGTTAAACTTACTAAGGGTCGCACTATCATGGTCTCGACTCCTTCCAGGTCGGAGAACCACGAGTTTATTCAGGACTGGGTCTACCCTTACCAAGCGGAAGACCGAATTAAAATCTTTACCATTTATGATAACCCTAACTTTAACGCTGAAGCCATTAAGGAAGCGGAAGAAGAGTATCCTCGCGGCGTAGATGATCCTCAATTCAGAACAGAATACCTGTGCCACATTGTTCGCGGCTCAGAAAAAGCCATCTTGCCAAGCTTTAATGACGACGCCGAGAGGGAGATCGTTACTTCAGATTTCCAAATTCCTATGTACTGTGACCGCTACGTATCTCTCGATCCAGGAGGGAAGGATTTGACCGGACTTCTATTTGGCTATTACGACTATAAAGCCGCAACTTTGGTCATTCTGGACGAAATTGCCGTGGACGGCACCACAAACACCGCTCTTTTGGCGGAAATGATTCACGAAAAAGAGAAGCTATATTGGACAAACCCCATTGACAAGTCCGTAGATGCTCCATTTATGCGCGTTTCCGACGTTTCCAACGCCATTCTCCTTACAGATTTGCAGAAATTGCACGGATTGACGTTTTCCAAGACCAAAAAAGACAAAAAACAGGCGGCTATTAACGCTTTGGACGTTGCAATCATGCAGCGCCAGATCATAATTCACCCTCGGTGCGTAAATTTGCTCTACCACATGAAGTTTGCAGAGTGGAACAACACCCAAACGGAGTTTAAACGCTTAAAAGCCAGTCCCAGCGGTAAATTGCCGGCGTCCCACTGCGATTTATTGGACTGTTTGATTTACATGCATCGTTCGGTCGTAAAATCGCGCAATCCGTTTCCTCAAAACTGGGGAATTCCTACAGGTTCCAATGTATTCAGGGGCTTACGAGAGGATAAACCATCAGCCGGAGAATTTGGAGACGCTATAAAGAAGCTCTTCCGTAAAAAATAGCGAAAATTACTATTACTTTAATATAACCTCCGCAATTTCCGCGGGAAAGACTGTCCCATGGCTAAAAACAAAAAAGACATATATTTCGCGGCGGACGAATCAGACGTCCTAGTTACGTTCCTTCAGAAAAAAGCGCAAGCTTGGTTCCAAACTCTCAACGACTCTAATCACCTAGACACTATCAAGCGCTCTTGGCAAGCTTACCATGGCGTTTACTACGAAGACTCTCACGCAATCGGATTTTCTGGAGAAGCCGGCGAGCTAGTCAACCTTCCGATCAACCACTACCGCAACATTGCTCAGAACGTTCTGACAATGACCACAGCGACCCGTCCCAGCTTTCAAGCCCGCGCCATTAACACCGACCTTAAGTCCCAGATTCAGACAAACCTTGCCAACGGCTTGCTTGAATACTACATGCGCGACAAAAGACTGGAGCAAGACCTCAAGAAGGCTGTTGAGTACGCCATTGTAATGGGCACAGGCTATATTAAGATGGACTGGAATAGCACCAGTGGCGAAATTTACGACGTTATGGAGCCAGAATACGCTTACGAAGTTGACGAAGAAGGGAATGAAGTGCCGGTCATTGACGAAGAGACTGGAGAGCAGAAAGAGCTTACTCCAGGCTTCCCTATCTACGAAGGCGATGTGGAGTTCACCGTTCTTTCCCCGTTCGACGTTGTGTTTGACACTACAAAAGAGTCGCCGAAGCAAGATTGGCAGCTTTGCCGTACGTTCAAAAACAAGTACGACCTTGCCGCGAAATATCCCGAGCTGGAAGAAGAAATTCTTGACATTAAAACCAAGTCCGAAGCTACAAATTCCCGCATTTCCCTTGCCCCGTTTGATGAGACCGTAGATGTTCCAGTTTACGAGTTCTTCCATAAGCCAACAGAGTCCGTTCCTCGCGGCCGCTACGTCCTTTATCTCGACAAAGACGTAGTGCTCATGGACACTATCCTCCCTTATCGCAAACTCCCAGTATTCCGTATTTCCCCGGCTGACATTCTTGGCACTCCTTACGGCTACACTCCAATGTTCGACCTCTTGCCCATCCAAGACGGCGTAAACTCTCTCTATTCCACTATTCTCACTAACCAGCACACTTTCGGCGTTCAAAGCATTTATGCCGAGCGTGATTCTGGCATTTCAGTTAGCGAACTTTCAAGCGGTCTTAACCTCTTTGAAGGAAATCCCGGCTCTGCTCCTCCGCAAGCCCTTAACCTCACCCAAACTCCGGGCGAAGTTTTTAACTTCCTTCAAATGCTCGAGCGAGCTATGGAAGTTGTCTCCGGCATTAACTCCGTAGCCCGCGGTAATCCCGATCCTAAGCAGAACTTGCGCTCCGGCAACGCTCTAGCCCTCATTCAGTCCCAGGCTCTCCAGTTCATCTCAGGCTTGCAGCAGTCTTACATCTATCTTATCGAAGACGTCGGCACAAACCTCGTCACTCTACTCCAAGACTTTGCCCAGGTTCCGCGCATTGCCCAAATTGCCGGAAAAGCCAACGCTTCAATGATGAAAGAGTTCACTGGTGAAGATTTGAACGCCGTAAACCGCGTAATTGTTGACGCCGGTAACGCTCTTTCGCAAACAACCGCCGGCCGCTCTGAAATGGCTACACAAATGATGCAAATGGGACTTATTAAAACCCCAGAGCAGTATTTGTCGGTCATTAACACCGGAAAACTCGAAACAATGACAGAAGGGCAGAATAAACAGCTTCTTCTCATCCGTGCTGAAAACGAGCGCCTCATTGACGGCAAAGTTGAAGTAAACGCTATTCTTACGCACGATCACAGCTTACACATTCGCGAACACCAGGCCGTTCTTTCCGACCCAGACCTGGCCTTGGACAGCGAACTTGTCATACGCACACTGGGGCATATCCAAGAGCACATGAATCTCTGGCTTGATCCGGCTAACGCCCCATTGTTCCAAGGCTTGCGCTATGACGTTCCTCCGCAAATGGCTGCTCCAATGCCAGCGCCAGGCCCTGCTCCGGTTCCAGGTCCGCAAGACCCTAATTTGCTCAACAACGCTCCGGCGAACGATCCAGGATTGCAAACTCAAATGTCTGAGGAATTACCACAGCCAGCTGAGGCTCCGACTGAAACAGACTTAGGTGCTCCTACAACTGCCGCTCAGCAGTTCGGAAACTTGATTGGACAATAACGCTCTGAGGGGAGCAAAATAATGGCTAAAACCAAAAAATCCGCAGCGCCAGAAATTATGATTCCGTCTGAACGGGGCAAGCTTGATAAAGCCCTCTCCCAGGTTGTGAATGCTGGCGAAACCTCGGAAGACGCTCTTCGCCGGCTGTACTTGCCGAAGAATAGAGCTTTGTCGGACATGACGGACTTTCAGATTGGAGGCTTACACGACAAGTCGACGGACCTTCTGGGACACCTCGCCTTAGAAAAGCACGGAATATCTGACGCCGATCCGAAGATGGTACAGAAGCTTTTAAAAAAAGAATACGGAGGTGTTGCCGACGCTTTGCCTTCCATTATTGCTGAGAATGATCCGCAAACCGCTTTGAAAAAGTATATGAAAGCGAAGGAACTTGGGTACCTTAGTCCAGAAGACGTAGATGACCTTATGTTCAAAAGCATCTACGGAGTTGAGACCCCTTTTGCAGACAAAGCTGGGAAAATAGCAGGCCCAGCTGGAATTGCCATTGCCCCAGGTCTCGCCCCTGTCCGCGCCGCCGGAGTAGGCTTACACGAGTTCACACACGGGATAGAAGACGTTGAAACAGGAAATCCCGGCTATCAGGACTACAAACGCAACTTGGCTGAAATTCGCAAGCAGACGAACGACCCTATCGAAGCCATGAAAATGCGCACAGCCGGGCACCACGAGTACGACCCGCACTTTGAAACAGCCAAGGCTAACAACATTATAAAAGGCGTAGAGGACTTAGACGACATAAAAAAGGCTAAGTTGAAGCGAGAACTTGTTGGAAGGCTGTCTGAACAATTTGGTGAGGGTTTTAAGAAAGTACGCTCTGTAGCCCCAGTCATTGGCCCAGCCATCGGAGCTTATGCCGCCCTGAACTCTGGAGACGCTGCGGCTGCAATCCCTATCTTAAACGAAGCCGGAGACGCCGGACAATCTGGAGCAGACGAAAAGCAAATGCTTGCTGAACACGATGCCCAAGTTAACTACGATAGCTCACCAGCCGGCATGGATGCGGACAAGAAAAAACAAGCACTTAGAGCCGCGGCTGTACGTTCTTTAGCGGGTTTTAAATAATCTGCATGTAAATGTGCGGAATTTTACTATTACATAAGTGTATGGAACTGAGATTCTGCGCTGTATGCGAAAAAAATAAAAAAGCCTGTCAATTCGCCACAGGAATATGCAAAGCTTGTTATAAACGTAAAAAGCAAAGAGCGACAGGAGTAAAGGAGCGTCCAAAGTGGACGAAAGAGGGTCGGGTTAATTATCATAAGAGGTATTACCGGAATAATAAGTCTATCATATGCGATAGGGTGAGTAAGTGGAAAGAAAAGAATTATGATAAAGTTCTAAAAGCAGCAAAAGAATATCGCAAGAACAGCAAAGAGGTAATGCGGCCAAAAAGAAGAGAATTATCGGCAAAGAGGCGGGCTAGGAAGCAATCTGCAACTATTGGGAAGTTTCGTAAAGAGTTGATAGACTTTTATCAAAAGTGTCCAGAGGGTATGCACGTAGATCACATAATCCCTATAGCCGGAAAAGAGGTCTGCGGATTGCACGTACCTTGGAACTTACAATATCTAAGTCCAGAAGAAAATAGAAAGAAATCAAATAAAGTCTTACCTCAATAACGAGATAGACAATATAGCCACAACCCATTTCCGGGCTGGTTTATATAGGAGATATTGATGAGCGAAGCCATCGCACCTGGAGCGCAAGCCCCGGCCGCAGAAAGTGCTGTATCTGCGGAAAATAATAGCACACAAGTTCCACAAAGTCAAGGACAAAATGGACAGGCTGACCAAGCAGTCCAAGAAATCCAAGACGCAGTTGAAGCTGGAGAGATATCCGAAGCTCAGGCTGCAAAGATGGTCAAAAAGCTCGAACTTAAGGTTAGAGGTAAGACCATTACAAAAGAGATTGACCTCTCTGATGAACAGTACCTTAAAGAGCAGCTCCAGTTGGCAGAAGTAGCCAAAATGGAGATGCAGAGCGGGGCAGAACTTCGCAAGGCTTATCAGCGCGAAATGGAACGTCTTCGTAGCGACCCCTTCTCCGTTCTTCAAGAACTGGGACTGGACCCTGAAGAGCTTTCAACCGGCTACATTAGTAAGAAAATTGAGGAGATGAAAAAGTCTCCGGAACAGATCGAAAAAGAGCGCTACCAGAAAGAACTAGAGACGGCTAAAGAGCGTCTGAAGAAACTGGAGCAAGAGCGTGAAGAAGCGGAAATGAGCCGCTATACAGAGCAAGCTAAGTCCCAGCTGAACGAAGAAGTGGACAAGGCGATTCAGGCGCATAAATCTCTGCCGAATCACCCGCTTGTACGTAAGCGCATCTTTGACGAAATGAAGTGGGCAATGGACCAAGGCTTTAACGAAGTTACTGCCGAAGATGTCCTCCCTATCGTACATAAACAAATGCGTTCCGAGCTTAGCGATCTTTACGATTCTATGCCGGATGATGCTTTGGAAGACTGGATCGGTAAAAAGACTATTGAGCGTCAGCGCAAGAGCCGCTTGTCTGCGAAGAAAGTCGCTAACTTGAACGACGTTAAGCCTACAGCCGCGTCTGTTAAGCAGCCGAAAGAAGAAGAGTCCGCTCCAAAGAAGAAAATTAGTGCAAAAGAATTTTTTAGAGGACGTTAATAACTGGGAAGTTGAACACGGCTCTTGGACAACCTACGGGCTCCGAGACAACCAAGTAAATGGAAAAGTGAAAAGACGATTTCTGAAAATATAACCGCCGAAAGGCAAAACAAAAACAAATCGCGGAAATCCCGCAAAAAGGTAAATTTTTATGGCTCAGTACACTGACGTTTCAACCCTCAACGGCTTGTTTATCTAAGTTTGAACAAGTTGGGTGCAACCCCCACTCTCGCATAGGAGAGAAAAGAGCGTGAATTGCTGGAAGCCCGATAAACAGGGGAATCAGCAGCCAAGCCCGCAGAAGGCGGGAAGGTTCAGAGACTAGACAATTACTTTAATCTTGATCCGTATGGAGTTAGAGATATGATGAACAAAGACAAACGTAGTTTGTGTTTAATGATGGCGTTAGGTGATGGATGTATCCATTTTACCAGTAACCGTACTTCGGCATCAATAACAATCACACATTCTGTAGAACAAGGCGATTACTTAAAATGGAAAGCGGAAGTTCTAAAAGAAGTGTTTGATAGAGATGTTAAAGTTAGGGTGCACGGTAAAAATTCTGTTCAAGTTTCTATTTGTAACAAAAAAATAAGAGCTTGGAGAAAATTCATCTATAAACACGATAAAAAGGATTTGGCTAAAATTGTACCATTTATTCGTCAACCAGAACTGGCTCTTGCTGTCTGGTTAATGGATGATGGGTATGTAGAACCAAGTTTTGCTAAACTAGCAGATGGATCTAAAAAAAACTATGGAGCTAGATTTAGAATTTTTACGTGCGATCAAACACTAGAAACGCAACAAAAACTTATAGAATGGTTTGAAAAAGAATTAGGAGTAAAGCCTAAAGTACATTTTCAAAAAGATTCAAGAAAAGGAAAATCTTATCCTTTTTTAAAAATGAACCAAGTCGATAGTTTAAAATTGTGGGAAAAAATTAGAACGTTTGTTTTACAATTTAAATCAATGAGAAATAAATTTCGACATATTGAATCATTATATCAACAGAAATTGTCACAGTGCGCTCCCGACAGAAATGTTGGATGATATAGCCCAGGTACATACGAGATTAAGTATGATACACAAAGAAACAAGCCTATGCAGACAAGATCAAAGACCTCGTTCCAGAAGGCGTAAAGCTCTATAATATGGTGCCATTCGCTGGCTCTGAGAAGCAACTCGGCGGATACTTCAACGCTCCAGTTGTCCTCGGCCTCGAGCACGGTTAAGTTTAGCCGTGGTAAGGTAGTAATATCTTACTAGAAAATCGGACAGTATCGGTGGAAGCTAAAGTCGATTTCGACGATGCCAATACCGAGGTAACTTACGAAGATAAAGATTCGTAAGCACCGTAACGCATAGTAGCTGAACCTCCGTAGGAGAATATAATGCTACCAAGAGTGTCCGACCCTGAAAATATCAGGTGAAAATGTATGCTGAACTTATAGGAAACTATAAGAAGTAGAGGATAAAAAGCCTTTACGATAACAAATTGTTTACTTACGGCGGCGACACTGGCGCGGTCTTCACTTTGAACGCTTCTATCGCTTCTGCTATGGAAAACGCTCAAGTTCGTGGCTGCGAACTCGTTCTCCGTTCTGCTATCTCTGTTGCCGCTGCTGCTCGTTCTGTAACTTCTAAGAACGCTTTCGAGCAAGCTACTAAGCGCATTGTTCAGAACATGCTCAAGTCTATGCACATCCGTCTCGAGTCTCAGCTTTTCTACGGTCAAGTTGGTATTGCTCGTATCGCCGACGTTTCTGCTGCTCCAACTATCGAAATCTGCGCCTCTGAGTGGGCTGCTGGTATCTGGTCTGGTTCTAAGAACATGGCAATCGAAATCCGTTCACAAGCCGGCACTCTCCGCGGTACTGCTAACGTTGTTAACGTTGACCTTGCCCTCAAGACCGTAACCCTCGACGCTCTCCCAGTCGGCACTACTGGTAACGCTGACGCTGAGAACGCTGCTGCTGACGTTATCTGGTACAAAGGCGCTTACAACAAAGAATTCGCTGGTCTCCACAAGATCATCACTAACACCTCTACCATCTTCGGAATCGACGCTTCTCAGCACGACCTCTTCAAAGGTAACGTCGTTCTCGCCGGTACAGACTTCGGAGCCGGCGCTGCTTTCATTTCCTTCGACAAGATCGAAGAATCTGTTACCCGCGCTATGGAGAAAGGTCTTATGGAAGAGGACGTTGTCGCCCTCGTTAACCCTAAGCACTGGGACAAGCTCCTCTCTGACTTGAACGCCAAGCGTATGTACGACTCTTCTTACTCTTCTAAAGAGCTTGAGCAGGGTTCTAAGTCTATCAAGTTCATCGGCCAAAACGGTCTTATCGAAGTTCAATCTTCTCTCTTCGTGAAAGAAGGCTACGCTTACGTAATCCCGCCGAAAGAACTCGAGCGTATCGGTTCAACAGAAGTTACTTTCCAAATGCCTGGTGTTGAAGAAGGCAAGTTCTTCCGTCTCCTCGAGAACGAGAACGGCTATGAAATGCGTTGCTACGCTGACATGGCTCTCTTCACAAGCGCTCCTGGTCAGCTCTCTGTTATCAAGTACCTCAAGACTGCTTAATCTCTCCCGTACATTCTGTACAGCCAAGGGGCCGCGTTCTGCGGCCCCTTTCTTTTTAGGCACATTGTAATATTTCTTGACAGAACCTTAAGAATGTGTTAAAATCTGTACACCTCCAGTTCTAATCCCCTCTTAGACCGGAGAGACACCTCCTCCCTTGGTTAGCCCAGACCGAGCTGTATCCGTTCAGGAAGCCAGTCTGGGCTTTCTTTTTGCTGGCTGTTTCTCTAAGTGCTTGATTTTCTGTGTACACACTGTCCGTAATAAAAAACCCCGAAAATTACTATTACTTATGTAGAGCAGCCGTTTTTCTCGGCTGGCAAAGGACTAAGTAATGCCTAAATCATTAACCATCGGGACAGAAATTTTTGAATTCCCTCTTTCTGGTGAAACTGGTAACTACGGATCAGAAGTTACCGATTGGGCTACTGCTGTTTCTGATGGTTTAGCCACGGTATTCCAACCTAATGACATTCTTTTTACAACCGTAGCTATCAGCAATAACATTTCTTCTCCAGTTTCAATCACAGGGTTTTCTTTCGATACAGCTGAAGTTATTTCCATTAATGCAGAATACCGTATTCAACGCACCACAGACTCTCCGGCTAATAACCTTGTTGAAAGTGGTGTTTTACAGGGCTACTTCGACGGCACAAACTGGGGCATATCCCAAGAAAGACAAGGTGATGCTGGTGTTACGTTCGACATTACAGCTGGCGGACAAGTAACGTACACCTCTACAAACCTTACGGGAACAAATTATAGCGGAGTTATTTCATTCCGCGCTCGTGTGTTTAACAGCGCAACCTAATTCTAAGAGGAATTCATAATGTTAGTAAAAAAACAATTTACTCGTGGTATAAGGCTAGTTCCTGATAACGTAGCTTTTGATGGAGCTAACGGAGAAATTAAGGTTGACCTATCTTCCGCAAAGTTTCAAGCGTATCTTGGCGGAGCTTCTCGTAATATCGTTACCGAAGATCAATCAGCCCCGCTAAGTAATAAGTCTATTGACGCGGACACTAACACCATTTCAAACCTGGAAGTAGACAATTTAAAAGCAGGGGTCCTTGATACCGACCTTACAACCGTTTCTGGTTCTGATAATACCCTTCCGTCCGCAAAAGCTGTTAAAACCTACGTTGATGCAGGTGATGCAGCCTCTTCAGCTGCTCTTACTGCTCACTTAAACGACACTGTAGATGCTCACGATGCTTCAGCCATCTCTAACGTCCCATCTGGAAACTTAGCTGCTACCGACGTTCAGAACGCTCTTAACGAGCTTCAGACTGATATTGACACCCGGGCTACTTCAGCAAATCTCACTGCCCACATTAATGATACAGTTGATGCTCACGATGCTTCAGCCATTTCAAACGTTCCGGCCGGGAACCTCGCGGCTACAGACGTACAAGGCGCTTTAAACGAGCTTCAAACTGACATCGACACTCGCGTTGTAGGACCAGCCTCAGCTGTAGACAATCGCGTTGCTCGCTTTGACGGAACTACAGGTAAGCTTATTCAGAACTCCGTCGTAACCCTTGACGACTCTGGTAACATTTCTGGAATAGCTAACCTAACTGCGACGGATATCAATGCTACAGCCAGTCTTACAGCCTCCGCTGTATTTCAGGAACAGATTACCGATGACACTACAACCACTGGTGCAAATGCTACCATTTCTCCAACAACCCCAATTATTAGATTATCTAATGCTTCTTTGATTAGCGTTGATATGATTTCTGCCCCAGCTTTTGGAAAGAATGTAACTCTTATTAACCAAACTGGCAGTAATATCACTATCAATAACAACACTGGTGGAACGGCTGCAAATAGGATTTTGACAGGTACAAAAACCAATCTTTTATTGAAAGACGAAGCTAGTATACTAATTAAGTACGACAGTACCGAATCTCGTTGGATGGTTTCTGGAATAAATGACTCAACAGGCTCTACAACAAGCTCATCAAGTCTCATTTCAAATTTAGGATTGGCTGCTACTGTTGCAGCTAACGCTCTTACTATCGCAATTAAAAACTCTACTGGATCTGATCCTAGTGGAGCCGATGCTGTAACTGTAGGATTTAGAAGCGCAACCGCTGGAACAGGACAATACACTTTAGTAAACATTACTTCAGCACTTTCTACAGTCATTTCTTCAGGTTCAACCGCAGGACAGATTAGCGGAGTTGCTTCTGATCTTTATGTGTATCTTATTAACAACTCAGGAACAGCAGAAGTAGCTTGGTCAAGTTCTATTTTTGATGAAGGGGATTTAGTTTCCACTACAGCTGAAGGGGGAGCAGGAGCTGCTGATAGTTCTACAATATTATACTCTACTACTGCAAGGAGTAACGTCCCAGTTAGATTAGTAGGGCGGTTAAGAAATACACAGGCTACAGCAGGAACATGGACTTCAGCCCCTTCGCAAATTGCACTAATTCCTTTTGATAGAGCTATTGCTGTGGCTGCTCGTGGTGTAAACAGCGCCGGAACTACTTATACGAGTGGGTCTGTTGCGGTTCTTCCTTACAACGTATCAAAAACTATCGACACACATAACGCATTAAACACAACAACCGGAATATTTACCGTTCCTATTTCCGGAAATTATCAAGTTGATGGAAGTTGTTTATTTGCGTCTGCTTCTTGGACTACAGTTAATACGTTTGTTGAGGTTATTATTTATAAAAATAACGCAGTTTATTCTAGATCATCAGATGCTGTGATTCAAACATCTTGTACTATAAATTTAGGACATTCTATATCTGATATTGTCCCTTGTGTTAAAGGGGATACTTTAGAAATACGAATTTTGCAAAATAGAGGCGCTAATACTTCTCTTGTTGCGGACACAACTTACAACCGCGGCTCATTCATCCTAGTTAAATAAGGTAATAATATGATTAAAGTGATTGTAACAAAAGACGGCGTTGAAACACATGCTCCAGAATATGAAACAATGGAGCAAGCCCAAGCTGCAATTTCCTATCATGTTTCTGAACAAAACTGGGGAAAGCCGGGAGAATATAGTTACGAAATCGTAACAGTTCCTGTTAACTTGCAAGCTCCGATTAACGAAGCTGCTTTGGCGTATCTCGCTGCTACAGACTGGTATGTTATTCGTGCTTCGGAGACTGGAGTTCCGGTTCCGCAAGACATTCTGGACGAACGAGCTGCTGCACGATTGCGCATCGTTCGATAAGCCGTGACGTGGGTTTTACTCCGAGCAAAGCGTAATAAACTTCTTTTGGAATCAGATCGTTATATGCTTTCCGACTTCCCGATTCCTACAAAAGAGCGCGGACTTTGGAGAGAATATCGGCAGTATTTAAGAGATTTGCCAAAATTGTACGACGATAAAACTATTAGCTCAGCCAAAGTAAAAACCTATAGCGAGTGGTTGGAGTTCAGAAGAAGTGGAGTTTATTAAGTGCTTGAAAAACTAAAAGAATTACATTTAAAACTCCACGAACACGGTATTCGTTTGTGGTATTTGCGAGACCCTATTAAAGGTGCTCCAAGTGTTTCGCTTACCATGCTAGTTATTTCCTTTAACTTGTACATCTTAACTCTTGTAAACAAGCTAGGAAAATGGTTCGGAGACGTTGACGGTAGTTTTCAACTATTGATTTTGAGCGCTTCTTTGTATTTTGGACGCAGCTTTGCTTCGTCAGGAAAGGGTAAGGCGACTTTGGAAGATAAGAAAAAGGAAGGGGAATAAATGTCAACAATTTTTACTCAACGTAAGATCAAAAATCTTATCGACGCCCCGGAAACGATAAACTCAGACTGGAACAGTCCCAGCGTGTCTTTAGATGATAGATTTGGGGCTTTTTCGGTTATGCTTCGTTATGAAAACGGTGCCGCGGCTGACATGAAAGTATATCTAGAATTTTCCAACGACAACGTAAACTTCGCCCGCCTTTTGGAGACTGAGGGCGCTATTACAGACTCTTCTGGGACAGTGCTCTACGACGTTTCCAGCTCCGGAACACAATACGCCCGGATTTCCGTTGTAGTTACGGCCGGAAGCATTGACGTGGAAGAGATTCGATATACCGGCGGACAATTTTCCTAAAGGATAAGAAATGGCTAATATTGTTATTCGCGTTGCATATGATGCGATTACTGGAGGCAACTCTGCTTCCACAATCAGCTACGATAATAGTGGTTCAGGCCTCTCTGCCACAGACGTACAAGCTGCCATTGATGAACTTGCAACATCTTCTTCAACTAGGTATGTGGACACTTTTAACTCTACCACAGACTGGGCACTAAATGTGTCAGATTATCAAATGTTATACTCTGTAGCAGCTCACCAAAAAGGTGCAAACCCGAATACTTCAGTTTTTATTGACGTAGCTGGGGTTTATGAATACGTAGAACCAGTCATTGAAGTGGACGGCTCCGGCAATGTAACCATTAAAGTATCATCAACTCCAGACAACCGCTTTGCGGGTAAAGTCGTAATTTTATAAAGGAATAAAATGTCTACTAAAAAGTATTACAACAACGTAGAAGTTAAAGCAGACCTTGCCATTACCGGCAATGCAACCCTACCTGGAACGAACAGTATTGCTACGCAACCCTCTGGTAATTTGACTGCGACTGACCTAAACGCAGCTCTTGCCGAACTCCAAGGAGATATTGACTCTGGAGCGGCTGCCCTCACTTCCCACTTAAACGATGCCTCAGATGCTCACGATGCCTCTGCTATTAGTAACGTCCCAGCCGGCACAATCGCTGCTACAGACGTTCAAGCTGCTATTAACGAGCTTGATGGAGATATTCAGGCTCACCTTTCTGACGCTACAGATGCCCACGACGCTTCAGCCGTTTCCGTTGTTCCTACAGGGAACCTTGCTGCTGACGACGTTCAAGAGGCGCTTGTTGAGCTTCAAGGCGACATTGACGACATTTATGCAGATATTGCCGCTCTTCCGGACCCAATGGAATACAAAGGCACATGGTCTGCGGCTACAAACACTCCAACTCTTACAGACGGCTCCGGCGATAACGGCGACGTTTATCACGTAAATGCGGCTGGCACTGTTGACTTCGGTAACGGAAACATCTCTTTCGAAGTCGGCGATAAAGTAGTATATAACGGTGCTACAGCCCGCTATGAGAAGTGGGACATGACAGATGCAGTTTCTTCTGTCTTTGGTCGTACAGGCGCTGTTACAGCCCAAAACGGCGACTATACGGCTTCTCAGGTTACAAACGTCCCTGCTGGCTCAATTGCAGCCGTAACTGTTCAAGCTGCTATTAACGAGCTTGACGGGGACATACAAGGACATATTACAGACGCTTCTGATGCTCATGATGCCAGCGCTATTTCAGTTGTCCCTTCTGGGAATCTTGCATCTACAGACGTACAAGCTGCTCTTGAAGAGCTTCAAACAGATATTGATAATCTATCTCCCGGTTCCCCTGGAGATATTGATGAGACTTCATTTTCTCTCGCAAACAATCAAGCTTCTCCAGCCGACGTTACAGGTCTTGCCTTTGCTAACGGCGTAGTGCGCTCTTTCGAAGTGCTTGCCTCTGTAGAAATTGACGCAACTGCGGCCAAATATGAAGTTTACAAAATGCTCGGCGTACAAAAAGGCGCAAGCTGGGATATGTCTGTAGAAAGCACCGGAGACGACGCGGGTGTACTTTTCACAATCACTAACTCTGGTCAAGTGCAATATACGTCTTCAAATAACGCTGGCTTTGTAAGTGCTGTTATTAAATTCCGTGCCATTGTCACTAGTTTTTAAGAGGTAGCCCATGGCTGATAAGTACACTAAAGGCTTAATTGTCCCAGACGAAACGGATATTCCAGAAAAGCGAGATAAGTTCTATCAAGAGCGTCTCAAGCTTCAGAATAGCCCAGTTCATACTACCGGACAGCTTAATAGTGACTTAGTGTCAGACCTCCCAGCGCAGAAGATAGATAAGCTTCAAATGAAAGACATAACTTCTCCCTCTGATGTGGCCGAAAAAGTGGCTGCACACAGAGCGGAGCGGGATATGTTAAGAGAAAGGCTTCCGTCTTCTGAAAATACTATAAACTATAACGATTTTAAGAAAAAACCAAATCCTTCTAAAGTTCCCGGCTCTACCCTAGACTATAAACAGCTCCGGCAAGAGTTTATGGAAAAGGCTAAATCTGCAATAAAGAAGCCAAAAGGCGTAGCGGCTATGGCAGCAACGGCTCTTCTTCCTATGCTAGTTTCGGACGCTGCGCAGGCATCTACTCCTTATCAAGCTGCTACGAGAGCGCTTGAAGAAGGAGACCCGGTGTCGGCGTTTATCCCAGGAGATGCCGGCCCTTCTACAGGAAGCTTTGACCAAAGATTAGAAGCCGGTCAGCTCACTCCGGAAGAGAAGCAGCAGCTACTTATACAGCAAGCAAGGATT
>Ga0307416_100000231_pt1 | contig 29695 bp, 17 predicted proteins | sample DK1Cmetagenome_2_FD_203821 | JGI IMG/M metagenome (GOLD analysis project Ga0307416, IMG submission 203821) | Maize rhizosphere microbial communities from greenhouse at UC Davis, California, United States - DK15-C-3 | ecosystem: Host-associated > Plants > Roots > Rhizosphere > Soil | place...
AGAAGTAGTTGCCCTGGTAGACCTCGGCGACGTACCCGTCGCCCGTGGTGACCGTCAGCTCGCCGCCGCCGCTGGAGAAGACGCTGGTGGAGGTGACCCAACCCGGGTTGGTCCCGTTGCCGTCATCGGAGCTCGTCCCGACCGCGTCCTGGACCGGCGCCCCAACACTGGGCTGCATCGGCACCATCGCCGAAGTGTTGACGGTGCCCCCACCCGTGACCCGGGATGTATCGACCACGGTGGTGGATCCGCCCGAGGAAGGGATGGACTTCGAGATTTCGATGTATGTCTCGTCGTCGGACTGCAGCCCGCTGGGGTCGATCAGCGTCGTCGGGTTGTTCCGCACGTAGCTGTACCGGTTGTGAGCCTGGCTGGACAGGGGGTCTTGGCCGACCGGGTCGGGTGTGAGGAAGCGCCGCGCCTCGGGGTCGTACATCCGGCCCTTCATGTTGATCAGGCCGTTCTCGTCCTGGTGCTCGTGGGCGGTGTACCCCTGGCGGGGGCCGCCGTGGCGCTGATGGCCCCGCGGTTCGTAGCGGGCGTCGACGCGCCGGCCGAACGGGTCGTAGTACAGCTCGCCGAGGATCTCGCCCGGCCCGCCGACGGGCCGGCCCGCGGCGTTGGTGACCTTGACGGTGGAGCCCTGCCCGTCGGTGTGTACGGGGTTGAGCCTGGTGTCCACGACCGGGCTGGTGGCGCTGCTCTGAACCCGGTTGACCTGGGCGACGACCTCACCGTCGACGACGATGTTGTGCAGATTGTGGATCTCCGTACCGCCGGTCTCGACCGGCGTGCGCCGCTCGAACAGCCCGGGCACGTAGATGACGGTCTGGCCGGCGTCGCGCTTGAGCACTCGCTCGCCGTCGGCGTCGTAGCGGTACTCGGTCCGCATGCCCTGACCCCAGTCGTGCACCGTGGGCAGGTCGAAGTGGTTGTAGCTGATCGTCCGCTGTGGACCGGTTGTCTGCCGTCCGGCCGCGTCGTAGCCGTAGTGGGCCGAGTTGCGGGAGGTCAGCGCGTGCGGCGGGGCACCGTCCTCCCCGTGCCCGTAGACGACCTCCTGGAGGGGCTCGGTGCCGCGCCGGAACGTCTCCCGCTTGAGGTTGCCGACGGTGTCGTAACCGTAGGTGGCGTTGATCGCGACCTGACCCGGTGCCGCGACGCGGGTGTACCACCGCTTGATCCGGTTGAGTTCGTCGTATTCGTAGACCTCCTGCCGTCCATTGTGGTCGTCCCCGCGCTCGATGACGTTGCGGTTGTTGTCGTAGTCGTATCCGATGTCCACCAGCGTGCCCACCGTGCCCGGACCGGTCGTGGTGATCCGGTCCAGCAGGCCGGTCTCCGGCCGGTACTGGTTGACGCTGACCACGCCGTTGGCGTGTCGCTCCTCGGTCACCTGTCCGGCGCCGTTGCGCTTCAACGAGTAGATGGCGCCGCCGGTGGCCGCGTTGCGGACCTCGCTGCGGTATCCGCTCGGGTTGTAGACGTAGTTGACCTTGAATCGTTGCGTATCGTTGATGCCGGGGATCGCCGGGTAGGTGAGACTCTCGGGCCGGCCGACGGCATCGTAGGTGCGGGCGATCTCGTACTGCGTTCCGTCGATGTTCCAGGTCGTCGTCGTCGGCAGGCCGTGCTGGTTGTACCGGTAGACGGTGCCCGTGCCGTCGGTGCTGCGCGCGGTGGCCAGCTTACCGATGCCGTTGGGGGCCGTGTCCCACGTGTTGGTGGCGGTGCCGCCGGGCGCGATGGTCGTCTTGACGCGGCCGAGCGCGTCGGGCCGGTACTCGACGGTCTCATTGGTCCCGTTGGTCTCGCTCACCACGTCGCCGAACGCGTTGTACAGGGTGGACGTGGTCCCCGCGCTCGGGTCGACCAGCTTGGTCCGGCGGCCGAGCACGTCGTAGTCCATGCTCTGGACGGTGCCGTCCGCGGCCGTCATCGTCTTGGGCAGGCCGAAGCCGTCGTAGGAGAAACTGGTCGTGAGCCAGGTGGTGGAGTTCGGATCATCCTCGGCCCGGGACGCGACCTCTCCGTCCACAGTGGCCAACGTGAAGCTACGGATGCCCCGACCGTCGACGGTGTCGGTGCGCAGGCCGCTGTAGGACCGGGTGACCCGCACCGCGTCCGGGTCGACCTGCGCGGTCAGGCGCCCGTGGTTGTCGTACTCGAAGCTGGAGTTGTGGACGGTCTGGCCGGCCAGGAACGGCTGGGACACCAACGCGACCCGACCGAGCCGGTCGTACCGGGTGGTGACCGTCGACCAGCCACCGTCGAAGGAGCGCACGCTCTGCGCGGACTCCCGACCCAGCCGGTCCAGGGTGAGCCGGGTGCCACCGCCGCCGGAGCTCGTCGTCTCGAAGATGTGGTCACCGTCGACGACCATGTGCGCGGTCCGGGCGAAGCTGCCGTCCGCATGGTTGATCTCGCGTAGGCGTCCGAACCGGTCGTAGCGCATCGTCGCCTGCACGCCGTTCGGATCGGTGACGCTGGTCGGGACACCGAGCCCACCGTCGAACTGCATCGTGGTGCGGTGCTCCAGCGGGTTGACGATGGCGTCGAGGGTCAGCCGGCGATCGTCGTACTCGTACCGGGTGGTGCGCTCCTGCCCGGCCGCGTCGCGCTGCGTCGTCGAGTCGACCACGCCGAACTGGCCCGGCCGGATGACGGTGGTGAGCGTCAGCTGCGGTTTGTCCGGCTCGACGACGACCTCCGTGAGGTTGCCGGCGCCGTCGTAGTCGAGCCGGGTCCGCCGGTTGACGCAGATGCCGGCGGCCGTGCAGCCCTCGGTGTCCCGCAACGTGATCAGGCCGATGAGCCAGGCGGCCTCGTCATTGCGGAAGCCTCGTTCCTCCTGGTACACGCGGCCGGATTCCGTCCTGGACGTGACGACGTCGACGTTGCCGAACCGGTCGTACTCCTGCCGCGTGGTGCTTGTCCGCAGCACCTGCCAGGCCCCACCGGGTGGGCGTTCCCGCTCCGTCTCGGTGGCGAACCGCCGTTCCACCGTGAACGTGCCCGGGACCGTGAGTCGGCGCAGCACGTTCTCGTGGTCCACGGTCTGCTGGTACTGGGTGCCGCCCGGCCGGTCGAACTGGGTGAACGTGGTGAGGTCGGGTACGAACGCGCCCGGGTACACCTCGGTGGGCCCGTCGGTGTCGCGCGTGTTGTTGTCGAACGCAGTGGTGACGGTGCCGCTGGTGATCTCGTCGGTCACCGTGTGCTGGGCGACCCCCAACCAGCCGCGCCCGCGCAGGTCGGCCCGCGCGCCCCGGTAGCTGTGGAGGAACCCGTGCCACGCTAGCGGCGGAGCCATACCGGTGGTCAGGGCGTGCCGCCGGACGACGGTGCTGCCGCGGGTCAGGCACATCCGCGGGTACGTGCAGCTGTCCGGCGTGTGCGTGGCGCGGTCGCCCAGGGTCGAGTACTCGACCTGTACCCGCGAGCCGACCCCGTCGATCGAAACGCCGGTCAGCAGGTCGGGAATCCCGTCCTTGTACTGCCGGCGCAACACCTGTAGCTCGCCCGGTACCCCGGGCCTGGGCAGCACGAGGTCCAGCAGGCCGTCGCCGTTGCTGTCCAGCGGCTGCGCCGGCGCGTAACCCCAGTAGGACGGCGAACCGGCCGACTCGAGGACCGGACGGCGCTCGAACCGATTGTTCTGCCAGGTGTAGATCTGAACACCACGGGCGAAGTCCTCGAAGCCGCTCGGCGGACCGGGATGCAGGATCATCACGTCCTCGGCGCCGTCGTTGTTGAAGTCCGCGATCCGCACGCCCGGCGTGAAGTCGCCGTTGGGGGGAATGATCGGATTGACGTACTGGGCCGGCCCGTTGATCACGGGGCCGAAGCCGTTGCCGCTGTTGAGCTGCACGGCCAGCCCCATGAACGGATAGACCGCGTCGCTGAGCCCGTCGCCGTTGACGTCGGCGAACTGCCGGTCGAACATGCGCGGGTTACCCGCGAACAGGTTGATGTCCCGGACGTCAAGGTCGCTGACGACAGCGGGGTTGAGGCTGACGGTCTGGAAGACGTACCCACCCTCGGGCGCCGGAACGATCCGCAGTAGGGACGTGCGTCCGTCTCCGCGCACATCCACCGCGTCGACCAGGCCCCACTGGGTGCCCAGGCCCTGGGTAACCGTCTCGCGGTGCATCGTCCCGAACTGGTTCGACCCGACGGTGCCTCCATTGAGTCGGTAATGCCAGGGACGCTGGGAGGCATCGGGGTGTGAGGCGCGCGGGGTCGCGAAGTCGGGAGTTCCGTTGCCGTCGAGGTCCAGGAAGAACGGTGTGGACAGTCCGAACGTCTGGCCGTTGTCCTCCGGGTCGACGTCCTGCGGGTGCTTGCTGAAGCTGGTGCCGTTGGACCGGTACATGTCGTAGAGGAACAGGGGCTCGGTCTCGGACTGCGGCACCTGGACCATGAGGTCGAGCCGCCCGTCGCGGTCGACGTCGATGGGCTTGACTCCGGGGCGGTTGGTGAGCGGATTGACCCCCGGGATGTTCGCCGTGGTCCGGCCGGTGAAGGTGCCGGTCGCGTTGCCGCGCCGGATCCACCAGGTGTTGTCGCCGATCGGGTACACGAGGTCGTCCCGCCCGTCCCCGTCCACGTCGCCCGGCACGACCAGCCGCCCGTTGACGTCGCTGGTGCCCACGTCGGTGATGCCCGTGTTGATCTCGTCGAACTCGTACGTGCCCAGCGACCAGTCGAAGGCGAGATGACGCTTGCAGGCGCCCCGCCCGTCGCATTCGGACAGGCCGGACAGGCGGCTGCGGAACGTGGAGCTGTTGGACACGTACCCCAGCCGGTACTCGCGAAGCATCGTCGACCCGTCGAACATCTGGACCGCCGAGAGGAGCCGGGTGGTTCGGGTGTGAACGCCCACCGAGTAGGCGTCCACCGGGTCGGACCGCGGCGTCTCCGGGTAGACGAACCTCACCTGCCGGTCCGGGCTGTAGGTGATGCTCAGGGGCAGCGACTCGACGTACCACAGGTCGGCGGCGCCGCCCTCATTGAGCCGGTAGGCGTAGTCGGCCCGGTTGCCGTTGCGGTCCTCGACGCTGGTGAGCAGCCAGGCCGCCGTCACGCGGGCGGAGGAGCGCTCCAGCCTCGGGTCCCGCGGAGTCGGCGGCCGTAGCTGGTAGGGCCGGATCCTTCCGTTGTTCGTCGCCGTCTGCTGGCCGAAGGTCATGATCCGGCCGTCCTGCGCCCAGGCCCGGAAGTAGTCGGGCACGTCACCGGTCGGCCCGAACGACTTGATGCGGGCGAACATATCGTTCTCCGTGCGGTACTCCCGCTCCGCGCCGGTCGCATCGCCGACCGGCATCAACCGGCTGCCGTCCAGGCAGTACGCGTCCGACGACGTGTAGCTGAACTGCCTGATCTCGCCGTCCTGGGCCAGCGTGCGCTGGCACGGCGTGATCCGGGGCAGCCCGCTCAGCGACCACCCCACCCCGAGCAGGCCGTTGCCGGCGCGGCTGTGGTAGTTCAGCGAGAGCCCCGGCTTGACATCGCCCCGGGCATCCGGCGTCCACAGTGGAAGGCTGTAGGCCCCGGCGCCGTCGTCGGTCACCGAGAAGCTGCCCTCGGTCACTCCGAAGCCCGAGACGCTGTCCACGAGTCCCCCGGGCGGGACCGCGGCCTGCGCCTCCCGCCGGGCCGACGCCGCGATGACCGCGAGCGTCGACAGCACGAGCGTCAGGACCAGCAGGCCGGACATCGCCGGCGAGCGACCACCACGTCCGCGGCGGCGGTGCGGGCGATGGACCCCGATCCGAGACAGGGCATTCACGATGTCCTCCGAGAATCTAGTGGTGGCCGCCGTCGCAGCGGGGGGCCCGGGTGACCGATACGGTTCCCCGCGAGTTGCTGACCGTCGCCCGCACGGCCGTCGCCGACGTGCCGCAGGCGCCGGTGACGTGGTCATCGTTCGTCCAGTCTGGACGGGCCGCTCCGTTGACCGTCCAGGTGAGCGTGGCGCCGGCCAGCCGGGTCACGTCGCAGAGGAAGCTTCGGATGTTGGTCTCACACGACATGCTGACGATCATCGGGCCGGTGTCGAGCAGGACCAGATCGTAGGCGAGCAGGACCGGCAGCACCGGCTGGAAGTAGGTGGGCGCCAGGCAGCCGGTGCCCTCCGTACCGACCGACGCGATCCCCTGCGCCTGGCCGCCGGCCAGGAGTGAGCCACCGGAGTCGCCGTTGTCCGCGCAGGTGCTGGCCTTGATGAGACCGGTCTGCTGCCGGCCGTTGACGACCAGCGTCGCATTGCGGGCCTGGATGGTGCCGCAGCGCCAGCCGGTCGCCTGGCCCGAGCGGCATACGGACGCACCGACCGCGGCCACCTGCGCTCCGCTGACCACGACGTTGCTGCCGTTGTACTTGGTCACCCAGGGATACATCGTCAGCCCCGCGTTGACCTCGGCCCAGGCATAGTCCTGGCTGCCGAGCACGCGACCGCGCACCACCCCGAGCTCCCCGCCGTCGTGACCGAAGACCGGCAGGCCGGCCTCGACGCAGTGACCGGCCGTGACGAGGCCGGGCTCGTCGGGCCCGCTGACCACGTGGGTGACGGAGAAGCCGATGGAGCAGGGGCTGACGAGGCTCAACGGGTCGCCGCCCCGCACGTGGTGGAGCTGTTCCACCCGCTGCGTGGACGCCTGCACCCGTACCGCGTTCGTCTCTACGCCGCTGGTCTTGACGAACTCGGCCGCGGCGGCGAGGGCCGCGGGATCGGCGAACACGACGACACGGTTGTCCGCGAGGTCGACGTGCCAGCCCCGTACCGCCGCGGGAGCCTCTGTGGCGTTGAGCCGGTCCACCACCGCGTCCAGGTCGCGCGCGCCGCGGGCCACGACCCGGGCCTGGGCACCGGCCCGGCGCACCTCGTCGGCCCGGGTCGCGTCGCTGACCGCGACGACCAGCGAGCCGTCCGCCGCCAGCCACGCGCCGCCGAAGTCCGACCCGAGGTGGTCGCGCAGTCGCGCCCCGGTCCGGCCCGCGACCTCCTCGCGCGCCAGCCGCGCCCGGGCCGCCTGTTCGGTCAGCCCGAGATCGCGCTGGAGCGCGGCCACCATGTCGTCCTGGGCGAGGTCGGCGGTCGTGCTGATCTGGTCCGCTCGGGCGTGGTTCGCCACGGCGGCGAGTGCGACCACCGACAGCGCCGCCGCGATCAGGGTTACCGAGGGCTTTCGACGCACGTTTCGACTCCTGGCGTGTGGGTGGTGGGTGCGGCCGGGTTCTCGTACCAGACGATGCCGAGCTGCTCGATCTGCTCGGAGGTGACGACGTCGAGGTCCGCGTCGCTGTCGATGTCGACCAGTTCCACGTTGTCGAACTTCGTGCCGGACGGCCCGCTGATCTCGCGACGTTCCCAGCCGCCCTGATCGGTGGCCGCCAGCCAGACCACGCCCGACCGGTCGGCCTCGGCGTGGGAGTAGCTGAAGACCAGGTCACGGTCGCCGTCGCCGTCGATGTCGCCGACCGTGACATCCTGGTACTGGCCGACGTTGTCGGGCTGCGGGATCGGCGTCACCTCCCACGGACCCCAGCGGCCGAGGTTTCGTCGCAGGAACGTCGTGTTGTAGGTGGGACCACTCGCGCCGTCGAGCACATCCTCGCGCCCGTCGCCGTCGAAGTCCTCGACACAGAGGAACTTGTGCTCACCGCGGGCGAAGCCGATCGGGTGGTTCGCCCAGGCTGCGCCGTCACCGGTGTTCTCCAGCCACCGCGTGCCGCGCAGGTCGTAGATCCGTGTTCCGTCCGGGTTGATGATGTAGGTGCGGTCGGTGAGCACCACGTCGGCGTCCTCATCGCCGTCCACGTCCCGCGGGACGAGGCTCTGCGTCCAACCGACCCGCGACATCACCGTGTAGGTCCAGGCCGAGCCGTCACGCGGGGACTGCGGCGCGCGGAACCATCCCACGGTCGCCGCCGGGCCGGCCTTGCCACCGCCCACGATGTCCAGGCGATCGTCACCGTCGATGTCGACCACCGCCGCCTTGATCCAGCGGTGCCGGTCGACGGAGGCGCTCAGCGTCACCGAGGTCCAGGCCGCGGCGTCCAGGATCCGGGCCGGGTCGTCCGGTCCGAAGTGGACGACAATGCGCCGGCACTCGCAGGCGCTCACCACGTCCAGGTTTCCGTCGCCGTCCACGTCGGCGAACACCGCGTCCTCCGCACCGTAAAGGTGTGTGCCCACGGTCACGGTCGGCCACGGCTGCGCAGCATCCTCCGGGTGGAGCGAAACTGTCACCAGGCCCGCCTCTTCCCACGCCGTGGTGACGTCGGGACGGTTGTCCCCGTTGATGTCGGCCAGGTGCACGCCGTCGGCTCCGCGTGGGCCGCTCGCGATCGTGTGCCGGGCCCACGGATCGGGGGGCGGCTCCACCGCCGTGGCCTCCGGCGACGTGGCGGCCGTGGCCACGGCGTAGGACAGCAACAGCGCCGCGACAACGCCGGACCTCGCTCTGGGTCGTTGCACCGCTCACCATCCTCACCTTGACGGCAGCCGCCGTCGCCGGCCGGACACCGACAAGCGACTATGCGGCACAGTGCTTCGGCGATGCTTCGGCGGTGATTAAGTCCGCAGGTCATGGTGCAGAATCAGGGTTGCGTTCGAGCGATGTAAGCGCGGACGGCTGTGTGGACAACGACACAGAGGGCCGGGCCCGTCCATGCGTCACTTCCGACGTGAGCTTGTCAGCCGCCTTCGGAGTCGCAGCCGGAGCCATCGCCTGCGTTGATGCCGTGCCCTATATCCGCGATGTGCTGCGGGGAACCACGCGCCCGCACCGCGGCACATGGTGTATCTGGAGCCTGCTCGCCGTGATGGCGTTGCTGTCCCAACTGGCCAGCGGCGCCGAGTGGAGCCTGTTGATGCTCGGAATTCAAGCGGCCAGCGTCATGGTCGTTTTCATACTCTCCATCACGCGCGGAGTGGGCGGCCTGGGCCGGTGGGATGTCGCGCTGATCGCCCTGGCGGCGTTCGGGCTCGTCGGGTGGCTCATGTCGTCCCAGCCGATCGTCGCCACCGCGTGCGTCGTCGTGGCCGACGTGGCCGGCGTCCTGCTCATGCTGCCCAAGACGTGGCGGGACCCACGCTCGGAGACCGCGTCGAGTTTCTCGCTCGCGGCCGCCTCGGGCGCGCTGGGCGCGGCGGCGGTCGGATCGCTGGACCCGTTCCTGTTGATCTACCCCGCCTACTTCGCCATCATCAACGGTGCCACCGCCGGGATCATCCTGGTCCGACGGCGCATGACCGCCCGGCCCGCGACTCGCGGGCGGCCACAGTCGCAGCGGTAGTACACGACGATGCCGTCCGACGTCCGATGCAGGGACAGCCACCTCGCCGGATTGCTGACGGCCGAGTCCCCGTGCAGCGGACACGAGCGGCCCAGAGCCCGCAGGTACGGTTTCACGCCGTCAGGCTCCCCGACAACACTTGGAGGCGACTAGGAGGAGGTCGGGTCCCGATTCACGCGCACGAGCTTGGCGCGGAGGTCGTCCGCGCCGGGGTCGTCGACATCCTCGAGGATGTCGAGGGCGCTCCGCCAGGTATCCCGGGCCGCGCTCGGGTCACCGGCCGCGTCGTACGCATCGCCGAGGTGCGCGAGGATTTCGGCCTCCGAGCGGCGTTGGCCCTGGGCGCGGCACAATGCGATTGCCTGCCGGTAGGAGGCGATCGCCTGCGTGTACCGGCCGAGGCCGTGGTAGACGTAACCGAGGGTGTCGAGGGCCGCGGCCGATCCGAAGCCGTCGTCGAGGTCGCGGAGCAGGTCCAGCGCCTGATGAAGGGTGGGCAGTGCCCCGTCGTAGTCACCGAGCAGGGCGTGGTGCATGGCCATGTTGTTGAGCGCCCGGGCCTGCCCGCTCCGGTCGCCGATGGCCCGGAACGACTCGATAGCCCGCCGATCCTCGGGGAGCGCCTCGGCGTAGCGACCATGCCTCCCCAGCGTCCAACCAAGCGCGGTGCGGCCATTGGCCTCACCGAGCATGTCTCCGCACGCACCGGATATGTCCAGCGCCCGTCGCAGATGATCGTAGGCGTCGTCGTAGCGACCCAGGTACACGTAGGTGTGGGCCAGCGTGCGGCGGAGATAACCCTCGGCGGTGGGGTCGGCGAGCCGGCGGGCGGCGTCGAGGGCCATGCGGTGTGAGGTGATCTGGTCGTGCCAGTATCCCCGCCGCCACAGGAACGTCGCGAAGGCCCACGCCAGCTGCCAGGCGTGTGTATCGAACCCGGTGCTCGCGGCGCGGTGCGTGACGGCGAGCAGCACCCGATGTTCGTTGGTGAACCATGTCGCGGCGTGGTCGGCGTCCTCGAGGCGTTCGGGGGTTACCCCGGCTTCGACATCCGCGAGAGTGTGCGGCTTGGATCTGGTTGAGTCGAGGAGCCGATCGGCGGCGTGGGCGCTATGCAGATAGTGATCCAGCATGCGGCGGACGGCCCGATGCCGGTCGGCGTCGCCGTCGCGGGCGTGGGCCTGCTCGCTGGCGTAGGCGCGCACGAGGTCGTGCAACGCGAACCGGCCGGGGTGGGATTCGGTCAGGAGATGCGCGTGGACCAAGTCCGCCAGCAATGGGCCGGCCTGGGCGGGCGGGAGCCCGGCGAGACTGGCTGCGGCGGGGGCGCCGATGTCCGGGCCGGGGTGCAGGCCGAGGAGCCGGAACAGGCGCGCCGCCGCCTGGTCGAGGGCGTGGTAGGACCAGGAAAAGGCGGCGCGGACGTCGGTGGCCGGATCGGACCCGGCAAGTGCGTCCAGGCTGTGGCGCGTGGCGCGCAGCTCACGAGCCACCGCCGTGAGGGAGAAGCCGGGATTGAACGCCGCCCGGGCCGCCACTGTGGACAGCGCCAGCGGCAGCTGCGCGCAGCGGGTGATGATGTGCGACACGGCGTCTGGCTCGGCCGCGATCCGATCCGCCCCGATGTGGCGGGCGAGCAGGTCCTGGGCGTCGGTGGCGCCGAACAGGTCGAGCGTGAGCGGGTCGGCACCCTCGCTCGCGACGAGTCCGGCGAGCTGGTGGCGGCTGGTCACCACGACGAGGCATCCGGCCGCGCCGGGCAGCAGCGGGCGGACATGCTCGGCGTCGCGGGCGTTGTCGAGCACGATGAGCATGCGGCGATCGGCGAGCAGGCTGCGGTACAGAGCGATCTGACTGTCTAAGTCAGACGGTATTCGCTGCGCGGCAATCGCCAGCGCGTCGAGGAACCCCCGTATCGCCTCCTGGTGGCTCACCGGCCGACCACTCGGATCGAAGCCACGCAGGTTCACAAACATCTGGCCGTCTGGGAATAGGTGGGCGACCTGGTGGGCCCAATGGACGGCCAATGTGGTCTTGCCGATGCCCGCCATGCCGGACACCGCGGAGATGACGACCGCGGTGGGCCGGTCGCCCCGGGCGGCCAGGATCGTGTCGAGCCGGCGCAGCTCCCGCGCCCGCCCGGTGAACGTCCTCGTCGCCATCGGCAACTGGCGCGGCACCGGGATCGGCGGCGTCTGTTCCGACCAGGCCAGTGCCGAATCGGCGGTCAGCATCCGCTTGTGCAGCTGCGCAAGCGCGGCGCTCGGGTCGGCGCCCAACTCGTCGGCGAGCCGAACCCGCAGCCGTTCATAGTGCTGGAGCGCCTCGGCCTGCCGCCCGCAGCGGTAGAGCGCGAGCATCAGCTGGGCGGCGAGGCGCTCGTCCAGCGGGAAGGCGGCGGCCCGCACGGTCAGGTCTCCCAACAATGACGCGTGGCGGCCGGCGGCAAGGGCCAGGTCGTTGCGATCCAGCTCCGCCGCGTGGCGTTCGGCGTTCAGAGTTTCCCGGACGGACTCCAGCCAAGCGGTGTTCAGCGTCCCGAAGGGCTCGCCCCGCCACAGTCCGAGGGCCTGGTCGAGCAGGCCGAGGGCGACGGGTTCCTCGGCGGAGCGCGCCCGCGCGACCAGGTCGCGGAACCGGTGCATGTCCACCGTCGCGGGATCGACGGTGAGCATGTAGCCACCGGCACGCCGCCATTCCAGGCTGACCTCACTGGCGGCGGCCAGAACGTGGCGCAACCGCGACGCGTACCCCGACAGGGCCGTGCGGGCCCGCTGGGGCCTGCGCTCCCCCCACACACGATCAAGGAGTTGGTCGACGGGAACCACCCGATTGGCATCCACGAGCAGCGCGGCCAGCACGCAGCGCTGCCTGGCGGTGCCCGGGTCGATCGGGTGGCCGCCGATGGACGCGTCGAAGTCTCCGAGCAGGCGGAAGGCCACCACCCCGTCGGCGGGATCGACCATCATCGCCGGGCGCGCCACGCGTCCATCCAACCACTCAGTGGTGTCGAACTGGCCAGCCGGTGCGGATGCGCTTCACAACCCTTGTGATGCGGCAACTTCGGCGAAGTTGCCGTGATCTTCCGAAACAGCCTCTTGGACCCTACGAACGTCCAAGTCCTCGGCATGGTCTGTAAATGGATCTCCATTACACGACTCTAGCGGCCCAGCGCGTAGCCCTGCCGGCCCCGCGGATCGGCGGCCGCCCTCAGCACGCCGGTGGCCGGGTCCCGACCCACCGCCGAGAGCCGACCCAACGCCCAACCGTCGGCCACGACCACGCGATGTCCTCGACGGCGCAGCCCGTCGAGGACATCACGGCCCACGCGGTCCTCGACGACGAGCTGTCCCGGATGGGCGTCGCGGGGGTGGAAGGAGCTCGGGACGGCCACGCTGTGCCAGCTCGGCGTCTCCACCGCCTCCTGCAGGTCCCGACCAAGCACCAGCCGGGCCAACAGGAACACGACCTGCCACTGGTCCTGCTGGTCGCCGCCCGGCGTGCCGCAGGCCAGGACGGCCGTGCCGTCCCGCTCCACCAGCGTCGGGCTCAGCGTCGTGCGGGGACGCCGGCCGGGGACCAGGCTGGCCGGCAGGCCGTCCTCGAGCCAGCACATCTGCAACCGGCTGCCGAGGGGGAATCCCAGCTCCGGAATGACCGGTGAGCTCTGCAGCCAGCCCCCGCTGGGCGTGGCCGACACGAGGTTGCCCCAACGGTCCACGACGTCCATGTGGCAGGTGTCGCCACGCACCCGACCGAACCGGTCGACCGCCGGCTCGCCGGTCACCGTGGACATCTCCGGCCGGGCCGTGGGTTCCGCGGACGGATGCAGATACGGGCGCAGATGGTGCGGCAGCCGAGCGGGTACCCCCTCGGGCTCGCCCGGCCGCAGGTCCAGGCTGGCCGTTTCCGTCACCAGATCGCGGCGCGTGCGCGTGTAGTCGGGCGCCAGGAGGGCCGCCAGCCGCGGCGGCACCGCGTCGCCGTACCACGCCTCCCGGTCGGCGAAGGCGAGCTTCGCGCACTCCACGGCGACGTGGATTCCCTCGGCCGTCCGCGGGTCGATGGCGTCGTCGCCGTACCCGTCGAGCAGGGCGAGCTGCTGCAGCAGCACCGGGCCCTGCCCCCAGGCGCCCGTCTTGTACACGACGACGTCGCGGAAACCGTGCGAGGTCGGCGCCTCATAGCTCGGCGCGAACGTGGCCAGATCCGCTCCGGTGATCACGCCGGGGTGCCGGTGGTCGGCGCCACCGGCGCCGGGATGGCCGAAGGGCCGCCGGGCGAACCGGTCGATGTGCTCGGCCACGAAACCCTCGCGCCAGACGGTCCGCGCGGCGTCGATCCCCCTCTCCCGCCCGCCCGGCGCCGCGGCCTCCGCGTCCAGCAGGCGCCGGTACGTGCCGGCCAGCGCCGGGTTGCGGAACAGCGCGCCGGCCCGGGGCGGGCCGCCGGAGGACAGGTACAGCTGCGCCGACGGCGTCCAGTCGTCGGCGAAGAGACGCTCGACGGACGCGATCGTCTCCACCACGCGCGGTAGCAGCGGATGGCCGCGTTCGGCGTAGGAGATGGCGTGGGCCAGCACGTCGGCCAACCGGCGCGTGCCGTGATCCCGCAGCAGGGTCAGCCACGTGTCGACCGCGCCGGGCACGGCGGCGGCCAGCGGTCCGGCTCCCGGTACCAGATCGAAGCCCAACCCCCGGTAGTGCGCGATCGTCGCGCCGGACGGGGCCGGACCTTGTCCACACAGGACAACCGGCGGGGATCCGCGCTCGGAGAAGATGATGGGTACTTCCCCACCGGGGCCGTTCATGTGCGGCTCGACGACCTGCAACGCGAATCCGACCGCGGCGGCCGCGTCGAACGCGTTGCCGCCGGCCTCGAGCACGGCCATCCCGGCGGCCGACGCGAGCCAGTGGGTCGACGCGACCATCCCGAAGGTGCCGGACAGCTCCGGCCTCGTCGTCACCGGAACCCGCCTAGGCCAACCGAGGGCCGGAGCCGTCGTCGTGGACGAGGTGACAGGCGACCAGCTCCCGGGCCGGGCCCACCGGCCGCAGCGGGGGCACCGTCCGGGCGCACTCCGGCACCGCCACCGGACACCGGGGATGGAACCGGCAGCCCGACGGCGGGTTCACCGGGCTGGGTATCTCCCCGGTCAGCACGACGCGCCGGCGTCGGCGCTGCAGCAACGGGTCGGGTATCGGCGCCGCGGACAGCAGAGCCTGCGTGTACGGATGCCGGGGTGCGCTGAAAAGGTTCGACCGCGCGGCTATCTCGACGAGCACGCCCAGGTACATCACGGCCACCCGCTGGGCCAGGAACTCGACCGCCGCGAGGTCGTGGGTCACGAACAGGCAGGCGAAGCCGAGGTCGGCCTGCAGCCGGCCGATGAGGTTCAGCACCGCCGCCTGCACCGATACGTCCAGGGCCGAGGTGGGCTCGTCGGCGACCAGGAGCGTGGGCCCGGCCGAGAGGGCGCGGGCCAGGCTGACCCGCTGGCGCTGCCCGCCCGAGAGCTCGTGCGGGTATCGACGGCCCACGTCGGTCTGCAGACCGACCTGGTCGAGCAGCTCGTCCACCCGCCGCCGGCGGGTCGTCGCCGTGCCGATCCGGTGCAGCCGCAACGGCTCGCGGATGATGTCGCCGACGGTCATGCGAGGGTTCAGCGACGACGCCGGATCCTGGAAGACGATGTTGAAGTCGCGCCGCAGCGGCCGCAGGCGCCGGCGGGAGAGCCCGGCGATGTCGCGGCCGTTGACGCGCACCGTTCCGGCGCTCACGGGAAGGAGCCGGACCACGCACCGGCCCAGTGTGCTCTTGCCACTGCCCGACTCGCCGACCAGGCCCAGCACCTCGCCCGGGGCGACGGTGAGGCTGACGCCGTCGACCGCGCGGACGGGGCCGAAATGCTTGACGAGGTCGACCACCTCGAGCGCGAGCGTCATCGCGGGCCTTCCCCGATGTCGGCCGGCAGCACCGCGTTGGCCGGCTGGAGCGGATGCCAGCAGCGTACGAGGTGGCCGGCAGGCCCGGGCGCCAGATCGGGCCGCGCGGTGCGGCACGTGTCGTCCGCGCTGCCGCAACGGTCGGCGAACGTGCAGGCGTCGGGCGACGAGCGCATCGTCGGTACCCGTCCGGGAATCTCCCGCAGCCCGCCCTCGGCGTGGCGCGCGGGATTGGGTACGGCGTCGAGCAGGCCGTGCGTGTAGTGGTGGCCGTGATGGGCGAACAACTGCTCGGTCGGCGCCTGCTCGATGACCCGGCCGGCGTACATGACCACGACCCGGTCCGCGATGTCGGCCACCACACCGAGATCGTGCGTGATGAGCAGGACGGCCATCCCGATCTCGCCGCGCAGGTCGCGCAAGACATCGAGAATGCCGGCCTGCACCGTCACGTCCAGCGCCGTCGTCGGCTCGTCGGCGATGAGCAGCTTCGGCCGGCAGGCGATGGCCATCGCGATCATGACCCGCTGCCTCATCCCGCCGGAGAGCTGATGCGGGTACTCGCCCACCCGCCGGCCGGGCAGGGGGATGCCGACCATGTCCAGCAGTTCGGTCGCCCGCCGGGTCACCGCCGCGCCGCGCAGCCCCTGGTGCCGGCGCAGGACCTCGCCGATCTGCCGGCCCACCGTGAGCACCGGGTTGAGCGAGGTCATCGGTTCCTGGAACACGTACGCGATGTCGCGCCCGCGCACGTCACGCAGCTGCGACTCGCCCAGGCTCAGCAGCGACCGCCCGGTCAGCGAGACCGATCCGCCGATCGAGGCGCTGCCCGGAAGGAGCCGGGTCAAGGCCAGCGCGGTGACGCTCTTGCCGCACCCGGACTCGCCGACGATGGCCAGCACCTCCCGCTCGGCGACGTCGAAGGAGGCCGCGTCCACCGCCAGCACGGGGCCGTCCTCCGTGCGGAACAGTACGGTCAGACCGTCCACAGTGAGCAGAGGCGGCTTCATCGGGGAGCCTCGCGGGGGTCGAGCGCGTCGCGAAGCCCGTCGCCGAGCAGGTTGAGCCCGAGCGTCACGGCCACGATGACCAGCCCCGGAATCACGGCCATCCACGGGCCGTCACGGAACAGGGGCTGCGCGCTGGCCAGCATCACGCCCAGCGACGGATCCGGCGGCCGGATACCCAGGCCCAGGAACGAGAGCACCGACTCGCCGATAATGGCGGCCGGGGCGGCCACCGTGGCCTGGACGATGAGGGCGTTGACCGCGTTCGGGAAGATGTGTCGGCGCAGCACCACGCCGTCGGTGGCACCGTCGGCGACGGCGGCGGCGACGAAGTCCAACCCCCGTAGGCGAAGCGTCTCGCCGCGCGTGACCCGGATGACCGCCGGGACCTGGGCGATGCCGATCGCCACCGTCGCCGTCGTCAGCGAGGGCCCGAGGATGGCGGCCAGGCCGACCGCCAGCACGAGGAACGGGAACGACAGGAGGGTGTCGGTCAGCCGCGAGACCACCGGGTCGACCAGGCCGTAGAAGCCCGCCGCGAGACCCAGCGGGACGCCGACGGCCATGGACAGGGCCACCGACATCACGGCGACCAGCACCGAGGCCCGCAGCCCGAACAGGACCCGGGACAGCTGATCGCGCCCCAGCTCATCGGTGCCGAACCAGTGGCTCCCCGACGGCGGCTGCAGGGCCGCCCCGAAGTCGGTCTGGTCATACGCGTACGGGGAGACCACGTCGGCCAGCAGCGCGGCGCCGACCGCGACCACCACCACCGCGAGGCCGCCGACGGCGAGCGGGTTACGCAGCAGGCGGCGCATCACCCGGCGGCGAGCCCCGATCGCGGGACGGGTGGCGGCCAGCTCATCGGCCGCGACCAGCTCGACGGTACTCACAGCACCCACCCGCCGACCCGGATGCGCGGATCGATCACCGAGTACAGGAGATCGACCAGCAGGTTGATCCCGATGTACGCCGTGGCCGTCACCAGCACCACGCCTTGGATCATCGGGTAGTCCCGGGTGAACACCGCGTCGATGGTCAGCTTGCCGAACCCGGGCAGCACGAAGATCTGTTCGGTGACGACGGCCCCCGAGATCAGCGCGCCGAGCTGCAGGCCCACGATCGTGGTGACGACGATGAGGCTGTTGCGCAGCGCGTGCCGCAGCACCACCTGCGTCCCGCCGAGGCCCTTGGCCCGAGCCGTGCGCACGTAGTCGGTGCCCAGGGCCTCGATCATCGCCGAACGGGTCTGCCGCATGATCACCGCGGCCAGGCCGGACCCGAGCACGATCGCCGGCAGCAGCAGGTGGCGGATGCTCTCCGCCGGGTCGTCGGTGAACGAGACGAAGCCCGAGGCCGGCAGCACGGGATAGGCGATCGCGAAGACGAGCACGGCCATCAGGCCGAACCAGAAGTTGGGCACCGACAGCCCCAGCAGCGCCACGCTGTTGGCCGCCCACTCCGACGCCGTCCGGCGCCGCACCGCGGCCACGACACCGGCGCCGATGCCGATGACCGTCGCGATCAGCATCGAGAAAAGGGCCAGTTGCAGCGTCACCGGGAGTGCGTGGGCGATCGTGTCGAGCACGGAGAGGCCGGTGCGCGACGACCGCCCGAGATCGCCGGTGACGGCGTTGCCGACGTACCGGAGGTACTGCACATGCACCGGTTGGTCGAGACCGAACGAGCGGCGGATCTCGGCCAGGACGGCCGGATCGCTCTCCTCCCCGGCCAGCGCCCGGGCCGGGTCGCCCGGCAGCGCGCGGATGCCGAGGAAGACCACGATCGTGACGAGGACGAACGTCACCGCCGACTCCACGAGCCGGCGAAGCACGTATCGGCCCACTGCCCACCTCCCCGGCCGATGAGGCCCGTCTACCGGTGGCGGGCCGTCGACCCGCCACCGGCCGCCGTCACGCGGTCAGGCCGCGAAACCGGCCTGGCCGAGCCGGATCAGACCGTCGCCGTACACCCGCACGCCGACGACGTTGCGGGTCACGCCGGTGAAGTTCCTCTGCCGGTACAGGTAGATCAGCGGCGCGTCCTGGTGGAGCTGCGTGATGATCTTGCCGTAGAGGTCCCGTCGCACGGCGATGTCGCCCGAGGCGCGGGCCTGATCGATCAGGCCGTCGACCGTGGGGTTGCTGTAACCGCTGATGTTCTGGGAACCGGCGGTCCGGACGAAGTTGGCGATGTTGCCGTCCGGGTCGATGCGCCCCGACCAGCCGATCTGGAACATCTGGTAGTCACCGGCGTCGGTCTGGTCGAGGGCGGCGGCGAACTCGGTCGGCACGAGCTGGACGTCGAAGCCGCCGTCCTTGGCCTGGGCCTGGATCGCCTGGCCCAGCCGGGCACCCTCGGGCGTGTTGCCGATGACCAGGCTGACCCGCAGCGGCGCCGTGACGCCGGCCTGACTCAGCAGGCTCTTGGCGCCGGCCGGGTCGTGCCCCGTGCAGGCCTGCGCGGCGTCGGAGGAGAGCGGGCTGGCCTTGCTGATCGGCCCGCAGGCCGGGGTGAACTGGCCCCGGAAGACGACCCGGTTCAGCGCCTCCCGGTCCAGACTCATCTCGAACGCCTTGCGCACCTTCGCGTCGCGGGCCAGCGGGCCGGCCAGCGCTCCGGTCAGCGTCTTCGGCGGCTTGCCCACACCGTCGACGTTGCCGAGGTTGATCGTGATGCCCTGGTACCCCAACGACTCGGACGTGAGCAGTTGCAGGTTGGCCGTGGAGCGCAACGCCTCGACATCGGTGGCCGCCACCCGGTCGAGCACCTCGACGTCGCCGGAGCGAAGGTTGTTGAACCGTGTCGTGGCGTCGGCGATGATCCGGTAGACGATCTTATCGAGGTACACCTTGGCGGCGTCGTAGTAGTTGGGATCCTTGACGACCTCGATGCGGTCCTGGGCCACCCGGGTGGCGAACTTGAACGGTCCCACGCACACCGGGTTGGTGCCGAACTTCTCGTCACCTCCGTCCAGCGCCTGCGGGGACATGACCATGCCGGCGCGGTCGGCCAGCACGGCCGTCAACGGCGTGAAAGGCTGCTTCAACCGGACACGGACCGTGGCCGGGTCCACGACCTCGACCGCCGCCACGCTCAGCAGCTCGCTCTTGCGGGCCGATGCCTCGAGCGTCATGTGGCGGTCCAGGCTGCGTTTCACCGCCGCCGCGTCGAGGCTGGTGCCGTCGGCGAACTTGACTCCGGTGCGGAGTTTGATGGTGGCGGACAGTCCGTCGGGGGCGAACTCCGGCAGCGCCGCGGCGAGTTGGGGAACGATCGCGAGCTGGCTGTCGACGTCGTACAGCTTCTCGCAGATGGCGTTGAAGACGATGCGGCCGACCAGCGTGCGGGCCAGCGTCGGGTCGAAAACGTCGGGTTCTTCGGCCAGGGCGACCCGGAGGGTCCCTCCGGCCCGCGCCGGTCGGTTGTCACTTGCGGTTGACTGCGGTTGACCTGAATCGATCGAGCTGCAGGCGGCGAGCGTGATCGCCACCATCAGGATCATGGACCCAGGCCTCGTGAGCAGGGAAATTCGCGGCATCAGTGCCTCCCCAGTCCGATCAATGACCCGACCGTAGCCCTTACAGTGATCACAATCAATCAGAACCGTGGGGACCCCATGACTCCGGGCCGACCGGGCGGGCTCCGTGGGCCGATGGCGGCGATGCGGGGACGACGACCGGGGGCATCCGCGGGTCGCCGACGTCGAGTGGTCGACCGTCGTGGATGATCTTGCCAGGGTGACGATCGCGACCGGCGCGCGGCCGCCGATATGGATCACTCCGAAGTGGATAGGGAGCGGCCGACAGGTCACCGATGGGTCCAGTATGGATAGGTGGGCCGACGAGAAACTTCGCCCGACGCGCCGGCTATTCTGGAAAGGCTCCATCAAACGATGGGCACCGGATCGCGATGGAACCGATTACCGCATTTCCCGATAGCGACGCCGTTGTCGTTGACGAGGCAGAGATTGATGACGCGTCGGCGCCGGCGCCCGCACGGTTATCCGGTTCAGCACGTTGCCGGCGGCCAAGTCCACTTTGGCCAAACTCGACCCTGGCGCCGCGCGCTCCCCTTTCGCGGCCATTGCGCCGGTCGAGAATACGTTTCCCGATCGGGCGGCCACGCCGACGACCGCCGGATACGCCCATCTTGGACATTCGACTTGATAGCCGAGTTTGCAACTCCTTGAATTGGGTAGATGTGCGCTCCGGGCTGACGCGTGCCCGTCCCCCACGGTCTGGACGCGCATGGGGTGGAGGAGTCGTGGCGGAGCTGCGCCTGCTGGGGCCGGTTCAGCTGTGGGTCGGCGATCGAGCCGTGGACCTGGGGCCGGCCAAGCAGCGCACCGTGCTGGCCGCTCTCCTCGTCGACGCGGATCAGGCCATGCCGACCGAGGCGCTGATCGACCGCATCTGGGATGACGACCCACCCGCCTCGGGGCGCAGCGCGCTCTACAGCTATGTGACCCGGCTGCGCGGACTGTTGCGCGCCGCGGTCGACGGAAGCCGGTTGGATCATGAACCCGGCGGGTACCGGTTGGCCCTGGCCGGACACCACGTCGACCTCCACGAGTTCCGGCGGCTGGTCGCCCTGGCCCACGACGGTGGGCACGATGACGAACGGCGCGCGGCGATGCTGGACCAGGCCCTACGGCTGTGGCGCGGTCCGGCCCTGGCCGACCTGCCGGGGGACTGGGCCGCGCGGATCCGTGAGGTGCTCGGCCAACAACGGCTCGACGCCACGGTATCGTGGGCGCGGATCCAGCTCCGGTTGGGCCGCACCGACGAGACGATCGGTCCGCTGCGGGAGGTGCTCACCGACCATCCACTGGTGGAACCCCTCGCCGCCGTCCTGATGGAGGCGCTGTTGCGCGAGGGCCGGTCGGCGGAGGCCCTGGACTGCTACGGCGCGACCCGGCGCCGGTTGGTCGAAGCGCTGGGCGTCGAACCGGGACCGGAGCTGCGCCGCCTGCACGCCACGATCCTGCGCCACGACAACGACGCCGGCCGCCCCCGGAGCAACGGCAACGGCAACGGTGGCCACCGAGCGACGGCCGGCTTACCGGCCGCGGTGGCGGCCGGTCCGCTCGTGGTCCCGGCCCAGCTTCCGTTGGATGTCCACGGCTTCACCGGTCGCGCCGAAGAGGTCACCCGGCTCGACTCGTTCCTGGCGTCGGCGCAGGCGCAACCGAACGCGGTCGTCGTCCTCATGGTGTGCGGAGGTGCGGGCGTCGGCAAGACCGCCCTCGCCGTGCACTGGGCCCACCGGGTCGGCCGGCGGTTCCCCGGCGGCCAGCTCTTCGTGAACCTGCGCGGGTTCGATCCGACCGGCGACCCGATGACGCCGGCCGAGGCGGTCCGCATCCTGCTGGACTCCCTCGGCGTGCCGCCGGAGCGGGTACCGGTGAGCGTAGAGGCGCAGGTCGGCCTGTATCGGAGCCTGCTCGCCGGCCGGCGGGTGCTGGTCGTGCTCGACAACGCGGCCACCGCCGAGCAGGTCCGTCCGCTGCTGCCGGGCTCGCCGGGCTGCCTGGCCCTGGTCACCAGCCGCGACCAGCTCAGCGGACTGGGCACGGCCGAGGCCGCGCACCCGCTCACCCTCGACGTGCTCGGTGCGGCGGAGGCCCGCGACCTGCTGGCGGCCCGCATCGGCGTCGACCGGGTCGAGGCGGAGCCGGACGCGGTCGAGGAGATCGTCGACCAGTGCGTCCGTCTTCCGCTGGCGCTGGCCGTCGTGGGCGCACGAGCCGCCGCCCGACCCTTCGTACCCCTGACCGACCTCGCGGCCGAGCTGGCCGAGGACCGGCTGGAGGCGTTCGCCGAAGCCGACCCGGCCGCGGATCTCCGGGCGGTCTTCTCGTGGTCGTATCGCACCCTGACCACCGAGGCGGCGACGCTGTTCCGGCTGCTCGGACTGCACCCGGGGCCGGACATCGACGCCGTGGCCGCCGCGAGCCTGGCCGGCACGTCCCGCCGACAGGCCCGGCGTCACCTCACCGAGCTGGCTCGGGCGCATCTGGTCACCGAACACGGCACCGGGCGGTACACCCTCCATGACCTGCTGCGCGCGTACGCCGGCGAGCTGACCCACACCCATGACGCGGCCGAATGGCGGCGCGCGGCGGTGCACCGGCTGCTCGACCACTATGTCCACGGTGCCCACGCAGCGGCCCGCCTGGTGACGCCGCACCGCGAACCGGTTGACCTCGCGCCGGCCCAGCCCGGTGTCGCTCCGTCGGCGGGCTTTCGAGGTCACGCCGACGCCCTCGCCTGGCTCACGGCGTGGCGCGCGGTGCTGCTGACCAGCCAGAGATATGCCGCGCGAGCCGGGTTCGACAGCCACATATGGCAGCTGGCCTGGGCCCTGGGCCCGTCGCTGGACCGCAGCGGGCACTGGCGCGAGCTGGCCGAGACCCACGAGCTGGCGCTGACCGCGACGGTCCGGCTGGTGGACCGGCGAGGCCAGGCGTACGTGCATCGCATCCTCGGCCGGGCCTGGACCCGCCTCGGCGATCTCGACACTGCTCGCACCCACTACGAGGACGCCCTGCGCGTGTGCGACGGCATCGGTGACAACCTCGGCCGGGCCCATACCCACCTGAGCCTGGCCTGGTTGCGGGAGCAGGAGGCGCGGCACCGCGACGCGCTGGTTCACGTGCGCGAGGCCGGGGCGCTCTACACGGCCGCGGGCCACGTCGCCGGCCAGGCCAGCGCGCTCAACCAGGCCGGCTGGTACCACGCGCAACTCGGCGAGTACGGCGAGGCGGTCCTGGACTGCGAACGCGCGCTGGCCCTGCAACTGGAAAGTGGCAACCGGTATGGGCAGGCCAGCACCTGGGACAGCCTCGGGTACGCCAACCATCACCTGGGCCGGCACCGACGGGCGGTCCAATGCTACCGGCGCGCGCTCAAGCTCCATCGGGACAACGGCGACCGCTACCGGGAGGCGACCACCCTCGTCCGGTTCGCCGAGTGCCACCGGGCGGCCGGTGACCCCGTCGCCGCCGGTCGAGAGTGGACGGCCGCCCTGACGATCTTCGAGAGTCTCGACCACCCCGATGCCGGCGCCGTGCGGGCCGAACTCGACGGCCTGGCGGCCGCGTCCACGTGACGGTCAGCGACCGGTGGTGGCCTCCGCGTAGCCCTCGGTCACCTCGTTCTTGTGGGCCGCGAACGCACCCAGGACCTCTTGCTTCTCCGCGTCAGGAATCTTGAACGCGTCCAGCGAACGCGCGAGCTCGGCCGCCACCTCGTCGAACTCGGCCGGAGAGATCCGGAACCGGCGATGGGCCTCCTCGAGACCGAGTTCCGTGCTGCCCGGTCTGGTCGCGGTGAACTGGAAGGGCCCGCCGGCCACCGTGCACACCCACAGCGTGCGCATGAACTTCAGACCCGGCAACCGGTCCAGGTTGTCGTTGTGCCATTCCCGCAGGGCGGGGTTCTGCGACTTCTGACCCACGACCGGGTTGTGGATCAGCGCATCGCTGAAGTGGTCGACCACGGCCGCGATGGCGAACGCGCCGCCGAGCCGGTCGTAGAGACTGACCTCCGTCACTTCCGTGCCCCTTCCTCGTCCTTGCTCATCAGCCGATATGACCACAGCCTGGAACGCCGACCTGTCAGGCGACCTTGGATCGTCCTTGAATCGATGATCATCAACGATGTGTCGCCGGCAAGCTCCGGTATGAGGTCCAGGAGCGATGCTCAATACGGCCGCCCACCGGCTACGTGAAGGGAACGGTGTGCACATGCGTCTCCTCGGTCGGTCCGTTCTGGTCATCGCACTGCTCGTGGCCGCGGCGGGCACCGCCCCGCTGTGGCCACCGACACCGGGCCACGCCGCCGTGGCGTTGACCCAGGTCAGCTCCGACCCGTTCACCAACGTGGACGGGCAGCACGGCAACCAGGTCGGTCCCGACATCGCGGCCGGAGGCAGCCTCTCGGTCTTCGGCGCGTTCCAGGCCGGGCGCAGCGTCAACGGTGGGTCGGCGGGCGTGGGGTTCGCCCGGACGCCCGACCACGGTGCCCACTGGTACACCGGTTTCCTCGACGGCATCACCGTGTACAAGGGCGGCGGGGCGTACACCGGCGTCAGCGACGTGGCGCTGTCCTTCCGCCTCAATTACAACCGATGGCTGGTCTCGACGCTGGCCACGGGTGGCCCGGGTGGCTCGTCCGCCGTCCTGACCAGCGTCACCTGGACCGACGGTCTGGTCTGGAAGGGACCGTACACCGTGGCGACCGGGCAGCTGACCAAGAACTGGGTCGTCTGCGACAACTGGGTGTCGTCCTTCGGCAATCGCTGCTATACCGGGTACTCGGTCAGCAACGCGGGCAACGCCATGCGGATGCACATCTCCCTGGACGGTGGGGTCACCTGGGGACCGGCTCGGGCCACCCCGGACAACGCGTCCGGCCTCGCCGCCCGGCCCGTGATCCTGCGTAGCGGTACGGTGATCGTCCCCTACCTGGCCAACAACGGCCAGATCCGGTCGTTCCGCTCGACCGACGGCGGCGTCACCTGGTCGTCCTCGACGCTCGTCGCCACCGCCAGCCACCACACCCCGGCGGGCGGGCTGCGCACGACCTCGATGCCGTCCATGCAACTGGACAACAACGGCAACGCGTTCGCCGTGTGGTCGGACTGCCGGTTCCGCTCGGGGTGCGTGGCCAACGACATCGTGATCAGCAAGACGAGGGACGGGCTGACCTGGACCGCACCGAGGCGCGTGCCGATCACGTCCACCGGCAGCTCGGCCGACCACTTCGCACCCGGCATCGGCATCGACCCGGCAACCTGGGACGCCGAGGCGCGCATCGGCGTGACGTACGCCTACTACCCCAACACGAACTGCACCCAGTCGACCTGCCAGCTCTACTACGGCTTCATCTCGTCGACCAACGGCGGCGCGTCGTGGAGCGCGCCCACGCGCGTCGCCGGCCCCATGAGCCTGTCCTGGCTGCCGCAGACATCACGGGGAGCGATGTTCGCCGACGCCCTGACGACCGTGATACCGCCGAACGGCAACGCCCTGGTGCTCCTGCCGATCGCGTCCGCGCCCAGCGGCGGTCGCCTCAACCAGGCGATGTACGCGCCGTCGGGTGGTGGACTCCCCCTGACCGGCGGGACGGTCCGCGGCTGAACTCACGCGTAGGCGTCGGCGACCAGGCGTAGCAGGGCCGGTAGGTGTGCCGGTGGGTCGTCACGCCACCAGCCCAGCCAGACGGTGACCGGTTCGACGTCGCGGACCGGGCGGTAGACCAGGCCGGGCCGGGGATACTGGGCCACGGTCGCCTCCGATGTCATGCCGACGGCCTGGCCCGCCGCGATCAGCATGAGCCAGTCGTCGACCGAGTGGGTCTCGCGCACCTGCGCCGGTCCCGAACCCGGCGGCCACAGGTCCAGGGTCGTCGTCCCGGTCCGCGGGTCGAGCCCGATGACGCGCCCGGCGAAGTCGGCCAGGCGGACGAACCGCCGGCGCGCCCACGCGTCGTCGGCGGCCACGGCCGCGTACCGCCGCTCCGTGCCGACCAGCGCGGTGGCGAACCGGTTGTCGGTCACCGGTCGCCGCAGGATGGCGACCTCGGCCACGCCGTCGCTCAGTCCGGCCGTCGGTGTGTACGACTGCACGAAGACCAGCGGGACGTCCGGGCGGGCGGCCGCCCAGCGCCGCTGCACGGTCAGGGTGTGTCGGCCCAGCGCCGACCACGAGTAGCCCACCCTCAGCTCGCCGGCATGCTCATCGACCAGGCGGCGCAGCTCGGCCACCTCGGCCAATACGCGGCGGGCCCGGGCGATGACCCGCGCGCCCAACGCGGTCGGGGTCGCCTGCCGCGTGGTCCGGCGGACCAGGCGTACGCCCATCTCGGCCTCGAGCGCGGCGATCGTCCGCGACACGGCGGCCTGGGAGACGCCCAACGCGATGCCGGCGTCCGTGAACGTGCCCTCGTCGGCCACCGCGACCAGCGCCCGCAGCTGACGCAGCTGCACATTCATAACCAGATCGTATGGCGACGCCCGCCCGCACATTTTGCCGGACGGGCCGCGACCGCCACCATCGACGCATGAGTGTGGCGACCGCCTCCCCACCGGTACCGGCGACGCCCGCCGCCCGCCGGCGGACCGCGATCGGCGTCCTGACGATGGTGGCCAGTGGGGCCGGCAACCAGGTCGGGGCCGGCCTGGGCGCGCACGCCTTCCCGGCCGTCGGCCCGATCGGCGTCGTCGCGGTGCGCCAGGTCGTCGCGGCCGCCGTGCTGCTGCCGCTGGGCCGGCCGCGCCCGCGGTCCTTCAGGTGGGCCCATTGGTGGCCGATGCTGCTGCTCGCCCTCGTCTTCTCGACCATGAACCTCACGCTGTACATCGCGATCGACCGGATCGGGCTGGGCCTGGCCGTCACCCTGGAGTTCCTCGGGCCGCTCGCGGTCGCGCTGGGCACCTCGCGCTCGCGCGTCGACCTGCTGTGCGCGCTGCTGGCCGGCGCCGGCGTCGTGACCCTGGTCGCCCCCGGACCCAGCACCGACTACGTCGGCGTCGGGCTCGCCGTGGTGGCCGCCGGGTGCTGGGCCTCATACATCCTGCTCAACCGGCTGCTCGGCGTGCGGCTGCCCGGCCTGCAGGGACCGGCCGTGGCGACGACCATCGCGGCCGCGCTGTACCTGCCCGTGCTGCTCGTGCTCATCGCCAACGGCCGATTCACCGTCGCGGCCTGGGGGTACGCCGTGTGTGCCGGCCTGCTCTGCTCGGCCGTGCCGTACGCGGCCGACCTCATCGTGCTGCGCCGCGTGCCGGCCCAGTTCTTCGGTGTCTTCATGAGCGTCAACCCCGTGCTCGCCGCGGTCGCCGGAATGCTGACGCTGCGGCAGATGCTCGGCCCGCGCGAGTGGGCCGGCATCCTGATCGTCGCCGCCGCCAACGCCATCGCGATGTGGGCCCAACGCGGCCCGGGGCCCGATCACAGTCCGTGTTGACCCGGACACGCGTCGTCCAACTAGGCCCTCACTCGGGTCCCGGGCCGGAGCAGGTCGGGAGCAGGTCGGTTGCCGCGTGCCGGCGACGGACGGGACCCGCGTCATGGTTGCCTCACCGGGGCGGACAAGGACGCCGGCCGGGAACCGGAAAGGGGTATCGATGCGGGGCATCGGGGGGAATGGGCCGCGATGGCGGCGCGGGTTCGCGGTCGCGGCGGCGCTGCCGGTGGTACTGGCGGCGTCGGCCGTCGTCGGTCCGACGTCGGCCGCGACGGTCGCCGCCGGTGTGGGCAACGGCGGCTGGGCCGGCGCGTGGCTGTCGAGCAGCAGCACGGGTACCGCCACCACACTGGCCATGGTGCGGTCGATCATCGGCGCGGATACGGGAACCGCGGCGACGCTGACCGGCGCGGGCGTGGGCATCGCGCTCATCGACACCGGTGTGGCGGCGGTGCCGGGCCTGCCGGCCTCGAAGATCGTCAACGGGCCGGACCTGTCGTTCGAGTCGCAGGACCCGGACCTGCGCTACCTGGACACGTACGGCCACGGCACGCACATGGCCGGCATCATGGTCGGCAACGACCCCACCACCGGCACCAAGGGCATCGCGCCCGGCGCGAAGCTGACCTCGATCAAGGTCGGCACGTCCAACGGGGCCGTCGACGTGACGCAGATGATCGCGGCGATCGACTGGGTCGTGAAGAACAAGAACCACGACCCGGCCTACCCGATCAGGGTGATCAACCTGTCGTACGGCAGCGGCGGCCAACCCCCGTACTGGACCGACCCGCTGCAGTTCGCCGTGGAGAAGGCCTGGGAGAACGGCATCGTCGTGGTGGCCGCGGTCGGCAACAACGGCAACGGTTTCGGCAAGATCACTAATCCGGCCAGCGACCTGTTCGTCATCGGCGTCGGCGCGTCGACCGTGGGGGGCACCGTGTCCACATCGGACGACTGGCTGACCACGTTCACGAACACCTCCGCCCAGAGGCCGGTGGACGTGCTGGCGCCGGGCGAGTCCATCGTGTCGCTGCGCGACCCGGGCTCGAACATCGACACCGGCTACCCGTCGGCCCGCGTCGGCACGACACTGTTCCGCGGCAGCGGCACGTCGCAGGCGGCGGCCATCGTATCGGGCGCCATAGCCCTCTTGCTGCAGAGCAAGCCGTCGCTGACCCCGGACCAGGTGAAGAACGCGGTCAAGGGCAACACGTGGTTGCCCAACGGCATCGCGGCCGGTTCGGGAATCTTCCTGATCAACGTGAACACCGCGATCTCGCGGTCGAGCCAGGCGTTCACCCAGACCTGGATGAAGTCGGCCGGGACCGGTCCGATCGAGGAGGCTCGCGGTCCGAGTCATGTGCTCAGCAACGGCATCCAGCTCACCGGTGAGAAGGGCGTCTTCGGCACCTGGAGCAGCAGCGCCTGGGCGCCGAAGTCGGCGGCCAAGACCTCGTGGTCGGGCGGTGCGTTCATGGGCGTCACGGTCGCCGGCAGCGGGTGGACCGGCACGTCGTGGGCGTCGAAGACCTGGGCCGGGGCCACCTGGACCCACGCGAACTGGGGCGGCGGCACCGGGTGGACCGACCCGAACTGGAACGGCCGGTTCTGGTCGAACGGCACCTGGAATAGCGGCACCTGGACCGGCCGGTTCTGGTCCAGCGACGACTGGTCCAGTTCGTCCTGGGGCTGATGGGCCCTTCGCACGGCGGCGGCGCCACCCCCGACCGGGGTGGCGCCGCCCTCGCTTGTGGACAGTCGCGCATGTCCGTGATCGGACATGCCTGACGGCCAACCACGGTCGGGGTGTGGGAGTCCTCTCTCCACGCGGTGGCAAGGCACCGACTGTCAGAAGGAGATGGGCCATGAGGTCGTGGACAAGTGCGGTCGTGCTCGCGGCGGCGATGGGTGTGGGGATGGCGACGGCGCCGGCCCTCGCGGCGACCCACGAGGTGTCAACCGGAGCCCGGACGCTGGAGGTCGTCGATCTGGGGACCCTGCCGGGCGCCGTGAGCAGCGAGGCGTTGGGAATCAACGACCGCGGGTGGGTCGTGGGCTGGAGCGACGTGGGCGACGCGGTCAGCCGCGCGTTCCTGTGGCGCGACGGCCGGATGACCGACCTCGGCAGCCTCGGCGGGGCCGGCGGCAGCAGCGTCGCCCACGGCATCAACCGCCGCGGAGACATCGTGGGCTCCAGTTCGGCTCCGGAGGGATCCCGCGCGGTCCTGTGGCGGGACGGGCGGATGGTCGACCTTGGCACGCTCGGCGGGTCCATCGGGGTGGCGACCGGAATCAACGACCGGGACGAGATCGTCGGTTACAGCACCACGTCCACTGAGGAGTACCACGCGTTCCTGTGGCGTGGCGGACGGATGACCGACCTCGGCACGGTGGCGGGCCAGACCTTCAGCCAGGCCAATGCCGTCAACACTCACGGCCTGGTGGTTGGAGAGTCGGGAGGTCCGGT
>Ga0307416_100000234_pt1 | contig 29531 bp, 30 predicted proteins | sample DK1Cmetagenome_2_FD_203821 | JGI IMG/M metagenome (GOLD analysis project Ga0307416, IMG submission 203821) | Maize rhizosphere microbial communities from greenhouse at UC Davis, California, United States - DK15-C-3 | ecosystem: Host-associated > Plants > Roots > Rhizosphere > Soil | place...
GACCCCGCCGTCCAGGTCGAGCTGCGCGACAGCCTCCAGGACGAGCGCGACACCGCCGGCAAGTTCAAGCTGGTCGAGTCGCGCGTGGGCCGCCCGGCCCCCGCCGGACGCTGAGCTGGCCGCCGATCACAGCCCTCCCATACCATCGAGCCGTGGCCGTCCACCAGCTCTCCCGCGCCGACGCGCGCCGCATCGCCGTGCGGGCGCAGCTCCTGGACAGCCGGCCGCCGACCGGGCTGCTGGAGGTGGTGCGCCGCCTGACGCTGCTCCAGATCGACCCGACCGCCGCCATCGCCCCGAACGCCGACCTCGTGGCCTGGAGCCGCCTCGGGTCGTCGTACTCGCCGGCCGAGCTGGACACCGCCCTTGACGACCGGGCGCTGCTCGAGCTGCGGGCGATGATCCGGCCCGCCGAGGACCTCGCCCTCTACCGCGCCGACATGGCCGGCTGGGAGCGGGCCGAGCGCGGGCAGCAGCCCGGCTGGCGGGCGTCCCAGCGCGACTGGGTCCGGGCCAACGACGCCTGCCGTCGGGACATCCTCGACCGGCTCGGCGCCTCGGGGCCTATGGCGTCGCGGGAGCTTCCCAACACCTGCGAGGTGCCGTGGCGCTCCAGCGGGTGGACCAACAACCGCAACGTCACCCAGCTGCTGGGGTTCATGGTGCTCCGCGGCGAGGTCGCGATCGCCGGGCGGAGGGGCGGCGACCGGCTGTGGGACCTGGCGACACGGGTCTACCCCGACGACCCGGTGGTCCCCGCCGACGAGGCGCGCCGCATCCGCGACGAGCGGCGGCTGCGGGCGCTCGGCATCGCCCGCGCCCGGGGACCGGAATGCCCGGTCGAGCCGGTGGACGTGGGCGAGGCCGGCGAGCCGGCCGTGGTCGAGGGCGTCAAGGGCGCCTGGCGCGTGGACCCCGCCCTGCTGGGCCAGCCCTTCTCGGGGCGTGCGGCGCTCCTGTCCCCCTTCGACCGGCTGCTCCACGACCGCAGGCGCGCGGTCGAGCTGTTCGACTTCGACTACCAGCTGGAGATGTACAAGCCCGCCGCCAAGCGCCGCTGGGGGTACTTCGCCCTCCCGATCCTGTACGGCGACCGGCTGGTCGGGAAGCTCGACGCCACCGCCGACCGCGACGCCGGGATGCTGCGGGTCAACGCGGTCCACCAGGATGTGCCCTTCGATCCGACCATGACCGCCGCCGTGGAGGACGAGGTCAAGGACCTGGCGGGCTGGCTGGAGCTGGACCTCACCCGGCCCGCCTGAGCCCCCGGGGCTCGGCTACAGCAGCGAGAGCTGGTCGCCGGGGGTCGGCTCGGGCCGGCGGCGGGCGGGGGAGCGGCCGTGCTCCAGCAGGGCCGCCTCCAGGTCGGCCAGGAACGGGGACGGCTCGGCCTCGCGGACCGAGCCCCGCCAGGACCTTCGGCGGGCGTGGCTCAGGAACAGGCGCGAGCGGGCGCGGGTCATGCCCACGAAGAACAGCCGCCGCTCCTCGGCCAGCTCGGCGGTTGACGGCGCCGGGCCGAAGCGCAGCGGCAGCAGCCCGTCCTCGCAGCCGACCAGGAACACCACCGGGAACTCCAGGCCCTTGGCGGCGTGCAGGGTCAGCAGCGACACCCGGTCCGCCCGCGGGTCCCAGGTGTCGACCTCGTCGCCCAGGGCCAGCTCGGCCAGGAACCGGTCCAGGTCGTCGCCGCACCGCTCGGCCAGGGGGGCGACCAGCTCCAGGGCCTCGGTGGCGTCGGTCCCGGGCGCGGCCGAGGCCGCGGCGGCGAGGCGGGCGGCCAGGGGGCGGCCGCGGTCCGGCCCGGGGTCGCGGAGGGCGCGGACCAGGGCCCGCACCGCCGGGCGGTCGAGCAGGCGGTCGTGCGAGCGCTTCTGGAACGGCATGCCGGCCCGGCCCAGGGCCTCGGCCAGCGGCCCCGACTGGGCGTCGGTGCGGTACAGCACGGCGATGTCCGCGAACGACAGCCCGTGCTCGGCCCCGCCGTCGGCCCGGCCGCTGTCCAGCGACAGGAACGAGGCGCCGCCCAGCAGCCGGTCGATCGTCTGGGCGACGAACTCGGCCTCGGCGAGGTCGCTGGCCGCCTGGTGGACGGTGATCCGGGTCGGGGACGCCTCCCCGGCCATGGCGGCCAGCTCCCGGCCCGGGACCAGGGTCGAGGGGGCGATGGCCTGGAGCGCCCCGGCCACGATGGCCGGGCTGGAGCGGTAGTTGCGGGTCAGCCGCACGGTGGTGGCGGCCGGGAAGTCCTGGGTGAAGCGGAGGAAGAAGCCGACTTGCGAGCCCCGGAAGCCGTAGATCGCCTGGTCGGGGTCGCCGATCACGCACAGGTTGGCGTCGGGGGTGGTGAGCAGGCGCAGCAGCCGGTACTGGAGGTCGTCGACGTCCTGGTACTCGTCCACGGCCACGAACCCGAACCGCTCCCGGTAGCGGGCGGCCAGGGCGGGGTCGCCGGCCAGCAGGGTCACCGGCAGGGCCAGCAGGTCGTCCAGGTCGACCAGGTCCTGCTTGCGCAGCGCCGCCTCGTAGCGGGCCAGGGGCCCCGCGACCTCGGACGGCTCGGGGTCCAGGTCGGGCCAGCGCGCGGCCCGGGCCCGCCTGCGCCGCAGCAGCTCGGGCAGCAGCCGCCGCGCCTCCCGCTCCGGGCAGCCCAGCACCTCGGCCAGCAGCTCCAGCCGCTCGACGTCGTCGGCGACCCGGAACCCGGGCCCCAGCCCCACCGCCTCGTGCTGCTCGCGCAGGATCCGCAGCCCCAGCCCGTGGAAGGTCGTCACCAGCACCTGCCCCGCCTGCCCGGGGACGAGCGCGTCCAGCCGCTCCCGCAGCTCCCCACACGCCCGCCGGGTGAAGCTGATCGCCAGGCACCGCTCCGCCGCCATCCCCCGCTCTTCGATCAGGTAGGCCAGCCGGTGGGTCAGCGTCCGCGTCTTTCCCGTCCCCGGCCCCGCCACCACCAGCAACGGCCCCGCCTCGGCCCCCGCCGCCACCCGCTGCTCCGGGTCCAGCCCCCCGAGGACCCCGGCGGGGACGGGGTGGGCCGGGGGGGTGTGGGCTGGGGGGGTGTGGACAGCCGGCGCCCCCCGTTCCGCGGTTGGGCTACCCTCCCGGATCGGGGGCCCCGGGACCACCGGGTGAGGGTCCGGCGTGCCCGGGGTCGGGAGGACCGGGGTGGGCTCGAACAACGTGGCCGTCATCGGAGAGCGGCGGAGCTCCTCGGGGGCGAAGGCGCGGATGCTGCCGTACTCGCCGTCGTAGCCGGGGTCGCGGATGACGGCGCCGCGGCGGACGCGGTCGATGGCCTCGCCGAGGAGGGGTGGGCCGGACCTGGCGACGTCGGTGACCGGGACCCGCTCGAGGATGTCGAGCTCCGGGCCCAGGCGGTCGACCAGGCCGTCGACCACGGCGGTGACGGCCTTGCTCTTGGGGCCGACGCCGAGGACCTCGCCGACCAGCTCGGGGAGCTGGATCAGGTTGCGGAACCCGGCCGCCCCGGGCGGGCGGGTGCCCTCGGGGCGGTCGGCCAGCTCCTCCACCCGGTGCAGCACCCCCACCGTGGGCGGCTTGCCGCAGACCGGGCAGCGCCCGCCCCTGCGCCGGGTCTCGGCCGGCTCCATGCGGACGCCGCACTTGCGGTGCCCGTCGACGTGGTACTTGCCCTCCTCGGGGAAGAACTCGACCGTGCCACAGAACCCGTCCCCGGTCTCCAGGGCCCGGCGGATCGCCCAGTAGTCCAGGTCGGTGTCCAGCACCGTCGCCTCCCGCCCCAGGGCCGGCGGGCTGTGGGCGTCGGAGTTGCTGACCAGCCGGTAGCGGTCCAGCCCCGACACCCGCCAGCACATCGCCGGGTCGGCCGACAGGCCAGTCTCGACCGCGAAGATGTGCCCGGCCAGGTCGCCGTAGCAGTCCTCGACCCGGTCGAAGCCCGACTTGGACCCGAGCACCGCGAACCACGGCGTCCAGCAGTGGGCCGGCACCAGGTAGGCCCCCTCGCCGGCCTCCAGGGTGATCTCCAGCAGGTCGCGCGAGTCCAGCCCCAGGATCGGCCGCCCGTCCGAGGCGACGTTCCCGATCCGGGCCAGCGCCGCCCGGCACCGCCCCGCCGAGGCCAGGTCGGGCATGTACAGCAGGTGGTGCACCTTGCGGGTCCGCTCGGCCTTCTTGTAGATGGTCGAGATCTCCACCGTCAGCATGAACCGCGCCGGCCCCCGGCAGCTCGCCGGCAGCCGCGCCTCCACGGCCCGCTCCAGGTCCTCCCGGAGCCGGAACAACCCCGGCTCGGCCCGCACCAGGGTGGAGGTCAGCTCTTCGAACCACTGGGGGTGGGTAAAGTCTCCGGTGCCCACGACTGTCAATCCATGCCACAGCGCCGACCGGGCGATGCCGGGCACATCCAGCTCTTGGCTACAGGCTCGTGAGTACTTCGAGTGGATGTGGAGGTCTGCGTAGAACCGCATGGCCGGACGCTATCACGCACCCCCGGCTATCCCTCGGATCATCTCAAGCGCCTCATCGCCGGTCTTCGCAGTGGCACTCAGAGCGCTCCACACCTGGCGGTAGCGCTCCAGGTCGTGGGCCTCCCTGACTTGCAGCTCCGACGTGTAGGTCTCTGCTGTCACCAGCGTCTCCCGCTCCATCTCGAAGATGACGAACGGGTGGAGGAAGGGCATTGAGGCCTCGCCCAGCGGACAGACCGACAGGCTGATGTTTGGCATGGATGCAACCGACACTAGGCGGTCAAGTTGCGGACGCATAAGTTCAGGTGGACCGGGCCGCCACCGCAACGCTCCTTCAGTGATGACAAACTCAAACGACTTGCCAGTGTCGTAGAGGATGGTTTGGCGGTCTATTCGCGTCGCCACAGCACGGGCAATGTCGCTCTCGGCAACGATGTAGCCCATGCTCATGACGCGCCTGGCGTAGTCCGCGATTTGCAGAAGGCCGGGAACCATCACCGGCTGAAAGACTTGTAGCCTGGTCGCCAGCCGTTCCAACTCCGCAATCTCTCGCTGCTTCTCAGTGAGGCCTAGCCGGTGCAGGATGCGCCAGCTTGTGGCCTGCTCGGTGCTCGACAGGACGTCTTGCACTGAGGCGGCCAGTTCTTGCAGCTCCTCATGTGAAGCGCTGGTCAGCCGGCCCCACACTTCCAGTTCCGAGGCGGACGGCAGCGACCGACCAGTCTCGATCCGGCTGACCTTGGACTGAGAAAGCCCAGCTTGAGCGGCCAGTTGGTCGCCTGAGAGACCTGCCCGTCGGCGCAGGTCGCGTAGCTTAGCCCCGAGCTGCTCTCGCGGTGTAGGCACTCAGCTCCATTGAGCGTGAGAGGGCAAGGTCCCGCTGCTGCCGGTACGTTGCAACATGCTCGGTTGCCTCGGCTCCCAAGAAGCGTCCCTCGCTGTCGTACTCCAGGACGACCGCGATGCTGTCATCAAACAGCCAGAAATCACGATTGCACGTCTCCAGCTCGGGGCAGGCCTCCGCGATTCGGATGTCCTCACCTGATGCTACGCTGTGCGGGTAAAGTGACATCTCGAATCGAACGTACTCCGTCAGCGGGTAGCTAACGATGCGGACCCGTTGCATTTGCCGTCCAGTAATTGTCGCCTCGCGTACACGCTTGAGCCACGGATGATTATCCGGCGGCTTGACCGCTTCTCCGCGCCTAAAGGCGGCAATCACCTCGGCTTCCTGCGGTACGCTATACACCTGGAGCGTTTCCAGCCGGAAGGCGCTCGACCGGAAGGAGCCAAGAAGCTGAGCCAGGTCAGACATCGATCTGCTTCAGCAGCTCTCGTGGAATTTCGACCAGGGCTTCACCCTCGGGTGGAGCTACGTCCGCATCCTTCACCGTCCACCCTTGGACAACGATGGTGCCTCGGTCGGTCTCATAGACGGTCGGGCAAGTTCCATCGAAGCAACCACCGCTCAGACGCTTCAGCTTCATGCGGGCAACCTCCTAGTCAGCTGAGTGCATATCGTCCACGTACTCCCGGTGAAGGTCAAGAGTCGAGGGTTGACAGGAGGGGCATGCAGTTGTACGACTATTCACCTCTCTGCATGAGAGCGTGAGGCCGCCCGGTATCCGGCCAGCGGGGAGTCGGACCGGGCGGCCCACGGCCAAGGAGGTGATGCACGGGTCTCGTGGGCTGATCTCTCAAGGGCCGGGAGTCTGCACCCTCCTTCCCTCGAAGCGGAGAAGTGTTTGACCGCCCGGCCCATCAACCCGCCGAGGAGGTGAAACCAACGCTGACACTGCGAGAGCAGTTGCTGGGCATCTGGCACTGGCCACGCTATCGGCTGTTTGGCCGATGCTGGGCCGAGGGCTGCGGCCGGCTGATAGCCCTGCATACGCCCTGGGCGCTCTACATCTGCGAGCGGACGCCCATGGGCATGGTCATCACGGACAAGGGGCGAGAGCTGATCGCCATGGAGGCAGGAGCCGACCTGCCGGCTGCCTAGCTTCGACTACGGGGAAGTAGCCGAATCTAGCCGGGGGGAGGGGATGGCCGGGGAGAAGCGGCTGTCCCCTCCCTCTTCATATCGGAGGCAGTAATGGACGCCACAATCGGTATTCTTGGACAGGCGATCCTCATTCTCGTCGCCTTCGCCTGTCTGCTCGGTCTAGTTTTTTTCGTTCTCGTTGAAATCCGGGCGGTGGCTCGGATCATTCGGCAGCTCAGGGATCAGAGCAACATGCCGCATACTGACGCCTACATCCCGCCACCGTTCGACGGCCGGCCCTAAGCTGTCTCTCAAGCGCTGCCCTCATACCGGTTGCAAGCTCCCGGATAACTTCAGCTGCGGCGCATTATGCCAAGACTTCCCTCAATGCCTCCCGCCTCTGCCAACAAACCTGGCAGGCCAGCTGGCACTACTTCAATCGGCTGGCGATGCGGAGCATGATTCTGCGTCCGCTGCGGTTGAGGCCCTAATGCTCCTGCATGCCGCTATCAGTCTCGGGCTGGCGGAAAAAGATCGCCACGACAACGAGTAACCCGTTACGGTAATACTTGAATTCCATGCCATTTCGGTGGTTAATAGGTTCTGCGAATTCTCGCTGATTCCACCGTCCCACTGAAAGGGCAGAGGTCTGATGATCGTGCTCGGAGTGGTCCTTCCCGGTTTCGTGCAGCAGGTTTATGACCTCTTCTGGTCACAACCTCAGCACAACGACGGCAATGCCAACGCTATTGTTCACGCCGCCGAAAGAGTGTATCGACAAAATGACGGCAAGCTGGTGGCTGCTCTCCTACAGGACATCTATTTCAGTTGCCGGCTGGACGACTTAGACGAGGACTTCTACAAAGAGCACTTCCTCGACGAATCAACTGACTGGGCCGGTATCCTTGAAGGGTACATCTTCACGGTGGTCCGCCAAATCCTGCGCGACGGCTGGCTCGACCCGGTGGACGATCAGGGTAGAACAGCGAGAGAAGAGGATCGTCGCCTAGCGCTGGAACGTGCGGCGAAAGAGCGTCCCTGACCGGGCGACAATCGACCCCGGTCGGGGGCGGTTGTCGTTCATTCTGGCCGCTAACTCGGCAGAATCAGCCTGGGCCATCAACTTGAGTTTTCTGATTAGGTTTCGACTCGCCCGCCGGACCGTTCGCGGTAATATGCCGAACCGCCAATGCCTATAAACAGCGTCGGAGTGCTGTATCAGCGACTCGCCAAGTATCATTCTGAAGCCAATATGCGGCTCTACGCCACCAAGCGTGGTGCGCGGCCTCGCAGGCTTGCGGTCCGGTGAGTCTGCCATGCCACCCCGCAGTGGAGCAGCAGCCGTAGGCGGTAGTTGGCGAAGTTGGGAAGCCGTGCCCGACCCGCTTCACCTTCTTGATGAGCAGGTTGACGGCCTCGGTGGGCCCGTTCGAGCAGCCGCCTGTGGCATGCCAGGCGAGGATCTCGGTCTGCCAGGCCCCAACGGTGCGAGCAAGCCGCGTCAGTTCCATCACCTCGACGCCGTCTACCCAGCGGTAGAAGCGATCCAGGGCGGCGCGGGCGGCGAGCATGCCGTCGGCGGCGTAGACGGCTCGGAGCAGCTCTTTGCCCTGCCAGGCCGCGACGACCTCGCCGGTCGGATCCCCGGCGGCCAGGCCGGCCCGCAGCCGCGCTCGTCCCCGATCGGTGAGCTGCTCGGCAGCCGTGAGGAGCAGCTTGCGGATGCGGTACAGCGGGTCACGCTTGCGGCCCCGATGCCCAAGGGTGCTCTGCTGGGTCCGTCGGCGGACCTGATCCACCATCGTGTTGGCCAGCTTGACGGCATGGAAGTGGTCCACCACCACGGTGGCATGGCTCAGTGGGGCGACCAGGGCGTTGGCGTAGCCGCGCCAGGGGTCCAGCGCGACCGTGCCGATCTGGGCCAGCCAGTCACGGGGTCGGGCGCCAAGCCAGCCGGCCACGGCGGCCTTGGTGCGGTCGGCCACCACCTCCAGCAGCCGACCACCCTCCAGGTCGACCAGGCCGGTGACCCACCTGGTCGGGGCGACTCGAGTGGCCTTGAGGAAGCTGGTCTCGTCCAGCCCGAGCGCAGCGACTCCGTTCAGGCGAGCCGGGTCGTCCACCAGCGGCTGGCCGTGATCGGCCACCGCCCGCATCACCGTCGCCCAGCCGACCCCGAGGTCTCGGGCGACCGCGGCGACCGCGTGGGCGTCGGTGCCGACCCGCCGGCAGGCCTCGGCCCGGGCCCGCTCGGTCAGCAGCGCCCGCGGTCGGATCGCGGCCTGCTGTTCGGTCCAGGTCCGGACCGCACACGCCGGCTCGACACAACGCCAGATGCGTTTGCGCCAGGCCAGCACCACCGGCCGGCCGCCGATCGGCAGGTCTCGCACCCGCACCGTGCGGCGAGCATGGAGTCGGGCTTGGCTGCCGCAGGCCGCACACCCCACCGTGGTGGCGGTGGTCTGGACCGCCAGCCGCCATTCGTCGTCTGTGACCTCGGCGGCGGTGACCTCGAATCCGTCCAGGTCCAGCAGCCTGGAGGCTGACGCACTACGGTGTTGACCCACCTGGGGCCTCCTTCTTGCAGACGTCAAGCATCCGCAAGCTATGCGAGGTCCCAGGTGCTGTTCTGGCGGCTCCTACGCCACCCTCAGCAGGGCACCACCCCACGCTTCATGACGAAGAGCCAGTTAAGTGCTCTCCTGACGTTCAGTTAAGTGCTCTCTTCGCCATGCTTCGAAGTGGCGTAGTGGTGTCATGAGGTGCGCAGGAAGGTAAGCACGGCGAGAACGCGGCGGTGGTAGCCGGGTACCCCGCGGAGCCCGAGCTTGGAGAAGATCTGGCTGACGTGGGCCTCCACGGTCTTGGGGCTAAGGACCAGCTTGTCGCAGATGCCCTGGTTGGATTGCCCCTCGGCCATCAGGGCGAGCACCTCCCGCTCGCGGTCGGTGAGCTGGGTGAGCGGGCCGCGGTCACGCTGGCGGGCCATGAGCCGCGCCACGATGGTGGGGTCGATGACGCACTCGCCCTCGGCCACGCGTCGGATGGCATCGGTGAGCACCGCGATGTCGGAGATGCGTTCCTTGAGCAGGTACCCGACCCGTTCGGGGTGCTGTTGAAGCAGGCGCATGGCGTAGCGCGACTCCAGGTAGTGGGAGAGGACGAGCACGCCCACCGAAGGGTTAAGGCGGCGGATCTCCTCGGCGGCCACCAGCCCCTCGTCGGTGTGGGTGGGCGGCATCTTGATGTCGACGATCGCGACCTGCGGGTGGGTATGGCGGATCGTGGCCAGAAGTTGGTGACCACGATCGACAAGGGCCGCTGGCCCTGCTCGACCGCCAGGTGGAGCTTGCAGCTCAGCCCACCCCGGGAGCGCCCGAGCGCGTGGTCGGCTGGCTCGATGTCGACTCCGCCTGGTTCTTCGCGTTGCCGCTCCCCCCTTTGCGGGCGCCAGCGGCGTGCTGGTGGGCGCGGGTGATGGTGGTGTCCACGCTGACCTGCCAGGTGATGAGCCCCTTGGCGTCGGCCTGAGCCTGCAGGGCGGTGAGGATCCGCTGCCAGGTGCCGTCACGCTGCCAGCGCCGAAACAGCCCATACACCGTCTGCCATGGGCCGTAGCGTGCGGGTACGTCCCGCCACGGTGCCCCCGTCCTGGTCCGCCAGCGGATCCCGTCGATCAACTGGCGTTTGCTCCATCTAGGTGGCCGGCCGGCCTTCCTGCCCTTGGGGAGCAACGGCTGCAGCCTGGCCCACTGCTCGTTAGTGAGGTCCCCTCGTCCCATGCCCGGAGCATCTCACGGGACCCTCCCACTTTTGAAACACGCCCTAGCGCCCTCACCAGGACGGCCACGACGGAACGGGACGCCAGCATGCTTCGCCCGGGTCCCGCACCGTCGCAGCGCTGGTCGAGCCGGCTCGTGGTCCGAATCAGAGGTTCGTGCCTGGTCGCCGGTGGTGGCTAGTCTTGCTCGGCCTGCTGGGTTCGGCGGGCCTGGCCGAGACGAAGCAGAAGCGTCCGAGGTTACGCCCGGCGGGCCTCCAGCAGCCGTACCGGCTGGGCGATGCCCTGGAGCTGCACCTGCCCCAGCTCGACGAAGGTCACCCCCTGGGCCGGCGCCCGCTCGGCCACGCGCTCGCTCACCAGCACCCGGCTGGCGCTGGCATAGGCGGCGATCCGAGCGGCCAGGTTCACGGTGCGGCCAAAGTAGTCGCCGCCCTGGACCACCACCGGCCCGGCCGCCACCCCCACATGGGCCGGCGGCAGCCCGGCCTCCGGGAGCTGCTCCACCATCGCCAGCGCCGCCAGCACCGCCCCGGCCGGGTCGCGGAAGTGGACCATCACCCCATCGCCCAGCCACTTCACCGGCACCCCGCCGTGCTCACGCGAGGACCGACCGACCAGCACGGCCAGGCCCTCAGCCAGCTCGGCGGCGACCTGGTCGCCGTGCTCCTCGGTCAGCCGCGTGTAGCCCACCAGATCCAGGAAGCACATCGCCGGCACCCACCCCGGCCGCCCCAGCCCGCCGGTCTCCTCCAGGGCGGTCTCGATGTCCTCGACCAGCTGCCCGATCCAGGCCAGCTCTTGCTGGCGGCGGTAGGCGGCCAGCAGGGCGCGGTCGATCAGGGCGGTAGTGTTGAGGTCGGCGCTGAGCTGGGAGGCCCGGTCCCGGGCGGTCTGCTGGTCAGCCCCGGAGGCCAGCAGGGGTGCGATAAAGCGCGCCTGCCAGACCTCCCTCTCGACCCTGGCGATCAGGCGCAGACCCTCGGCGTAGCCGCGGCCGAGCCGGGTCGACCAGACCTGGTCCAGGAAGCCGCTGGAGTGGCCGAGCTGCAGCAGCGGCACCACCTCCAGCTCGTCCTCCCGGATCAGCTCCTCGGGTGGCATCCGGGCGAACCCGATCGCCTCCAGGAAGCTGCCGAGCAGCTCCAGCGGCACCCCGGTGTCCTGGCTGACCTGCCGGTAGGTCCGCGCCGAGCGCGCCGCCCAGCGCCGGTAGGGGGCCGCCTCCAGGAACCCAAACGACAGCCGACCCTGCTGGACCGCCGCCGCGATCCCCGCCATCGGCAGCCCGGCCCGCTCGCACGCGGTGGCCAGGCGGACCTTTTGCACATCGGTCTCCAGGAACGGGCCGACGCCCTCCCGGGCCACCAGGACCCCGAGGTCGACCAGCCGCTGGACCTCGGCCTCGGTCACGCCGGCGAGGTCGGCCAGTCCCGCTGTCGACAGCCCATTCATGGCGCCGCCATCCTAGGAGCGGTGCCGCTGCTCGGCGAGCGTTGCGTCGTCTCAGGCCGGCACCTGGCTCCTCGTCGTCTTGGCTGTGGTCGCCGTCGCCCATCGCAGGCTCGCCCCAGCTCCTCGGCCACGACCTCAACAGTCGAGCGGGCGCTGCCATCCTCCACGGGCCAGGCCCGCTGCTGGAGTCGCCCCTCGACCACTCGGCCGGCTTCCGCTTATGACGAATCCCACCTCGTCAGGAATCGCCTGAAGTCACCCGAACCGGTCAGCGCTAACAGTGTTCAAGCGGTCACAAGGAGTGATCTGCTGACAATCTGCTGACAAGCGGCGCTGAGCGGCGGAGCTATGGATGCGTTGTGCCTGGTGGGCGCGACAGGGTTTGAACCTGTGACCTCTTCCGTGTCAGTTAACGCGGGCTTACCGCTGTGCTACCCGCCGTTCCTGCAGGTCACGCCCGACCGTCGGGGTCGAAGTTAAGTGCTCTCTTGGCGTTCAGTTAAGTGTTCTCCTATGGGGCATTGGGGGAGAGCCGAGAAGCGGAGTGGCCAGCCGGCAGGCGGTCCGCTCTTCGAGGTCAGAGCTGCTCACAGCTCGTAACCTTGAGCCACCCAATACTGCCAATCCTCGATCACCTGGCGGGTCTGCTGCTCCACCACGATGCCCTCGAGCTGCGCCAAGGGAACCGCGAGGGGTCGGCGTTCCCAGCGGATCAGGACGAACATCTCGTGCTGGCACTCCACTTCCGGGGCCATCCCGACGACGTCGACCTCGTCGCCGACGCGCAGCGGCGAGATGGCACGCTCGGCGATGCACCTGGCCACAAAGGGGAAGCGCAGCTGGTCCTCGAGGGAGTAGTACCAGCCCATGGCCTGCTCTTCGGGGGTGTAGGCGTCGACGACGATCTCCATGGTGATGCGCTGCTCCCGCTCCTCGTCGCGCGGTTGTCGCTTCATCCAGCCTCCTCGCTCGCCCACTTTTACCCCACGTTCACTCACTCCGCGCCGGCTTTCATGCACTCGGACTGAGGTTCACGTCGCGAGGACCGGTCGCTGGCCGTCCCTGCACATGAGTAGCTGGGGCCGCTGCATCCCGTTCGGGATCGCCGCCTGGTGTGACCGAGCAGCCAAGGGTGGGCCGCTCGCCCCTGGCCGGATGAGCCGCAGGTCAGCCCGTGAGCAGGGTCAAGCCGGCCGCGAGCGCGGCGCCAAGTTCCCAGCAGGCTTGGAGGTCCTCCCGGCTCGGGGTGCCAAGGACAGCCACCGGCGCCTGCGTGCGCCGCCACTGCAAACCCTAAACAATCGTCTCGACTGCCCGGACCGCGGTGGCGTCCGGTCCCTGGTGTAATGTGCATGGGCGTAGGTTCCTCGAACCGCCAAGCACGAGGGAGGACCTACACCCGTGGCAGGACGAGTATCGCCTGTCGAGCGCATCCGCGCCGAGATCCATCAGCTGTTCAGCTCCGACCGTGACCTCACGCCGATTCTGGAGGACGTCGCCCGGCTCAGCGTGCGGCTGGTGTTCCAGGCCGCCTTGGAGGCCGAGATCGAGGAGTTCTTGGGCCGGGCGCGATACGAGCGTCGCGGCGGCGCCGACCGGCCGGGCAGCCGCAATGGCCACCAGCCGCCGATGACGGTGCGCACGACGATGGGCGCGGTCCAGCTGCAGCGGCCCAAGCTGCGTGGCACCGACCAGGCGTTCTGTTCGCGGCTGTTTGGCGCCGGGGTGACCCGGACCAACGCGTTGGAGTCGCTGGTCATCTCCGGCTGGGTCCGTGGCCTGTCGGACCGAGACATCGAGGCCACCCTGGCTGAGGTCCTGGGTCCCGAGGCCGCGCTGTCGCGCTCGACCGTGAGCCGGATCTGCTCGGCGATCGGTGCGGAGTTCGCCGCCTGGCGGACCCGCGAGCTGTCCGAGGTGCGGCTGGACTACCTGTTCCTTGATGCCAGCCACCTGCAAGCTGCATCCCGGGGGCGCCGGCCGAGCCGGTCCTGGCCGCCTGGGGCATCGATGTCGACGGCAAGCCGGTGTTCGTCGGCCTGGCACCGGCAGCGTCGGAGTCGACCGACGCCTGGGACGACTTCCTCGCCGACTTGGTCGGCCGGGGCCTGCGCGGCCCGCTGCTGGGGATCAGCGACGGCGCGGCCAGGCTCACCGGCGCGTTCGACCGGGCGTTTCCGGCCAGCCTGCGGCAGCGGTGCCTGGTCCATCGTGACCGCAACGTCCTGGCCAAGGTTTCCGCCCACGACCAGACCCAGGTGAAGGCCGACTTCTGGGCCATCTTCGAGGTCGGCGACGCCGAGGCTGGTGACCAGGCCATCTCCGTCGCCCGCCGGCAGGCCACCGCGTTCGCGGCCACCTGGAAGGTCCGCTACCCCTCGGCGGTCGCGTGTGTCACCGACGATCTGGCCTCGCTCACGGTGCACCTGCGGTTCCCCGCCGAACATTGGCACCGCATCCGCCACTCCAACCTCATCGAGCGGACCTTTGGGAGAGCCGCCGCACCAAGGTGATCGGTCGGCTCCCTGGCGAGACCAGCTGCCTGGGCCTGGTCTGGGCGGTCCTGGACCGCGCCAGCCGCGGCTGGCGCGGGCTGACCATGAGCCCCAAGGCCCTGGGACTGCTGCAGGACCTACGCCGGCAACTCCTGCACCTACCAGCCGACGAGTGAGGTGATCGACGAGGCTGTCACCGCCGCCGCGTAACCTCACCCAAGAGCCTGCGCCCCGAGCCGTTTACACCACTCCTGGGACGCCACCCTACGGTAGCCAGCGTAAGCCCAGCTGGTCAGAGCCAGCCGCTACGCCGGAATCCGCGGTACAGGCCAAGGCAGATGGCGACCATGACCGCCAGCACCACCGGGTAGGCGAAGCGCCAGTCCAGTTCCGGCATGTGCCGGAAGTTCATCCCGTAGACGCCGGCCAGCAAGGTCGGGACCGCCCAGATCGCCACCCAGGCCGAGATCCGGCGCATGTCGTCGTTCTGGCGCACCGACAACTCGGTCAGGTAGGCCTGCAGCATGTTGGAGAGCAGGTTGCCGAGGCCATCCGCCCCCTCGACCAGATGCTGCAGGTGCGCACGCTGCTGCCGGAAGCGTCGCCTGAGCCCGACACCGGCGGGCGCCGGCGCCTCGCCAGCAAGGCGGTCCAGCATCTCGGTGAGCGGGGCCATGGCCCGACGTAGCTCGAGTACCTGTCGCGTCAGCTTGTAGATGCGTTCGGTCGGCCGGGGCCCTCCAGGGGTGAAGACCGCCACCTCGGCCTCTTAACGGCATCATTGATGGCAGCGAGAACGCGTCCGTAGCCCTCCACGGCGTGGTCGGCGACGCTCGGCAGCACCGCTGCCGGCCCGGCGCTGGCCAGTTCTGGGTCGGCCTGGAGGTCCTGGCGCACGCGATCCAGGATCCCGGTGTCGCGGTCGACGCTCACCACGAAGCCGTCGGCGAGCACGAGCTGCACCTCTCCGAGCCTGACGGTCTCCTCGACGGCTACCCAGCTCGCCGTCTTGACGACCGCGACTAGCAGCTCGCCCTGGACCTCCAAGACTGGCCGTTTAGCCGTGATACGCAGGTCGTCGGCCAGTGACGCGGGCAGGCCGAACTCGGCCTGGACGGCCGCCAGCTCCTGGGGACTCGGGTCATGCAGGCTGACCCACACGAAGCGATGTCCCGCCGCCGGCCCGGCGCCCTGGGTTCGCTGTCCGTCCGGGTAGCTGGTTCGCAGGCTGGCCATCGCGCCCGAAGCTCACCTGCCGCCGTTGCGCTGATCGTCATCGGCTCCGGTCTCGCTCGGCTCGCGCACGATGCAACGGAAGCCCAGGTGCGACGTCGAGGTGTCGATGGCCTGCGGCATCCGGGCCGCGGGCCTGTACCGGCGGCAGTAGTTCTGCGCGCAGAGGTGGGAGCCTCCCTTAATCACCTTTCGTGGGATCCGGATGCCCAGCCTCAACTCCTGCGGGTCGTAGCTCAGCTCCCGGTCGCCGCCTCGGGGGTTGGAGACGGTGCAGCAGGCATCCCCCACTTTGTCGTGGTCCTGAAACCAGTCGGTGGTCCACTCCCATACGTTGCCTGCCATGTCGTACAGGCCATAGCCGTTCGCAGGGAAGGAACCGACCGGCGAGGTCCACCGGAAACCATCGAGCCTGGTGTTCTCCAGTGGGAACTCGCCCTGCCAGGTGTTGGCCATGTAGCGGCCGCCGGGCGTGAACTCGTCGCCCCAGGTGTACTCCGCGCCTTCCAGCCCCCCTCGCGCGGCGAACTCCCATTCGGCCTCGGTCGGGACCTGCTTTCCCGCCCAGCGTGCGTACGCCTGGACGTCCTCCCAGGCCACGTGCACGACGGGATGCTTCGAGAGGCCGCGGATGGTACTTGCCGGTCCTCGCGGATGCCGCCAGTCGGCACGGGGCACATAGCTCCACCAGTGGTAGTGATTTCGAAGGTCCACGGGATGCTGGGGCTGGACGAACACCGTGGACCCCGGGACAAGCAGGTCGGGCCGCGCGCCGGCGTAGTCGGTGGGGTTCGGCGGACGCTGGGCAAGGGTGACGTGGGCAGTCTCTCTCACGAACCGCCTGAACCGTTCGTTCGTGACCTGGAAGCGGTCCATCCAGAAGCCGCCCACGGCCACACGATGCGTGGGCGCCTCCTCCGGGTAATGGCGATTCGAGCCCATCAGGAACTCCCCACCAGGCACCCAGACCATGTCGGTGTCCGGCGGCTCACCAGGCGGTGGCTTCCGCTCCGGGCCGACGAGACGCTCGTGCCCAGTCATCATCGCGCGTCAAACACAGCCACCGAGCCTCCCTCGCAGGGCGCCGCGTTGAACGCGGCGCCCGGGTTGGAGTGCTGGGCGCTCCAGCCCGCAAAGCCTGGCGATGGCCGCGACGGTGTCGCATCGGCAAGATCGCCGGTTCGCGCCTGGACGGGGCCATCGACCTTCCTTCGGACGATCTGACGCCCTCTTGTTGTGTGGTCCGATGTCCGACGGCGCGCCGACCCGGTCGTCATCGGAGCGCCGGGCAGACTGGCGACCTCGCCGATGCCAACCCCTCAGGGAACCGCCAGCCTCGGCCATACCGCCTCCCATCAGCGATCGACGAGCCTGCAAGGCGGACGACGAACGGGGGATGCCATGACCTTCGGCGACCTGCCTCGAAAGCCCAACATCCTCCTGATCATCACCGACCAGGAGCGCGAGGTCATGCACTGGCCCTCCGGCTGGGCCGAGGCCAACCTGCCGGCGCGCAGCCGGCTGCTGGAGCACGGCCTGCAGTTCACCCGGGCCCAATGCAACACCGCCGCCTGCTCAGCCAGCCGGGCCACGCTCATGACCGGACGCTACCCGACCGAGCACGGCGTCAAGAACCTGGTCACCAGCGACGACCCCGAGGACAAGGTGCAGCGGCACCTGCAGGTGCTGCCGAGCAACCTGCCCAACCTGGCGAGGGTGATGGGCGCGGCGGGCTACCACGTCGCGCTCAAAGGCAAGCTCCACCTCACCCGTCCCGTGCAGTACGACCACGACAAGAAGCGGTACTACTGGTCGGAGGCCGACATCGCGCACCTCGCCGACCGCTACGGCTTCCACGACTGGAACCCGCCCGACATGAGCGACCCCACCAGCCTCAGCGACCTGGGCGGCGGCAAGGTCAACAACGACGGCCGCATCGTCGACGGCAGCGGTACGGCGGCCGGCGAGACCCGCCCCCACGAGGAGTTGTACCGCCAGAGCGCCGTCAACTTCCTCAACACCTACGACGGCGACAAGCCCTTTTTCCTGGTCGTCGCCCTGGTGAACCCCCATGACGTCCAGGAGTACCCCGGTCGCGGTGTGCGCGGCGCCCGTGGGCTGTCGATCCATACGACCTTCGAGCAGGGCGGCTACCGCCTGGAGGACTTCGAGGACCTCCCGATCGACCTGCCGCCCAGCGTGGACGACGACCTCTCGACCAAGCCGAGTGTCCACGCCGCCTTCCGGCGGTTCCTCGCCATCGCCACCGGGCACACCCGGACCCACGAGCGCCAGCTCCGCTACGCCCGCTTCTACGCCTACCTGAACCGGCAGGTCGACAGCGAGATCCTGAAGCTGCTGCAGGCGCTGGACGCCAACGGCCTGACCGACGACACCCTGATCATCCGCACGAGCGACCATGGCGAGCTGGGCATGGCGCACGGCCGCATGCGCCAAAAGTTCTACAACGCCTACCGCGAGAGCCTCAGCATCCCGCTGATCATCTCCAACCCACGTCTGTACCCGCAGCCGCAGTCCACCGACGCCTTCGCCGGCCTGATCGACGTGCTGCCGACGCTGGCGACCCTCACCGGCCTGCCCGAGCCGCAGCGGTACGGCTTCCGGGGACACGACCTGACCCCGATCCTTTCCGACCCAAAGGCCAGCGTGCAGGACGTCCTGCACTTCACCTACGAGGACGACGTGTTCCCGGTGGACGGTCCCTCCTTCGTCCGCGCCATCGTCGAGGAGGGCTGGAAGTACGCCGTCTATTACGACCCGTTCACCGGCGCGCCGTCCGAGTACGAGCTGTACGACCTGACCCGCGACCCGCGGGAGATGACCAACCTGGCGCACGCGACCCACAGCACGCCGGCCTCGGAGGCGGAGCGGGCCCGGCTGCACCGGCGTCTCTGGGACGTCATGTGCGCCTACGGCACCAGGCCGGACGAGATCCGCTGGCCCGAGGTCGACGATTTCCAACCGTCGACCCGCGTCGCCGTGGCGGAGGAGGCGGACGAGGACGAGGTTGCGAGCGTGTGAGGGGAAAGGGGCCAGGATGGGACGGACACACGCCCAGGCCGAGCGATTGATCGGCGCGCCCCCTGCGGCGGTCTACGCGGTGCTGGCCGACTACACCGCCCAGCATCCGCGGATCATGCCGGCGCCACCCTTCTCCGACCTGGAGGTGGAGTCGGGCGGCGTCGGCGCGGGCACGATCTTCCACATCACCGTGCGCATGCTGGGCCGCCGGCAGCGGCTGCACATGCGGGTCGCCGAGCCGGAGCCCGGCCACGTCCTGACCGAGACCAACCTGGACACCGGCGTCGTTACCGAGTTCGCCGTCGCCCCACGCGACGGCGGATCGCGCACGCTGGCCCGGATGTCCTCGGAGTGGGAGACCCAGGGTGGGCTGCGCGGGCTGGCCGACCGGCTGGTGACGCCGCGGCTGATGGGGCGGATCTTCGCGAAGCAGCTCCACCGGGTGGACCAGTACATGCGTTCAGCGAACGACCGGCTTGCATCGGACCCGGGAGCAGGAGGTGAACGATGAGCGCAACCATTCCGGAGGTTGCCGTGACCTTCCGCGTCAACGGTGTCGACCACGAGCTCCGGCTGGACCCACGTGTCACCTTGCTGGACGCGCTGCGGGACGTGTTGGGGTTGACCGGCACCAAGAAAGGCTGCGACCAGGGCGCCTGTGGCGCCTGCACGGTGCTGCTGGACGGCAAGCGGGTGGTGTCTTGCCTGATGCTGGCGGCCCAGTGCGACGGACGCCAGGTGACCACCATCGAGGGGCTCTCCCAGGACGGGGAGCTGCACCCGCTCCAGCAGGCGTTCATCCGCCACGACGCCTTCCAGTGCGGCTACTGCACTTCAGGGCAGCTCCTGTCGGCGGTCTCGCTGCTGCGGGAAGGGCGCGCCCGCTCAGATGAGGAGATTCGCGAGTTCATGAGCGGCAACCTGTGCCGCTGTGGCGCCTACCCGAACATCGTCGCGGCCATCCGTGAGGTCGCGGACGCGGGAGGGTCGCCGTGAGCGTGTTCGAGTACGTCCGGGCAACCGACGTCGATGCGGCGGTCGCGGCGGTGAGCGCCGATCCGGCCGCGGCCTACCTAGCCGGCGGCACCACCCAGCTCGACCTGATGCTGAAGGACGGCGTGGTCTCGCCCGACCGGCTGATCGACATCACCCGCCTGCCGCTTCGTGGCGTCACCCGCGGCGACGGGGCGATCCGGGTCGAGGCGCTGACCACCATGGAGGAGCTGGCCGCCGATCCCACCGTCGTCGAGCGCCTGCCACTGGTCCGCGAGGCGCTCCTGGCGGGCGCCTCGACCCAGCTGCGGAATATGGCCACCATCGGCGGGAACCTGCTGCAGCGCACCCGCTGCCGCTACTTCCGCGACCCGACCGTGGCGGCCTGCAACAAGCGCCAGCGGGGTTCTGGCTGCTCCGCGGTCTCGGGGGCCGCTCGGATGCATGCGATCCTGGGGGCCAGCGAGCACTGCATCGCCCTGCACGCCTCGGACCTGTGCGTGGCCTTGGTCGCCCTGGACGCGGTGGTGCACATCCAGGGAACCGACGGCGCACGCAGCATCCCGCTAACCGAGTTCTACCGGATCCCGGGCAACACACCCGATATCGAGAACGTGCTGGAGCACGGCGAGCTCATCACCGCCGTGGAGGTGCCAGTGCTCCCGCAACGTGCACGGTCGGCCTACCTGAAGGTCCGCGACCGCGCCTCCTACGAGTTCGCGCTCACCTCGGCCGCCGTGGCCCTGACGATCGAGGACGGCGTCATCGGCGAGGCGCGGGTCGGACTCGGGGGTGTGGGGACGGTCCCCTGGCGGGCACGCGGCGCCGAGGAGGTCCTGCGCGGCGCTCCCGCCCGGCTGGAGACCTTCCGAGCCGCCGCCGAGGCGGCGCTGGAGGGCGCCTGGACAGTCCCCGGCACCGCATTCAAGGTCGAGCTCGGCAAGCGCACGCTGGTCCGTGCCCTGGAGACCACCTCGGGGGTGGAGCCATGACCGTGACCGTCGAGAAGGCCAAGCTCATCGGCCCCGGGGTCGACCGCGTCGACGGCCCCCGGAAGGTCACCGGCGCGGCCCGCTACCCCAGCGACTTCAGCTTCCCCAACCTGGCCCACGCCGCGCTCGTGCGCAGCACCATCGCCGCCGGCACGATCCGCGGCATCGCGACCGGCGCCGCCGAGACCGCCCCCGGCGTCCTCGCCGTGCTCACCCACCAGAACGCGCCCAGGCTGCACCGCGCCAGGCGGAACGTGATGACGCCGCCGCCGGACCCACCGCTACAGAGCAACACGATCGACCACTACGGCCAATACGTCGCCGTGGTGGTGGCCGAGACACAGCAGCAGGCCGAGGCCGCCACCCGGCTGATCGAGGTCGACTATGATCCCGCCCAGGCGTTGCTGTCGGCGGAGGACCCCGGCACCACACCGAAGACGAACCCCTACCACCTGGACATGCGGCGTGGCGACGTTGAGGGCGCGCTGGCCTCGGCGGACGTGACCGTCGAGGGGACCTTCACCACCTCCAGCCAGGCACACAACCCCATCGGGCTGTTCGCCACGGTCGCCTGGTGGGACGGCGACCGGCTCACCGTGCACGACTCCACCCAGAACCCGTTCCACGTCCGCGAGGTGCTCGCCTCGTCCTTCCGCGTGCACGAGAAGGACGTGCGGGTGCTGGCCCCGTTCGTCGGCGGCGCCTTCGGGGCCGGGCTCCGTGTCTCGCCCCACACGATCCTGGCCGCGCTCGCGGCCCGCACGGTCGGGCGCCCGGTCAAGCTCGTGCTAACGCGACCCGAGATGTTCACCGGGCTCGGGCACCGACCGAGCACCGTGCAGCGGATCAAGGTCGGCGCCACCCGCGACGGCACGCTACTGGCAATCGACCACGAGGCCGCCACCGCCGCCTCCATGGGCAGCAGCCTCCTGTACCCGATCCCCATGGGGACGGTCGCCGCCTACGCCTGCCCCAACGTCTCGGTCCGGGACACCCGGGTGCAGCTCAACATCTCCCCAGTAGCCCACATGCGCGCCCCCGGAGAGGCGGAGGGGAACTTCGCGGTCGAGTCGATCCTTGACGAGCTGTCCTACGAGCTCGGCATTGATCCGATCGAGCTGCGGCTGCGCAACTACGCCGAGGTCCATCCCCAGACCGGGCTCGAGTGGTCGAGCAAGGCGCTGCGGCAGTGCTACCAGGTGGGGGCGGAGCGGTTCGGCTGGGCGGCGCGCAACCCCGAGGTCGGCTCGATGCGCGACGGCCGCTGGCTGGTCGGCTACGGCATGGCCGGGGTCACCTATGGCCACAACCAGGCCAAGTGCCACGCTCGGGCGACGATCCGCCGCGACGGCAGCGCCTACGTCTGCAGCGGCACCACCGAGATCGGCGTGGGCACCTGGACGGTGATGGACCAGCTGGCCGCCGAGCTGCTCGGGTTGCCGCAGGAGCGCGTCGAGTTCGACCTCGGCGATACCACCATGCCCCAGGCACCCTACGTGGGCGGCTCCGGAACCACCGCCGGACTCGGCAGCGCCATCCACAGCGCCTGCCGAAAGCTGATCCAGGCGTTCCTCGACACCGCCGGCAAGGAGCACGACTCGCCGCTGTCCGACTGCACAGCGGAGGACGTGGTCTGCGCCGACGGCCGCATCGTCCGCGCCGACGACCCCTCCAGGGGCGAACGCTACGGCGACATCCTCGCCAGGCACGGGCTCGACGAGCTGACCGCCGAGGGCGACAGCGCGCCACCGCACGCGGAGATGGGCACCCAGATCAAGTCGCTCATCGTCTCCAAACACGGCCACGTCGGGCAGAAGCTCATCGGCCTGTCCACAGCCACGGTTCCCGCCGGCGCCTTCGGCGCCCGCTTCATCGAGGTGCACGTCGATCCCGACCTCGGGCTACTGCGCGTCGCCCGGGTGGTGTCGGCCATCGACGCCGGACGGGTCCTGAACGAGAAGACCGCACGCAGCCAGATCATCGGCGGCACCATCCAGGGAATCGGCGCCGCCATGTTCGAGGAGGTGCTCAGCGACCCCGGCAGCGGCCGCATCGCCAACGCCACCTTCGGCGATTACCTGATCCCCGTCAACGGCGACGTGCCCGACATGGACGTGGTCTTCGTCGGGGCGCCGGACCCGGCCAACCCGATCGGCGTCAAGGGCGTCGGCGAGGTCGGCCTGGTCGGCATCCCCGCCGCCATCGCCAACGCCGTCTACCACGCGACCGGCCGGCGCATCCGCTCCCTGCCCATCACCATTGACCAACTCCTTTGAGCCCACCAAGGAGAGCGTCATGCGCCAAGACGGCGACGCCCCCGACACCATCGTCCTGATCCACGGGCTGTGGCTGACCCCGCGCAGCTGGGAGAAGTGGATCGACCGCTACACCAGCCGCGGCTACCGGGTGCTCGCCCCCGCCTGGCCGGGCATGGAAACCGAGGTCGAGGCGCTGAACGCCGACCCGGCGCCGATCGCCCGGCTCACCGTCGACCGGATCGTCGACCACTACGAGGAGATCATCCTCAACCTCGAGCGGCCGCCGATCATCATGGGCCACTCGTTCGGCGGCACCTTCACCCAGATCCTGCTCGACCGAGGCCTCGGCGCCGCCGGCGTGGGAGTGGCGTCGGCGACCGTCAAGGGCGTGCGCGACCTCCCCCTATCCACCATCAAGGTGGCGTCCCCGGCGCTCAACCCGTTCAAGAAGGACGAGGCGGTGCCCCTGACCGCCAAGGAGTTCCACTACGCCTTCACCAACACGCTGACCCAGGCAGAGTCCGACGCCATCTACCAGCACTACCACGTGCCGACGGCGACCACAGTCCTGCGCGAGTACGCGTTCGCGAACTTCCACCACGAGGCGCCGACCAAGGTGGACTTCCGCCGGGAGGCCAGGGCGCCGCTGCTGTTCATCGCCTTCGGCGAGGACCACGTCATGCCCCCCAAGGTGGTGGGACACACCGAGGAGAAGTACGACGACTCGGTCTCCATCACCGAGTTCAAGGAGTTCCCCGGGCGTCCACACTTCCCCGCAGCCCCCGGCTGGGAGGAGGTTGCCGACTACGCGCTCGCCTGGGCCATAGAGCACGCCTCCCTGTCAGTGGCTGACCACTCCCCACACGCCTGACGACAGGTCAGCGAACCTTCGGCGCTCGTGCAGGTTTGCGGGCGGTGTGCCGGAGGGCCGTCTCGACCGGATTGATTGACGGCCGGGGGCGTTCATGGTAGGCCGGTGCGGCACTCGTACGCCGCCGTACGGAACCTCAGGGGACGGGAGGTTCCTGAGATGGTTGGCCACGGTAGCCGCGCCGATCCCGACGTGAAGTCGACCGAAGGTGCCCGGCTCTACGGTCGGGAGCCGGAGCGGGCCGCCATCGATCGGCTGCTCGAGGGCGCACGTCGATCCCGAAGCGGCGTCCTCGTCCTTCGCGCCGAGGCCGGCGTCGGGAAATCGGCACTGCTCGGCTACGCCCGCAGCCGCGGCACCGACATGCGGATACTCGAAACCGCCGGGGTCGAGCCGGAGATCGAACTATCGTTCGCGGCCCTGCACCAGCTGCTGCGGCCCGCATTCCCGTACATCGACCGGATACCGGAGGTACAGGCAGCGGCACTCCGGAGCGCGCTCGCGCTCGCTCCCGGCGACACCGACAACCGCTTTGTCATCGCCCTGGCAGTCCTCAGCCTCCTGGCCGAGGTGGCCGCCGACAGGCCGCTGCTCTGTCTCGTTGACGACGCGCACTGGCTGGACCAGCCCTCGGCGGACGCGCTGTCGTTCGTCGCCCGTCGGCTGGACGCGGAAGGCATCGTCATGCTGTTTGCCGCTCGAGAAGGGGATGAGCGATCGTTCCCTGGCTCAGGCCTGGCCGAAGGGAAGGTCGGGGGACTGGAGCCTGCCGAGGCCGAACTCCTCCTCATGGAGCGCTTCGGCTCGGCGATCGCACCCGACACCCGGCGAGTGATCCGCGAATCCGCGCAAGGAATTCCGCTGGCGCTGCTCGAGATCCCAATGGCTCTCACACCCGCCCAGCTTGCCGGTCGCGAGAGCCTCCCCCGACCGATGCCGCTCGGCCACGACCTAGAGGCGATCCTCCTCGAGCGGGTTCATCGCCTGCCAGCGCCCGCCCAGCTGCTGCTCCTCGTGGCCGCCGCGGAGGGCTCCGGGGAAGCGGATGTCGTGCTCTCGGCAGGAAGCCGTCTCGGGATCCCGCCTTCCACGCTGCTGGACGCGGAGGCCTCCGGCTTGATCCGCACGGAGGAAAGCGCACTCGTCTTCCGCCACCCGATCCTCCGCCGCGCCATCTACCAGGGGGCAAACCTTCCCCAGCGACAGGCCGTCCACCGGGCACTGGTCGAGACCTTGGAGGGAGAGCCCAACGCCGACCGTCGAGCATGGCACCGCGCGGCGCTGGTGCTCGGCCCCGATGATGAGATCGCCGACGAGCTGGAGCACACGGCCGAGCGCGCCAGGAGCCGCAGCGGGCACGTGGCCGCGTCCCGAGCCCTCCGGCGCGCCGCCGACCTCACCTCCTCCGACCAACGTCGGGCGCGCCGGCTCGTATCCGCAGCGCGCGCGGCCTGGAACGGAGGCCGTCCGGACGAAGCGACCGCCTTGCTACGGACCGCGGAGACCGAGATGGATACCGCCACCTATGCCGAGCTGCGCCATATTCAGGGAGAGATCGAGTTGTGCTGCGGCGCCCCGCTCCAGGGGGCAACACTGCTCAAAGACGGCGCGGACCGTGTGGCTCACTCAAATCCCCACAAGGCCCTCCAGATGCTCTTCGACATGGCCCTGTGCGCCAACTACGCCGGAAGTCTGAGCGTGATGGCCGAGGCAGGGCGAAGGGCATCGGCGCTGCCCATCAAGCGATCCGAGCCAGAGGCCACGCTCGCCCACTTGATCACGGACGTCGCTGCAATGCTCCAAGCCAACGACACCGCGGTCCGGACACGCTTTCTCCAGACGCTCGACGGCCTGGCCGACGCGACCGAGCCGCGATGGCTGGTCTGGGCCGGAGCAGCAGCAGCGGGCAGCGGCGCCCATGCCCGACACGACGCCCTCCATCGGCGCGCCGAGGCGATCGCACGTCAGACGACGGCCGTCGGAACCCTGGCGATGGTGCTGGAGAGGATCTCCTGGACAGAGTTGGCATACGGACGGGTCGATAGCGCGTCGATCCACTCCGAGGAGGGGCTCCAGCTGGCCATCGAGACCGGCCTGACGAACTCGGCGTGCTTGCACCGTGCGATCCTCGCCTGGGTCGCCGCCATTCGAGGCGACCAGGAGCGGTGCACTTCCCTCGCCGAGCAGGCCTCGGGCACCGCGATGGAGCAGAGCCTGGGCCCGCACAACTCGATCGCCCACTGGGCCGTGGGGCTCATGCATCTGGGTCTGGGCCATTGGGAGGCCGCCGCGACACAGCTTGAGGCAGTCTCGTCGCCTCCTCCGGGCACGGGGCACCCGTCCGTCCTGCTGAATGCCCTCCCCGACCTGATCGAGGCCGCCATCCGCGCTGGCCGCCCGGAGGTTGCAGAGCCGGCGGCCACCCGATTCGCCGCCTACGCGCGGGAAGGTGCTCCGGACTGGCAGCGGGCGCTCGCGGCTCGCTGCCAGGCACTGATCACTCGCCCCGCTGAGGCGAAAGAAAGGCTGCTGACGGAAGCGTTGGTCTTCCACCAACAAGATCGGCGGCCATTCAACCGAGCCCGGACGCTGCTCCTGCTCGGCGAGCACCTCCGCCGCGAGCGCCGGCGGGTCGAGGCGCGTGCCCAGTTGCGGCGCGCCACCGAGACCTTCGAGCGTCTCGGCGCTGCCCCCTGGGAAGCGCGGGCCCGGGTGGAACTCCGGGCAACCGGGGAGAGGGCCAGGAAGCGCGAACCGAGCACCCTCACCCAGCTCACCCCCCAGCAGCTCCACATCGTGCGCCTGGTCGCCGAGGGCGCCACCAACAAGGAGGTGGCGGCCCAGCTGTTCCTGAGCCCTCGTACCGTCGACCACCACCTACGGAACGTGTTCGCGAAGCTGGGTATCTCCTCACGGGCCGAGCTCATCCGACTTCCTGACCTCGACGGTTCCATCCACGCCCCGCGCTAGGCGCTGCATCTTGCTCGATCCGGCGATCTCGCCGATTCCAGTCGCCACGGCACCTGCAGGCTACTCGGAAGCATTGCAACCGTGGCCGGACACCGCGCCAGCGGCCAACGGCTCCTGGAAGGAGGCTTCGATGGATCCGACGCTACAGGCCGACGCCACCGACGTGCTTGCCAGCGTGGGCCGGCACTGGGGCTGGGTGCTCGCCTTCGGCATCGTCACGCTGCTGGCCGGCATCCTCGCCCTGGCCTGGATGGGTCGAACCGTCATGGGTCCTGGCCGTGCTGTTCGGCGTCCAGCTGGTGGTGGCCGGGATCTTCCGGTTCGTGGCCGCGCTGGCGACCGAGACGAGACCGGCGCGACCCGGGTGCTGCTGGCCCTGCTGGGGGTGCTGTCGTTCATCGTCGGGCTGTACGCCCCGCGGCACATCCTGGTGACCATCGCCACCCTGGCACTGCTGCTGGGCATCTTCTGGATCGTCAACGGCGCCATCGAGGTCTTCACCGCCTTGTCGCACCGTCGGATGCCAGGCCGCGGCTGGACGATCCCCATGGGGCTGCTCAGCGTGGTCGCCGGCGTGGCGGTACTCGTCTACCCGGGGGTCTCCTTGGTGACCCTGGCGGTCGTCCTCGGGGTATGGCTCCTGGTGTTCGGCATGATGGAAGTCGGCCTGGCGTTCCGCCTCCGCTCGATCGGCCAGGGCGCCGCCCGCATCGCCACCGCCACCTGAGTGACGCCGAGACAGCGATGGACATCCACTTCAACCACACAGAACCGGTGGACGCGCCGGCCGGGACCCTCTTCGAGGTGATCACCGACTACGCCGGCTATCCACGCTTCAACCCAGCGGTAGTCAAGATGACGGTGGTCGCCAAGCACGAGAACGGGGCCGAGTTCATCGCCAAGCGCAAGACCACGATCGCCAAGCAGGTCCGCGCGTTCGACCGATACGAACGCCACGGAGACCTCGTCATCAAGCGGACCTACGGTCCCAGATCCGCGGCTCAGTCAACGTGGACCATCCACCCTGTCGATGCCGGCCACTCCACCCTCACCATCGACGCGTCGACCACCATGCCGCTCGTGCCAGGCCTCGTGATGAAGCCCCTCCTGCGGCGGCTGTTCTACGGCATCAACTTCAGTCCATTCCTCCAAGAGGCACAGCGGCGCGCAAACGCGACAAGAAGTCAGACAGGTTGACGCCGGGCAACCTGGCCCTGGACGCTCGGGCATCCAGACCTGACGCGACTTCAGCCGTGTCGCCCCCAGGGATGAAGTGACCAAGGTGTTCAGTTGGGTGTTCTCTTCTGCTCGTCCACGAGGAAGTATGTGACGATGTCTCCCTGCCCTTGACAGGGATCGGTTCCAGCCGCTGGATCTCGGTGACCTCGTTTTCACGGGCACGCCGGGCGGTACCGCCCTGGAGGCACGCGCAGTAGGCCCCGTCCACATGCACGGTGACGTGGTTGCCGGCCGTCCAGGCCTGGCCGTTGCCGCGCTCGGCGTCGATGGCCGTCGCCGGGTTACCGCGCTCATCCGCAGTCAGGAGCCAGGCCGCGGCGGCGTCTGGGCTGGCGGTACCGTCGACACCATCCACTGGAGGCAGCTCCACGGGTGTCGGCTGGGCGGCGCCGGCTCAGTGTTGCGTTCGCTCCTGATCCTCGGCCAAGTCCAGCGCGAGGACGCTGGCCAGGATCAGCAGGTCGTCCTGGCCGGGGGCGACGTCCACGGCATAGATGTCGCGCATGCTGAACCAGCCCTTGGAGACCGTGGCCACCGTCTGGCCGCCGCGGCTGATGGTGAACTCGTGGTCGAACAGGTTGCCGCGCATCTCCAGATCATCGGGCCCGGGGACGTCGATCGTGAACCGGTCCCCGAAGGGGGTGAAGAAGCGCTTACGCACCTCGGCGGCCTCCTGCCCGGCGACCGAGATCTGGTAGGTCGGCCGCATCGCCACCAGCTTGCGCTGGACCTGGGCGACTTCCCGCCCTCCGGGGTCGCGTAGAACCAGCCGGTTGCGCAGGCTCAACACCTTGCCGTCCACGTGCAGCACGGGCCGGCCATGCTCGTCGGTGATGTCGGAGTCCTCGCCCAATCGGAAGAAGCGCTCGCGGATCAGATACATCTGCTGTCCTTTGTGCTCGACGACGGCGTCGGCCCTGCGCTGTCGATGCTCCTCTCCCAGGATGGCGCCTGCCAAGCCTGTTGCAAGGGACCCGGTCGTGCGGCCGCGGTCCCTTCTGGCCAAGCTTCTTATGTTGCCCGACACCTAACCGCACGGCGGGCAGCAGGCGGGGCCGCTACCCCAGCATCCCGTAACCGGTACAACCTCGAGACAGCCGCATAATCTTCATCCGGGACTGTCATTGAGCCAAGCCATCCTCGGACAGGAGCGCAGCATAGGCCCACCGATCGCTTCTCGTCAGGCGACACCGACCGCCGCCCGGCGCCTTCGCCAGCTCACCGCCGTGCTGCTGACCCTGCTCGTGGCGGCAGCGCTGGGTGGGTGTGGCGGCTCCGAGCAGCCCGGTGGGGCAGGAGGGGCACCAGCGACCACGGCTGCCCCCGCGCCCACCGTGAGCGCCCCAACCACCAGCGAGCGAGTCGTGCTCGCTGACGGCCGCCATCCCGTCTACCTCAAGACCGTCGACTCGGACCGCCAGACGATCACCTTCGACCTCATTCAGTTCTTCACCGGGGAGGCCGCCACCAAGGCTGCCGCCGAGGACGGCAAGGAGTCGCCGCCGCCTAATGACTACTACATCCGCAACGTGAACCCGAGGCTGCGCACCCTGCCCGTAGTGGCCGACGCGCCGATCACCGTGAACGTGCTCGCCGCCCAGTCCACCGGCAGCTCAACCAAGGACGTGTCGGTGACCCTGGCCAAGCTGGCCAGCTACTTTCCCAACAGTGGCACGCCACCGTTCTGGATCACGGTGGAACAGGGCCAGGTGACAAGAATCGCCCAGCAGTATCTGCCGTAGGCACCACCCAGCCAATGTTGCT
>Ga0307416_100000235_pt1 | contig 29416 bp, 26 predicted proteins | sample DK1Cmetagenome_2_FD_203821 | JGI IMG/M metagenome (GOLD analysis project Ga0307416, IMG submission 203821) | Maize rhizosphere microbial communities from greenhouse at UC Davis, California, United States - DK15-C-3 | ecosystem: Host-associated > Plants > Roots > Rhizosphere > Soil | place...
TGGCATTCATTGTCTGTTAATATGCTGGGCAGCGCAATACCTTCTTTAAGTCCAGGAAAAGCACTCATGGTTGAACCAATAAAATGTTAAATCAAAGAAATTATAATACGACACGTTCTGTCGCTTTGACTGAATATCTTTGTTTATATCAACAGTAAAGCATTAAAACACCGACAAGAGATAAATCATGTATTAAATCTCCGTAATGAGACTTGTAGTCCGTTAAAAAGTGTTAAATTTGCAGCCTTATTTAGACTAACCGTAAACTCAATACACTAACATATGAAGAAATTCTACTCCGGTGCATGTATTCTATGCACGGTTCTAGGGCTTTCTGCCCAGGAAGTATTATGGCAGAAAGACATCAAATCCTCTACCCAGGATTTCTTAAGCCAGGTAACCACAACCATAGATCAGCAGTACCTGATTACAGGAAGCAGTATCCAATCCACCACCCTTCGGGAGCCTCAGGGTACAGCTGGGAAACAAAACAACGGCTACGATTTTCATTTAGTCAAGCTTAACCAACAAGGCGAAGAGGTCTGGGAAAAATATTTCTCGGGAAATAACCACGACTATCTTTCCGCTTCCATAGCCACTCAGGAAGGAGGGTTTCTTTTGGCGGGAACTTCTTATTCAGGGAAAGGTCTTGATAAAAAAGAAGATTCCAAAGGCGGATCCGACATTTGGCTGATCCGGCTTAATGAATTCGGAGATGAACTCTGGCAGAAAACTTTAGGCTCAGCATCCGATGAAGAAGCACGATCTGTTATACAGACCACAGACTTAGGATTTTTTGTGGCTGGGAATGTTCAGAATTTAGCCAAAGGTTACGGTTCAAAAGATGTTTTGGTTGTAAAACTTGATAAGAATGGAAAAGAACTCTCTCAGTCTATTTTAGGCGGGAAAGGCTTGGATGAAGTTGAAAAAACAATTCCTACCAAAGATGGTGGAGCCTTGTTAGGCATCTATTCCAGAAGCACGACAGGCGGCTCAAAGAAAACAGAAAACTTTGGAGAAGGAGATTTTTGGGTGATTAAGCTTGATAAAAACGGAAAAACAGAATGGGAAAAGAATTTTGGAGGAAAAGGAGATGATCATCTAAGAACTTTGGCTTTAACTTCAAATGGATACATCATTGGCGGAGAATCCAGATCCGAAAGATCAGGAAATAAAACAGCAGGCATAGAAGAAGGAACAGATTTATGGCTGGTCTCTTTAAACGAAAGAGGTGAAGAACTTTGGCAGAAATCTTACAATTTTGGAAACCGAGATATTCTGATGGGAACAAGTGTTCTTCATTCAGCAGATGACAGGTCTTCAAAAGGGATTCTTTTAGGTGGTTATACCCAGGCAGAAGGTCGTATAGAAACAAATGATGAAACTTTCTGGATGCTCTATCTCAATATCGATGGTAATGAGCAGTGGAGAAAACATGTAAAAGGAGAATCCAGAAAACGGGAAGAGAGACTTTCAGATATTAAGCTGAACAGAGATGGCTCCATTATTTTGGTTGGAACCAGTGCAAAGGAACTAGGAAAAGAAAACTGGAAGATTGTAAAGCTGGGAGATAAACAGCTTGATCAGCTGATTGAAAAACAAGACATTAAAATTTATCCGAATCCTGTTTCAGATTATGCTTATGTAGAAATCGGTTTTGAATTTAAAGAAGCTGATATTATGCTGTATGATATGGGAGGAAGACAGCTTCAGAGCCTAAAAACAAAGAATAAAGTGACGAAGATTAATACCCAGAATTTGATTCAGGGGGCTTATCTGGTGACTATAAAAACGGATACAAATAAAACGGCTAATGCCAAATTAATAAAGAAATAGCATGAGAAAAATATACATATCATTAACACTAATTCAATTTTCAATAGCTTTCTCACAACAATCCTTGGACAAGGTACAGATAAAATCTCCTCAATCCTATGCATTTGAGAAATACGGCAATGTCCCGATTAATTTATACACAGGAACTCTAGATTTAAAGATTCCAATCTATTCTATTCCTACCAGTGAAGGAAAGAATATTGATGTTTTTGTTTCATATGATTCCTCTGGGTTTTTACCGCATAAGAAGTCTGATTTTGCAGGAATGGGTTGGTCTATGCTTGCCGGGGGGAGAATTACCCGGACATTAAACAGATTCCCCGACGAATATCAGGGAAATCCAACTTGGACCGGGGCAAACCCTTTTGATTCGGGGGTGGATTTTCACGGTTTCCTTACTGGTGTACGTTTGAATGCTTATACCAATGCACAAGTCTACGATCTGAATAGCGGTGCCGGTGGTATCACAGGATTAGACTGGCGACTTGGAACAGTTGATAACGGTTATGAAGGAGAGCCTGATATTTTTAATTTTAATGCAATGGGACTAAGCGGAAAGTTTGTTATTGGTAACGATGGGAATGTATTGGTGGAATCGGAAGATCCTAATATTAAAGTAGATTTGTCGGGTATGATATCTTATGGTGGTAAAGAATTTTGTAAACCACCCAATCAGACTATCATTATTACTGATGGACAGGGTAATAAGTATTACTTCGGAGGTGATTTTTCAAAGTATGAAATCAGTTACTCGCTACCACAGCCGGGTATGAGTAAGAACAATTGGTTTAAAGGTTTTCCTTATATCAGTTCTTTCAGTCTTTCAAAGGTTGAGTTTACGAATGGACAGACTGTTACTTTTGGATATGTTCAGGATACATTAAACAGTACTTTTTGCAGTCTTGCCACTTCGTCATCCAATGTAGTAGCCAATGCTAAATTGATGAATTTTGAAGGATACTATCAGGATGGAGCACGAATTGATGACTGGCAGAATTGCCCAAGCGGTTTGGCGGGCTGTGGTTCAGCGCTAAGCAGTACTTCAATCCTCAGTGAAAATTTTGTACTGACAAAACGCTCACTTTTAGAAAGTATTACTTATGGAACTCATCAGGTAAAGGTCAATTATAAAGATACTGGATATCCCATCAGGCATTATGAAGGCGGTTCAGCAGCGCTTCTGTTTAATGAATATGTAATAGACAATATTCAGCTTTTTGATAATAACCATCTAATACAAAATAATGTGTTTACTTATGAGGACCTGGGTGGTGCTAATAAAAGACCTTTTCTTAAGAATATCACGGATCCTGCAAGTAATAAAGTATATGGTTTTGAATATTACAATACGGATAATTTGCCCAAATACGTCACCAAGGGAATTGATCATTGGGGATACTGGAATGGAAACGATAACAACCAGAACTTGGCACCGTATGATACTTATAATGCCAGTACTGGAGATTATACACTAAATAACACATTTAGAGATCCTAATGTTCAAAAATATAATGTGGGCTTACTGAGCAAAATAATTTATCCAACCAAAGGATATTCCATCTTCGAGTATGAGGCGCCTTATTACGGACAAAGGGTAGAAAGAACATCAGTAAGTGCATTTCTTCCTACTCTGATGAATAATGGAGGAGCAATAGGAGGAGCAAGAATTAAAAAGCAATATGATTATTCAGAAAATGGTGGAATAATCAATAACAAGGAATATCGGTATACAACTACTTTAAATGGTACAACATCATCCGGAATACTTATGAACTGGCCTAGATATATTTACTATATTGAATTTAATACTCCTACGGCTTATCAAAAGTTAATGATCAGGTCAAGCTCTAATGTACAGCAAAATTCACTAGACAGTTATAATGTAGGATATCAAAAAGTTTATGAAATCAATGTAGGAAAGGGTATTACAGAATACAACTTTACAAGTTATGTGGATTATCCGGATATTATAACCCCTGATGCGGGTAATCTTAGAGAATATAACAATATGGCTTCTCCTTCACCATTGAATTTATACAAAAATTTTAAAAACTTATATGGAACAGATCGAACCATCTTAAGGGGTAGGTTGAAAACTAAAACTATTTATTCGGAAGGTTCAACAAATCCATTGAGTATGACTGAATTCACTTATAATGATAATATAGACTATAATCCTAATAATACGAAGGACAATAATAATTATGTGAGTTTTAATCATCTATCAGGAGCATGGGTCCAGGGATATAAAAAGTATCTGAATTCTTCAGCAATAAAGAAAAAAGTGGTAACAGATTTTTTAAATGATGTTGCTGTCCAAACAATAACAGATTATTTTCATGATAGCAGCAAACATTTAAACCGTACCAAGGAAAACATTACGACTGCCGATAATACTATTATATCCCAAAATTATTCGTACGCTCAAGATGTCAATAACAGCTTAATGGGATCTAGAAATATGACTGGAATTCCAGTAATAACAGAGGTCAAAAAAAACAATAAAACTATTGTTAAAACGGAAACTGTTTATCCGGCTTCGATTCCCACTGCACAATCTGGGAACCTAGTCCTTCCTTTGTTTGTGCAATCTTATGATCTTCAAACTAATTCTGCTTCCACAGAAGTAACTTATAATAAGTACGATTCCAAAGGTAATTTACAGCAATACACAACAAAAGATGGAATTCCTGTGTCAATTATCTGGGGTTACAATAATACCCAGCCGATTGCAAAAATAGCAGGAGCAACTTATAGCCAGGTGGAAAGTTTGATCTCGGATATTGTTACTGCTTCTGAAAAGGATGCTAATCCTGCATTGTATAACCTACAGCCGGAAGAGGCTGAAACACAACTTATCAATAAGTTAGATATATTCCGAACCTATTCCGGGTTATCAGACTATTCTATCACGACTTATACTTATGATCCGCTAATTGGAGTAAGAAGCATCACTCCACCATCGGGCCTCAGAGAGGTTTATATTTATGATACCGCTAATCGACTGAAAGAAGTAAAACAGTTAGATAAAGATGCTGCTGGAAATCCGGTATACAAAATCGTGAAAGAGTATAAATACAATTACAAAAACTAAAAACGATGAAAAAGATAATTATTCCTGTAGGATTACTGGTAATGCGTACTCTACAAGCACAGCTCACCCCAATTCCTAATACAGAAAACTATATTCAATCCAAAACTTACCTTGATTATAACGGAACTACACCTACTAAAACCTCCGAAACCGTTCAGTATTTTGATGGACTGGGAAGACCAAAACAGGTAGTTAATGTAAAAGCTACCCCACTGGGAAGAGATGTTGTTACCCATATCGAATATGATCAGTTCGGAAGACAGGTAAAAGACTATTTACCTGTTCCGCAAGGAGGAACCCTGAATGGAGCCATTGTTCCTACTCCTCTGGCCAATGCTACCCAGCCCGGAATTTATGGCTCGGAAAAGATCTATGCAGAAAAAATACTGGAAAACTCTCCGCTGGACAGGATCCAGCAGCAGATCCAGGTAGGAAGTGACTGGGCTGGGAAGCCTGTGAAATTTGAGTATGATACCAATATAGATGGCGAAGTAAGGAAATACATTGCGACTTCCTCCGGTGCCACTTCTTCCGGGATAACATTATCAGGAACCTACGGAGCCAGCCAGCTGTATAAAAATACCATAACCGATGAAGACGGCAATAAAACCATAGAATTTAAAAACGGACAAGGACAGGTATTATTAGTCAGAAAAGTGATAAGCAGCACAGAGAATGCAGACACTTACTATGTATACAATGAATACAACCAACTGGCTTTTGTGATTCCACCTAAGGCCTCTGCTGCTGCAGATCTCACCACGGTACTGGGGAGCTTATGTTATATGTACCGGTATGACGGAAGAAACAGGCTGGTGCTTAAAAAGCTTCCGGGAAAAGGCTGGGAATATATGGTCTATGATAAACAGGACAGGCTGATCATGACCCAGGATGCTGTAATGGGAGCTCAAAAACAGTGGCTGTTTACCAAATATGACCAGTTTGGGAGAGTAGCCTACACGGGAATATACACAAGTACTCAGCCTTATGGCGTGGCAGGAAGAGCGGCAGAACAGGCCTTGGCAGATGCCAAGGGCAGTAACAATGTAACCAGGACCTCTGCCGCTGGTTTCACCAACAGTGGATTGGATGTTTATTATGATAATGGTTCGCTCAGTTATCCATCTTCTGTCACTAAACTGTTAAGTGTCAACTATTACGACACCTACCCTGCTTACAGCTTCAATCCGGCTTTACCTTCCACAATTCAGGGAGAACCTTTATTGACTCAAACCCCATCAGCCGATGGAAGAAGCACCAAAGGACTTCCTGTAATGAGCCTTGTCAAAAATATAGAAGACGACAGCTGGACAAAAAATTACATCTATTACGATACCAAAGGTAGATCTGTTGGAAGCTATTCTATTAATCACCTGGGAGGCTATACTCAAACAGAATCCAAACTGGATTTTGCAGGTGCCGTTCAGAATACTATAACAAAACATCTGAGAAGAGCCAATGAACCGGAGATAACGGTAAAAGAACGTTTTGAATATGATGCTCAAAACAGACTTTTGAAACACTATCACCAGGTTGATTACTGGCCAGAACAATTATTGGCAGATAATACCTATAACGAATTATCTCAATTATCCGGTAAAAAAGTGGGCTCAACAAATGGCGGAGCCCCATTGCAAAGTATTGATTATGCTTATAATATCAGAGGCTGGATGACTGATATTAACAAAGACCAGATGGCTGTTCCAAATTTAGGAGGAAAATTATTTTCGTATAAGATCAGGTACAATCAGAAAAGTGGTATCACCAACCCTGATATTGTTTTATTTGCAGGAAAAGATGTAAAACCAAGATATAATGGAAATATTGCAGAAGTAGATTGGAGAGCTGTTGAATCTCTGGGAGCCAACCCACCCATAGAACCCAAAAGGTATGGGTATGCCTATGATAACCTAAACAGGCTAACGGCAGGATATTACCAGAATCCCAATAATGCAGGAAGCAAGGAAAATACAGAAGCATTGGATTATGATCTGAATGGCAATATAACCAATCTTTACAGAACATCCGTAATGGAAAACGGTAATACCACGGCTACAGTGATTGACAAGCTGGAATATACCTATTTGGGAAATCAAGCTACCAGAATCAAAGACAACAGCAATAACAAAACCGGATATGAAGGTATTGCTACAGGCTCTGCTATTAATTATGATTTAAATGGGAATATGAAGAGTATGATGGATAAACAGATTACAGGAATCAATTACAATTATCTGAATCTTCCCAATACTGTAGATATCGGTCTTGATCCGATAACCACTCAGATAAAAACAAAATACAGGGCCGATGGAATCAAACTAAGAAAAGAAAACACAAAAACGATGATAGGCGTGGCTGGTGCCACCTGGACAAAAGAAATTACAGACTACCTTGATGGTTTTCAGTATCTGAATAAAACTTCTTCGGATGGTGGAGCTGTTGAAATGTTTTCTACGGTTCCAATGGAAACAAATCGTGCATTGGAAATGCAGGCCTTTAGCCTGGTTCCTATTGAAGTTGATCCTACTCCTACAGATCCTATTATTACAAACCCTCATAATCCTGAGCTGCAGTTCTTTCCAACAGCAGAAGGGTTTTATGATTATCAGAGAAAAATGTATATTTACCAGTATAAAGATCATTTAGGTAATGTACGGGTAAGCTATGCAAGAAATAACACCACAGGATCGCTTGAAATAACGGATGCCAATGACTATTATCCTTTTGGAATGAATCATTTAAAGACAGGAAATGCTATTTTTGGGGCTGGAAAGTATCAGAATTATAAGTACAACGGAAAAGAGTTGCAGGAGACCGGAATGTATGATTATGGGGCAAGATTTTATATGCCGGATATTGGAAGATGGGGTGTGGTTGATCCGAAAGCAGAACAAATGCGTCGTTGGTCAACTTATAATTATGCATTCGATAATCCAATCAGATTTATTGATCCGGATGGTAGAGCTCCTGTTGATGATCATTTCAATAAATATGGAAAGTATATTGGTACAGATAAGAAAAGTACCAATAATGTTGTTGTGCATAGTAACAGTTCAGCTACAAAATTATCTCAATTAAAAGGTAATACAGGAGCCGCTAGCCTATCTCAGTTAAATTATAATAGCAAAGGAACAAACAAAGCTGTTTCAAATATTTTAGCGCACTATGCAGGAGAAAAAGGAATATCTGGACATACCGGAACGTATTCAGGATCAAGAGGATCTGCTCTAACTATGGCAAATGGTAATATTTTCTTTAATACTAAAGCTTTAAGTGATGGAACTTATGACAATGCTTACAATATTAAATCTACCTTGAATCATGAAGGAGGAAAACTTGGACATAAAAATGAAAACATTCCTGCCAACAGGTATACTTTTGTTGATCATGCAACTGTTTATTTAAATGAAGCTAAAAATCCTGATTTTGGCAAAACAACACAGGGATATCGATACGGACAAGCTGCAAGTTTTGGTCAACGGGTGCTCAATGCGGCTGAAAAAGAAGCAAGTTATGGTACTGACCGTATGAATATGATCAATGAGTATAATGAAGGAAATACAGGAAGCGTAACCATTACACCATATAATGGTGGAAATAATTTACCAACAAGTACAACAATAACCGTTAGTGTAGGAAACAGCACTTATCCATCAAATCCATATGAAGATATTAAACATCCCCAAGATTAGCCTTTTTCTTTTTATTATTTTTGCATGTAAAGAAAATAAGCAAGATAAAATAGAGTCAGTTTTTGCAGGAGAAACGAGTAAAAAATGGTATGCGTATAGTATAGATAGTATACATTGCGCTCAAGCATTTTATCCTTTTCGGGTATTTGAATTTTTTAAAGATGGACGACAAATCCAGTATATTAATAATTATACGACTAAGAATTTAGACACAATCCCGAAGGATGATCTATACAATCCCGAAAAATGGTTTATTATCAGTGATTCCATTGTTAGTATAGATTCTTATAAAAACTCTAAAAGTGGCTATTATCATAAGAATACCAGTAAAATACTGTATTACAATAAAGACACTATTATTTTACAGGGAACAAAACGTAGTAATTATGAAGGAGTTCTAATCCTAACTCGATATAAGGAAAAAGAAAAAAATAAGTAATAAAAAAACCTCGCATTTTGCGAGGTTTTTTGTGTTTTATAAAGCGGCTACATTTTTATTAAAGAAGTCTTATTTTACATCCTGCAATACACTAGAAAGTGCATCTTTCAATTTACGTTTACCAATAAAAGCGTCGAGCATTGTATAGATGGTTTGTTTTTCTTCTGGAGAAAGACTTTCCATCAATGCTACTTTTTCCATCAGCGATTTATCGAGCGAATTAATTTCTTTGAGTTCATCGGTAGAAGCAAAAAGTTCTGCAAGCGTTATTCCCATTGCTTTTGCGATACGTTCCAAGGTATTTACAGAAGGATCTGTTTTGCCGTTTTCTATACGGCTGTATTGTGCAGTATCTAAACTTGCATTGATGGTCACTTCCTTTTGAGAAAGGCTTTTGGCGAGTCTTATTCTTTTGATGTTTTCCCCGATGTTCATATTGTAATAAAAGTCAAAAACTTTTCATTTATGGAAATCTCCACAATCAAAACCCAACTCTCACTCTCTACAATTTTACATTATTACGGATTAAAACCTGATAAGAATGCCAAAATGTGCTGTCCGTTCCACGAGGACAAAACACCAAGTATGCAGGTCTATTACAAAACACAAACGGCATATTGTTTTAGTTCCAACTGCAAGACCCACGGAAAAAGTATGGACGTGATAGATTTTATAATGCACAAAGAGAATTGCACAAAACACGAAGAAATCAAAAAAGCTGAAGAGATTTTAAATCCAGGTTCCGGAAACCAAGACATAAGGCTAGCGGAGAAATACCAACCTTTTAGTAGGTACAATTACGTTTTGAATAATCCGATTAGTAATATTGATTCTGATGGAATGCAGTTAGAAAATGATTATCAGCTACTGAAAAACGGAGAAGTTAAGTTAATTAAAGAAACACAAGATAAATCTGATACTTTATATGCCAGTGATGATAAAGTAGCAGTAGATAAAAGTAAAGGAAGTGTTACTGTAAAAAAAAAGCCGAAGTTGAAGACTCAACAATTATATCAGATCTAGCAACAAATAGAAAAGATGAATTTGGAGGTTCAGATTTACGTTTAGCTATAACTGATAATAGAACAGATGCATTATATGTATTCCAATTCGCGGCATTGAACAGTACAAACGAATGGTCTATTCAAAGTAATACCATTAGTGGAAAAAATGAATATGCTTTAGGAACTCAGTTACATCCCAGATTATCACCAAACTATTTAGCATTTGAGAAATTAGGATACTCCTCAAAAACTCTTAATTGGGATATACATTCTCATCGTAGTCTATTAGGTACAAACGGACCTTCTCTCGGAGACACCGGACATGCTTTAACAAACAGTGCAACAAGGTTTTTATTCAGAACTAACGGTAATGAGAGAGGGAAAGTTTATCCATATGGAAAAGAAACTATCAACAGTTCACTTTTTAAGCAACGTAACTACGGAGATATGAGCAAAAAGAAACTTTCAGATAATTATGTTAATTTTAAATAGTATGAAAACAATTACATTACTTTTAGTTCTACTATGTATAGAAATAAGCGCACAAAGCAAAAATGCTAAAGATTTTTTTGAGAGTCATGCTGTATACAGAAAAGTAAATAATGTATTATTATTTGTTGAAAGATCAAATACAATTTTGTTGAATGATTATGATAAATCTATTATTTATGCTTTAATAAGTCCTAATCATGAAGGATCTTTTTCTGTAAGCTTAAAAAATAAATTGCCTACTATAGACAAAAATCACTTGAAATGCTTTAAGATTAATGATAATAGATTTTTAGTATTTGAAGAGAAATCTGAAGAAAATTTTGGGCAGACTGATATGTATAAAAAGAATTTTGAAATTAAAACCAAAGAAATTGTTTCTTGTGATATTTTATTTAAAAACCTAAAAGAAAATAAATTACCTAAAATTCCTGAGAATGTTTTTGCGTATGCCGTTTTCGAGGGAAATTTTGTTTATTTAGAAGATTTGGCAACTTTTGACGCCTTACAATATTTAGAAATAGAATATGATTTGAATCGATCAAAATAAATATGAATATTGTATTAATACAAACCTCGCCTTTGCGAGGTTTTTGTGTTTATACTGCAGTAGTATATTGCTAAGTCAGATGGAGGTACTGGTAACGGAAATTATGATGATCAAAATTTTTCTGGAGGATAGAATTCAAGATTGAATAATTAAATCGTGATCCGTAGACCAAAATATTAAGCTATTTTGAACAACATTTAATTCACTATATTTTTTATCTATTTCCTATAGTCTAGATTTAATTTCTTCATAATTATTATATCCATAATCCAGAATTTTAATGTCTAAAGCCCCATAAATTAAATCACTATATAATTTTAAGAACTCAAAAATTGATTTTCTTTCTTCATTCTTAATTTCAATTTTTTGGCTTTTCTCAAAATCTATTTCTGCTGATATTTTTGATAGTTCTTTATTAAGATCAAGTTGATATAATGCTAATTTTTCACTATATATTGGACGAGAGTCGAATTCATATTGAGCAGACTTTTCAATAGAAGATTTAAAATTAAAACCAAAATTCCATTAATAGTAATGCTAATAGAACGAAAAACACTACTCCTGCGATACCAGAATATAAGTAAATTTCATCAAGCTTTTTTATAATTTTGTCAAATTCGTCCATAATTGAGTTTTTAAGGTTAATTTATAGTTTTAAGAACCTAAATGTATCTAAACATTTTCTAAAAACCAAAGTACGAGGAGAGATACGATGCTACAAATAAAATACATCAAAATATAATATGAGAATTTCTTTTTCTTCTTGACCAAAACATTGATAACAAAGAGGGCGAAGGTAAGAAAAAAACCAGCAACGATGGCACACATCACTAAAAGATAATAGATATCTCTTTCATTAAATATACTGATATCTGACATAATTTAAATTTTGGGTGAAGTAAATTCTGTGTTGTAAGTTTTATAGAGGTCGTGAAGTTAACTTATATTTTCCATCAATCACATAGTAAGAAGTTCTATTTCTAATTGATATTTAGATATCAAAGCGTTTAAATGCTTTATAATTAGGTCAGTTGTATTCATAATATTATTTATCGTTTTTTGTGATTTGCAATATATTTTACCACAACTCCTTTACGCAAAACCATCTTCAAAATTCAATGTCCTTGTTTAGTGAATTTAACATATCTGTCTACAACAATAGAATTAATTCTACATTTTTACAAACAAAATCGCACGCTTTTTATTTTAAGAGATTGTTTACAGCCTTTATCTTTGCTAAGAAATATTATCTGTTCCCTTGCAATAATATTTTTATTAGATTCTAAAGACACAAAAATATACTAAGATTTAAAAAGAATGATGGAAGAAAAGTTAATACCATTAAAATATGTTGACAATAGAATTTTATCTTTCCCCAAACAATCTACTTAGAAGAATTTATCATGCTGCTGCTATGAAAACTGATTTTAGTCCCTCCCAAAATTTCGCATTCAAACACGATTAAGAATAGTCTGTGATCATTTTATATCAACCCAAAAGGTCTCTGCGAATATTTATTTTAAGAAGTACAAAAAAAGCAATGTAAAATCTTATGCATTGAAATGAGAATTGCAGAATTTGTCATAAAAATAAATCATTTATAAAATTTTACACTTTTATCCTGTATTATGCAACACCAAATTGCATTTTCCAATGTATTGACCAATGACTATAATGCTAAGATAAACTATAATTATTCTAACCTAAACTTTACATCATGAAAAAAATCCTACTCTCTATTGTGATGCTTACCATCATTAATAGCAATATTATTTACGCCCAGACAGGAAATGTGGGTATTAACACACATATGCCAGCAAATACACTGACGGTCAACGGTAATAGTTCTATAGGTACTGCGTACATTAATACTCCCGCACCTGCAAATGGAGCTATTATTGAAGGAAATGTGGGGATAGGTACTGCTAATCCAACTTCTAAGTTGGATATTAACGGAAATATCAGAATAGCAGATGGTACTCAGGGTGATGGAAAAATTCTTACATCTGATGCCAACGGAATCGCAAGCTGGCGGCCGGCTCCAGGTTCCACCATTAGTGGAGCCAACAACCTTTCTCAAGATTTTACTTTTATAACACTTCCTACAGCAGAATTTATACCAGATACGCCGCTAACCTTAAATAAGGGAGTATATACTCTTTATTATTATGTACAGTTCGATTATTACAAGGCAGGCAGTACTACTGAGTTCAGAGTATTAGACCCAGCTGATTTAGCGGGTACTTTTCCAAGATGGATTTATTTTGATTTTATTACCAGCTCGGGCTTTGCTGAATTCCCAAGCTATGGCGGAAGTAATTACGGTCCTCATGTAATTCCTGTCATTAGTACCTTTCAGGTAGCAGCTAAAGTTAGCCAGGTTGCTATCGTTCATCAGGATAATACGGTAATACGCCCAAAGTTTCATGGTTTTGCTGCTTATGGAAGAATATCCAATCTAGGCCCGATTCTTGCGGTAAAAATTTAATGATCAATATTATAAATAATATAAACTCCTGGCTGTAGTCGGGAGTTTTATGCTTCTCCAATATTTGGAAAGAAGAATTCAAAGGTCTGTCAGGACGAGACAAACCTTAAAATGGTCACTGATTCCTGATTAAATTGACCATTGAGAATGAAGTCTAAAAGATGTCAAAAATCGTTTTTTTGAGATTTAATTTAAGCCTGTTAATAATAAAAGCTATTTTTTAATTGCTCCAGCTCGTAGAGAATTAAAAGAACATTAATCTTATTTTAATTTAATGATTTCAGAGTAATATTTCCTCCATTCATTCTCTAAATCAACTTTGTTCATAAATTGTAAAATACATTCTAAAGCATACTTACTATGATTCCTTTCATCATTTAACAATTTATTTATGGCAATTATAGCAACCTTTTTTATCATCTTCGCTTTGGGATAATAAATACCAAAACCATCCAATAATACTATCTCCTAAATTATCTTTATAAATTGAAATATAAGGATATAGCTCAAAATAAAGATCAATATAACATTCAGAAAATTTCTCTTTATTAATATGGAAAATAGGTTTTCCATATTCTATTAATGTTTGTTGGATAATACAGTTATTTCTCCTTCATAATTATAAAGCTCTGTTCTATAGGCAATATCACGCTTTCTGAAATTCCCATTCTTATAATCACTATTTTTAAGAATAATATTTCCATCAATGTCATGTTCGACACTATCAGTTTTTCCACCCGACCATTCTGATTTGATTTCTCCGTTTAGATGCCACCTTTTAAAACTTACATAATCCATTTTCAAAATAACATTCTTCAGCTAGTTGACCATTATCATAATATTCTACAGATTTCCCATGAGCATTGCCATTTTTAAATTGAATTATTGCATTTCCATCAAGTAACGTCCCAGTAAAGAGCTCTCCTTTATAGTACATACAAGTGTAATAATCTTGATGGTTAACTTCAAAATCAGTTTCAATATATTATATATTTGCTTCCATCGTTTTATGAGATTATTTAATTTATTCAGTTTCTATTTCAGCAATGTATTTTTCTTTAAAATCAGAATAACTATGATAATATTCCATATCTGATAAATCTATTTCAAGCCATTCTTTAACATCGGTCTTTTTATTAGGAATTAAAAATAAATTGATCATCACTGCTGATTCAGCATTTTTTGAGATTTTAAACTTTCAAAATCATAAATACAATAAAGAAACTATTATTTTTAATACGATTTCTAAAAAAGTAAAAGCATTCTTAAACAATGCGTGGGTTGATTATTCTAACAAAGCATCTTCAAATAATTCTATTGACAAAAGTTTGCAATATAATGCCAGCTATTGGAGAACCCAGGTACAGGTTATGTAATCGGAAAATCATCAACAGTTATAGTCTATTAAAACCAATGTCATTTTTCCAACTGCAATCTGATTAAATTAATTTTCTGTCTCTCATTATTATCAATCAATATGTCTGGTTTTATTCCAATATTATCAATAGGATTTCGAGGAAGTCGCTTTGATCTTGATATAGGTATGATTAAATTATATTCTGCACAAAAAATATTGAAATATTGTGAATTGGCATAATCTAACATTCCATAAGAATTTTCGCCAAATACAGTTACCTTCTTACTCTGTTTAGCTGTTAATAATAAGGATTCTGCTGAACTTGCCGTATTGCGATCAATTAAAAAAGCGACTTTTTTAGGATATTCATATATAGAGTCTAATTTAATATGCATTGTATCCTTACCTCCCGGGTTTACAAAACTACCTATGTTCTTTTTCATTAGTGTGACAACATCTGCAATATATTTTTTAGCTTCTTCGTTCACACTTTTATCTTTAAGCTGCTGCTCATAGTTTTTAATATTGTCTTCGCTTGCCCAATATTCTGAAGGAAATATAGCTATCGAATTTGTATATAGATAAGGTATAAACGCACTGTATGTTAAATCATTTCCTCCCATATTCCCCCTCAAATCGATAATCCAATTGGGAACCTTGTTAAGCAGTACCTGATTTTTTTTTATGATACTATCTATTTTTTTCTTCTCATCCCACTCAAATGAAGGTAATGTTATTAATAACGTTTTATCACTTAATTGTTTTAAGCTCGCTTCTTTTGCTAAGCTATCTTTAGCCGGAGGAGGAAGGTTTCTAAATTTAGGAATCTGTTTATTGAGCTGACTTAGTTTTTTAGGATATTTTTCTTTGTAGCGCCAGTCAAGTTGTATTCTCAAATGATAGTCCTTAAAATAGTTTGTCCAAGTTCGTAATAAAACATAACAGGAATCAATATCAGTTGTATTTTTTGATCTTGATAACAGGTTATTAGTAAATTGGCTAAACGCTTTTTTATTATTCAGATTGACTTTGTCATTATAACCCGCATAGTTTTTACTTACTTTGGTCACAGTAAAGTTTAAATTATCTAAACAGTCACAGTTCTGCGCCATTAAATTTGATGTCAATAATATAAAAATAATTAAGATAAATATTCTTGTTGTCATTAGTTTCTTTTTGGCTTCTCAAAATATAATGCACTAACTGTGCGCGTATTGTTAAAATGAGACTTGTTAAATTATAAATATCGTGGAATAAATTACAAAAATTATTACAATTAATAAAGGATGAAAACTTTATATATCGTTTTTTAAAATTTTATTGATCTAAGAAATTTTCTATTAGCTTTTTATTTTCCGGAGCTTCAAAAATCTATAGACTTGATCACCAAATTCAGTGTCACTATATCCCCATTCTTCGGCAATCCTTTTTATTCTAAATGGCAAATGATTGAAAGCTGAATCTAAACTTTCTTTGGGTAAATCTATATTAGTTGAATGATACAAAAGTATAAGTGCAAAGCGACAAAAATCGTCGTATTATAATTTTCTATAAAAAAAAATTAAATCATCCCCTTCATCCTATCTCTTTAAGTTCTGGTGTTAACCCTCAGCGCTCAAAATTTCTTTGACAATGAAATCCGGAAATACATACACAAAAATGGATCAAAAAAATGGTGATAATATTGAAAATATTTTCAAGAAAACTGTAAGTAACCCGTCTATAGAATTCTTTTTTGGTATATCTATCTTCGCAACGAAGACAAAAGTCTCTCGCAATACTGGTTTTTTTGGGGTCATGTAGTTAAATGACTCAATTCAAAAATACATCACAATCTTCTGTCTACTTGGAATAATGGTGTAGGGTCTAAATCTTAAAACAGAACAGTAATTTTTACTGTTCTGTTTTAATAAGATCTATGATTATTTGCTTAAATATAAACCGCCGTTTATTCTATAATGCTCTAAAATTTCAAATCCTGAAGTGGCTAATTCTATTGGAACTCTAAAACATTTAGTGCTTTCATCATATACCACAGATTTCTTATTCTCTTTAAAAATCGTACTTAACTCAATCATTTTTAAACAATCATCTTTTTCAGATCTGATCTTCTTCTGATCAAATATAGCCAGAACCGTATTTTTATCAATTAAACTATTCATTCTCTGAAACTTCATCAGTTCATGATATCTGATATAAAAGTATTCTGTTTTATTGATTGTATACAATGATAAGCATTTTACATCGACTTCAATGTCTTTGCAATTTTTCACTATAAAATCCGCTCGTTTTACAGTAAAGGAATCAATAATGTTATAATTTGAAAAGCTTTCTATATCCTGAGGAATTGCTTCGATCATGAACTTCTGATTTTTTGCAGCCTTTTCAAATATTTCCTGTGCCAAATATCCATTTCTAAATTTCTCCTCACATAAATTTTTATATTCTTTTGAATCTTTGAGAAAAAATGGCTCTGAGTCTTTAGAACCTGCTACAATAAGAGCATTCTTTATATCACCTTCAATATGATATATCAAATCTTCCATTCGATCAACATATACAGAAAATGGTTGCGTAATTTCATCTGTATTGATTAAATAATATCCCATGACGCTATTGATTAAGTCATATTCAAATATAAAAATAAATCACATACAATAGAAAAAACATTAACTTTAATATAGAATCAAAATTTAGAATTTATATTACTACCGGTTCTGCAATGGTCTACTGTCAATGATAAATCTTATGATCAAATACAAGATGAAAGACTTTTTGGTTTCTGATATGCTTCTTTCTGAATCCTCAAATAGTGCAGTTAAAGTACAAAGACAAGTTGAGCTGATGGCTGTTGATCCTCAATGGGATTGCTTCTTTTGCTCTGTCCTGATCACCTCAAGAGCAATGCTGCGGAGCTCAAGATTTCCATCCTTTAAGGCCGAGACGATATCATGGCATTCCTGCAAATAACGTTTGGCAAAATCCGGATCGCTTTGCGAGATCTCCATCGCGTTATCGATAATATCTGCATATTTGATGGTCTGGGCCTGCGGGCTGATCTTTTTGAGGCGGTTAAGCTCTTTTTTCTTCCTTGTAAAGCGGTTCAGCGCTGGGAATTTCTTTTTAACATATACGTCCGTAAGTTCCAGGACCAGCTCTACCGTAAGGGCCTGTTCTTCGTCAGTCATGTGATTTTGCAAAAATTCCGACAGATCATCCCAGGTATAGGGAGTATCTTCAATTACATCATGGAGCAACGCCGCTGCCAGAACCGGAAGACTGTCTGTATATCGGCTGCATATTTTCATGACTCTGACAGGATGTACAATATACCGGTCCGGGCTGTACTTCCTGGTCTGTTCACCGTGGGCATGGTCCGTAAATTCTATAATCCTGTCCAGTATTTCTGAATTGTTCATTATAAAAGGTAATTACTCTTTATTGCTAAAAAATTTTTAATGACCGTGGGACTAGTCTTTTGATAACTTTGATAGAACCTTCATCATATCAATCCCTTTCCCGAGTACAGGCTTGAAAATATCACCTTTGCTTTGCAAACGTTCCACTGCATTAAATATCGTAAAGTCTGACATTTTCAATCCTTTTTTAACCTCATCCCACTCCAGTGGCATTGACACTGTTGCACCAGGTTTAGGCCGTACCGAATAGACTGATGCAATGGTAGCATGGGGCCGGTTTTGTAAAAAGTCCAGGTACATTTTTCCTTTACGGTCAGAAATCTGTCGCTCAATACTTGTTATTTCCGGCAATTCCTGGTGTACCAACTTAGCAATAATCCGTGCAAATTCTTTGCTTTGCTCATAGGTATATTTATTGCCTAAAGGAATATAGATATGAAGTCCCGTAGAACCGCTGGTTTTACAGTAGCACGGCACCCCCATATCATCCAGAAGCTGCTTGGTCACCAGTGCGGTTTCAATAACCTGGTCAAAGGTATTCTTGTCCGGATCTAGGTCTATAATACAATAGGTGGGATGATCAGGTTTCTTTACCATACTGTTCCACGGATTCATTTCGATACAGGCCAGATTAGCCATATAAAGCAGGGTTGCCTCATCACTTCCCACCAGATACTGCTTTTCTTCATTATCCGTATCGCTTCTGTATCGGTATCTTTTGATCCATTCGGGAGCTTTTCCTGTAATATTCTTGAAGTAAAAACCCTCTTCACCGATTCCATTGGGAAATCTATTCATACTCTGCGGCCGATCTTTGAGATAAGGCAGTATATAAGGGGCTACCTGATAATAATAATTGATAAGGTCTCTTTTAGTAATACGCTCTTGCGGCCAAAATACTTTTTTGAGGTTGGTAAACTTCAGCTCATGCCTGTTTATTTTTTTCACCTGCGTTACTTCTGTAGGATTAAGGAGGGTCTTGCGCAGGGATCTTCCTCTTGGCTTAACCAAGGGATGCCCCGCATCTATCACATCAGTCGTATTGGACGCCTGCTCCAGGGTTACAGTCTTTGCCTTTTTATCAGATCTCATCCCTTCAAAAGACGGATGTCTCATCACTCCGTCACTGGTCAGCTCCGTATAACTTACCTCTCCTATCAGCTGAGGCTTGAGCCAGGTTACTGTTGCATGAGGCGGATTTGGCCTGAAACGGGAAGGTTTGTTAACATCCGGTTCCTGCGAAAATGGAACTTTTTTGGTGATGAGCGGTTTGAAAAGCTCCATCATCTCTTTTTGCATCTTTGCATTAAACCCGGTCCCTACTTTTCCTGTATAGATGAGATTTTTTCCTTCATAAACACCCACAAGAATACTGCTGAAAAGCTTACTGGAATCGTCATTTAGTGTAAAGCCTCCGATAACGACCTCCTGTCTTTTATTAGATTTAATTTTCAGCCAGTCTTTGGTTCTGTTATGGACATGGTACACACTCTTTTTTCTTTTGGCCATAATTCCTTCCAGCCCCATCTTCTTAGCGGCTTCAAGAAATTCTACGCCTGAGGTATGAAAATCCTGGCTAAGAAGAACTGATTCACTGGATGGCAATATATTCTGCAGAATCATTTTACGGTCAGTCAGTGGAAGATCCTTTAAATCCTTTCCCTTATACCAAAGGATATCAAAAACATAATACACCAGGTCTCCATCTGCTTCACTCCGCCAGTTTTGCAAGGAACCGAAATCCGCAGTCCCTTCTTTTTCCAGTACAACCACCTCTCCATCTATAATGGCATTAAGCTTCATTTTTTCAAGCTCATTTTGCACCGGATAAAACTTTTCTGAAAAACTTTTATTATTCCGTGATTTAAGTAGAACATCTTTACCGTTACAAAACGCTACGGCCCTATAGCCGTCCCATTTAATCTCGTAGAGCCATTCATCACTGTCAAAAGGCTCATTAACCAGCGTTGCCAGCATAGGTTCTACCTCATTGTAGAATTTCTGCTCAGGTACGTTTTTCAATAGGGCATTTATTTTCTTTGATGAAGTTTGCTTTTCAGAAGGTTCTCCTGTCAGCTGTGATTCTACAACTTTATCTGCTTTTTTGGAAGCCACGGTCTGTTTTTTTCCGGTACTGTGTTTAAGAGTTTTTTTACCATACACCTTATCCGGTGATTTTTCCATTTGTGCAATGGTCTTTTTAGAAATGACCGATTTATCTTTCAGCGTAATATCATCAGTCGTTGCATAGCGGTCCTCCAGCTTCATCAGGAGCCATCCGTTTTCGCCCCTGCCGTAAGCTTTTACCAAGGCAAACTCTCCTTTCAGCTTTTGGCCTTTCAGTCTGATTTTAAGTTTCCCTGAATAAAGCTGGTGTAAAAGATTTTTTTCCTGTTTTTTGATATCGCCCTCAACAGGTTCAGCAGCTTCATAGGTTCCTTCATCCCAGACAATCACTGTACCGCCTCCATACTGGCCTTTTGGAATAGTACCTTCAAAATCCTTGTAGTCGTACGGATGATCTTCCACCATCATTGCCAGACGTTTTATGTCAGGATCAAGTGACGGCCCCTTGGGTACCGCCCAGCTCTTTAATACACCATCCATTTCCAAGCGGAAGTCGTAATGAAGATGCGAGGCATCATGTTTTTGAACTACAAATCTCAGTTCTTTACCTGACGGAGCTCCTCCAAAGGGTTCAGGGGTTTTGTCTGCCGATCGTTTTTTTTGGTAATCTGATAAATCCATATAGAATCTTTTTATTGATAAAAATGATCTTTCTGATTTCAGAAAGACCATAGAATAAAAAAGCTTTCTGCTGTAAAGCTAATGTTCCATTGTTTGCATACTTACGCCTACTATTTTATTTTGTCATAAATTAGTTTCGTCACTACTGCGCAAAAGATAAATCATTATATAATAAACAGGATATTACTACCTTCCTATACTAGTTTTCGAATTGTAAACCTTACTAAGTTTTCTTGCTCTATAAATGCGACTAAATTTCTTTCAAGAATTTGCTCTTTCCCTTGTCCTTTAAAAGAATAATAGAATAAGTTTTTCATGCTGAAATTATTCTCATGCATATTCCAGAGAAATCAGCTTAGGTTTATAAAGATAGTGATGTAAATCCAGTTAGTTTTATGATGCGAATCATACTAAATTTTGAAAAAAGAATCATGATGTCAATGAGCTATAAAAAGTATCAGTTCGTTTCATTGTTCGGAAAGACTTACTTATTTACCGCACTTCCGGCAATTACTTCAATAGTCGAAGAAAAATCTGAATCACAGTTTTCATATAGATAATGATCCTTGGATGTACGTGAATACCACTGCTTACCGCTTTAAGTTCATTCGATAAGATATCTGCTGTTCATCAATGTGTATATATGTATACCGCTACTAATACTCAAAAAGGTTGAATTTAATAATAAATTTTCCGTTCTCTAATTGCTAGCATACAGTCCTGCTCCGTTTTCTTTACCGTACGAATAACGGTTTCCACCCGAAGCCCTAGGATATTTGCAATCTCTTGTCTGGTAAATGGAACCTTAAATACATGATCATGTCTAATTCCATTGAATGTCTTCAAATAATCAAACAAAGCTTTGATTTTCGAGAGGGGCTGCGATTCTGCGATGATCGTGTGTATATTATACTGGTATAAAAGATCCGTTGAAAGCCGTTCTAAAGTACTTAAGGCAATATCGGGATCAACCCTTAGCAATTCCAGAAAATTGTTTTTGTCTAATTTTAGTACGCTACAATCGGTTTTTGCTACAGCGTTTACTGGATAGGGTTGATCTGTAAAAAGTACGGATTCTGCAATACTGTTACCTTCTGAGAACAAGCCAACAATAAACTCCTTCCCATTTTCAAAAATAATATTGAGCTCAACACTCCCTTTCTCAATCTGCATATAGCACCGAGGAGTGGCTCCCTCGAAAAAAATAACTTCTTTTGCTTGATACTCCTGATAGGTTGCACCTAGCCTGAGCAATAGCTGTTCATCGATTTTCATACATGCTGCTTTAGGTCAGTTTATTCGATCTTGGCAAAAAATGGATGCCAAAATATATGCAAAGTTTAGACCAGCTGTGGCAACTGTGGTATCTAAAGAAGAAGAGCCGGATAAATATTTTATTTTACCAGCTATTTTTTTTATTTGTCTTGAAAAAAGAATTTTCTTTCATTTTAGATAAACTGGATTACAATTAGTTCTTTAAAATTATGGACATATTACAAGATTGGATTGATACCTAATAATTTACACTCTGATTTAACTTTATGATCAGCTGCTAATAAACTATTTATTAATAAAGTAATTGGTGTTTTTTGTAAATATTAAAAAAACTAAGATTTAAAGTTTACCAATTTAAAACATTTCCAAATTTGAATATTGAAGGTATTTAAAACATACGGTAAATTTCATCTATATATTTTAATTCAAAGATTCTGTGACGAGATGCTTTTGAAACAAATACCCAATATGTTAACAATACACAGATTTTTTATTTTAATACATCACGTTTAATTTTTTCAATTTGTCGCTTATGTCGTAAAATATGTACAATAGCGTGTTCGGTAATTTGTTCGATGTCATACAGCTGTCCCCAGCCTGCTTTTATTTTCAACGAATTATCAAACTGTTCTAATTCATCGTCGTTAACTTCTTTAAAAATATTTTCTGTAAAGAGAAAAACGTTGGTTAAGTCCTGCAAGTATTCCTTAATTGTTAAATGATATTTTTTTTCCTGACGTTTGATCTTACCTCGTTTTAAATTATGAATACTGGACGCATAACTAAAACCCGAACTTACAACATGAGATAATATCGTCTGGATTGATTTACAATTTTCGTCGGTTGTATCTGGGTCTGTGATAATAGTCAGAGCGGTGTCAGGAATATCTTCGATAACTTTTTTAAAATCAATAATTGCCTGTTCATATATGTCAAGTAAGGCTCCTACTGCTCCTAGTCTATAATTCTTTGTCATTGATTTCTCCATTTTGTTGTTCTGTGTGTAATGTAGGTTGTAATTGATTGGTAAATTACCACTAAATTATTTAGGCGCATGTTTTCTATACTTTCCCCTGAGCTGATACATTAAAATTTTAAGAAACATGCTGATCTTTTTTACGGTTTCACATAACTTTGCATGGGTTTTGACTTTTTTATAATTCAATTACTGCCTGGAAATTCAAACGTAGTACTGAGGTCAGTCTTCAATAATACATATGCATCAAACTTTTTACCGTTTTTGCTTTTCATGTTTTTGATAAGTGAAGTTTTGTTTTGAGTTAATAGTAAGGTAAGATCTTGTATGGTGAGTTGTACTCCGCATATGGATCTGAATAGGATCCAACTGCATTGCTCATCTTGACATTTGACGATTTTTTCTCTGATAATGAGGCTAAGCTGCTGGCATTTGGGACATTTTAATTCCAGGATATTTTCCTGGGGAATGCTAAGTGATAAAAGTTCGCTGGTGATTTCAGTTGTGTAGTGCCTGATGTCATCGATGAATTGGTTAGCGTTGAGTTCGCCTTTTTCAATGTTGTCCAATGCTATTTCCCATTCTGCGGTCATTTGGACATTGGCTATTTTTTTGTCTTTGACAAGGTTGTAAACCTGTAAGCCTTTATCGGTGGGATGCAGCGTTTTACTTTTTCTGATGATATAGTTTCTCCTGAGCAGGGTTTCAATAATGGAAGCTCTGGTGGCTGGTGTTCCGATGCCGATATTGGATAGTGCCTGCTGCTTTTCTTTGTTCTCAATAGATCTCCCTGCATTTTCCATCGCTGATAAGAGATCAGCTTCTGTAAAAAGTTGGGGTGGCTGGGTTGTTTTCTCCAGTAATTGGGTTTTTGAGATCTTTAATTCATCTCCAATTTTGAGTTCCGGAAGCTCAGTAAGGGTTTCAGTTTCGTTACTGGTATTATCCCCGTCAGCAAGAATTCCTTTTATAGCTCTCCAACCTTGCTCTATTATTTTTGAGCCTTTGATCCGGAATTCATAATGATGGACTTTGATGGTGATATGGCTGACTTGTTTTGTACAGGTATGTGAGAGGGATTCCAATAAACGGTAGGCAATCATATCGTATATGGCTTTTTCTGTGGCAGTCGGCGCAGAAGGAATTTTTGTGGTGATGAGTAAACCGTGATGATCCGTTACTTTTACATCATTAACGATTCTCTTGTTGAAGTTTCCGAATTTTAAATGAGATACGGCAGGCTTAAATTGGTCGGTTGTATTGAGGACTCTGATCAGTTCAGGAATCTCGGCCCATAAGTCTTCAGGAATATACCTGCTGCCGGTTCTGGGATAGGTAATGAATTTCTTTTCGTAAAGACTTTGGGCCGTTTGCAGTACCTCATCCGCAGAAAGTCCTAATTTTCTGTTGGCTTCTTTCTGTAATTCTGTAAGATCAAAAAGTAACGGCGGTTGTTCCTGTACTGTTTTAACAGCTACATCTTCTACAATAGCCCTTCCCTCCCGCTCTATGGATTTCTGAACTTGTTCCGCCTGCTTTTTTTCTTCCCATTGTAATAGTGAGAGGCTGTTGAAATCGAGATATTCTTTTCTGTGGCTCAGCTGAATCTGAAAGTATTTGTGCTTGGTGAAGTTTTGATGCTGGAGAAACCTTTGACAGATGAGAGCAAGGGTTGGCGTCTGCACTCTGCCTAAAGAATAAACATCTTGGTTTCCGGCTATGGTTAATGCCTGGGTAGCATTGATGCCTACCAGCCAGTCCGCTTCGCTTCTGGCTTTTGCTGCTTGATATAAGCCGTCAAAGGTATCGCCTGGCTGAAGGTTTTTAAAACCCTCCTGTATTGCCTTTTCGGTAAGGGAGCTGATCCACAGCCTTTCAAAGGGTTTGTTGCATTTTATGTAGTGATAGATATAGCGGAAGATCAGCTCTCCTTCCCTTCCTGCGTCTGTTGCCACAATGATACTGCTGCATTGATTGAAAAGTTGCTTTATGATATTGAGCTGTTTTAAACTTGAAGGGTCAGGCTCGTAGCCGTTTGCTTTCTTTAGTTTCTTGGGAGTCAGGATAAAAGGTTTGGGAAAGATAGGCAAAGAGGCTTTGTTAAAGCCTCTTATACCATAATCTTCCGGCATCCCTAATGCGATCAAATGTCCTAATGCCCAGGTGACACAATATCCGTTACCGGACAGGTAACCTTCTTTCTTTTCGTGGGCACCTAACAATTGTGCGATTTCTCTTGCGACACTGGGTTTTTCTGCGATGATTGCTTTCATATGATGGATTTAGATATTTTATAGTTTGGGTCCTCGTGGTTTTCTTACCTTTTTTTGCTGGTCTTCCTGCTGTTTGTTAGCAGGCTGCTGCTGCTTTGATTCCAAAGGCGCTTTGATGTTTTTAGTGGCTTCATTGGTTTTACCCTGAGAATTAACCGCTGTTTGGGTTTTATGTTCCTGCGCAGGTTTTGCCTGCTCTTTAAGTTTATTAGGATTAGTGAAGGAAAAATCGGTTTTAGAGGTTTCCTTATTGAAGGTGATATAGCCTTGATAAGCTTTACCTTTCGAATCTTCCAAACCATCAACGTAAATGGTCTGTCCGGCTTTGAACTTTTCATACTGTGAATCATCCAGCTCTTTTCCTCTGAATACTCTTGGGGCTTCTTGATCCGTGTGTTGAGTTGGCTGTTGACCGGATGGTTGCTGACTTTGCTGGTGAGACAGATGAGTATTGAACAGAAATTCTACATAACGTTTATCCGCATTGAATTGTACCGTGGCATCGAAAGGTTCGCCTTTTTTAGAAGTCATTCCTTCAAGATACAGCGATTTTCCTTCCAGTAAGGTTTGTTTCTGATGATCATCGAGCTTGACTCCTTTGATTTCATCAGGAATTTTCATGTATTCGGCCCTATAGGCAACCAGCTCATTGGTGAGCCGGTCACGGCTGATCACTGATGGAATGGTTTCATCTGTCTTAGGATTGACAAGATCCACTACCCTGCCCATATTCCCGGTTTCTCTCAGGTTCTTTTTATCCTCATCACTGAACTGATGACCTAAGAATTTATTATTGAGGTTGGGTTCTTTTCGGATACCGTGCAGATGAACGGCAACCTCTCCGGTATCTCCAGTCTGAAGAGATAATCGGACATCCATCTTACTGACCGCCGTTCCAAGATTAATGGTAATGGGAATCAGTGTACTGGTTTTAAAACCTCTGAGTAATGAATCCATGGCATTCATTTTTTCAAGCTTCTCCTGATTAAGTCCGAACTTTTCCATCGTTTTCCAGTCAATCTGTTCAGGCTGAAAACGATATTCCTGATTGTCTGTGTTATTGTCCATAGTATTTTGATTTTTTGGATTGTTCTTATTTTTAGGTAAAACTTCGTAGCCTTTCAGCTTTTCTTTGTCTTCGGGTGATGCCTGATTTACATACTTTTGAAGATCATCAGCGGTACCAACGGCATTATATTCGGAAACTTTGAAAAAATTAAAATGTGTAGGGTTTTTAAGCTGCCGGTAGAAGTTGGAAAAGAAGTTGGAGAATAGATCGCCGTGCTTATCAACTCGGATGAGCTGGTCATTTTCCTTTTTTTCCCCGGAGGAACTTTTTGAAGATTCCCATTTTTATCAGCTCCTTTAGCTATTTCAACCTGATTGGTATGAATGTTCAAGACAGGTAGTGTGTCTGCTGACGGTTTGATTTCATTAGTTTTCTGAGAGTTTATCCATTCATCTTCCATTGTATTTCATTTAATGGAACCAAGGTATAGGCTCAGTCGGAAACCCAGAGAGATTGGATTGATGTTGATTCATTTGGCTGTTGATGTCTCTAACCATTAAGAGCTTAAACACTCCCTGATCAATTGATGGACATCCGAAAGCTTATAGTACAGCTTTCCGCTGATGGTATAGTAAGGCAGCTTTTTATCAGTCCGGTACCTCTGTAATGATCTGGAACTTATTTTTAAAAGCTGCAAAACATCCTGGTTATCCAGAAGCTGTTCGCCGTCTATTTCTATAAATCTGGACTGGTTCTTGAGCATTTGTTCTCTCAGGATATCAAATCTTTCCATGATTCTCTCCATCCAGGCTATAAATTCTGTTCTTTCAATATTCATAGCAGTAATTTTTTATGATTGTTGGTGTAAAATTGACCAACAGAAATCACATAAAATCACTACTTTTTCGTAGTAACGAAGAGATTTATTTTTAGCAAAAAATCTTTTCATCAAAAAAAATTGATATTTACAATAAAATATAAAAGTGTTATGGGCTTAACTGAACAACTTGTTGGAAGTGGTGCTGAGAGATTTGCAAACTGTATTGAATTTAAAATAGCAAAACTTAATGAAAAACATAAGGATTTTCTTTCTGACCAAAATATTAATCTGAACGAAGGTTCATACATGATCACATTTGATCCGGGTGGTAGAATTGGATTCAGAAGAACTAGGAATATTTCAAATGAAATTGACAGCGAAATTGATCGAATTTTAAATCCATGTGCTGAAGAACATTTGCTAAAATTATAATATATCAACCATCTATTTTTTCTCTTACCGGCTGACTTTTTATTAATCGAAATGTCAGATTGATTCGCTCTTTCATCAGTAAGGTTGATTTGGCAATCCTGTGTTCCCAATGTTCCTGAAGATCACCTTTCATAATGAGTAATGATCCATGAGGAAGCGGAAGGCTGTATTTGCTTTGGTGATGGTCTTTTTTTCTGAAATCAAAGTTTCTGGTTTGTCCAAGGCTGATGGAGGCAATAACAGGTCGTTTTCCATATCGGCTTTCTTTATCCCGATGCCATGCTACCGAATCATTGTTATCCCGGTAAAGGTTGAGTAATACACCATTGAATTGATAACCGAACTCTTTTTCTATTCTTGCTTTCAAAGCATAAAGTTCACGAGTCCATTCATTTCTTCTGGTCGTATTATTGTCGGCTGAATCGTAGGATTTTGTATCACCATACCAGGCTGTTAATCGTGGGGTCAAAACTGTTTTGTCATACATTTTCTGAGTACGCTGTTCCCATGAGGCAGTTTGAAGCAGTTGATTTTTCAAAAGGTCGGCTTCTTCCCTGCTCAGAAAGTTTTCTTTATATTCTAAGAGATCTTTTGGAAACTCATAAAATTCTTCTGCATTAAATAAACTCAGCTGGCTCATTGTAATTTCTTTAAAATATTTATCTCTGTCCATTCCGTTTCTACGGAATAATTTTTTTCATCATTTGTGTTTTTACTTCCCTTCGGGGAAGTTTTCAATTAATGAAGTGGTTCTTATTTAACCATATACCTTTTAATCAAAACAAATTCAATTCTTATCTCCGAATCTCTCTTTGATCTGTTTTATATCAGTTTTAATCTCTGTGATAAAATTTTGAATATGGTGTTCTGCAAATTCATCAGGCTCATATTCTTTTGTATTAATACTACAGGCAAATTCCCAGATCTCTTTAATTTCAGTCAATGGTATCTTATAAGGCTCATAAAATTGATTGTCAGCTTTTACCCAGATACCATCAGCCTCGTGAAACTGAAACCTTTTATAACTGATACCATCATTGGTGGTAATAAAAACATAAGTTCTGTCGGTTTTTAAGTCCGAAAGATTTTCTACATATTTTCCAACAATATAGGTTCCGTTCTTATAGGGGGGCATTGAATCTCCGTCAGCTGGAAATGCCCTAAACTTACCACCTTTTAAAAAAGGTAATGATATGGTCTCCAGATTTTCTATGTATTCCGGATCTCCATAGCCATTCAAGTAGCCCATAGAAGCTTTTTGGGAAATAATCTCAATCTGATTGTTTCCATCTTGATCAACCCTTATAGGCAGAACGATTCTATTGGCAGGAAGCTCCATTATTTCATCAATAGAAAATTTTCTGACATCTACAGTCAACAATAGGTCGATGCTGATGTTATAGAATTTTGAAATTCTAAGCAATATTTCAATAGGAGGTTCTGTTCTACCATATTCATAGGCGACATATCTGGATCGGGTAAGAATTAATAGATCTGCCAGTTCTTGCTGGGTCA
>Ga0307416_100000236_pt1 | contig 29305 bp, 22 predicted proteins | sample DK1Cmetagenome_2_FD_203821 | JGI IMG/M metagenome (GOLD analysis project Ga0307416, IMG submission 203821) | Maize rhizosphere microbial communities from greenhouse at UC Davis, California, United States - DK15-C-3 | ecosystem: Host-associated > Plants > Roots > Rhizosphere > Soil | place...
TCGACAACCGCTACGAGGGCGCCTACGTCGTCCGCCACGGCCGCTGGTACTACCTGTTCGCCTCCGAGGCCAACTGCTGCGCCGGCCCGACCACCGGCTACACGGTGTTCGCCGGCCGCTCGACCAGTCCGCGGGGGCCGTTCGCCGACCGCGACGGCATCTCCCTGCTGACCTCGCGGGTCGGCGGCACCATCGTGGTCACCCCCAACGGCAACACCTGGGTCGGGACCGGCCACAACGCCGTCGCCACCGACCTGGCCGGCCAGGATTGGCTCGTCTACCACGCCATCGACCGCCGCGACCCGTTCCTGGACGAGCCGTTCGGCATCAACCAGCGGCCGATGCTGCTCGACCGCCTGGACTGGATCGACGGCTGGCCAACGGTCCGGGCCGGTCGCTGGGCCTCCGAGGGGCCGCAGCCGGCCCCGGTCACCGACTGGGCGGTCGGCGGCGGCGTCGACCTGACCGGCGCCCCGGCGAGCTGCGAGCCGCTGGTGGAGGTCACCGGCGGCCGCTCCCCGGCCGACTACCGGGCCGAGGCCGACCTGCGCCTGGGCGCCGGGGCCGAGGCCGCCGGCCTGGTCACCAGCTGGCGCAGCAGGAGCAACTACCTGGTCAGCTGGCTCGACCGCGAGGCCGGGGCCCTGGTCGTCGAGGTGGTGCACGGCGGCAAGGCGGTGGTCCGGGAGTCCAGCCCGCTGCCGGCCGGGTTCCGCTACGACGCCTGGCACAACGTGGCCGCCGAGCTGCGCGGCCGTGAGCTGACGGTCGAGGTCACCGACGCCCGGCTCAACGACCCGGTGGCAATCCAGCGGCTGGTCCTGCCACACGGGACCAGCGGGGCCGGGAGGGTCGGGGCGGCGGCCCGCTGCGGGCCGGCCGAGGCCGCCAACCTGGGCGCGGCCCGGCTGTACGAGCCGGTGCGGCACCTGGCGCCGCCGCCGCGGGTTGGGGAGCTCACCTTCGCCGACGGCTTCAACGACGGCGTGGTCGCCAACCGCGGCTGGACCTGGGTGCGGCCCGACCCGGCGGCCGTCGAGACTGGCGGGGCCCTGCGCTGGCCGACCCAGGCCGCCGACCTCGTCGGGACGGGCAACGACGCCTCGCTGCTGCTGCGCGACGCCCCTGGAGGCGCCTACACGGTCGAGACCAAGCTGGCCATCGACCTCGGCACCGACGACGTCCGCAACTACCAGCAGGCCGGCCTCGCCGTCTACCTGAACGACGACCACTTCCTGCGCCTCAGTCACGTCGCCATCTGGAACACCCGCCAGACCGAGTTCGGCAAGGAGATGCCGTTCGCCGACGGCACCTCCTACGGCGGCATGGCGATCGGCACCCCGGCCCCGGTGACCTGGCTGCGCCTCAGCCACCGGGTCGACCCGGCCAACGGCGAGCACGAGTTCCGGGCCGCCACCAGCCGCGACGGCCGCCACTGGACCTGGGGCGGGGTCTGGACCCTGCCCGCCGGCTCCCAGCCCCGCATCGGGCTGGTCTCCCACGGCGGGGCCGGGGCCGTGGCCGAGTTCGACTACTTCCGCATCTACCAACCGTAGGAACCGCTGCCCGGGTGGGACCCGGGCGAGAAAGGTGGGGACATGGGCAAGGACCACAGCACCAACCAGGGGCCGCTCAGCCGGCGGACCTTCCTCGGCCTGGGCGCCGGGGCGGCCGCCTCGATGCTGCTGGCCGCCTGCGGAGGCGGGAGCAACACCCCGCCGGGCGCCGGCGGCGGAGGCGGTAGCGGCGGCCAGTTCGGCGAGGGCAAGGACTACACCGGACCCAACGTCAGCCTCGCCTTCTGGAACGGCTTCACCGGCGGCGACGGCCCGTTCATGCGCAAGCTGGTCGACCAGTTCAACAGCGAGCACCAGAACATCAAGGTCAGCATGAACACGCTGCAGTGGGGCGACTTCTACCCCAAGGTCCCGACGGCGGTGCAGAGCGGCAACGGCCCCGACATCGCCATCATGCACATCGACCAGCTGGCCACCAACGCCGCCCGCCGGGTGATCATCCCGGTCGACGAGGTCGCCACCGTGCTGGAGTACGAGGAGGCCGACTTCGCCCCGGCCGTCTGGCAGGCCGGCGTCTACAAGGAGCAGCGCTACGGCATCCCGCTGGACATCCACCCGCTGCTCCAGTACCACAACCAGAAGGACCTCCAGCAGGCGCCCACGGACCGGGCCAGCTTCGAGGCTGCTCTGAAGGAGATGCAGGGCAAGGGGGTCCAGGACCCCTTCTGGGTGACCTCGACCTGGCCGGCCCACCTCATGTGGTGGGGGCTGATCCACCAGTTCGGCGGCGCCCCCTACAACGAGGACGCCAGCCAGGCCCAGTTCAACTCCGACGCCGGCGTCCAGGCCCTCACCTGGCAGGTCAGCAACATCCAGCAGGGCTACAGCCCCAAGAACGTGGCCAACGACGCCCAGGCGATCGCCTTCCGGCAGGGCAAGAACGCCCTGACCTGGGACGGCATCTGGATGATGAACGAGTGGGCCAAGGTCAAGAGCCTGGACTGGGGTGCGTCCCCGATGCCCCAGATCGGCTCCCAGCAGGCCGTCTGGGCCAGCTCGCACAACTTCGTGGTCACCTCCCAGGCCCAGAAGGACCCCAACAAGCTGCAGGCGGCGAAGGCGTTCATCTCCTATATCAGCGACCACTCGATCGACTGGGCCAAGTCCGGCCAGATCCCGGCCAGGGCCTCGGTCCGGGAGAGTCCGGAGTTCAAGGCGCTCGAGGTCCAGTCGATCGCCGCCCAGGAGCTGGACTTCGTCAAGTTCCCACCGGCGGTGCCGGGCATTGGCGATGTGACCACGCCGACCTTCGAGCTGGCGGTCAACGAGGCGGTACTGGGCAAGAAGTCACCCAAGGCCGCCCTGGACGAGGCGACCAGCAAGGCCAACCAGCTGCTGGCGGCCAACAAGAAGAAGTACGGGGGGTAGGAGCCGATGACGACCACCGATGTCGGCGGCCGGGCGGCACCCCCGGCCGCCGGCCCGGCCGCCGGCCCGCTGCGGCGTCGTCGCGGACGCAGCGGCGCCGCAGCGCCGGGGGGCGGCGGCCTCATGCCGTACCTGTTCCTGGCCCCCTACCTGGTCCTGTTCGGCCTCTTCATCCTGGCACCCTCTGTCTACGTCATCTGGATCAGCCTGCACGACTGGGACTTCCTGTTGCCCGGCAAGCCGTTCGTCGGCCTCCAGAACTACCTCGACCTGTTCACGCCCGGCACGATCACCAGCGGGCCCTTCTGGTCGTCGATGCTGGCCACCGGCAAGTTCGTCCTCTTCAGCGTGCCCCTGCTGATCGCCATCCCGCTGGCCGTGGCCATCCTGCTCAACCAGAAGTTCCCCGGCCGCGACTTCTTCCGGGCCGCCTACTTCGCCCCCTACGTGCTGGGGGTGGCGGTGATCGGGATCCTATGGCGGTTCCTGCTCGACCCCAACATCGGCCTGGTCAACCACTACCTCGACAAGATCGGCATCCACGACATCCCCTGGACCACCGAGACCCCCTGGGTCTGGCCGGCCCTGGTCGGCCCAACGGTCTGGTGGACACTGGGCTTCAACTGCGTCATCTACCTGGCCGGCCTCCAGGACATCCCTCGCGAGCTCTACGAGGCAGCCAAGGTTGACGGCGCCACCGCCTGGCAACAGTTCCGCAACGTCACCCTGCCCGGGCTGCGCCCGGTGCTGGTGCTGATCACCACCCTCACGATCCTGGCCTCGGCCAATGTCTTCGGCCAGCCCTACCTGATCACCCAAGGACGGCCGGGCATCGAGACCCGCTCGGCGATCATGTACATCGGCCAGGAGGGCCTGCGCGACTTTCGCATGGGCAACGCGGCCGCCGCCAGCTTCATCCTCACCCTGGCGCTGATGCTGATCAGCGTGATCACCTTCTTCGCCTTCCGCGAGCGGAAGGAGGGCTAGCGATGGCACAGACGACCACAGCGCCCGCCAGGGAGCAGGAGGCGCCGGTGGCGACCCGGGGTGGCACCAAGCCCCCGCCGCTGGCCAAGCGGGTCGGGTTCTACACCGCGCTGCTGCTGCTCACGATCGTGTTCGTCAGCCCGCTGCTGTTCATGGTGTCGACCTCGTTCAAGACCAACTTCGAGGCCGCCCAGCCGACCTGGATCCCCAAAGACCCGACCACCGAGGGCTACAGCTTCATCTTCAACGCCACCCAGACGCCAGTGCTGCGCTGGTTCGCCAACAGCCTGCTGGCCGCCGCCGGCCAGGCGATCCTGATCCTCATCACCGCCTCGATGGCCGCCTACGCCCTGGCCCGCATGGAGTTCCGGGGCAAGCGGCTACTCGCCGCGCTGATCATCGCCACCTTGTTCGTCCCCCCAATCGTGCTGCTGATCCCCAACTACGTGATCGTGGCCAACCTCGGCTGGCTGGACAGCCTCCCGGCGGTGATCGTTCCCGGCGCGGCCGGCGCCTTCGGGGTGTTCTTCCTGCGCCAGTTCTTCGTCTCGCTGCCCCGCGAGCTCGAGGAGGCGGCCACCCTGGACGGGGCCACCCGCTTCCAGATCTTCTACAAGGTGATCCTGCCGCTGTCCAAGCCGGCCCTTGCCACCCTGGCCCTGCTCAGCTTCCTGACCAACTGGAACGACTTCCTGTGGCCGCTGTACGTGCTGTTCAGCCCCGAGCGGCTCACCCTCCAGCCCGGCCTGTCCACCCTCCAGAGCGCCTTCACCACCGACTACGCCACCATCATGGTCGGCGGGGTGATCGCCAGCCTGCCCGTGCTGATCCTGTTCATCATCGCGCAGCGCTTCATCATCGAGGGGGTCTCCCGCAGCGGCCTCAAGGGCTAAGAAGCGTGGGCCGCCGGCTCGCCGTGAACGCCGGGGTCCAGGAGGGGTTCGCGGCCCGCGGCTTTGACGACCCGGCCGTGCTGGCGGTCACCACCGTCGACGGCGCAAGGAGGCTCGCGTGAGTTGCGTCGCGCCCGCCGGGCTCGGCCGGCCGGTCCTGACGGTCCACGCGAACCGGATGTGCCCATGAAGCTGCTCGTCACCGGCGGCGCCGGCTACATCGGGAGCATCGTCGGCGCCCAACTGGTCCAGGCCGGCCACCAGGTGACCGTCCTGGACAACCTCTCCAAGGGGCACCGGTGGGCGGTGCCCGACCCGGCCCGGTTCATCCAGGGCGACCTGGAGGACCGGGCGCTGGTGCACCGGGTGCTGGCCGACGCCTTCGACGGCGTCCTGCACTTCGCCGCGCGGTCGCTGGTGGCCGAGTCCGTGGAGCAGCCGCGGCAGTACTACCGCAACAACCTGTGCGGCACCCTGAACCTGCTGGACGCGATGGCCGACACCGGCGTGCCCCGGCTGGTGTTCTCCTCGACCGCGGCCGTCTACGGCCATCCGGAGCAGGTGCCGATCTCCGAGACGGCCCCGACCCGACCGACCAACCCCTACGGCGGCTCCAAGCTCGCGGTCGACCAGCTCATCGGTTTTGCGAGCGCGGCGCACGGGCTGGCGGCGGTGATCCTCCGCTACTTCAACGTCGCCGGGGCCAGCGGCCCCCGTGGGGAGGCCCACGACCCCGAGACCCACCTCATCCCCATCGTGCTCCAGGTAGCGGCCGGCCGCCGGGACGCGGTCCAGGTGTACGGCACCGACTACCCGACCCGCGACGGCAGCGCCGTCCGCGACTACATCCACGTCGAGGATCTCGGATGGGCGCATCTACTGGCCCTGCATGCCGCCGAGCCCGGCCGGCCCCGGATCTACAACCTGGGCAACGGGGCCGGGTTCTCGGTCCTGGAGGTGATCGAGGCGGCCCGGGCCGTCACCGGGCACCCGATCCCGAGCCTGGACGCCCCCCGGCGGGCCGGGGACCCGCCGACCCTGGTCGCCTCCAGCCGCCAGATCGCCAGCGAGCTCGGCTGGGTCCCCGAGAAGCCCGAGCTGACCACGATGATCGCGGACGCCTGGGCATGGACGCGGGCCTCCGCCCCGGAGCATGCGGAGTGACCCTTATGACCAGGACAGACTTCCAGTGGATGACCGGGTTCGAAAGCTCGGCGTTCCCCCAGGTCGGGACCGATGAGCTGGAGGAGACCCAGCACTACCGCTGGTGGGCCAGCGACCTGGTGCGCGTGCGGGAGGTCGGCATCACCCTGATCCGCTACGGCATCCCCTGGCACCGGGTCAACCCCAGACCGCACGAGTACGACTGGCGCTGGACCGACCAGGCGCTCGACCTCATGCAGGCGTTGGGCATCACCCCGATCGTGGACCTGTTCCACTACGGCACGCCGCTGTGGGTCGACGGCGGCATCATGCACCCCATCTTCGGGGAGCTGCAGGGCTGGTACGCCAGGGCGTTCGCCGAGCGCTACCCCCATGTCCTCTACTACACCCCGACCAACGAGCCCTACATCTGCGCGATCTTCGGAGCGGAGCTCGCGATCTGGTACCCGTTCCTGCGCGGCGACGGCAATGCCGCGCTGGCGGTCAAGAACGTCACCGAGGGCGTCTGCCGGGCGATGACCGAGGTCCGCCAGGTCCGGCCCGACGCCCGCATGATGATCCCCGACACCTGCGAGTACCACCATGCGCCTGACGGGGCGTTCAAGGACGAGGCGGAGTTCCGCACCGAGCGCCGCTTCCTCGTCCACGACCTGTACCAGGGTCGGGTCGACCGCGACCATCCCATGTGGGAGTACCTGGTCCGCAACGGCGTCACCGACCGCGAGCTGGACTGGTTCGGCGAGCACGCCGAGCGGCTGGACATCCTCGGCCTCGACTACTACCCGCACTCCGAGCACCAGCTCCGTGCCGGCCCGGACGGCGAGCGCGTCGACGAGCCCGCGGAGCAACCGCTCGGCTTCGCCGAGCTGGCCCGCCAGTACTCCCAGCGCTACGGCGGCATCCCGGTGATGCTGGCCGAGACCAACCTGGGCGGCAGCGAGGAGGAGCGGATCGACTGGTTCGAGCGCCTGGTCGGCCAGACCCGGATGGCACGCGCCGCGGGCACGCCGGTGGCGGGCTTCACCTGGTATGGCGCCGTCGACCACGTCGATTGGGACAGCATGCTGCGGGTGCGCAACCTCACCATCAACCCCTGCGGCATGTGGAGCCTGCAACGGCGGGGAGACCGGCTGGTGCGCATCCCGACCGCGCTGGTCGAGCGCTACCGGGAGCAGATCGCCAAGCCGCCCGCCGACACCGTGGGAGCGCTGGCCTCAGCCGAGGCCGCGGCACGGGTCGGGGCCGTGCTGGACCCGTCCGCGAACCTCGCCTGACAGGCAGCCGAGCACGCCGAGCGACAGGGGTGGATCGTGAAGGCCAAGAAGACCGGCTTCCAGCTCGCGGACGGCCGCAAGCTCATCTGCTACGACGAGCACCCAGGCGCCAACCGGCAGATCCAGGACACCCGCGACCTGGGCCGACCCACCGTCCGCTCGGAGATCCGCGCGGTGGTCCGGGACGCCGACGGCGATCTGTGGCTGGCTTACCATGGCTGGGACAGCTCGGCCGTCGGCGACGGGGCCGGCGGCCAGCGGTCGATGTGGCTGGACGGGCTCCGGTTCGAGGGAGGCCGGCCCAAGGTCGAGGGCCCCACCGACGGGCCACAGGAGGCACCGTGACCGGTCCCGCCCGGCGACCGCGGGAGCTCGGCATTCCGCCGGACCCGTCCGGCGGCCGCCTGCGCCGGCCGGTGCTGGTCGCCGGGGTGGTGGCGGCCACGCTGCTGGCCCTGCGGGCGGCCGCGCCGCTGGTGTCGCCGCCGCGGGCGGCCGTCGTCGAGGCCGGCTCGTCCCGTCCGGCCGTGGCCGCTCCCCCTCCCAACCGCCCGGCCGAGCTGGCCGAGGCGACCAGGGCCAGCCTGCTCCTCGGCGGGGAGGACGGACTGTTCCGGGTCGACGTCGACGCCCGCACCGTGCGCCCCATCCCGCTGCCCGGCCGGCGGTTCGGGACCGACCGGGGGCTGGTCCGGCGGGACAGGACGGTGGTGGCCGTCCATGACGGGACTGCCTGGATGGCCACGGTTGCGCCCGGCGACCCGGCGACCCGGCTCGGCCCGGCCTCCTACGCGCTGGCCGGGGCCGACCCCGGGCGGGTGTGGCTGGTGGAGGAGACCGGCGACCCCGACCGCTGGTTCCGGGTGCGGGAGGTCGAGGTCAACGCGCCCCCCGGGCCACCTCGAGGGCTGGCCCGCGGCACCCTGCCGCTCAGCCGGCGGCCGGTGGCCGCGGTGCCCGGCGGGCTGCTCCTGAACGTGGTCGGGCCGGGTGGCGGCCTGGCCGTCTGGGACCCGCGGACCGGGCGCCTGCGGCATCGCTTCGACGCCCACTCGCCGCTGACGGTGGTGGCGGTCAGCGGTGACGCGGTCGCCTGGGTCGAGGCGACCACCCTCCGCCTGGGCGACCTGGCCGGCGGCCGGGCCCGGGTGGTCGCCGCGCCCTCCGGCAGCGACGGCTTCGCCCCAGCCGGCGCCTTCTCACCCGACGGGCGGCTGCTGGCCGCCGTCACCAACGCCGGCTTGGCCACTCGCCCGGCCCTGGCCCTGGTCCGGGTCGACCAGGGCCAGGCGATGCGGGTCGAAGGATCGGAGGGAGCCCTGGCCGACCGCTGCTCCCCCTGCCTGGCCTGGGCGCCCGCCGGCGACTGGGTGTTCTTCAACCGGCTCGGGCCGGTGTGGAGCATCGGCGCCTACCGCCTCGGCCACCCCTCGGCGGCCAGGGTCCCCCTGGACGTCCCCGGATCCTTCCCCCCGAGCCTCCAGACCCTCTGACCGAGTGAGGTGCACTTGGGCGACATCGTTGATACGGCCGCCGTCCCCGCCCTGGCCCCGGCCGGCGACCGCCGCTGGTCCCTGGACGGCACCTGGGAGCTGTTCCCGGGCGACCACGGGCTGGACGCCCTCGACGGCCTGGACTCCGACCCCATCGAGGTGCCGGCGCTGTGGGAGACCCAGGGATTCCTGGGCCTGGACGAGGTCGCCTGGTACCGCCGCCGGTTCGCCCTGGACGATCCGGGCGGCCACTGGACGCTCCACTTCGGGGCGGTCATCGACCTGGCCGAGGTCTACCTGAACGGCCGGTTGCTGGGAAGCAACGACCTGCCGTTCACCCCCTTCGAGCTCGACCCGTCGGCCGCCCTGACCGCCGGGGCGAACGAGCTGGCCGTCCGGGTCACCAACCTGCCCGTTGACGACCCCGAGCACCGGCGCTCGCCCCACGGCAAGCAGGGCTGGGCCAACCATGTCTTCCCCAGCCCGCCCAGCCTGTACATGACCTACGGCGGCATCTGGCAGCCGGTCACCCTCCGTGGCCACGGGCCGGTCGCGCTCCGCGGGGTGCGGTGCTCCAGCGATCCGGACGACCTCACGCTGGCCATCCGGGCCCAGAACCTGAGCGGCCGGCGGGTCGAGGTCCGGCTGGCCGCGGCCAGCGTCGGGCTGGCCGCCGAGGGGATGGTCGAGCTCGACCCGGGCGCCGTGGGGGAGGCGACGCTCCGGCTGGGCCGCAGCGACGCCGCCCGCTGGCGGCCCGAGCAGCCGGTGCTGCATGAGGCGGTGGTCGAGGCCAGCGCCGGCGGTGCGCCCAGCGACCGGCTGGCCGTCCGCTACGGGCTGCGCCGGGTCGAGCTCGACGGGGACCGGCTGCTGCTGGACGGGCGGCCCTACCGGATGCGGAGCGCCCTTGTGCAGGGGTTCCGGGCCGACACGCTGTACGCCGAGGGCGACCGCGAGGCCATCCGCGCCGAGGTGGTGGCGGCCAAGGCGGCCGGGCTCAACACCCTGCGGCTCCACATCAAGGCGTTCGACCCGGCCTACCTGGAGGTCTGCGACGAGCTGGGGATGCTGCTGCACTGCGACATCCCGGTGGCCGAGCCGATCGCCCACGACGAGCTGGACGGCGAGGGCGAGCTCGCCGACCGCTGCGCCCGGGCCGCCGACGCCCAGGTCCGCCGGGACGCCAACCATCCCAGCGTGATCCTGTGGTCGGCCATGAACGAGCTGACCCTGGACCACCTCCCGGCCCGGGGGTGGGCGGGCTACGAGGGGTTCGCCCGCCGGGTCGCGGGCGCCGTCCGCGACGCCGACCCGACCCGCCCCCTGATCGAGAACGACTGGATCGAGCCCGACCCCGACCGCGTGTTCACCACCCCGGTCCTGACCGCCCACTGGTACGGCCGGCTCCACGCCGGCTGGCTGGCCGAGCTGGACGCCAACGCCCGCAGCTGGGCCGGGCTGGGCCGGCCCCTGTTCGTCACCGAGTTCGGGGACTGGGGGCTGCCCGACCTCGGTCCCCGCGACGACCCGCCGTTCTGGTGGCCGGGCGGCTGGTACCAGGAGGCCATCGCCGCCCTGCCCTGGCCGGGCTCGGCCGGGGAGCTGATCGCCGGCACCCAGCGCCACCAGGGCCTCTCCGACCGCCTCCAGGCCGAGGTGTTCCGCCGCCACGACCACCTGGGCGGCTGGTGCGTGACCGAGCTGACCGACGTGCCCTGGGAGCTGAACGGCCTGTTCGACCTGGAACGCCGGCCCAAGCCACCCGCCCTGGCCGAGCTCGCCCGGGTCTGCCAGGACGTGCTCCCCATGCTCGAGCTCTACTCCCTGGCCGTCCCCACCGGCGACCGCCTGGCCGCCCCCCTCCACGTGGCCAACGACGGCCCGCCCCTGACCGGGGTGACGGTGGAGCTCCGGTGGGCCGGGGCGACCGAGCCCGGGGGCGGGGCCGAGGTCGCGGTCGGGGACCTGGAGGGCGGGCGGGCGGTGCCGGCGGGCGCGGTCGACCTGGCCGTCCCGGCGGCGCCGGGGGCCTACGAGCTCGAGCTGCGCCTGCTCGCCGGCGGGCGGGAGGTGGCCACCAACCGCTACCCGATCCGCGCGGTCGCCGCCGGACCGCCGGGGCCGGCCGTGGGGCTGGTCGGCGGTGGCGCGACCCCGGCCGCGCTCCAGCGGCTCGGGATCGTGGCCGAGCCGCTCGGGCAGGGCCACGGGAGCGGGACGGCGGTCGCCCCCGCCGGCGCCGCCGGGCCGTCCCTGCTGGTGGTCGGGGAGGAGGCGCTGGACGGGAGCGCGGGCTGGCTGGTCCGGGCGCGGCTGGCCCGTGGCGGGACCGTGGTCGTGCTCGCCCAGGAGCAGGACGCGGCCGCCCACTACCCGATGCCGGCCGAGCTGGCCGAGGTGGCCACGGCCTGGGGGTCGACGGTGTTCCACTTCACCTGTGACCAGCGGGCGCTGCCGTCGCTGCCGGAACGGGCGGTGCTGGCCGGGGAGGACGCCAGCGTGGTGCCGACCCACCTGCTGACCAGGGTCGGGGACCGGACCTGGCCCGAGACGACGGTGGTGGGGGCGTTCAAGCCGGTGCCCGACCCGCTGGCCGGGCCGGTGGTCGGCGCCCTGCCGGTCGGGGGCGGGCGGCTGGTCACCTGCCAGTACCGGCTCGCCGGGCCCGCCGGCCAGGGCGAACCGGCCGCCCTGGCCATCCTGGGCGACCTGCTCCGCTGGGCGGCCGGAGGGGCCAGGTGAGCGGCCGCGTGGGCGAGCCGGCGGGCCCGGTGGGCGACCGGGTGGAGCGGGTCGTCGCGGCGTTCCGGGAGCGGACCGGGCGCGACCCCGAGGGCGTCTGGGCCGCCCCGGGGCGGGTGAACCTGATCGGGGAGCACACCGACTACAACGACGGGTTCGTGCTCCCGGCGGCGATCGACCGGCAGGTGGTGGCGGCGGCCGGGCGACGCGACGGGGGGCGGCTGCGGGTGTGGTCGCTGCAGGAGGAGCAGCCGGCGGACCTGGAGCTGGAGGGGATCGGACCGGGCCGGGTCGAGGGGTGGGCCGCCTACCCGGCCGGGGTGGCGTGGGCCCTCGGGCAGGCCGGCGCCGAGGTGGGCGGGGCCGACCTGGTGGTGGACGGCGACGTGCCGGCCGGGGCCGGGTTGTCCTCCAGTGCCGCCCTGGAGTGCGCGACCGCGACCGCGCTGGCCGACCTGTTCGGGGCCGGGCTCGACCGGGCGGCGCTGGCCGGGGTGGCCCGGCGGGCCGAGAACGAGGTCGTCGGGGTGCCGTCGGGGGTCATGGACCAGATGGTGTCGATGCTGGGCCGGGCCGGGCACGCGCTGTTCCTGGACACCCGGAGCCTCGACACCGAGCAGGTGCCCCTGCCCCTGGAGGCGGCCGGGCTGTGCCTGCTGGTGCTCGACACCCGGGCCGGGCACCGCCTGGTCGACGGGGCCTACGCCGACCGGCGGGCGGCCTGCGAGGCGGCCGCGGCCACCCTCGGCGTCCCGGCCCTCCGGGACGCCTCCCTGGAGCAGGTCGAGGCGGCCGCCGGGGCGCTCGGCGACCCTGGATTGCGGCGGGCCCGGCATGTGGTGACCGAGAACGCCCGGGTGCTGGAGGCGGTCGAGCTGCTGCGGGCCGGCGAGCTGGACCGGCTGGGGCCGCTGCTGGCCGCCTCCCATGCCTCCCTGCGCGACGACTACGAGGTGTCCTCGCCCGAGCTGGACACGGCCGTGGAGGCGGCCGTGGCGGCGGGGGCGGTCGGGGCGCGGATGACCGGGGCCGGGTTCGGGGGCAGCGCCATCGCCCTGGTCGCCACCGACGCCGCCGGGCGGGTCGGGGACCGGGTCATGGACGCCTTCGCCGCCGCCGGGTTCGGCGCGCCCGCGGTCGAGGCCGTGACCGCTTCGGACGGGGCCCGCCGCCTGGCCTGAGGCCCCCGGGAACCGTCCGGCCCGTTGCCGCGTCGAAGACAATGACGTCCGGAACGGCGACAGGGCGGTGGTGTGGTTGAGCAGACGGCTCGGGGCGTGGATGGTGGCGGCCGTGGTCACGGTGGCGCTGGTGGTCGGCGGGGTGCTGGTCGCCCGGGGCGGGGCCGGCCGGGAGCCGGCCGCGCTCCCGGGGCTCGACCTGAGCGCCACCGGCCAGCCCGGGGCCCCGGCCTCCGGAGCCCAGCCGGGGATCGAACCCGCCCCCGCACCCGGCGGGGTCGCCCCGGCCCGCCCGCCCGAACCCGGCGACGCGCGGCTGTGGCCGCGGGAGACCTACAAGCTCGCCGGCCCCCTGCCCGACCTGCCCGACCAGGCCAGGGCGTGGAAGCTCGGGAGCACCGTGGACGCCGGCCGGGTGGCCGCCCTGGCCGCCGCCCTCGGGCTGAAGGGCCAGCCCAGGCAGGAGGCGAACGGCTGGACGGTCCGCGACGGCCGCCGCGGCCTGGCCGTGCACCGCCTCGCCGGCGTGCCGTGGAGCTTCGGCACCAGCATCCTCGGCTGCGTCCCCCGCGCCGGCGGCCCCTACCAGCCCGGGGCCGGGATCCAGTGCCTCGACCCCGACGCCCCGGTGGCCAGCCCGGTCGCCCCGGCCCGGCCGCTGCGGCCCCAGGACCTGCCGAGCCGGGCCGAGGCCGAGCGGGTCGCCCGCGACCTGGCCGCCCGGGCCGGCCTCGACCTGGACGGCGCCACCGTCCAGGTGACCGACGGCTTCCGCTCCCGCACCGTCACCATCGCCCCGGCCGTGGGCGGGCAGCCGACCTCGGGGTTCACCTGGATGGTGGGTGTCGGCGCCAACGGGACGGTGCAGCAGGCCAGCGGCTGGCTGGCCACCCCCGAGCCGGCCGACACCTACCCGCTGATCGGCGTTCAGGAGGGCTTCGAGCGGCTCAAGATGGCCGGCCCGATCGGCCCCCGGATCCCGGCCGAGGCCCCGTCCATCGCGGCCGAGCCCTGCCGGGCCACCGCCAAGGTCCCCTGCTCGGCCAGGCCCCTGCCGGCCCGGGTCGCGACCGTGACCGGCGTCCGGCTCGGCCTCCAGCGCGCCCCGGCCCGGGCCGCGGCCGCCGGGGCCCGGCCGGACGTGGCCTACCTGCTGCCGGCCTACCTGTTCGACCTGCAGGGCGGCTGGTCGCCGATGCGCGCCGTCGTCGCCGTCCAGGACCGCTACCTGACCCGGCCCTGACCTCCCGGGCCGGCCCCGGAGCCGCGGCCTAGCGGTGGATCAGGACCGGGGTGCCCTCGGGGACCTGCGGGTAGAGGGCCTCGACGTCCGACAGCAGCATGCGGATGCAGCCGTGGGAGGCGTAGCGGCCGATCGAGTAGCTTGCGTAGGTGCCGTGGATCAGGATCCCGGAGGCGTTCAGGGACATCGCCCGGGTGCCGAGCGGGTTGCCGGGGCCGGGCGGGATCGAGGGCGGCATGTCGGCCCCCCAGCCGTCGGGGGCCGGGTTGGTCCAGGTCGGGTTCATCCGCTTGTAGACGACCTTCCAGCTCCCCTGCGGGGTCGGGAAGCTCGGCTGGCCGGTCGCCACCGGGTAGACCTTGCGGACCTTGAGGCCCTGGTAGAAGGTCAGCCGGTTGGTCGCCAGGTTGACCTCGATGGTCTTGCCGAGCTTGTCGGCGGTCACCTTGGGCTTGACCGGCCTGGTCACCAGCTTGACGGTGCGGGTGCTGCCACGCAGGCCCTTGGTCAGGGCCCGGGTGCTGGCCTCGACGTCCAGGACCCTGCCGACCCTGGCATGCTGCTTGACGACCTTGCCGTCGACCAGCTTGATGGAGGCGTCGGTGGGGGCGACGGCCAGCTTGGGGGCCAGGGCGCGCACGAACCCGGCCACCTTGGCGTCGTTCTCGGCCAGGGCCACGTCCACGCTGTGGGCCACCGGCCGGTTGCTGAGCCGGTGCCAGATGTCGGAGAACCAGTTCAGCTCGGGGCCGCTGATGGCCTTGTCGACCGCCCGCTCGACCCCGGCGCCGTGGCCGAGGCCGGCCGGGGTGACCGGCCAGCGCTTGTCCCCGGCGACCACGAACACGCCGCGGCGCAGCTTGGGCTCGGTGGTGGCCTTGACCGCGGCCACGGCCTCGTCGCGGGTCATGCCGCCGACGTCGACCCCGCCGACGGTGACCCCGGCCAGGATCCGGCCCGAGGAGGCCGACACGCGGGCGGTGGCGGCGACGCTCATGGTGGCCAGCAGCACGACCGCCAGGCCGACGACCGCGGCCAGCCGCTGCCAGCCGGACAGCCCTTCGGGTCGCTTCCAGCTCGGCAGCCGAATCCCCGGTAGCTTCATCTACCTCGTTCCTTTTCCCGAGCGCCCGTCGTCGCCAGGGGAATTGGTGCCCGGGCGGCAGGACGAGCTAACCGACACACTCGGACAGAACCGTCAGCTCGACCTCTCCCAACCTGAAGCGAGCCGCCACCGAGCGCGTTCCTTCGTACCGGATGGAACGCGGTTCGACAAGCACCAACGGTGATCGTTGGGCCTTCGAGGATGGATCGTTATCGACTGCTCAGGTTGGTCGCCGGCCGTCCCGGACCGAGAATTGTCGCCATGACCGACCAGCCGCCGGCGCCGGCGGCCGCCCTGCGCCGCATCGCCTTCCTGCTCGAGCGGGGCCGCGAGCCGACCTACAAGGTGCGCGCCTTCCGGCGGGCGGCGGCCGCCGTGGACGACACCGACCCGGCCGAGCTGGCGCGGCTGGCGGCCGCGCCCGCGCCCGGGCTGCGCGGCCTCCCCGGGATCGGCGAGGTCACCGAGCGGGTGATCCGCGAGGCCCTGGCCGGGGAGGTCCCGGTGTACCTGCGCCGGCTGGAGGCGATCGAGGGCCAGCCGGTGCCCGAGGGCGCGGCCGCCCTCCGCGAGGCCCTCCGCGGCGACTGCCATTCGCACTCGACCTGGTCGGACGGTGGCAGCCCGATCGCCGAGATGGCCGAGGGGGCCCGGGACCTGGGCCATGGGTACCTGGTCCTGACCGACCACTCGCCCCGGCTCACGGTGGCCAACGGCCTCAGCCCGGAGCGGCTGCTGGCCCAGCTCGACGAGGTCGCCCGGCTGAACGAGCGGCTGGCGCCCTTCCGGATCCTGACCGGGATCGAGGTCGACATCCTCGAGGACGGCGCCCTCGACCAGACCGACGAGCTGCTGGAGCGCCTCGACGTGGTGGTGGCCAGCGTCCACTCCAAGCTGCGCATGCCCGCCCGGGAGATGACCAGGCGGATGGTGGCGGCCGTGGCCAACCCCCACACCGACATCCTCGGCCACTGCACCGGCCGGATCGTGGTCGGCCGGGGCCGTCCCGAGAGCGAGTTCGACCCCGAGGCGGTGTTCGCGGCCTGCGCCCAGCACGGGGTGGCGGTCGAGGTCAACAGCCGCCCCGAGCGCCAGGACCCGCCCAAGCGGCTGCTGCGCCTGGCCGTGGAGGCCGGCTGCCGGGTCGCCATCGACACCGACGCCCACGCCCCCGGGCAGCTCGACTGGCAGCTCGGGGGCTGTGAGCGCGCGTTCGCCTGCGGGGTCACCCCGGAGATGGTGGTCAACACCCGCGACGCGGCCGGCCTGCTCGCCTGGGCCGGCCGCCATCGCGGGGAGCGGGGCTAGGCGACCCCGGCCGGCTCGGCCTCGTGTTCGGACCTGGCCGCGGCCCGCGCCACGTCGGCCCGCTCGGCCTCGACCAGGACCCGGCGCAGCAGCTTGCCGGTCGGGGAGCGGGGGACCTGGTCGACGAAGCGGACGCCGCGCAGGCGCTTGAAGGGGGCGACCCGCTCGGCCACCCAGGCCTCGAGCTCGGCCGCGCCGACCTGGGAGCGCGTGGCCACGTGGGCCACCGGCACCTCCCCGGCCTCGGGGTCGGGGCGGGGCACCACGGCGGCGTCGGCCACCGCCGGGTGGGCGCACAGCAGCGCCTCCAGCTCGGCCGGGGCCACCTGGGCGCCCTTGTACTTGATGAGCTCCTTGAGCCGGTCGACCACGAACAGGTAGCCGTCGGCGTCGACGTAGCAGAGGTCGCCGGTGCGCAGCCAGCCGCCGGGGGCGAGCGTGGCCGCCGTCGCCTCGGGCCGGTTGCGGTAGCCGCGCATCACCTGGGGGCCGCGCAGCCACAGCTCCCCGGTCCGGCCGGGGCCGAGGTCGCCGCCGCCGACCGGGTCGATGATCCGGGCCTCGGTGCCCGGGAGCAGCCGGCCGGCCGACCCGGGCCGGGGCGCGTCCGGCGGGACGATGGCCAGGGCGGCCGTCCCCTCGGTCATGCCGAACCCCTGGATGACCAGGCAGCCCAGCCGGTCGGCGCAGCGCTGCTCGACGTCGGCCCAGAGCGGGGCCGCCCCGCAGCCGAGCAGGCGCAGGGACGACAGGTCGTAGTCGTCGACCATCGGGTGGCCGGCCAGGGCGAGCACGACCGGCGGGACCACGATGGTGAAGGTCGCCCGGTACTCCTGCACGATCCCCAGGAAGCCGGCCAGGTCGAAGCGGGGCATGGTCACCAGCGTCGCCCCCGCCCGCAGGCTGCAGGGCAGGACGATGTTCTGGCCGATGGCGTGGAAGAACGGGGCCACCCCGACGACCACGTCGTCGGTGGTGACGCCCATCACCGCGTCTGCCTGGCGGACCTGGGCGACCAGGTTGGCGTGGGTCAGCTCCACGCCCTTGGGCAGGCCGGTGGTGCCGCTGGAGTAGGGGAGGGCGGCCAGGTCGTTCACCGGGTCGATCCGGGGGTTGGGCGGGGCCGCGCCGGTGGCGAGCAGGCTGGCGAACGGGGTCGCGCCCTCGGCCTCGCCGAAGACCAGCACGTCGGCGACGCCGGCCCGATCGGCCGCCGCCCGCGCCGTGTGCAGGAACGGCGGCACGGTGACCAGCACCGAGGCGCCGGCGTCGGCCAGCTGGCCGGCCAGCTCCCCGGCCGTCAGCAGCGGGCTGGCGCCGGTGACGACCCCGCCGGCGGCCATGGCCCCGTACATGGCGACCGCGAACTCGGGCAGGTTGGGGCTGAACAGGGCGAGCACGTCGCCCTTGCCGAACCCACGGGCGGCCAGGCCGGCCGCCGTCCGCTCGACCGCGTCGGCGAGCTGGCGGTAGGACAGGGTCCGGCCGGTCGGGCCGTCGACCAGGGCCGGCTTGTCGCCGAACCGGGCGGCGTGCTCGAACAGGAACTCGGGGACACCGACGGCCCGGTCGTCGACGGCCGGCAGGTCGCTGCGCCAGGGCTGCGGGGTGGTCATGGCTGTTCCTCCTGTGGCGGGCGCGGTCAGCGCGCGAGCTGCTCCTGGCGAACGGTGACCGCGTTCGGGAGCCGGTAGGCGACGAGCGAGGCGGCCAGCGGGGTGAACCAGTGGCCGGCCTCGCAGCCGGTCTTGACGTGCTCGACCGGCCCGGCGGTGGACTCCCAGGTCCAGCGGTCGGCGACCCAGGCCGGGGCCGGGCAGGTCGGGTCGGGGCAGGCGACGATGTCCATGAGGGCTCCTCTCCGGAGGCGGCTGTGCTGGTCCGGACGCTAGGCGGGCACCGTTTTCCGACCGTTTCCCCGTCGTGTTCGCCCCGCCGGTCGCGGTAAGGTGCCAGCAGACGACGGCAGGGGCGACGATTGGGGCAGGAGCTTCGCGTCCGTGTGCTCGGCGCGACCGAGCTGGCCGTGGACGGGCGCCCACTGGTCGGGCTGGCATCGGCCAAGGCGACGGCGCTGCTCGTGTACCTGGCGGTGACGGGCACGCCGCAGTCGCGCTCGGCCCTGGCCGGGCTGCTCTGGAGCGACCTGCCCGAGGCGACCGCCCGGGCCAACCTGCGCCTGGCCCTGACCAAGCTCCGCCGGGTCCTGCCCGAGCAGCTGCTGGTGACCAGGCAGACGGTGGCCCTCGACCCGGCCCGGCCGGTCTGGGTGGACGCGGTCGAGGTCGAGCGGCTGGCCGCCGGCCGGCCCGAGGGCACCGAGCTGCTGGCCGCGGCCCGGCTGTGCCGGGGGGAGTTCCTGAGCGGGTTCGAGGCTCCCGGGGCCGAGCTGTTCGACGAGTGGGCCCAGGGCCGCCGGGCCGCCGCCCTGAGCGACCAGCTGGCCCTGCTCGAGCGGGCCGTCCAGGACGCCCGCGACCGCGGCGACGCCGCCGCCGGGGTCGAGGCCGCCCGCCGCATGCTCGAGCTCGAACCGCTCCACGAGGAGGCCCAGCGGGCCCTGATGTGGTTCCTGGCCACCGGCGGCCACCGGGGCGCCGCCCTCGCCCAGTTCGAGACCTGCCGCTACCTCCTCCGCGAGGAGCTCGGCCAGGACCCGTCGGCGGCCACCACCGCCCTCCGCGACCAGATCGCCGACGCCGGCGGGTTCACCGACCTCCCGGAGGGGGCCGGGGGGCCTGTGGACAACCGCGCGCCCGCTGGCCCCGGGTCGGCTACCCTCGCGGCTGGGGCCCCCGATACCGGTGGGTCGGGTTCAGGGGCGCCCGGGGCGCTCACTTCCCTGGTCGGGCGGGAGGAGGACCTGGCCCGGCTGCACACCCTCCTGGACGACCCGGCGTGCCGGCTCGTCACCCTGGTCGGGCCCGGGGGGATCGGGAAGACGCGGCTGGCCATGGAGGTGGGGGCGACCCGGGAGGGGCGGCACCGGGACGGGGTGGTGACGGTGTCGTTCGCCGGGACCGCCCCGGCGCGGCCGGAGGAGGCCGCCGTCCTGGTGGTGACCAACCTGGCCGCAGCCCTCGGGGTGTCGCTGGCCGTGCCCCGGGACCCGCGGGAGCTGCTGGCCGACTTCCTGGCCACCCGCGCGCTGCTGCTGGTCCTCGACAACCTGGAGCAGCTCCGCGACGCCGCCGGGGTCCTGGCCGACCTGCTCGCCCGGGCGCCGGAGGTCCAGGTGCTCGGCACCTCGCGGCGGCGGCTCGGGCTCGGGACCGAGTGGCTGGTCGAGGTGCGCGGCCTGCCCTACCCGCCGGCCGGGGCCGACGCCCGGGCGGCCGGCTACCCGGCCGTGCGGCTGTTCGAGGACCGGGCCCGGCTGCTGCGGCCCGGGTTCCGGCCGGACGCCGACCTGGCCGCCGTCGGGCGGGTGTGCCGGCTGGTCGGCGGGATGCCGCTGGCCATCGAGCTGGCCGCCCGCTGGGTCCGCTCGGCCTCCCCGGCGGCCGTCGCCGACCGGCTGGCCGCCGGGACCGAGCTGCTGGAGACGACCGCCCCCGACGTGGCCCCGCGCCACCGCAGCCTCCGGTCGGTGATCGACTGGTCCTGGGAGCTGCTCTCGGGCACCGAGCGCCGGGCCCTGCGCCGCCTCTCGGTCCTGCGCGGCGGCTTCGACCTGGACGCGGCCGCCGCCGTGGCCGAGGCCGGGCTGCCCCTGCTGGGCGGCCTGGTCGACCACTCCCTGGTCGAGGTGGGCGAGGACGGGCGCTACGGCATGCACGAGCTGCTGCGCCAGGACGCCGGGCGGCGCCTGGCCGCCGACCCGGCCGAGGAGGCCGAGGCGCGCCGCCGCCATGCCGTCTGGTTCTCCGGCCTGCTCCCCGACCCGGCCGACCCCCTGCCGCCCGGGGCCGAGCTCGACGCCGACGTCGAGAACCTCCGGGCGGCCACCGACTGGCTGGTCGACCACGGCGACCCGGCCGACCTCGACCGCCACCTGACCCGGCTGTGCCCGCTCTACCGGCACCGAGGCTGGTTCCGGGAGACCCAGACCGTGCTCAGGGCGGCCCTGCGCCGCGAGGCGCCGCTGCCCTTGCGGGCCCGCTGGCACCGGCTGCTGGCCGAGGCCCATGTCCAGCTCGGCGAGATGCCCCAGGCCCGCGAGCACTTCGAACGGACCCTGGCCCTGCTCGGCAGCCCCCTCCCGGCGTCCAGGGCCGGCTGGTCGGACATGCTGGCCAGCCAGGCCGTGGCGCGGTCGCTGCGGCGCCTGCGCCCGGGCGGCCCGGCCAAGCGGGCCGGGACGTTGCCGGAGCGGGCCACCGAGCTGGCCGCGGTCTGCTGGCAGCTCGAGGAGGTCTGCTGGATGCTGGAGGACCCGGCGCCGCTGCTCCCGGTGGCCTTCTGGGGCCTGAACCTGTCCGAGCGGTCCCGCCGGCCCGACCTGGAGATGATCAGCCAGGCGGGCATGGGCAACATCCTCACCGCCGCCGGGCACCAGCGGCTGGCCCGCGCCCACATCCGGGCCGCGGCCGCCGGCGCCGAGCAGGCCAGCGACCCGGTGGCCCTCGTCTACACCTACATCCTGTCCTGCCTGCACTGGATGGCGGTCGGCGACTGGGCCGCGGCCGACGCCGGGCTGCCCCGCGCCCTGGAGGCCGGGAACCGCGCCCGGCTGCACCGGATGGTCGACCAGGCGGTCCTGCTCGCCGGCATCTGCCGCTACCTGACCGGCCGCTTCGGGGAGGCCGCGGCCATGGGCGCGGACGCCCGCGCCGCCGCCCGCGACCGCCACGACCCGATGGCCGCGCTCTGGGGGGTGGTGCTGCTGGCCGAGGCGCGGCTGCGCACCGACCCCGGCGACCCGGCCCTCGCCGAGGCCCTGGAGGAGGGAGCGGCGCTGGTCCAGGCCCCGGTCCCGGCGATCGACGCCGTCCGCTTCCACGTGGCCTCGGCCCGCCACCACCTGACCGCCGGCCGGCCCGAAGGGGCCTGGCGGTCGGTCCGGGCGGCGGCCGCCCTGGCCGGCCCCGAGCCCTCCTTCCACCCCTACACGCTCGAGGCCCACGCCGGCATCCCCGAGGTCTGCCTGGCCCTGCTCCAGGCCGGCGGGGCGCCGGGCGTGGAGGTGGCCGAGCTGCGGGCCACGGCCGACGCCGGCCTGCGCCGGCTCGAGGGGTTCGCCCGCACCTTCCCCATGGCCCGCCCCCGGGCCCGGCTGTGCCAGGGCGCCTGGCAGGCGCTGGAGGGGCGCCGGCGGGCGGCCCTGCGGTCCTGGGCCCGGGCCGTGGAGGCGGCCGAGCGGCTGGCCATGCCCTGGGAGCTCGCCTGGGGCCAGCTCGAGCTGGGCCGCCACCTCGGCCCGGGCGAGCGCACCCCCGGCGGCCTGGACGGCCCCGCCCTCCTGGAGCGGGCCGAGGCCGGGTTCGAGGCCATGGGCCGCGGCCGGGTTGCCGGGCCGGGCCCGGACCCGGCCCGCGACCTGGCCGACGGCCGGCCCGCCGGCCGCTAGCCGAACCGGGACCGGGCCGGAGGTGACCGGTCGGCGCGGGCCGGGTTCCCCCGGTGACGCGTAGCCTGAGGGCAGCAGGCGGCGGGGAGGTCGGTCGTGGCGGGTGTGGTGGTGTCGGTGAACGTCGGGACCCCCAGGGGGGTCGGGTACCGGGGGAACACCGTGCGGACGGCGATCTGGAAGGACCCGGTGGCCGGGCGGGTCAAGGTCGCCGGGCACAAGGTCGCGGGCGACGAGCAGGGCAACCCCGAGGCCCACGGCGGGCCCGACAAGGCGGTGTACGCCTACGCCGCCGAGGACTACGAGTGGTGGAGCTCCGAGCTGGCCCTCGAGCTGGCGCCGGGGACCTTCGGGGAGAACCTGACCCTGCGGGGGATCGACGTCAGCAACGCCCTGGTGGGGGAGCGCTGGCGGGTCGGGGGGACCCTGCTCGAGGTCGCCCAGCCGCGGATCCCCTGCTTCAAGCTGGGGATCCGGATGGGCAGCCAGCGGTTCCCGACCCGCTTCGCCGCCGCCGGGCGGCCCGGGGCGTACCTGCGCATCGTGGACGAGGGCGAGATCGCCGCCGGCGACCCGGCCGAGGTCGTCCACCGGCCCGGCCACGACCTCAGCGTGGCCGAGGTCTCGCGCATCTACCACGACGGCCACGCCGAGGCGGGAAGGCTGCTCCAGGTGCCGGAGCTGGCCGGCACCTGGAGGCCATGGGCGGAGAGGTTCGCTACGGACGGGCCTCGAACACGCGGTTGAACGGGGTCTCGGTGGCCCGGCGGACGCGGCCGAAGCCGGCCTCGGCGAGCACGGCCCGCCAGGTCGCCTCGGGAACCTGGCTGCCGAGCCCCTCGCCGCCCTGGGAGCGGGCGTTGGGCACGCAGATGAACAGCGAGGCCGAGTAGAAGATCCGGCCCACCGGGTTGAGGTTGTCCTCCACCCGCTCGCCGGCCGCCGGCTCGACCAGCAGGAAGGTCCCGTCGTCGGCCAGCGAGCGGCGCACGTGGGCGGCCGCGGCCAGCGGGTCGCCCATGTCGTGCAGGGCGTCGAACACGGCGACCAGGTCGTAGCCCTCGCCGGGGTAGGCGTCGGCCGGGGCGACCTCGAACCGGACCCGGTCGCTGACCCCGGCCTCGGCGGCCGACTTGCGGGCCCACTCGATCGAGCGGTCGTGGTAGTCGAAGCCGACAAAGGTCGACCTGGGGTAGGCCCTGGCCAGCAGGATGGTCGAGGCGCCGTGGCCGCAGCCGACGTCGGCGACCCGCGCCCCCGCCTGGAGCCTTGCCTCGACCCCGTCAAGGGCCGGGATCCACGACTCGACCAGGTTGGCCGCGTAGCCGGGGCGGAAGAACCGCTCGGTGCCCTGCCAGAGGTCGGCGTGGTGCTGGTGCCAGCCGAGGCCGTCGCCGGTGCGGATGGCCTCGGTGATCCGCGGCTCGTCCTTGCTGGTCGAGGTGGCGACCTGGAAGGCGCCGGGCACGAACGCCGGGCTGGTCTCGTCGGCCAGGGCGAAAGCCTGCTCCTCGGTCAGGCGGTAGCGGTCGGCGGCCGGGTCGTAGGTGACGTAGCCGCCGGTCGCCTGGCCGCGCAGCCACTCGGTCAGGTAGCGCTCGCTGGTGCCGGTGCGGGCGGCCAGCTCGGCCGGGGTGGACGGGCCGGCGGCGGCCAGTCCCTTGTAGAGGCCCAGCCGGTCGCCGGCGACGACCGCGGGCGCGGCGAACACCGCGCCCAGGTCGGCGACGAAGCGGTCGAGAAACTCGTCCAGCTTGGCCTGGTCGATGGCCATGGTGCGAACCTCCTCGGGAGGTGGGCGGGTTGACGCCGCAATGGTCGCGCCCGGGGCTTGCACCCCGGTTGCGGTCCTGGCCAGCGGCGGCTGCAATCGCCACAATCCCGGGATGGACCAGCAGGGCAGCCTGACCGTGCGGGTGCTCGGCCCGCTCGCCGTCGCCGTGGACGGGCGCGAGGTCCCGCCGCACGAGCTGGCCAGCCGCAAGGGCCGGACTCTGCTGAAGCTGCTGCTGGCCCGGCGGGGCGAGCTCGTCCCGGCCGAGGTGCTCGCCGAGGTGCTGTGGTCCGGCCGGCCGCCGGCCGACCCCGACGCCAACCTGGCCACCCTGGTCAGCCGGCTGCGGTCGGTGCTCGGACCGGACGTGCTGGCCGGCGGTCGCCAGGGGTGGCGGTTCGTGGCCGGGCCCCGAGTCGAGGTCGACCTGGAGGAGGCCGGCCGCCTGGCCGCCGAGGCCGGGGCCCGGCTGGCCGGCGAGCCGGCCCTGGCCCTGGCCGCCGCCGAGCGCGCCCTCGACCTGCTCGGGCGGGGGCCGTTCCTGGCCGACGAGCCCGACGCCGACTGGGCCCTCCCGCCCCGCCGCGAGGCCGACCGGCTGACCGCCCGCTGCCGCCGCCTCGCCTGGGACGCCGCCCTCGCCCTGGCCGACCCCGCCCGCGCCCTGGTGCACGCCCGGGCCGCCGTCACCGCCGATCCCTTCGACGAGCCCGCCTGGCGCGCCGTTCTGACCGCCCACGCCGCCGCCGGCGAGGGGGCCGCCGCCCTGGCGGCCTACGAACAGCTCCGCCAGACCCTGGCCGAGGAGCTCGGCACCGACCCCGCCGAGGAGACCCAAGCCCTCCACCTGGCGATCCTCCGCGGCGCCTCTGGCGCCTTCGAGCCCGCCCCGACGGGGGATGCTGAGGTGCGATCCGACGGGGGGTTCGTGGGGCGGGAGGGGGAGCTGGCCGACCTGGCCGCCGCCTGGGAGGGGGCGGTGGAGGGGCGGCCCTCGATGGTGCTCGTGGCCGGGGAGGCGGGGATCGGGAAGACCCGGCTGGTGCAGGTGGTGGCCGGGCTCGCCGGGAGGACCGGGGGGCTGGTGGTGCAGGCGCGGTGCTATGAGGCGGAACGGTCGCTGTTCCTGCAGCCGGTCGCCGAGGCGGTGCGGGCGGCGGCCCTGGCCCTGCCGCCCGAGCGGGTGGGGGCGGCCGCCGGGGAGGCGGCCGGGACCCTGGCCGAGCTGGTGCCGGAGCTGCGCCGGCTGCTCGGGCTGGGCGCCTACGAGCGCGCCCCGGCCGAGCTGCAGCGGCGGCGGTCGTTCGAGGCCGTGACCGGGTTCGTCCGGGGACTGGCCGCCCAGCGGCCGCTCCTGCTCGCCGTCGACGACCTCCAGCTGGCCGGCGCCTCGACCCTGGAGCTGCTCCACTTCCTCCTGCGCCGCCTGGCCGGCGACCGCGTCCTGGTCCTGGCCACCGTCCGGGCCGAGGAGGGCGCCGAAGCCCTGGCCGCCCTCGCCGACGTGACCAGGATCCTGGAGCTGGGGCCGCTCCCGGCGGCGGCCGTGGCCGAGCTGGCCCGCCGGTTCGGGGTGGCCGACCTGGCCGCTCCGGTGCAGGAGCGGACCAGGGGCCACACCCTGTTCGCGGTCGAGAGCCTGCGGGCGGCGGCCGAGGGCGGTGGCGACCAGGCGGCCGTCCCGGCGACCCTCCGCGACGCCGTCCTGGGCCGCGTCCGCCGGGCCGGCCCCGAGGTCGAGACCCTCCTGCGGGCCGCGGTGGTGGCCGGGAACGTCGTCGACCTGGAGGTGGTGGCCGCCCTCCTCGACCAGCCCGTGGAGGCCACGGCCGCCCAGGCCGAGCGGGCCCTGGCCGCCCGCCTGCTGGTCGAGGACGACACCGGCAGCGGGTACGAGCTCGTCAACGACCTGGTCCGCGAGGTCCTGTACCAGACCAGCCCCCGCCCGACCCGGGTCGCCCGCCACCGCCGCCTGGCCGGCCTGCTGGCCGACCGGCCCGAGGCGGCGGCCGGCCACGCCGCCGCCGCCGGCGACTGGGCGGCCGCGGCCGCCGCCTGGATGGCGGCCGCCACCCGGGCCGCCGGGTCGTACGCCAACCGCGACGCCCAGGGCCTGCTCGACCAGGCCGTGGCCGCCGCCGGACGGGCCGGCGACCCGTCCCTGGAGGCGGCCGCCCGGCTGGACCGGGGCCGGGTCCTGGTCGCCCTCGGCGACTACCGGGCCGCCTTCGCCGACCAGCGGCGGTCCCTGGAGCTGGCCACGGCCAACGGCGACGACCGGCTGGAGGCGGCGGCCCTCGAGCAGCTCGGCTGGACCGCCTACTACAGCCGCGACCAGCACGCCTCGGAGGTGACGGTGGAGGCCCGGGAGCTGGCCGAGCGGGCGGTGTCGGCCCGCCGGGCCGGGCCCATGGCGTCGCTGCTGGCCGCCCGCGTGCGCCATGCCGACGGGGACCTCCCCGGGGCCAGGGCGGCCTTCGACGCCGTCCTCGGCCCCCGGCCCGGGCCCGGCGAGGCCGCCCGGCCCGGCGAGGCCGCCCGGCCGGACGAACCCGGCGGGCCCGGCACGGCCACCGGGGCCGCCGGCCTCGCCTGGCTGGGCCTGCTCCTGGAGCACGGCGACCGGTTCGCCGAGGCCACCAGCGTGCTGGACCAGGGCATCGAGGCCTGCCGGGCCGCCGGGCTGTTCCGGCCCATGCTCACCGCCTGCTTCGGGGCCACCCTGGCCTACGCCAACCTGGGCGACCTGCGGGTCGCCCTCGACCGGCTGGCCCTCCTGGAGCGCCTGCTGGCCGAGGTCGAGGACCGCTTCTACCACGCCCGGGCGGCCACGCTCGGGTCCTGGCTCTGGCGCGAGCTGGGCGATCCCGGCCGGTCCCGCGACCTGGCCGAGCGGGCCGCCGGCCTGCTCGGCGAGGCCACCACCGGCACCCACCCGGGCCTGCACGCCCAGCTGTCGCTGGCCGAGTGCGCCCTGGTCGCCGGCGACCACGGCGAGGCCGCCGCCCTGCTGGAGCGGGCCGGCGACCAGCTGGCCCGTCCCTTCGGCTACCGCTGGCGGGTGGAGCTCCGTCACGCCGAGCTCAGCAGCCGCCTCGACCCGCCCGCCGCCGAGGGACTCCTCGACCTGGCCCGGACCTACGGCTCGGCCAAGTACCAGGCCATCGCCATGGCCCGCCTCGGCCACCGCGAGGAGGCGGCCCGGTTGGCCGCCGGCTCCGGCTCCGACTACCTGCTGGCCCAGGTCGCCCCGGCCGCCCAGGCCCGCGCCGCCGTCGACCGGATCGCCGCCGCCCTGCCCCCGGAGCTGCGCCCCGGGTTCCTGGACCGCGGCCCGCTGGCCACCGGCCTCCCCGGCTAGCGGCGCCCGACCCCGAGCACCAGCCGGGGCGTCCAGGGGAGGGTGTCGGGCGGGAGGGCGGCCACGGCGGCGATGGCCTCGCGGCGGACGGCCGCCGGGTCGTCGACCAGGCCGGCCACGCCGATGGTGGCCAGCCGGTAGTCGACGAAGGCGGCCGCCCCCGGCCAGGGGAGGTCGACTTGGACCTCGCCGACCTCGGCGTCCAGGCCGGCCCCTTCCAGCAGGGACCGGACGGCCCCGGGGGAGCCGACCCGCTCGCCGAGCTCGTCGGCGAGCGTTCCCACCGGGGTCCGGTCGCTGCCGGCGCGGCGGGCCACCACCTCCATGACCGCCTGCTTGGGCAGGTACGGGGCCTCGGGCCGGGTCCAGGTGAGCACCCCGACCAGGGGGGCGACCCTGGCCATCTCGGCCAGGGCGGCGCCGGGGTCGGGGAAGTGGTTGATGCCGAAGGCGCAGCCGGCGGCGGCGAAGGCGTCCCCGCGGAACGGCAGCCGCTCGGCGTCGCCCTGGAGCCGGGCCGCCAGCGGGTTGTGACGGAGCTGGACGGCCGACAGGTCGAGGGCGACCGCGTCCGGCAGCAGCCGCCCCAGCGCCCCCGACCCGGCGGCCACGTCGAGGACCGGCCCGCCGGCCCCGGCCAGGGCCCGGGCCAGCGGCCGGGCCAGGTAGGTGTAGACGAGCCGGTCGGCGCTGCGGGCGAAGCCGGCCGCGGCGGCGTCGTAGGCCTCGGCGAACAGCCGCTTGGCCCGCCCGGGGTCGGTCACGCCGGCGACCAGACGGCCAGGGCGTCCCGGGCCCGGTCACACCACCAGGCCAGGTCGGCGGCCTCGCGGGCCCGGATGGCGGGGTCGGGATGGCCGCTGGCGTGCAGGGCCTTGTCCCAGCCGAGCTGGACCAGGCCGCCGAGCAGGGCCAGGCGCAGGGCGTCCTCGTCGTGGCGGTCGCCCTCGGCGGCCCGGAAGTCGTCGAGGACCTGCTCGCGGGAGGCGTCGATGCGGCTCCAGTTGACGGCCAGGTACCAGGCGACCTCGACCGCCGGAGGCGCCCAGCCGGTCTGGGTGCCCCAGTCCAGCATCACCACCCGGCCCCCGTCGAAGCCGAGGTTGCCCAGCTTGAGGTCGCCGTGGACCAGGGTCGAGCCGGACCGCGACAGGGCGGCCACGAACCCCTCCGGGCGCTCCAGGATCTCCAGCACCGGCCCGGCCACCTCCCCCGGGACCAGCTCGGCGAACCGCTCCCAGCCCCGCCCGATCAGCTTCGGCACCTCGTCGGCGCCGCCGGCCTCGCGCCGGGCCGTCGCCGGGGACAGGAACTGGTAGCGGTCGGCCATGGAGCACAGCGCCAGCGGCGGGTCCCCGGCGAAGGCGGCGTGGAGGGTGGCGGCCGCCTCCAGGACCCGGCGGCTGTCGTCGCGGCCGATCCGCACGTCGTCGGGCACCAGGGCGGCCGACACGTCGCGCATGACCACCACCCAGCCGCCCTCGACCTGCTCGGCCCCGACCACGGCGTGGTCGATCACGGCCGGGACCCGGGCCAGCACCCCGTCGGACCACAGCTGCGCCGCCCGGCCGTGGTCGTGACAGCCGCGCATGATCCAGTCCCCGCCGTCCAGGACGTGCTTGACCACCAGCGCCCGGCCTCCAGCCAGGGTCACCCGCTCCAGCAGGCTTCCCGAGCGGCCGTCGGCCGCGGCCAGCGGCTCCCTCGTGACCACGTTCGCGAGCAGCGACCTCATGGCGGTGACCCCCTCGGTGTCCTGGATCCTGGGGTCAGGATCGCCGCCCCGGTTGCAGCCCGGTTGCAGCGGGCTACGCCCCCTCCGGCTTGGGTTTGCGCATGTACCACTCCCGGTACTCGGCGCAGCGGCCGTCGGCGTCGAAGCGGAGCAGGAACAGGTTGTCGTACTCGTCGCGGACGGCGCCGTTGGTGTCGAGGTAGCGGCTGTAGCCCCTGGCCACCGCCTGGTCCCCGGCGACCAGGACCGGGCGGTAGCGGCCCTCGTAGGTGCCGGCCTGGTCGCGGTCCTCGAGCCAGTCGGCGACGATCGCGTCGCGCCCGCGGACCGGCTGCTGGAACGGGTCGTAGTGGTACTCGGCGTTCTCGCTGAACAGCGCCCCGATCTGCTCGGCGTCGTAGGTGCCCCAGGCCTGGCTGTAGCCGTCCAGCCAGGCCGCGACCGCCCGTTCGTCCACGGCGTCCTCCTCGATCCGCTGGCTCGCCGCCCGAGCCTACACTGAGCCGATGACCTCCCAGCCCGCCGCCAACCGCCTCGCCGGCGAGACCAGCCCCTATCTGCTCCAGCACGCCCACAACCCGGTCGACT
>Ga0307416_100000238_pt1 | contig 29226 bp, 29 predicted proteins | sample DK1Cmetagenome_2_FD_203821 | JGI IMG/M metagenome (GOLD analysis project Ga0307416, IMG submission 203821) | Maize rhizosphere microbial communities from greenhouse at UC Davis, California, United States - DK15-C-3 | ecosystem: Host-associated > Plants > Roots > Rhizosphere > Soil | place...
ATGGACCTGCGGAGTCTCTCAGAGGATGCTCCCGAGTCCCAATGGAGGGATCCTCTGCGCGACAAGGTCGGTGCCGAGCAGCTCCAGCAGGTCCATCACTGCACCACCCAGACAGGCGGATCAGGGCGGCCTTGCGGCATGCCACGGTGGCCGTCAGTGGTCGGCGGGACCAGGAGGCGCCGTTCTTCACCGTGGTCGTGTGGCGGGACCAGGCCGAGCATCCGCCGGGTCATTGCCGAAGGGAGCCGGGTCCTGGTCGTGGGCCGACTCCAGCAGCGGAGCTGGACGGCTGAGGACGGCTCCGCTCGGTCGTGGAAGCTCTGGCTGCAGGATTTGGGCCCCTCGACAGCTGGAGACGAGCGCGGGGATTGTCGGGGGGATGATCTAGCCTTGCTCTGCTTCCCCATGTCCGTCCGCAAGGAGGTCTATGAGGAACCTCGCAGGCACCGCCAGGCAGATTGGCCCGGAGCAGTCCGGAGTGGGGGCGGTCGCGATGGTTAGGTCAAATGCAACGATGAGCCGTATCTGGCCCTGCGCCAAGCGGCGCTCTACATCGACTCGTAGAGCGTGAAGAGTTGAGGAACCTCGCTGTCGGCCAACTTCGCTCGGAGCTCTGCACTCGGCTCACCGAGGAGCTCGCCGTGAACCACGGAGACCATCGTGAGGACCGCCGCCGATACGTCGGCGAGGTTCGCCGCGTGCTCCATGGCCGCCTCGGAATCCCTGTACCGCTCGATGACGATGCACTCGGACTGATCTTCGTTGAAGTAGGTGTCGTATTGCAGCGTTCCGGAGTCCTTGGTCCGCACGATCTCCATCGCCAGAGCGGACAAGCGTTTGTACTCCTCGCGCTTGCCTTCGTTGACCTTGAATCGAGCGATACCCAAGAGCCCAGTCACGACTCCCCCTGCGTGTCGGCCTCTCAATCCCAGGAGCGGTACCCCACCTCGATTTGCAAAAAACGGGGCCGTGGCGTGCAGTCACCCAGCGTGCTGGCATACCAGCGGCGTTGCGGCCAGGGCGCTGCCGGGCAGGATCGGTGGCAGGTACCACCGTCTCGACAAGCGGTTGCAAACCACAAGCGGAAGGAGTCCCATGCTCAGGCAGGTCGCGGAGGGTGTGCTGATCCACCAGAGCGAGTTGCTCCAGAACAACGCCGTTGTCGTGCAAGGCCGGGCTGGCGTGTTGCTCATCGACCCCGGGATAACAGGCGACGAAATGGCCTGCCTCGCGAGCGACCTGTCCGAGTTGGGCCAGCCCGTTGTGGCAGGCTTCTCGACGCATCCTGACTGGGATCACGTGCTCTGGCACACCAGGCTTGGCGAAGCGCCCCGTTACGGAACAGCCCGCTGCGCGGCTTCTATGCGAGATCTGCTGTCGGACGCGGGTTGGAAGGCCCGCGTCGCCGAGGGGTTACCGCCAGAAATCGCCGAGGAGATACCGCTGGACCTGTTCGGCCTCATTACCGGTCTGCCCGCCGAGACTGCGCGCATTCCTTGGGATGGCCCTCGAGTCCGGATTATCGAGCATCAGGCGCATGCCCCGGGCCATGCGGCGCTGTTGATCGAGGAACGCGGGGTTCTCGTCGCCGGAGACATGCTTTCTGATGTCTTGATTCCGATGCTCGACCTGAACGACGCTGCTGACCCGATCGAGGACTACCTCGCCGCGCTGCGGCTGCTCGAGGGCGCGGCGGACGACGTCAATGTCCTCGTCCCCGGCCACGGGTCCATCGGCGGAGCTGATCAGGTACACGCACGCATCGACCAGGATCGCGCGTACGTGCACGCCTTGCGTGACGCCCGTGTTCCCGGCGACCCGCGGATCGGCCCATCGGCTAAGCCCGGCTGGGAGTGGGTGAGCGATGTGCACAACGGGCAAGCCCAGCGCCTCGCCCGAAGAAGCGAGCGCGACGGGACGCCCGGCTAGCGATCCGCTGATGAACGCGGTGGCTTCATGCGCCCGCCCAGAATGCGCACAAATTGCTGTTGTGCAAGTCGTGCCACCCGTCATCCTTGCGCCAGCCGGATCAACGTCCAGCCTGGTGAGTGCGGGCGGTCCGCCCGTCCGACTGGGGTTGGCGTCCGGCAACCGGCTCGTTGGGCAATGGGAAGGGGGCCCCATGATGCCAACACCTCACCGCGCGCCTGCCGCGGGTGGTGGCTAAGCTGGCGGCCGTTCGCCGAGACCGGAGGGCAGCGATGGTCACATCGTTCCAGGTCGTCTTCGACTGCGCCGACCCCGACCGGCTGATGTGGTTCTGGTCCGAGGCGCTGCACTACCCGGTCCCCGGGCCGCCTGACGGCGCCCCGAGTTGGGAGGCGTGGCTGACCGAGCACGGCGTCCCGGAGGAGACCTGGAACGACTCCCGGGTGCTGGAGGATCCCGAGGGTCGCGGGCCGAGGCTGTTCTTCCAGCGGGTGCCGGAGCCGAAGGCCGTCAAGAACCGCCTTCACCTGGACGTGGACGTCGCCGGTCGCCCCGCCCGGCCGGTCGATCAGCGCCGCCCACTGGTCGACGCCGAGGCGGACCGCCTGGTCGGGCTCGGGGCCACCAGGCTCGATGTCCAGGACAAGGGCGACGAGTACTGGGCGGTGATGCAGGACCCCGAGGGCAACGAGTTCTGCCTGGCCTAGGGCATATAGCCCAAAGCGATATGGACTGGCTGGTCGCCTTGGTTGCAGGATGGGCGGATGGAACCTACTCCGCCTCCTGCGCCACCCGGTGCCGTCGGGTCGGCGCAGCCGGGTGCGGCTGGGGTCCGGCGGTCGGGGCGGCGGCGGCGGCCCACCGGCCAGGCGCCACCCCTGCCGCGCAGCATCCAGCCCACCGGTGTCTGGTGGGCGCTCGCCGCGGTGATCCTGGCCACGATCGCCAGGATCACGTTCGGGTTCGCCAGGGACAGCCTCGGCATGGCGGTCACGGTCTGGGACGACGCGGTGGTGCGGTGGCTGGCCGGGCTGCGTGTCCCTGGCATGACCGGCCTCATGGAGGCGATCGTCGCCTCCACGGGGTCGGCCGGCATGATCAGCGTGCTGCGGTGGGCGACCCTGATCGCGTTGCTGGTGCTGCGGCGCTTCCGCCACCTGATCGTGTTCATCGGCTCCTTCCTGGCGGTGCTGCTGGTGGTCCGGCTGGCCAGCGTGGACCGTCCGCGGCCGTTCGGGGTGCCGCTGCAGGGAAGCTGGGCAGGGTGGGCGATGCCGTCACGGCCGGTCGCGATCCTGTCGGCGACGCTGGTGGGCGTGCTCTACACGCTCGTCCCGGTCGGTCGCTGGCGCCAGCTCGGCAAATGGGTGGCCACCGGCCTGGTCACGGCCTTCGCCCTGGCCAGGATCCATCTCGGCGTGGACGCGCCCACCGACGCGATCGTCGGGGCCGTGATCGGGGTCGCGGTCTCGGTCGTCGCCTACCGGCTGTTCGTGCCCAACGAGGTCTTCCCGGTGGCCTACAAGCGTGGCCGCAGTGCCCACCTCGACGTCGGGGGACGCCGCGGCGAGGCGATCCGCCATGCCCTCACCGACCAGCTAGGGCTGACCGCGCTCGAGGTCAAGCCGTTCGGGCTGTCGGGCTCGGCCGGCTCCACCCCGCTGCGCATCCAGGTTGCGGGTGAAGCCGGCGACGCCAGCTACGTCTTCGGCAAGCTGTACGCCAAGAGCCATCTCCGCGCCGACCGCTCCTACAAGTTCGTCCGGGCGCTGCTGTATGGGCAGCTGGAGGACGAGAAGCCGTTCAACACCGTCAAGCGGCTGGTCCAGCAGGAGGACTACGCGCTGGCCCTGATGCAGCGGGCCGGCCTCCCGAGCCCCAAGCCCTTCGGGATCGCCCAGCTCACGCCCGAACGCGAGTACCTGATCGTGTTCGAGTTCATCGACGGCGCAACCGAGATCGGCGAGGCCGAGGTCGACGACGCCATCATCGACCAGGGGCTCGGCGTGGTCCGCAAGCTGTGGGACGCCAACCTCGCCCACCGCGACATCAAGCCGGCCAACCTGCTGGTCCGCGACGGCAGGCTGTACCTGATCGACGTGTTCTTCGCCGAGATCCATCCCAGCCCATGGCGTCAAGCCGTGGACCTGGCCAACATGATGCTCTGCCTGTCCCTGCGGACCAGCCCCCAGCAGGTCTACCAGCGGGCCCTGCGCCAGTTCTCGGTCGACGAGATCACCGAGGCCTTCGCGGCCGCCCGCGGGCTCGCGCTGCCGTCCCAGCTTCGCCGGATGATGCGCGACCAGGGCCGTGACCTGCACGCCGAGTTCGTGCGGCTGCTGCCCACCCCGCCCCGGCCGATCGGCGTCCAGCGCTGGAGCGCGCGCCGGGTCGCGTTGCTCCTGCTGGTCCTGCTCGTGCTGGTCCCCGCCGGCGTCCCACTGGCGTGGATGTTCGCCCAGTCGAGCGCGAACCCGGGGGGTGGGGCGACCGTCACCGGCGGGAGCGGGTCCTGCACCCAGATCGAGGAGTTGTGGCTCGAAGCACAGTCGGTGCCGTCGGCGTCCCGCATCCCCTGTGTCCGGGACCTCGGTGCGGGCATCGCCGGCGCGCTGAGCGTGCGCGACGGCGAGTCGGTGCTCGAGCTCAGCCGCGGCAGCCTCGAGATCAACCTCAACACCGGCGGCGAGTCCAAGGCAAGCGCCGAGGGCGGTGCCATCACCGTCCGGCTCACGGCAACGTGCGCCGTGCCGGCGTCCGGAACGGGGCAGGCCGTCGCGCCGGACGTCCGGCGCTACCGGCTCGGAGCGGCCGATGGCACCGCCGAAGTGGTCGACATCTTCCCTGGCGGCTGTGTCAGCTTCCGCCCAGAGCCCGACATGGGCCCGTCGGATTCGCTGATGAGCCAAGCTGAACGGGCGGTGACCTACCAGACCCGTGACGGCCTGCGCGAGGCCCTCCGGCGCCGCTCGCAAGGCCGGCTCCAGCTCGACCCCGAAGCGGACAGCAGCTGACCGGCTATCGTGGTGTGGTGGGCGATGACACCTGGGCCGGGTTGGCGGACCACTTCGCCGATGAGGCCTATGCCTCGGTGAAGGGGTACGTCCGCACCTATGTGCTGCACCAGCAGCTGCTCGAGCATCTGCCGCCGCCTCCAGCGCCGGTGCTCGACGTCGGCGGCGGCGCCGGCCACCAGTCGTTCCCGCTGGCCCAGGCCGGGTACGAGGTGACCTTGCTCGACCCGTCGCCGGCGATGCTGGACAAGGCGCGACAGCGACTGGGGCGGCTGCCCGCCGAGGCCCGGCAGCGGGTGACGCTCGTGGCTGCCGACGGCGAGCACGCCGACGAGGCGGTGGGTGGCCGGCGCTTCGCCGCCGTGCTGTGCCATGGCGTGCTCGGCTACCTGGAGCAGCCCGAGCCGTTGGTCGACCAGCTGTGCCGGTGCGCCGCCGCCGGCGGCATCGTCTCGATCATGACCGCCAACGCCAAGGCGATGGCGGTGCGCCCGGCTCTGGAACGGCGCTGGGACGACGCCCTGGCGTCGTTCGACACCAGGACCGAGATCGGGGTCCTGGGCGTGCCGGGCCGGGCCGACACCGTCGAGGAGCTCAGCGAGCTCCTGGTGAGCCGGGGCGTGGAGCCGCTGCGCTGGTACGGGGTGTGGCTGTTCGTCGACTGGCTCGAGTTCAGCGGCGCCGAGCTGGACCCCGGCGATGCCGAGCAGGTCGCGGCGACGGCCGCGGTCGAGCTCGAAGCCAGCCGGCGAGACCCCTACCGCCAGCTCAGCCGCGTCTTCCATCTCCTGGGACGTCGACCCCGACCCGGCGCACGAGGGTGAGCCTCCCGCTCACCGTCGTCAGCGGACGGCCGGCACCGCCATCGGCGCGGCCAGCAACCGCACCTCGGGCCTGATCGGCCGCACACCCGGCTGCGTTCCCGAACCTTGTGGTGCGAAGCCGAGGCAGTCGAGCCGCACGTGGATCGCGCTCAGGTCCGTCAGATCCAGCGACGAAGGAAGCGCGACCTGCAGCCGGAAGGTACTCGCGACGCCGCGGCCCCAGAATGGGAACGCCTCCTTCGCCTCCTTCGCCTCCCACTGGTCGAGCCGCTGCTGGATGTCGGCGATGTCGGCGCCGAGGTTGTTCCTGCGCAGGTTCGCCGCGGCAACCCGTGAATGCGCCTGCGTCTCGCGCAGTGTCGCCACCATCTGCTGCCGCACCAGCGTCGCCTGCTGCTTCAGCAGCTTGGCCACCTCGGCTTGGCCGGCCTGCGACGCGCCCGCGTCCAGGTCGTCGATAACGTCGACGAAGCTGATGACGTCCTTCGCCCCGCTGACCAGGTCCTTCAGGTCGCCGCCGAGCTTGGCCGCGTTCAGGACGTCGTACTCGTAGGTCTTCGGGTGCTTCGGGTCCTTGGGCTGGTTCTTCAGCGCGCCGAGCAGGTCCCACAGCGTCCGCTCGCGGCCGTTGGCGATGACGCTCTGCAGCGCCGCGATGCCCGCCGGGATCGAGACGATGGCACCGGCACCGGCACCGGTGGCGATGCCGGCGATGGCGCCGGCGATCGTCCCGACCTTGGTGAGCATGTCGCCGAAGCTGAAGCTCTGCTCCTCGGCCTTGGCGGTGTCCTTGCGCACCTGCTCGATCTGCGCCTGCGGTTGGCCTTCTCCGCCTTGGCGATGTCGACGTCCTGCTGCGCGATCACGACGTCGGCCTGCGCCTCCTGCTGGCGATGGACGAGCTGCCCCTCGAGCGCGCCGAGGCTGGTGCGTACCGAGTCGGCGATCGCCAGCAGCGGCAGTTGCTGCTGATAGGCGTGGAACGCCCCCTGCACGACCGCGATCTCGGCGACGAGACTGGCCGACAGGTCGGGGAAGTCGGCCGCGATGTCGAGGTCGCGCGCCAGCCCGGACGGGATCTGCCGGTTCAGGATGCGGTCGCGGGTGGTCAGCGCGTCGGCGTCCTGCGGGTTCAGCCGCAGCGCGGCGTCGGTCTCGGCCAGTGCCGTCAACTGCGACTCGGGGTCGACTTGCGGAAGAGGAAGCCGGCCACCTCGGCGCGATAGGCCGCCCATTGCGCCGACGAGGTGGCGTCGAGCGCCTGCCGGACCTCGGCCGCCGGCAGTTGCCGGATCTCGACGACGCCGGCGGCCGGGCGGTTTGCCGGCGCCGGTCGGCGGTTGCGTCGCCGTCGCGTAGTGGACCGTGATCGTGCCGCCGGGTGCGCCCTCGCCACCGGCACCGCCCGGCCCACCGCTGCCGCCGGGAAGGATGACCGGCTTGCCGAGCGGGCCGCTGCCGTCGGAGCCGGTCTCGACGCCGCTCTCGCCGGGCTCGCCGTCGGCGCCGTCGGGGCCGTCGGAGCCCGCGCAGGTGATCTGCAGCGCCCCTCGCATGGGCGCCACCACCGTGGAGGTCTCGACCAACCACGTGGCCATGGTCTCCCACCCCGATGACGTGCTGCAGCTCGTCAGGTCGGCCATCAGGGCCATCGCGGGATGAAGGAGCTGCCGGCGTCGGGACTGGCCGAGCTCGCCGGCGTGACCGTCTGAGGCCTGGCGGCCGGGGTCCGCACGTGCTCGGGGAGGACGCCGATGCCGACCAGGCGGGCCGGGACGCCCTGCAGGACCGGGAAGCGGCGCAGGGCCCGCAGGACCAGGGGCCCCTTGGCCGGCACCCGGCCGGCCAGCAGCGGGGACAGGAAGCGGTCCTGGATGGTGCGCTGCCCCCACTGGACGACCACCGTTGGCAGGAGCCGGCGCAGCTGGACCCGGGCCAGGTGCCGCGTGGACAGGCTGCCGTCGCGCAGCGGCCGGACGAGCAGGTTGGCGGCGGCCACGGCGTCGTGGACGGCCAGGTTGATGCCGACCCCGCCGATGGGGGACATGGCGTGGGCGGCGTCGCCGATGCACAGCAGCCCCGGCCGGAACCAGCGCCGCAGCCGGTCGACCTGCACCCGCAGCGTCCGCACGTCCTCCCAGCTCCGCAGCTCGTCCACGCGGTCGGCGAGGACCGGGACGAGCTCGGCCACCGAGGCGCGGAGGCGGCCCAGGCCCGCCCGCTGCAGCTCGTCGGCGGCGGCCTTGGGGATGAGGTAGGCGATCTGCCAGTAGGCGCCCCGGTCGATCAGGACCAGCAGGTGCCCGGCGGCCAGCCGCCCGAAGCTCTGCGGCGGGTCGCCGGGGCGCCGGGACAGGCGGAACCAGAGCACGTCGATGGGCACCCCGAACTCCCTGGGGCGCAGCCCGGCCGCGCGCCGCAGGCCCGAGTCGCGGCCGTCGGCGGCCACGGTCAGCCGGGCCCGCACCCGGTGGACCGCCCCGGCCCGGTCGCGCCAGGTCAGTCCCGTCACCCGGCCCGCCTCCTCGAGCACCCCGAGCGCCTCGGCCTCCATCCGCAGCTCGAAGGCCGGCAGCCGCCGGGCCTGGCCGACCACGAAGTCGAGGAAGTCCCACTGGGGCATGAAGGCCAGGAACCGGTAGGGGCCGGGGAGGCGGCGGAAGTCGGCCAGGGTGAACTCGCCGGCGTCGGTGCTGACCCCCAGGACCTGCGCCTCCTGATGCGGCACGCGCAGCAGCCGGTCGGCCAGGCCGAGCTCGCCGAACAGCCGCAGGGTCGAGGGGTGCAGGGTGTCGCCGCGGAAGTCGCGGAGGAAGTCGCCGTGCTTCTCCAGCACCAGGACGTCGACCCCGGAGCGGGCCAGCAGCAGCCCGAGCATGGCCCCGGCCGGGCCGCAGCCCGCGATACAGCAGGTGACCCGGGTGGCAGGCGACGGTTCCATCCCGGCCCATCCTACCGGCTGGCCCGGCTCAGCCCCCGGATCAACCGCGACCAGGAATGCGATGGCCGGTGTCGGACCGGCGGATGAGAATGCCCACATGACCACGGAGGCGAAGGGCCGGCGGAGCTGGCTGCTGTCCGGCGACTTCGGCCGCTTCTGGCTCGGCCAGACGGTCTCCAACCTGGGCAGCTCGTTCACCCTGTTCGCGCTGCCGCTGCTGGTGTTCAAGCTGACCGGCTCGCCGCTCAACCTGGGCGTCACCACCGCGGCCGAGTTCGTCCCCTATCTGCTCTTCGGGCTGGTCATCGGGGCCTGGGTCGACCGGGTCGACCGCAAGCGCCTGATGATCGCCACCGACCTGGCCAGGGCGGCGGTCATCGCCGTCATCCCGCTCCTGGCCGCCGTCGGCCAGCTGTCGGTCGGCTGGGTGTACGTGGTCGCCTTCTGTGGCTCCACCTTGAACATCGCCTTCGACGCGGCCGAGTTCGCCGCCATCCCCAGCCTGGTGCCCTCCGGCGACGACCTGGTCACGGCCAACGGCCGGGTCCAGGCCAGCTACTCGGCCGCCCAGGTCGCCGGGCCGCTGCTGGCCGGCCTGCTCATCACGGTGGCGCCGGTCCAGCAGGTGCTGCTGGTCGACGCGGCCACCTTCCTGGTGTCGGCGGGGATGCTGGGGCTGATCGCCACCCGCTTCAACGCCCCCCGGGACACCGAAGGCCGGCGGGCGATCCGCCGGGAGGTCGTCGAGGGCCTACGCTATGTCCTCGGCCACCCGGTGCTGCGCAACATCTCGGCCATGATGGCCCTCATCAACCTGGTCGCGGCCACCGTCTTCACCCAGCTGGTGGTGTTCGCCAAGCGCCAGCTGGACGCCAGCGACAGCCGGGTGGCCCTGCTCTATGCGGCCGGCAGCGCCGGCGTGGTCCTGCTGTCGCTGGCGGCCGGGCCGGTGCGTCGGCGGCTGTCGTTCAGCCTCGCCGCCCTCGGCGCCCTGGCGCTCGACGGCCTGCTCACCGTCGTGCTGGCCACGACCCGCTGGTACTGGGTGGCGCTGGTGCTGTGGGCGGCCATCTCGGGCCTCGGCATCTTCTTCAACATCAACACCGTCAGCCTGCGCCAGCAGATCGTCCCCAACCACCTGCTCGGGCGGGTCATCAGCATCGCCGGGGTGCTGGCGTGGTCGGCCATCCCGGTCGGCGCCCTGGTCGGCGGCTGGGCGGTGGAGCGGACCGGCAGCGTCGCCGTCGTCTACGGGGTCATCGGGGCGGTCGTGGCCCTGATCGCCCTGGCCTTCTCCTTCGGCCCCCTGGGCCACGCCGAACGCTACCTCCCGGCCGGCCAGCCAGAACGCGCCGAGCCGTCCTGACCCGGCCCTGTCGGGGGGCCGGGATAGGGTGCCGACGACATTGCGGTTGGCCTGCTTGCCGGTACGATCGATGGTGATCGACGGCATGGATGTGACGGCTTCGGAGGTGTCATGAACTGGGTGCGACGGTTGGCGGGAATCCCGGGCGGGCGTTGGAGCAAATGGGTGGTCCTGGCCTTCTGGATCGCGGTGTTCGCGGCCGCCGGCCCGCTGGCCGGCAAGCTGAACAGCGCCCAGCAGAACGACTCCTCGGCCTGGCTGCCCAAGAACGCCGAGTCCACCCAGGTGGTGGAGCTGGCCAAGCGGTTCGCGCCCAGCGACATCTTCCCGGCCCTGGTGGTCTACGAGCGCCCCGGCGGCGCCGTCACCCCGGCCGACCGGGCCAAGGTCGCCGCCGACGTCAAGGCCTTCGCCGGCGTCAAGGACGTCACCGGCGAGATCCTGGGCCCCCTGCCCTCCCAGGACGGCCAGGCGCTGCAGGTCGTGGTGCCGATCAAGATCGCCGCGGAGGGCAACGGCTGGGAGGAGCTGACCCCGAGGATCGAGGAGCTGCGCTCCATCGCCCAGGCCGACACCGGCGGGCTGGGGGTGTACGTGACCGGGCCGGCGGGCTACTTCGCCGACTTCGCCAACGTGTTCTCGGGCTTCGACTCCACGCTGCTGTACATCACCGCCGTGATCGTGATCGTCATCCTGCTGATCACCTACCGCAGCCCGGTCCTGTGGATCCTCCCCCTGACCTGCGTGTTCGTCGCCCTCACGGCAGCCCAGGCGGTGATCTACCTGCTGGCCCGCAACGGCGGCCTGACCGTCAACGGCCAGAGCGCGTTCATCCTGACGGTGCTGGTCTTTGTGGCCGGGACCGACTATGCGTTGTTGCTGACCGCCCGCTACCGCGAGGAGCTGCGCCGCCACGAAGACCGCCACGAGGCCATGGCGGTGGCCCTGGGCCGGGCGGCGCCGGCGATCATCGCCAGCGGCGCCACCGTGATCCTGAGCCTGCTGTGCCTGCTGGTGGCCGAGCTCAGCTCGACCAGGAGCCTCGGCCCGGTGATGGCCATCGGCGTCGCCGTCGGGCTGTGCGCGATGATCACCCTGCTGCCGGCGCTGCTGGTCATCTTCGGCCGCTGGGTCTTCTGGCCGATGCGGCCCACGCTCGGCTCGGCGGAGCCGACCGAGCGGGGCGTGTGGGCGCGGATCGGAGCCCGTGTGGCCCACCGGCCCCGGCTCGTCTGGGTGGTGACCGCCCTGGTGCTGGGAGCCCTGGCCCTGGGGGTGACCGGGCTGGACGCGAACGGCCTGCAGAGCAAGGACTCCTTCCGCACCAAGCCCGAGGCGGTGACCGGCGAGGAGGTGCTGGCCCGCCACTTCCCGGCCGGCGAGGGCAACCCGGTGCAGGTCGTCGGCCGGGCCGAGGCCGCCGGCCAGCTCCAGACCGCCCTGTCCGGGACCGCCGGGGTGACCAACGTCACCCGCCCGGTCACGAGGGACGGCTACGCCTACCTGGAGGGGACGCTGACCAGCAGCGCCGACAGCCAGGCCTCCTACGACCTGGTCGACCAGCTCCGCTCGACCGTCCACGCCATCCCGGGAGCCGACGCCAAGGTCGGCGGGGGCAGCGCGGTCAACCTCGACATCCTGCGGGCCTCCCGCCACGACCGGGACCTGGTGGTGCCGATCGTGCTGGTCGTGGTGACGATCATCCTCGGGCTGCTGCTGCGGGCCGTGGTCGCCCCCCTGCTGCTGGTGGCCACGGTCGTGCTGTCGTTCGGGGCCGCGCTGGGCGTGAGCACCCTGGCCTTCGACCACCTCTTCGGCTTCGCCGGGGCCGACCCGTCGTTCCCGCTGTGGACCTTCGTGTTCCTGGTCGCCCTCGGGACCGACTACAACATCTTCCTGATGACCCGGGTCCACGAGGAGAGCAAGCTCCACGGCACCCGGCGGGGAGCGCTGATCGGCCTGGCCGCCACCGGCGGGGTGATCACCTCCGCCGGCATCGTGCTCGCCGGGACCTTCGCCGCCCTCGGCACGCTGCCGCTGGTGTTCGTCACCGAGATCGGCTTCGCGGTGGCCTTCGGGGTCCTGCTGGACACCTTCATCGTCCGCTCGGTCCTGGTCACCGCGCTGAACCTCGACGTCGGCCGGCACATCTGGTGGCCGAGCAGCCTGGGCCGCAAGCCGGACGTGGGGCTCGACGAGCTGACCGAGGAGGAGGCGGCGCTGACCCCCTGACCGTCCCACCGTTGCCGTAGGATCGCCGTCATGGCCTACGACGAGGACCTCGCGGACCGCATCCGCGAGCTGGTCGGCGGCGAACCCGGCCTGACCGAGCAGAAGATGTTCGGCGGGCTCGCGTTCCTGATCGGCGGCAACATGGCCGTGGCGGCCAGCGGCCAGGGCGGCGTCCTGGTCCGGGTCGACCCGGCCCGGTCGGATGCGCTCGTCGCCACCACCGACGCGTTCCCCATGGAGATGGGCGGGCGCCAGCTGCAGGGGTGGCTGCGGGTCGACCCCGAGCACGTCCGCAGCAAGCGCCAGCTCGCCAGCTGGGTGGAGCTGGGCACGGCCTACGCCCGTTCGCTTCCCGCCAAGCGGTAGTCCGCCCGGGCCGGCCCGGGATCACAGGGTCAGGCCGGCGTCCAGCTGGCCCAGGCTGGCGTCCAGCACGGCCAGGTAGTCCCTGGGGTCGGCGCCGGAGCCGGCGGTGTACCAGGCGCTGATCCCGACCCCGATCACCGCGCCGGCCACGGTGCGCACGGCCGGGTCGTCGGACCGGCGCCCGACCCGTTCGCCCACGATCTCGGCGAACAGCTCCAGGTTCTTGGCGAACTCGTCCAGCATCCTCGCCCGCAGCTCGGGCACGGCCCGGATCAGGGCGTCGCGCTCCCCCTGCACCGCCAGCTCGTCCGCCGGCAGCTCGCCGAACACCGACCACATCGCCGCCCGCAGGGCCTTGAGCGGGCTCAGCTCGGCCGGCTGGGCCCGGAACGCCTCCAGCATGACCGGGTCGAGGGCGTCGTAGAGCACGACGTCCTCCTTGGTCGGGAAGTAGCGGAAGAAGGTGCTGGGCGAGACCTCGGCCGCCGCGGCGATCTGCTCGACGGTGGTGGCCTGGTAGCCCTGCTCGGAGAACAGGCGCATGGCGTGCTGCTGGATGGCGGCCTTGGTCCTGGCCTTCTTGCGTTCCCGCAGCCCGACCGCTGGTCGGTCATCGTCTGGCAACGGCTCATCCTCCAACCCTGGCCGGCTCCGGCGGCGGCGGCGTCGCCGCCGGGGCGGCCCGTCCGGGCAGGAACACCAGGGCCAGGACCATGCCGGCCACCGCGATGGCGGCGCACGCCCACAGCATGCCATCCATCCCGGCCACGAACGCGGCCCGCACCGAATCCAGCAGCGGGACCGACCCGAGCTGGCGGGCCGCCGTGACCCCGGCGAAGACGCTGTCCCGCATGGCGCCGGCGACCTGGCCGGGGACACCGGCGAGGTCGAGCCGGCCCCGGTAGACGGTGTTGAGCACGCTGCCGAGGATCGCCGCCGCGAACGGGGCGCCGACCTTGTTGACCGCCTGGATCACCGCCGAGCCGACCCCGGCGCGGTCGGGCGGCAACGCCCCCAGCGCCGCCGCCGACGCCGTGGCCAGCCCGAAGCCCATGCCCAGGCCGACCACCATGGTCCAGGCCGCGATGAAGCCGGTGCCGCTGGTCACGCCGGTGGTCGCCCCGACCCCCAGGCCGACGGCGAGCAGGGCGAACCCGGCGGCGACGGTGAGCCGGGCGCCGGCGCGGGCGGCGATCCGGTCGGCCAGGCTGGCCCCGGCGGCCAGGCCGCCGATGAGCGGGAGCAGCCGCAGGCCGCTGCCCATGGCGTCGGTGCCGAGGATCGCCTGGAAGTACTGGGGGGCGGTGAACAGCACGCCGAACAGGGCGAAGACGCCCACCGCGGCCAGGATGGCGCCCCAGGTGAAGCTGGTCGAGCCGAACAGGGCCAGGTCGAGCAGCGGCTGGCCGTCCGGGCGGCGGCCCAGCCGGCGCTCCCAGAGCCCGAACCCGACAAGGACCAGCGCCCCGGCGGCCATCGCGGCCACCGCGGTGGCGTCGCCCCAGCCGCGCTCGCCGGCCAGGATCACCCCGTAGACCACCACCGCCAGCCCGGTGCTGGAGGCCAGCACGCCGACCGGGTCGAGCCCGGTGCGACCGGGGCTGCGCGACTCCGGCACCAGGACCATCACGGCCAGCAGCCCGACCAGGACCACGGGCAGGTTGATGAGGAACGCCCAGCCCCACCAGTAGTTGGTGAGCAGCCAGCCGCCCAGGATCGGCCCCAGCGGCAACGCCAGGAAGTTGGCCGCGGCCCAGACCCCCACCGCCCGGGGCCGCTCCTCGGGGGTGAACAGCACCGTCAGCACCGACAGCGACAGCGGGATGATGGCGGCCGCGCCCAGGCCCAGCAGCACCCGGGCGCCGGTGAACGCCCCCGCCGACGGGGCGTAGGCGACGGCCAGGGAGCCGGCACCGAACAACGCCAGCGCGCCCAGCAGGACCCGCTTGCGGCCGTAGCGGTCGCCGAGCAGCCCGGCCGGGAGCAGGGCCGCGGCCAGCACCAGGGTGTAGCCGGACACGAACCACTGCAGGTCGGCGGTGGACGCGTGCAGGTCGGCGGCCAGGGTCGGCAGGGCCACGCTGAGGACCGTCCCGTCCAGCCCGACCGCCAGCACGGCCAGCATGAGGGCGCCCAGCGCCCACCACCGGCGGGTCCCGCGAGTTCTCATGACACTCACCGCTTTCGACAGTAGCAACTGTTTGATAGTTACTCTTATAAGAGAGTAGATGTCAAGAGCATGCAGCTTCCGGAAGGCCTGTGGGGTTACGATCGGGTCTCCCGCCCTCGCGGGTGGAGCTGGACGCCCGGCTGGTCCTGGATGCGGCCGGGCGGGCGACCACCCTGTGGCCCGACCAGGCCCCCCTCGCCGTGAGCTTCTTCGAGCTGCCGGCCTGGGAGCCACCTTCGGGCTACCGGATCCCGGCCTGGCTGCGACCACCCGAGACCATGGTCCCCGGCATCGTCCCGCTCGAGCTCCTGCTGGCCCGCACCGACACCGACGCCGTGCTCGTCACCGGCCTGCGCGCCTACCCCACCGGGCTGGAGTTCACCCTGACCGTCCGGCCCCGGCCGGACCTGCCCGGCCCAGGCCGCCACGAACCCGGCGGCCCCCATCGCTCCGTCCGCTTCCGCGATCTCCAGTTGGCGCTGCGCTTCGCCGACGGCCGCACCCCGAGCAACGACCCGCGGCGCTGGCCCCGTACCTTCGAGACCGAGCAGCCCGACCCGCCGTTCCTCTACTTCCATGGCGCCGGCGGGTGCGAGGGCCGCTGGGGGTCCGGCCACTGGCTGTGGGGCCTGCCCCCGCCGGGGCCGCTGGCCTTCGTGTGCCGGTGGCCGGCCGGTGGGGTCGCGGCGTCCGGGGTGGAGATCGACGCCGGCTGGTGCTGGAGGCCGCCGACCGAGCCGCCGCCGTCTGGCCGGCGGGCGACTGAGGCCGCCGGCGGGCCTGGTGCAAGGGCGGTGGCTGGTCCACACTGGCACCGGCGGGCTCGGCGAGAGAAAGAGGCCATCTGTGACCTGGATCGTCGTTCTCCTGCTGATCCTGGGCGCCGTGGCCGCGGTGGTGGTCAGGATCGACGCCCTCGACCGTGACAAGCCGGCGGAGCTTTCGCTCGCCCAGCGGTGGAAGGCCATGGGCGGCGGCGGATAGCGTTCGCGCCCTGGCCCGGTCGGCGGAGCCGCCGGCGACCGGCCGCTGGCGGCGCGGCTGCTGGAGGAGGCGGACGGCCTCCACGCCCTGGTCGGCCACGCCCTCGACGGCGCCGACCGGCTGGACGCGACGGCCGCCCGCGCCGCTCCGTGAACCGGCGGCGCGGGTCGAGCGTGGACGGCCAGCAGGGGCAGGGCGCTGAGAGCGATCCCGGCCAGGATGGCGACGGCGCCCGCGGCCTGGGCGGCGCCGACCGGGTCGCCGAACACGACCGCGCCGGCGGCGGCGCCGACCAGCGGCTCCAGGTTCACGAAGGCGCCGGCGGTCTCGGCCGGGACCCGGGCCTGGCCGTAGGCGAACAGGGTGTTGGCGCCAAGGGTGCCCAGCAGCGCCAGCCCGGCGGTGGCCGCCAGGGCGGCGGCACCCGGGCCGCCCGGCCCGCCGGCGACGGGCGGCGGCGGGCCCTCGGTGAGCCAGGCCACCGGGAGGGCGGCCACGGCCGCGGCCAGCAGCTGGACGGCCGACACGGCCACCGGGTCGCGGTCCTCCAGCAACCGGGGCTGGGCGACCACGAACGCGGCCGAGAGCCCCAGCGACGCCAGCACCAGGCCGTCGCCGGACAAGGTGGCCCCGCCGCCCCCGCCGGCGGCGGCGACCAGGGCGACCCCGGCGAACGACACCGCGAACCCGGTCCAGGCCGCCGGCGGGCCCAGGCGGCGCTCCCGGGCCGCCGCTATGAGGGCCACGAGCACCGGCGTGGCCCCGATGAGCAGGGCGGCGTGGCTGACGCTGGTCCGGGTGATGCCGGCGTTCTGGACCAGGATCGCCCCGCCGTAGCCGACCGCCCCCCAGGCCGCCACGGCCGGGCTCCAGGCGTTCCGGGCCCGGCCCCCGACGGCCGCCAGGAGCACGGCCGCGGCCAGCCCGAACCGGGCCACCGTGAGCCAGCCCGGCGGCAGCCAGTTCAGGGCGAGCTTGGTCGCGGGCACGGTCGTGCCCCAGAGCAGGCCGGCGGCGGTGAGCGCGGCCACGGCGGTCCGGCGGTTGGTGATGTCCATGGAGCCATCGTGGCAGCCGGCCGCCGTCACATTCGTCAACGGCGCACATCTGCGAAATAATCTATTGTATGATGGCCGTTGAGCTTGACGATATTGACATCCAGCTGCTGACCGTCCTGCAGCAGGACGCGGACCGGACCAACGTGGAGCTGGCCCGCCTGGTCGGGCTCTCCCCCGCCGCCACCCTGCACCGGGTCCGCCGGCTCAAGGAGTCGGGGGTCATCCGGGTGATCACCGCCCGGCTCGATCCCGCCGCCGCCGGGTTCCCCCTACACGTCTACGTGGCCGCCAGCCTGGCCCGCCACGACCCCCGCTCGACCCGGGTGTTCGAGGACCAGCTCCGGGCCCTGCCCCAGATCACCGGCGCCGACAACGTCGCCGGCGAGATGGACTACCTGCTCACCATCGTCGCCCGCGACGTCGGCGAGCTCCAGCAGGTCCTGGCCCGCCTGTCCACCCGCGGCGGCCAGCGCCTGGTCACCTACCTCCGCCTGGAGGAGATCAAGCCCCCCTCGCCGCTCCCCCTGGTCCCCACCCCGCCGCCCGCGGTCCGGGCCCGCCGCGCTCGCTAGCCGCGGGCGGCCGGAAACGGCGTAGGGTTCGGACGGGCTGGAACCGGCGGAGGAGGACAGGCGTGGACCTCGGGCTGCACTACTGGAACTACTCGACCCCGGCCGAGCCGGAGCGGATCGCCGGGACCCTGGCCGAAACGGCCCGGGTCGCCGAGCAGGCGGGGGTCTCGTCGCTCACGGTGATGGACCACTTCTTCCAGATGGAGCAGGCCGGGTCGGCGGCCGAGCCGATGCTGGAGAGCTACACCACCCTCGGGTACGTGGCCGCCCTGACCGAGCGGATGACCCTCGGGGTGCTGGTCACCGGGGTCACCTACCGGCACCCGGGGCTGCTGGCCAAGATCGTCACCACCCTGGACGTGCTGTCGGGCGGGCGGGCCCGCCTCGGCATCGGGGCCTCCTGGTACGAGCGCGAGCAGCACGGGCTGGGGGTCCCGGTGGTGCCGGTGGCCGAGCGGTTCGAGCGGCTGGAGGAGACGATCCAGATCTGCCTGCAGATGTGGAGCGACGACAACGGGCCCTTCAACGGCCGCCACTACCAGCTGGCCGAGACCCTGTGCGTGCCCCCGCCGCTCAGCCGGCCCCACCCGCCGATCCTGGTCGGCGGGGGCGGGGAGCGCAAGACCCTGCGGCTGGTGGCCCGCTACGCCGACGCCGGCAACGTCTTCGGCACCAGCCCTGAGGACGTCGGCCGCAAGCTGGAGGTGCTGAGGTCCCACTGCGAGGCCGAGGGCCGCGACTACGACCGGATCAGGAAGACGGTGCTGGCCCTGCGGCCGGCCCTGGCCGACGTCGACGGTTTCCTCGACGCCGCCGAGCAGTACGCCGCCCTCGGCGTGACCGAGATCGAGGTCATGCCCGACCGGCACCCGGTCGAGTTCGCCACCGAGATCGCCGAGCAGGTCGCCCCGCGGGTCGCCGCCATCGGCTGAGCCCGGCGAGCATGGCGGCGGGCGACGGGAGGAGGAGCCGGTGAGCGGTCCGGGAGTGGTGGCGGTGGCCGGGGAGGCGCTGGTGGACTTCGTGCCCGCCGGCGAGCCCGGGGTGTTCCGGGCCGCCCCCGGGGGCAGCCCGGCGAACGTGGCCGTGGGGCTGGCCCGCCAGGAGGTGCCGACCCGGCTGCTGGCCCGGATCGCCGACGACCTGCTCGGCCACCGGCTCCGGGCCCACCTGGACGGCAACGGGGTCAACCTCTCCCACGTCGTCCGGGCGGCCGAGCCGACCTCGCTGGCCATCGTGGCCGTGGGACGCGACGGGGTGGTCGAGTACGACTTCCGGGTCGAGGGCACGGCCGACTGGCAGTGGCGCGACCACGAGCTCGCCGGCGCCCTCGACGGCGGGGTCGTGGCCCTGCACGCCGGGTCGATCGCCCTGACCATGGCGCCGGGAGCCGACGTCCTCCAGCGGCTGCTGGCCCAGGCCCGCCAGGACATGACCGTCTCCTACGACCCCAACTGCCGGCCGCTGCTGATGGGCTCCCCCGGCGCCGTCCGGGGCCGCATCGACGCCCTGGTCGGCCTGGCCGACGTGGTCAAGGCCAGCGCCGACGACCTGGCCTGGCTGCTCGGTGACCGCCCGCCCGAGCAGGTCGCCGAGGCCTGGCTGGCCAAGGGGCCGTCGCTGGTGGTCATCACCCTCGGCCCGGGCGGGCTGCTGGCCGCCTCCCGCCAGGCGGGCGTGCTGCGCCGCCCCGGGCGGGCGGTCGAGGTGGTCGACACCGTCGGCGCCGGCGACGCCTGCATGGCCGCCCTGCTGGCCGGCCTCCACCGCCGCGACCTGCTGGGCGCCGGCCGCCGGGCCGCCCTCCAGGCGGTGGACGCGGCCACCGTCACCGACCTGGCCGACGAGGCCGTGCTGGCCGCCGCCATCACCTGCACCCGTCCCGGCGCCGACCCCCCGACCGCCGCCGACCTGGCCGCCGCCTCGGCCTAGCCGACCCGCCCCGCCCGGGCAGGTTCGGCGCGGGAGGATCGGGATACCCCTACGGCGTATTGTGCCGTTCGCCCCTTCTGCTGGTTCGGAGGGGCGTGAGCGAGAGGAGCCGTCATGCGGCGAATGCTCCGGCCCATTCGTCTCGGGATCGCCGGACCTGCCTGCTCCTGGTGGTGGGGGTGGTGGCCGCGCCCTCGGCGGCGGGGGCCGGCGCCGCCGGGACCGCCGGCGCCGCCGCCCGGCCCTGGATGGACCGCTCGCTCAAGCCGGCGGCCCGGGCCGAGCGGCTGCTGGCGGCCATGACCCTGGAGGAGAAGGTCGGCCAGATGACCCAGGCCGAGCGGGGCGCGGTCACCGACGACCCGACCCTGGTCGCCACCTGGCGGCTGGGGTCGGTGCTGTCGGGCGGCGGCTCGACCCCGGCCGACAACACCCCCGAGGGGTGGGCCGACATGGTCGACGGCTTCCAGGCCCAGGCCCTCGACACGCGCCTCGGCATCCCGCTCGTCTACGGCGTCGACTCCGTCCACGGCCACGGCAACCTGGTCGGGGCGACCGTGTTCCCCCACAACATCGGGCTCGGCGCGACCCGCGACCCCGGGCTGGTGGAGCGGGTCGAGCACGTGACCGCGGCCGAGACCCGGGCCACCGGCCCCCAGTGGGTGTTCGCCCCCTGCGTGTGCGTGGCCAGGGACCTGCGCTGGGGCCGGACCTACGAGAGCTTCGGCGAGGAACCGGGCCTGGTCATCAAGATGGAGTCGGCCATCGACGGTTCCAGGGCCGCCGCGGTGAGCTGGACGAGCCCGACCGCGCCCTGGCCACGGCCAAGCACTACGCCGGCGACGCCGAGTACGGCACCGGCTCGGGCGACTACCCGATCGACCAGGGGATCACCGTCACCAGCCGGCGCGACTTCGCCCGCATCGACCTGTCCCCCTACGTGGCCGCCGTCGGTGGCCACGACGTCGGCAGCGTGATGCCGTCGTTCTCCAGTGTCGACTGGACCGAGGACGGGGTCGGGAACCCGCTGAAGATGCACGCCCACCGCGAGCTCATCACCGGGGTCCTGAAGCACAAGCTCGGCTTCGGCGGGTTCGTGATCTCGGACTGGGAGGGCATCCACCAGCTTCCCGGCGACTACGCCGCCCAGGTCACCACGGGCGTGAACGCCGGCATCGACATGTTCATGGAGCCCTTCAGCTACCAGCAGTTCGAGACCACCCTGCTGGCCGAGGTCGCGGCCGGGCGGGTCAGCCAGGCCCGGATCGACGACGCGGTGCGGCGCATCCTGGTCAAGAAGTTCGAGCTGGGGCTGTTCGAGCACCCCTTCACCGACCGCCGGCACCTGGACGAGGTCGGCTCGCCGGCCCACCGGGCCCTGGCCCGCCGGGCCGTCTCCGAGTCCCAGGTGCTGCTGAAGAACCGCGGCAAGGTCCTGCCCCTGTCGGGCCGCGAGAAGATCTACGTGGCCGGGAGCAACGCCGACGACATCGGCAACCAGGCCGGCGGCTGGACGGTCGCCTGGCAGGGCCTGTCGGGCGACACCATCCCCGGCAACACCATCCTGGACGGCATCCGCCAGGTCGCCCCCGGCGCCCAGGTCACCTTCAGCGAGGACGCCTCGGCCCCCACGGCCGGGGCCGACGTCGGCGTCGTGGTCGTGGGCGAGACGCCGTACGCCGAGGGCTTCGGCGACGTCGGCGGGCCGCTGTGGCAGGACGACGGCGTGCCCCGCGAGCCCAAGACCATGCGGCTCAACGACGCCGACCGGGCCGCCGTGGACCGGGTCTGCGGCAGCATCGGCAGGTGCGTGGTGGTGGTCGTCTCCGGCCGGCCGCTGATCCTGACCGACCAGCTCGGCGAGATGGACGGCCTGGTCGCCTCCTGGCTGCCCGGCAGCCAGGGCGAGGGCGTGGCCGACGTGCTGTTCGGCCGGCGCCCGTTCACCGGCCGGCTGTCCATGACCTGGCCGCGCAGCCTGGAGCAGGAGCCCATCAACGTCGGCGACCGCCACTACGACCCCCTGTTCCCCTACGGCTACGGCCTGCGCACCTGACCGCTACCGGGAGGCGGTGAACGGCTCGAGGCTGCGGGGGACGCCGGTGCGCTCGGCGTCCCCCACCCGATACCGCTCGAAGCGCAGCGGCAGCCCGGCGGCCAGCAGCACGCTCGGGTGGTCCATGAGCTGGAAGTGCAGGTGGGGCTCGAAGGAGTTGCCGGAGTTGCCGCACTCGGCCAGCGGCTGGCCGGCGGCGACCCGGTCGCCGGGCCGGACCCGGACCGAGCCGTGGCGCAGGTGGGCCAGGGCGGCGTAGACCCCGCCGCCCAGGTCGAGCACGACATGGTTGCCGAGGATCCGGCCCGGCCCCAGCAGCTCGCGGACCATCCCCTCGGCGACCAGGTAGAGCAGGCCCAGGGGCGAGGTGCGGCTCCAGTGGTCGCGCTCGCGGTCATGGGCAGGCCCTGCTCGTCCCCAAGCTGGCCATGGCCTGCTTCCAGACCGCCTACGAGCGCTGGGTCCGCGACCCCGGCGCGACCTCCCCGGCCTGGTCGACGAGAGCTTCGCCGCCCTCGGCGGCATCGCCGGTTAGCGGGGCGTTGGCCGGGCCTGCGACCCTCGGGCGGTATGGGAAGGGGTCCGCTCTGGCACCCTCCTCGGCACCTCGCCGCAGTCCGGCGGTCCAGGACGGATGCCCGTGAGCATCAGGTTGCGGAGTGGCTGCTGGCGGCGGTCGCGATCCTGCTCACCGCCGTGGTCCTGGTCAGCCAGATGGTCGGCCACGGTGGCCGCTCCGGCCGCGCCCCGGCGCCGGCCGGTCCCGCTCCCCCGGCGACCACCCGCCCGGCCACGGCGGCGCCGCCGGTGGCCACGCCGGACCAGGCCCCCTGGCGGGCCATCGGCGGGGCCCAGGTCGAGCAGGCCGTGGCCGGCCACGGCCAGGCCCAGGCCGGCTTCACCGCCAGCGGCCGGGCCGACCAGGGCGTGGCTCTGGCCACCCCGGGCCGCTGCGTTCTGGGCCGGAACTACGCCGCCACCGTCCGGCTGCGGGCCAGCCGGCCGGCGACCCTGGTCACGGTGACCCTGCTGGAGGTGGCGGGGGGCCGCCGCGGGGCCTCGGACACGGCCGGGGCGCTGCTCGCGGGCGGCGGCTGGCAGCGGGTCGAGGTCGTCCACGAGGGCCAGCACCCGGGCGCCGGCCTGGCCGTCGAGGTCGTCGTCCCCCGCGGCTCGCCCGCGGCGACCGTCCAGGTCGCCGGCCTGGAGGTGACCGGCCACCCCTGAGCAAAGCGGAATCCTCGCCCTGTTTGGCGGGCCGGCGAACGCGCATACTTCGGGCATCCAGCCCATTCAAGGAGCAGCCATGCGCGTGAGCAGGGTGCGGTCGGCGCGGTGGTGGCTCGTCGCCTCGGTCCTCGCCGTGGCCCTGGCCGCCTGCGGGGGCGGCGACGACCAGGACCAGGCCACGGCCACCACGGCCGCGCCGGGCACCACCGCGGCCGCCGGCGACGCGCAGACGGTCCAGATCACCGTCACCGGGACCAAGGTCGAGACGGCCGAGCGCCGGGTCAAGGTGCCCCTCGACGGCAAGGTCCGCCTGGAGGTCACGGCCGACCGGGCCGACGAGGTCCACCTGCACGGCTACGACCGCAAGGTCGACCTCGCGCCCGGCACGCCGGCGGTGCTCGAGTTCACGGCCGACGTGCCGGGCGTGTTCGAGGTCGAGCTCGAGGAGGCCGGCCTCAAGCTGGTCGAGCTCCAGGTGCAATGAGGCTGCTCGCCCACGGGCTCGGGGGACGGGCCGACCTGCCGGTGCCGGTGTGGATGGCCCAGTATGCGGCCGCCCTGGTGCTGATCGTCACCTTCTTCATGCTGGCCAGGTTCTGGGAGTCGCCCCGGCTCCAGGAGCCCTACCGGGGCCGGCCCCTGCCCACGGGGCTGCAGCGGCTGATCGACGCGCCGGCGTTCCGGCTCGTCCTGCGCCTGATCGGCCTGGCCGTCCTGCTGATCGCCATCGTGGTGGCCGCCTTCGGCACCGCCTCGAGCGCCACCAACCCGGCCCCGACCTGGCTGTACGTCTGGTTCTGGGTCGGGATCGTGCCCCTGTCGCTGCTGTTCGGGCCCGTGCTGCGGGCGTTCAGCCCGTTGCGGCTGATCACCCAGGGCATCGCCCGGCTCAGCGGCCGGCGCGACCCCGAGGACTTCCGCGCCCTGCCCGACTGGCTCGGCTTCTGGCCGGCGGCGGCCGGGCTGCTGATCTTCACCTGGCTGGAGCTGGTCTACCGCAACCCCGACCGCCCCCAGAACGTGCTCGCCTTCATCGTCCTGTACTGCCTGGTCGAGCTGGCCGCGGCGGCGGTCTACGGGACGCGCTGGTACGCCCACGGGGACCCCTTCGAGGTCTACTCCACCCTGGTCGGGCGGCTGTCGCCGTTCGGGCGGCGTCCCGAGGACGGGCGGCTGGTGCTGCGCAACCCCCTGGCCGGCCTGGCCTCGGTCCCGGTCGAGACCGGGATCGTGGCCGTGATCTGTGTGCTGCTGGGCTCGACGGCGTTCGACGGCCTCAGCCGGACCCAGTGGTGGCAGGGGCTGAGCAGCCAGGTCACCGGCCCGGCCTACGTGCTGCTGGGCACGGCCGGGCTGCTGGTCATGGTCGGGCTGGTGAGCGGCGCCTACCTGGCCGCCACCCGCCAGAACCCGTGGGCCCGGCGCGGCCAGAAGGTCGCCGTCGAGCGCCGCTTCGTCCACTCCCTGCTGCCCATCGCCGTCGGCTACACCGTGGCCCACTACTTCTCCCTGGTCGTCTTCCAGGGCCAGGCCGGGTACCAGCTCGCCTCCGACCCCCTGGGCCGCGGCTGGGACCTGTTCGGCACCGCCGGCCAGCAGATCAACTACCGACTGGTGGCCACCACGACGATCGCGATCGTCCAGGTGGTGGCCATCCTCACCGGGCACGTGCTGGGGGTGTTCATCGCCCACGACCGGGCGATCGCCGACTACACCCGCTCGCGCCAGCGCCTGCGCGCCCAGTACCCGCTGCTGGTGGTCATGGTCACCTACACCCTCGGCGGGATCGCCCTGCTGCTGGGGGCCTGAGGGGCCGGGTCAGTTGCTCTCGTTGCCGCCCTCGGGCGACAGCAGGACCGGCGGGACGACGTCGCCGGCCGAGGTCAGCTCGGCCGAGGCCTCGGTGGAGATGTCGCGCAGGACCCGGATGAGCAGGTTGCGCTCGGCGGCGAACCGGCGGGCCGGCACCGAGACGCCGACCGAGGCGATCATGTCGCTGTCCGCGCCCCGGTGCACGGGCACGGCGATGCAGCAGGAGCCGGCGGCGAACTCCTGGAGGTCGAAGGCGACGCCGTCGTCCCGGACGGCGCGCAGGTGCTGGGTCAGCGCCTCGGGGGTGGCGATGGTGGCCGGGGTGTAGCGGCGGTAGGTGGGGCCCTTGAGGTAGCGGGGCCACTGGGCCCGGGGCAGGCTGCAGAGGTACACCTTGCCAAGGGCCAGGGCGTGGGCGGCGCCGCGGAACCCCTTGGTGACGTCGGGCAGCTCCCGCGAGCCCCGGCGGCCGCGGATCTCCACCACCTCCAGGTCGCCGTCGCGCCACAGGGCCGCATACGCGCGCGCCGAGGCCCGGTCCCGGAGCTCCTCCAGCACCGGCTGCAGCCGCTCGGGCTGGAGGCTGGCGGCGACGTACCCACGGTACAGCTCGGCGAACTTCGGGCCGAGGGTGTAGAGGCCAGAGGCGGCCGGGGACGGCTCCACGAACCCCAGCTCGCGCATGGAGCTGACCAGGTAGTAGCCCGACGAGAGGCTGATGTTGAGCTGGCGGGCGAGCGCCTTGACCGGGATCCCCCGGGGGTGGCGGGCGATGATCTCCAGGGCCTGGAGGACATGGCGGGCTGTGCTCAGCGTGCGGCCAGAAACTCCACGCTCTGGCCCGTCGCCATGCTCCAGCGACATGAGCCACCTCCGCGCCAGCCGTGGCGTTCGAACATGCAGAAGTTTACCCGGACCGGGACCGAGGTAACCATTCGGGTTCGGTGCGAACCCGGACGGGCGGCTCAGGTCCGTCTCGGGAAGGCCGCCCGGAGCGCGACGATCGCCCCAAGACTCAACCCGTAGACGAGGTGCATGGCCACGTACGTGGGCCAGCCCATCAGCGCCGGCGCGTCCGCGATCAGGCCGCCCCCGCCGACCGCCTGGCCGCAGAAGCGCAGGACCGGGACCATCACCGCGGCCACGACCAGCCCCCAGGCGATCCCGGCGAGCACGGTGGCGCCGGGGCTGGCCCGGCGGTCGGCCCGCCACAGCAGGCCGAACAGCAGGCCGAAGAACGCGGCCAGGCCCAGGTGCACGCAGGCGCCCGGCAGTGCCGTCTGGGGCTCGAACCAGAACCGCGAGCCGGTGGACGCCTGCTCCAGGGAGATGTCGTAGGCGGCCGGGTCGAGGACGGCCGCGATGCGGTAGAAGGGCGTGAAGAAGCCGGCCTGGCCCCAGGTGGCCGAGGCGACGGCCATGAACAGGCCCGTTGGCACCCCGGCGCCGAGGCCGTTGAGGATGCCGGCCTCCAGGGTGCGCTCGAGCTCCGACCCCGGAAGGCGGTTGACGGGCTCAGTACTCAGCGGACCAGATCAGCGCGGCGACGCAGACCATCGTGGCCACGAAGATCCCGATGGCGAAGAGATAGCCTCCCACGTGCACTCGCTCCTTTGCTGGCGGTCGCGGTTGCGCGGTCGCGCGGCCTAGCGGCGCAGCTCCAGCCGGGTGGTGGTGCCGTGATGCCGTCGCCGGCGAGGGCGGCCGCCGGACGCGCGCGCGGGCTCGTCCGGCTGGGCCTTGGGGGGCGGCCGGGCGGATGCCTGGATCTGCTGGTGGACCCGGTACAGCGGCTGCTGGGTCCGGTCGGGCAGGGGGACGACGACCCTGGACCCGTCCTCGTGCGGCTCGGGCTCCTGCCGGGCGCCACCGCGGTCGGTGAACGCCCGGCAGATGAACCAGAGGCCGAAGGCCAGCATGAGGAACGGCAGCAGCATGACGAAGGAGAGCCAGCCGGGGAACAGGCCGTCGGCGAAGTTGCTCATCTCATCTCCTCCGGCGGCGGCTCGTCGCCCTCCTTGGGGTCGCCGCCCCGCATGATCCACCAGAGGCCGGCGATCAGGACCAGGGGTACCCAGATGATGGCCGTCTCGTCGACACCGCCATAGTGGGCCAGCAGGGCAAGCAACCGATTCGTCCTCTCCGGGATGCTCAGGTGGTGAACGCGGTCGGGGTCAGTGGCTCGTCAGCCTCCACGTCTGACTTGTCCCCGCTGGCCGTCTGGAAACGCAGCTGGCCGGTCACGGTCAGCTGCGACTCGCCGATCGGCAGCAGTCGCTCCTGATGGATCCAGATGTCGCTCGGCATGGTCAGCGTGACCTGCTGGCTGGCCCCGGGAGCGATCGTGTCCGATTGCACCGTCATCGGATAGGCGGTGTCGACCGCCTGTGGCCCGGCCGGCTTGGCCGCCGGGACGGCCTGGTTGAACCAGGTCAGGTTGGCCACGGAGAACTGGGTCAGCTGGGCCGGCTGGTCGCCGGTGTTGGTCGCGGTGACGTTCAGGATCACCTGCTTCTTGCCGGCGTCGTAGATCGCCTTGCCCTGGCCCGCCGTCAGCTTGACGAACGGGGCCGGCCGCTCCACGTCGGGCGGCGCGAACTGGATGATCTGCTGGGGGATCTTCACCGGGAAGTTGGCCAGCTGGTAGATCCAGCCGGCCCCCAGCAGCACCACCGTGGCCAGCATCATGATGGTCGAGTTGCGGTGGTCCTTCTTGGTGATCAGGCCGTACTGGGCCCCGTCGGTGTTGAGCGGGATCTGGCTGGTCACGGCCAGGTGGGCGATGGTGCGCTTGGGCACCGTCCAGTAGATCATCCAGACCATGCCGATGATGAAGGTCAGGGTGAGCCAGATCCAGATGAACGGCAGCTGGTAGTTCTCGAGGTTGACGGTCTTGCCGCCCAGCAGGGTGGCCTGGTTGACGAACCCGGCCGGGTTCTCCTTGACGTTGATCCAGGCCCCCGGACCGATCAGGGTTCCGGCGCCCTTGACGGCGAAGGCCGGGTGGATGTGCCAGCGGCCGACCCGGCGGCCGGCGAAGGTCATCGAGAAGTCGTAGGCCCGTCCTTTGGTGCAGTCGATGCGGGTCGGCATCGACTCGCCGTTGATGGTGCGCTCCTTGAGCACGATCGTCGGGCCGGGCGCGATCATGCTCATGAAGCAGGTGTTGGGCACGCCTTTGGCCAGGCTGGCCGGCCAGGCGTCGAGGATCTTGACCACGCCGGTGACGGTGACCGTCTCGCCCTGCATCACCGTGTCACGGGTGAAGTTGACGTCGGTCCACCCGACGGTGCGCATGCGCAGGAAGCCCTCCTGGGACTTCTCGCCGTGGGCGGACGCCGCGGTGGCCGGCACGACCGTGACCAGGGTCGCGGCCACCAGGATGAGGAGGAGTCGGCGCCTCATGTCTGTTCAGCCTCCGTGAGCTCGAGCCGGCTGGCGATCACCACTTCTTCATGAAGCGACCGATCGGCCAGATGGCGAGCCATCGGGCGATGGCCTGGCCGACCCAGTAGCCCACGACGGTGACCGTCGCGCCGAAGGCGAAGGCCACGTACTGCGTCTCCCCCAGGAACGTGCGCAGGGAGCCGTGCTCGATGATGCGGAGGTACTCGGGCGTCTGACTTCGGACGTACTCGATCCCCTGGATGTCGGCGAGGGTCACCACCCGGTCCATCCAGACCGCCGGTTGTAACAGCCCGGCCATGGGGATGTAGTTGGAGACCCACCAGGCGATCGTGAACAACCCCGAGCCGATGATCGACGTGAGGACGAAGCTGCCCCTTGTTTTCAACAGCACCCAGTCGGCGAAGATGGCCGCCGCCACCATGGTCGCCGGCCACACGAAGTTCATCGGGTAGTAGACGAACGCCCCCCACTGGACCCATCTGCCGACCAGGGTGCAGAGCCAGAAGGCGACCGCCGTGTAGGTCATCCCGGTCGGGAACCGCCAGGCCAGCCATTGGATGTACTGCAGGGCCGAGCCGATGATGACGATCGCGAACGGCGTGATGATGGGCCACCACTGCCGGTCCTTCCAGTCGGTCCAGAAATCCCAGTCGCCCGCGAACAACTGCTTGGTGATGTCCGCCGCGGCCCCGACCACGAAGGCCGCGGTGACCCAGAACACCAGGTCCCACTTGCGGTCGATGTACCGGTACTTCTTGAGGACAAGCTCGCGGAGCTCAAGGGTCTTGGCATCGACAGCCACATTGACCTCTCTTCCACTCGGCGGCAGCGGGGGCCCGCCGGTACCTGCGGCGGACCCCCATTCGACCTGGCCTTACGAGGCGAGCGCCTCGATGGCCTCGTGCTCCTCACGACGAGCCCCGAAGGTTCCCTCCTCGGCCCCGCCCGCGTCCTCGACCTCCTGCTCGATGCCGAACAGCCGGATGGCCGTCTCGGCCCAGAGGGCGAAGATCCCGGACGCCAGCCAGCCGTACCAGACGAACGGCCAGTGGAACGGGACGGCGAAGATCTCCTCGGTGATCCAGAGGCTGTGGCCCCACTCGTTCATGGCCACCTGGGCCATCTCGGTGACCGAGGCGGCGATCAGGAAGAAGAACGACCAGGGGAAGCCCTTCTCGGCCCCGTAGACCTTGGGCAGCCAGTACCGGCCGTACAGGTAGGTGCCGACCGTGATGGTGATCCCGAGGGGGAAGAACAGGTAGAACATCGGGATGTGGGACGGGGTGAGCGCGGTGTCGCGGACCGCGGTCTGGTGCCAGGCGCCGTCCTGGT
>Ga0307416_100000242_pt1 | contig 29019 bp, 28 predicted proteins | sample DK1Cmetagenome_2_FD_203821 | JGI IMG/M metagenome (GOLD analysis project Ga0307416, IMG submission 203821) | Maize rhizosphere microbial communities from greenhouse at UC Davis, California, United States - DK15-C-3 | ecosystem: Host-associated > Plants > Roots > Rhizosphere > Soil | place...
TTCCCAGAAGTGGCCGCGCGGCACGCCGAGTCGCAAGCCCTTCAGGCCCGCCGCCGGCCCCGGCGCGCTGCCGGTGACGACGGCGTCGAGCAGCGCGCAATCGGCGACGCTGCGCGCCATCGGGCCGGCAGTGTCGCGGGTGTGCGAGATCGGCACGATGCCCTGCTGCGACCAGCGCCCGGTGGTCGGCCGGAAGCCGACGATGCCGCACAGCGCCGCGGGCACGCGCACCGAGCCTCCGGTGTCCGAGCCGATGCCGCCGGGCACCATGCGCGCGCCGACCGCGACACCGACGCCGCCGCTCGAGCCGCCGGGAATGCGGCTCGGGTCGTAGGGATTGCGCGCGGCGCCGAAGGCGGCGTTGTGGTTGGTGATGCCGTACGCGAGCTCGTGCAGGTTGGTCTTGCCGAAGACGAGCGCGCCGGCGTCGAGCAGCTTCTGCACGATCGGTGCGTTGCGCTTCGGCCGGTGCTCGCGCAGGGCGGGCGTGCCGCCGGTGGTCGGCATGTCGGTAGTGTCGAGGTTGTCCTTCAGCGCGAGCGGCACGCCGTGCAGCGCGCCGAGCGCTTCGCCGCGCGCCCGCTTGGCATCAGCGCCAGCCGCGCCGGCACGCACGGCGATCGCATCGTGGTGGATGAAGGCGTTGAGCGAGGCCCCTCGCGCGGCTTGCGCGAGCAGCGCCTCGGCGTAGTCGACGGCACGCAGGTCGCCGCGGCGCAGCGCGGCCGCGGCTTCGCCGACGGTGAGGGCGGTGAGATCCATCGGGCTTCCCCGGAAGGCGGCGCACGCGCCGCGGATCGCACGATGTTGCGACCGCCAAAAGCGTGCTGCCATTCGGGGATACGCTCCTCGACGCCGCTGCTTCGGCCCCCGCGCGCAGCAGAGAATGCGCGCACCTTCACCACGAGCGCTCGGACATCCATGGACCTTCGAACCGGCTTGTCGGAGATCGCCGCTGCGCATCGCCTCGATCGCGAAGCGACGCGCCGCCTCGAGGACCTCGCCGGGCTGCACGCCGAGCCGGGGTCGATCGCGGCCTGGCTGCCGCGCGGTGTCGCCGTCCTCGGCGCGGCGCTCGGCGGCCTCGGCATCGTGTTCTGGATTGCCGCCAACTGGCAGACGCTCGGCCGCCTCGGCCGCTTCGCGCTGCTGCAGGGCTTCGTCGTCGCGATGTGCGCCGGCGCGCTCTGGAAGCCGGCGGCGCGCGCGCCGCTCGGCCTGCTCGCGCTGCTCGCGATCGGCGCGCTGTTCGCGTATTTCGGGCAGACGTACCAGACCGGCGCCGATCCGTGGCAGCTGTTCGCCGTGTGGGCGGTGCTGGCGCTGCCGCTGTGCCTTGCCGCGCGCAGCGACGTGCTGTGGGCGCCATGGGCGCTGATCGTGATGACCGGGATCTCGCTCTGGGTCCACGCGCACACCGGCCATCGCTGGCGGGTCCAGCCCGACGACCTCGCAGCGCACGTGTCGGGCTGGCTCGCCGCGCTCGTGCTCGTCGGCTTCCTGGGCGCGCCGCTGCGCAACCTCACCGGCGCCGGCGTCTGGGGGCAGCGCGTCGCGATCGCGCTCGCGGTCGTCATGATCACGTCGACGGCGATCGGCGGGCTCGTCGGCAGCCAGGCGCTGCTGCACTACGCGCTCGGGCTGCTCGTCCTCGCGCTGGCGGCCGGGCTGCTCGCGCGCGACGCGTCGTTCGAGATCTTCGGTCTCAGCGCGGTCGCTCTCTGCCTCGACACGCTCCTCGTCGGCGGCCTCGCGTACCTGCTGTTCCATGGCGCGGGCGGCAGCGACCCGTTCGGCAAGCTGCTCCTGCTCGGCCTCGTCGCCGCCGGCCTGCTCGCCGCGACGGTCTCGCTCCTGCTGCGGCTCTCGCATCGCCACGGAGCCCTGCCATGAGCGACCGGCGGCTCGACGACGTCGTGCGGTCGGCGATCGCACAAGGCTTGCTGCCGGCGGGAGCGACCGTGCCGCGGCACGACGACAGGCCGTGGCCGATCGTGCTGCTGACGGCGTTCGGCGCCTGGCTCGCCGCGATTCCGCTGTTCGCGGTGATCGGCTTGCTGTTCAGCCGCGTGCTGACGAACGGCGTCGGCGCCTATGCGCTCGGCGCCGTCGTGCTCGGCGGCGCCATCGTCGCCCTGCGACGCGCGCGCCTGCCGCTCTTCCTCGAGCAGATGGTCACGCCGGCGCTGATCGTCGGCGCCGGCCTGCTCGCCTGGGGCGCCTACCGCGATCTGCCGCCGGCACTGGCGTCGGTCGGCCTCGCGCTCGCCGCGCTGGCGAGCGCGCTCGCGATTCCGCGACCGTGGCTGCGCGTCGTTCTCGGCGCCGCCGCGGCGACGCTCCTCGTGCTCGCCTGGCTGCCATGGCGCGGCGGCTGGTCGGCGCACGCGCTCGTCAGGTTCTGGATGGCGTGGCATCTCGATCTGCTGCTCTGGCTGCTCGCCGGAATCGTCGCCAGGACCATGCTCGGCGATGGCGCGCGCGCAGCGATCGCGGCGGCGCTCGAGTCGCTGCGCGCCGGCTGGCTGCTGGCCACGCTGGTCGGCTTGGCGTGGTGGTCGGGCATGACCTTTCTCGTCGGCGCGACGCTGTCGGGTGGCCCGCTCGCCGACATCGCGGCGCATCTCGAGGGGCCCGCGGCGGGCGGCGCGACGATGGCCGCCCTCCGGATCGCATCGCTGCTGCTCGCGGCCGGCGCCGCGGCGTGGGCGGCGCGCGCCTGGCCGACGCTGCGCAGCGTCGCCGGCGCCGGCGCCGCGCTGGTCCTGGTCGCGCTCGCCTGGTTCCTGCCGGCGCTCGGCGCGACGCTGCTCGCGCTCGCGGTGTGCGCGGCGGGCAAGCGCTGGCGCCTGGCAGCGACGGCGGCGGTCGGCGTCGCGTGGATCGTCGGCGGCTTCTACTACCAGCTCGCCTGGCCGCTGGCGACGAAGGCCGTCGTGCTGGTCGCCGCAGGCGGGGCGCTGGGCGCGCTGGCGTGGCTCTCGTCGCGCGCCGGAGAGCCGTCGGCGGCGTCGTCGACAGTGGCCGCGGACGTGCCGCGCTGGAACGTCGGCAACGGTCGCTCGCTGCCCGTGGCTGTCGTCGGCATCGTCGCGACCGCGCTCTTCGTCGTCGCCGCCGCCAACGTCGCGATCTGGCAGAAGGAAGACGTCATCGCGAACGGCCGACCGGTCTTCGTCCGCCTCGCGCCCGTCGACCCGCGATCGCTGATGCAGGGCGACTACATGCGGCTCGAGTTCGGCTTGCCGCCCGAGGTGCTCGCCGATCTCGGCGGCCTGCTCGACCGTGGCCGGCCGCACGTCGTGGCTCGCCGCGACGGCCGCGACGTCGCCACCGTGCTGCGCGTCCACAAGGGCGAGCCGCTCGCGACCGACGAGCTGCGCATCGAGCTGACGCCGGCGCACGGCGACTGGGTCCTGGTCAGCGACGCCTGGTCGTTCGCCGAAGGCCAGGCCGACCGTTGGGCGCGAGCGCGCTACGGCGAGTTCCGCGTCGATGCCAAGGGGCGCGCGCTGCTCGTCGGACTGCGCGGCGAGAACCTGGAGAAGCTCTGACCGCGTCGCCGCATCGGCCGTCGATGCGCTGCGAAGACATCGCCTCGCATCCGGAATTCCGCCGCTTGTCGACCATCGCGGGCCTCGAGGTCGACCTCCGCTACGCGAGCGCGCGCAACTTCGTTGGCCGCGATCTCTACGGTGCGCTCGATTGCGCCTGGCTCCATCACCGTGCCGCGGCTGGTCTGGAGACGGCGGTCGCACGGCTCGCCGCCACCGCCCCGGGCCATCGCCTGCTGGTGCTCGACGCGCTACGCCCGCATCGCGTCCAGATCGAGCTGTGGGACTTTCTCGACGGCACGGGCCTGCGCCAGTACGTCGCCGACCCGGCGCGCGGATCGATTCACTCGTTCGGGATGGCGCTCGACGCGACGCTGATCGACGCCGCGGGCCGCGAGCTCGACATGGGCAGCGGCTTCGACGAGATGATCGAGCTCTCGCATCCGAGGCTCGAGGCGCGGCACCTCGCGAGCGGCGCGTTGACGCCGGACCAGCACCGATCGCGCGAGCTGCTGCGCGGCACGCTGGGCGCGGCCGGCTTTCGCGGCATCGACAACGAGTGGTGGCACTTCGAGATGCTCGACCGCGAACACCTGCGCGCGCACTTCCTGCGCGTGGATTGACTCCCTCGATGCGGACGTGTCCGACCCGGGTCGACGGGTTCGGCCTACGCATCGCCGAGGCGGCGCCGGCTGGATCGGAGGTCGGGCGCGGGCTCCAATGTCGGCAACAGGAGCCAGCGAAATGTCGCGCCGACCGCATGTCTGCCGCCCCGGGACGCATTGGGCCCGGCTCGCGGCGGTCGCTGCGATGCTGCTGGTGGCGTCGTTCGACGCCCACGCGCAGTCCGGGGCGCTCTACCGTTGCGGCTCGAACGACTACACCAACGCGCTCACCGAAGAAGAGGCGATCAGCCGCCACTGCGTCAAGATCGGCAACGCCGAATGGGTGTTCTCGGGAAGCGACGCGGCCGGACGGCAGTACACGTACAACGATCGGCGCACCGTCTTCAGGCAGGACGGCACGGTGGAGACCTGGCTGCAGGTCGCTTCGCCGGAGCCGATCGTCGCGAATGCCGCCGATCGGCAGGCGCTCGCTGCCGTGCGGACGGTGAGCCCGCACGTCATCCACTGCCGCCAGCGGAGGATCTCCTCGGGCGCCACCTACTTCCTGAACATGCGCGACAACTCGGTGTCGAAGGACAGCAACCTGCGAACCGATCTGTTTCCGCCACCCGAGCGCATCGCCGAAGCGTTGATCCGTCGACTCTGCGTCGACCGCCACGGTTTCGAGAGATCGCTGGCTTCGCGCTAGCGAGAGGGAACGCACCGGCGGGGCGAAGCGCGCTGCCGGGCCCTGCGTCACCGACAGGTCCGCTCGGCTGCGGAGGTTCTTCCCAAAAGGTGCGGATGACGTCGGCCGGCGCGAGCAGGAACATCCGTCCAGGCACACGCAAGCGGCTGGTCGACATGAGCAACAGGATGTCCGGCGCCGAACGAAACGCGGCGCGATCCGCAGCCGGCGGCGCATCGATCGCGGTCCCGCTGCGGCGCGTCGTCTCGGTCGGTGTCCTGGCGGTCGGGCTGCTCGGCTGCGTCAAACCGCTGCCGCTCGAAAGCATCCCGCTGCCGAAGGCGATCGCGCATGCGGGCCACGCCCACGTGATGCGCAAGGTCGGGCTCGACCAGGCGACGCGCCACTTCAAGACTTACGCGCTGTACGCCTTGCTCGAGCCGCTGCTCGACGTCGATGCGCCGGACCGCTGGGCCGACCCTTCACTGTCGTTCGATTGCGAAGTCGGCGAAGTGACGGTCGACGGCGCGCCGCTCGACGTCGGTGCGCCCGTTCCGGAGCGGAGCTTCACGGTCCGCTGGCGCATGCAGCGCTGCACGCCGTTCGGCGACTCGACCGAGCTCACGGGCGACATCGAACTGAGAATCCAGCCGAGCGTTGACGGCTACCGCGCGTTCGTGCAGCCGGCGCAGCTCCACCTCGCGTCTCGCCACGGTCACAAGGTGCTGGCGGAATCTTTCGTGGCGGTCTTGAGCGACGGCGCCTGAGCGCGTTCGCGCGCGGGCGGCAGCCGTCGTCCGCAGCGCGCGCCGCGGCGCGCCGCGACTCAGCTGCGTTGCCCGCGCTTGCGACGGGCGCAGAAGCTCAGCGCCGCCAACCCTGCGACGAGCAGGCTCCAGCTCTCCGGCTCCGGCACCGGCGTCACTGCCGCCAGCGCGATGGTCAGGTTGTCGACGGTCGGAAAGATGAACTCGCCGGGCATCGCGGTGCCGACGACGAGCGACGCGATCGTTCCGTTCGACAGGAAGCCGACGAAGCTCGTCGGCGACGTGACGATCGTCTGCGTCAAGACCGCGCCGAGCGAATCGGTCGCCGTGAGAACCATCGTCGCGGTGACGAAATTGTTTTCGATGTCGGAGCCGAAGAAGAACCCGCCGATCGCGTTGGCGGCCCCGAGGTTGAAAAACGTGATGACGTCGGTGTCGGTGTTGGTCGACAGGGCCGGGTTCGCCGGCGTGCCGACGCCAAAGAAGCTCGTCGTGCTGCTGGCGCTGTACGGATAAGGGCCGGCGCTGCGCGTGATCGGACTGGCGGTGAAGGTCGTCGTCGGGAAACCGGCGAAGGTGTCGACGCCGGGCGCCGTCACTGCCGCGAGAAAGCTCGCTTCCGTCGTGAAGACGGTGAACGCCGCGTGCGCGCCTGCCGGCGCCGTGACGAGAGCCGCCAACGCGAACCCTCTTAGAAGCGAGGCCTTGTTGTGCATGTCTGCTGGTCGCGAGACCACCCGTGGGTTGGTAACCGAATGTAGATCCGGCACTCGCGGGCAAGTCCCCCGTGTTCACGGGGCAAATCGTGTAACAGCAGGCGATTCGCCGCCCTGGCACGCAGCGATCCCGGATCCGTTTTGCGCTAAGGTTTGGCGATGCATTCGATCGATGTTTCTTGGCCGGCACGGGCAGCACGCACGGCGTGCGGCGTGCTGATCGCCGTCGCGTCCACCGCGCTGGCCCGAGCACCCGTCCCGACGGACGCCGAAGCGCAGCAGGCGCATGCCAAAGGCGCGTGCGGCCAGCTCGGGCCCGGCACCGGGCTGCGCGACGGGCGCGGCTGGGTGGTCTCGATGATGCCCGGCAAGCACGAATTCCGGGTCCGCGGCGGCGACGTCTACCTGACGACGTCGAGGGTCAAGTCGACCCTCGACTTCGACATCGGGCGGCTGTACTACATCTCGGTCGAGGGTGCGCCCAAGGACGCCGTCCTCGAATGGCGGATCCTGGGCAGCGACTGGGGGCCGGTGTCGAAGTACTTCCTCTACCCACCGGCCGAGTGATCTGACGCGACGCTCGGGCGGTCAGTACATCATCCGCCCGTCGCCCAGCAGGTGCGCGTGGCAGTCCCTGCGGGCCTGGATGCAGCCGGCGTTCCAGGCGTCGGAGATGTCCTTCTTCCAGCCGTTGAACCAGTCGCCGTGCGAGGAATATCCGCCGGGCAGGCTGGTGTCGTAGGTGTCCGACGACAGCCGCCATGCCTTCGCCGCACCGGCGGTCTGCACCGTGTACATGATGTTGAAGGTGATCTCCGGGAGCGGCACCGGATGGCTCGTCGGACACGTGAACCACGGCCATTGCGGGATCGGCACGACGTAGCTCATGTGGCTCTTGTGGTCGGGCGAATCGAGGTTCGTGCCGTCCCAGCACTGCGGAAACGTGATCACCTGGACGACCTGCGCGCCGGCGTCGCAGCTCGGGATCTCGGATCCGTACTGGTTGTTCGAGTTGTTCGGACCACCGCTGCAGTGGAACTTGGCGATGATGCTTCCCGGACGGGTGTTGGTCGGATCGCCCGCGATCATCCGCAGTCCGGACGGCAGCGGCTGGATGATGGACGCGGGGTTCAGCGCGTAGCCCTGCTTGTAATAGAAGCCGGCGGAGTCGGGCGCGACCGGCTTGCTGGTGGCGGTGTCGATCATGCTCGGCACCCAGTAGGCGCTGCGGTTGATCGTGCCGCCCAGGCACGTCGAATTTCCCGTCGTGGCGATCGATTGCGCAGTGCTGTTCGCATCGGTCGCCGTGTTGCCGAAATAGGTGTGGAGATGGGACGCGCCCGGACGGCCTGGATAGACGATCGGATCGTCGAACGCCATGTGCGAATAGGCGCAGGGAACGCGGAAGGATCCGACGTCGACCGCCGGGGGCGCGATCTCGCTCGTCGCCTGCACCCGGTCGTACGCATAGCCGGTGCTGCCCTTCGGCAGGCTCGACGCGTCGATCGGAAACGCGCCGTTCATCACCGGCGGCGTCGCGCTCGCCGGCTGCACGACGGGTGTCGTCGCTGTGTCGCTCCGGGTGGTCGTCACCGGTTTGCAGGCCATGTCCGCGCCGGTGACCGCCGCCTGCCTGCACGACGTGAAATCGGCGTAGACCGAGATGTCCAGGCCGGTCGCGGTCGAGTAGAGCTGCCACGGTCCCGTGTAGCTCTTCGGGAACGTGCTGCGCACGTGGCCGTACTGGGCCATCGCGGCAAGGGGGAGCGCCAGCGCAATCGTCGTCAGGGAGCCTTGCAGCAGGCGGCGCGTCGAGATCCGAGATCCATCCGTCGAAAAAAGCAGCATCGTCAGTCAGTCCGTCAATTCCCGGGGACGCCGGGTCGTGCGACGTTCTAACGCGTGCTCGGGGTCATCGTTCCTGACAAACGTCCCGTTTACGTTTCAAGTGGTATCAACTACTTAGCTCCTAGCACATTTCCGTGGCGGGGCGATGTCACCGATGCGACCTACGCGACCGTGCCGCGGATCGCGTTGGCCCTGGCATCGACCTTGATGCGCCCGGTATCGTCCGGCGGCAGTCGGCGCCGAACGCGCTCCCGCAGCCCGTCGAGCTTGTCGGCCGTCAGCGCGGCGATCGTCGGTGCGAGGCGCGGCCCGGTCCGCGCGATCGCCCAGAAGCTGTCGAAGTCGGGAAAGGTGCGCTGCACCGTGATCGCGAGCGTTGCGACCTCGACCAGGCCGGCCTCCTGCCACAGCGACTGCAGCACGTCCATCCGCGACGCCTCGACGCTCGGCGGCCACGGCGGCGGCGATGCGATCGCGGCCATCTCGTCCTGCAGCGCCGCGAACGGAAAACCGCCACCGAGGATGTCCCACGCGTACGCCGAGACGCTGCCGCCGCGGCGGACGACGCGCGCCATCTCGGCGACGCTCTTCGCCGCGTCGGGGACGAAGAAGATCACCAGTGCCTGCACGGCTGCGTCGAACGTGTCGTCGGCCCAGGGCAGCGCCATCGCATCGCCCTGACGCACCGCCACCGGCGCGTTTTCGAATCGCGTTCGCGCGAACGCGAGCTGCTCTTCGGACGGATCGATCCCTTGCACCTCCTTCGGCGCGCAACGCTCGACCAGCAGCTCGGTGAACGCACCGTTGCCGCAGCCGACATCGAGCCAGCGCCAGCCGGCGGGCGGCGCCAGCCACTGCAGGAAGACGTCGCCGGCGAGGCGACTCCACTTGCCCATGAACTGCTCGTACGACGCGCCGTCGTCGAAGCGGACCTGCGGTGCAGGGGATGGTCGTTCGGTCGTCATCGATGCTCCTCGCGTCGAACGTCAGAATCAGCGCCGCTCTTTCCCGCTCGCTTTCCAGCGCTCCAGCAGGCTCTTCTCGCGCTCGGGGTCGAGACCGGAGCGCAGCTTGGCCTGGCGCGTCGGCGGCAGCTCGCGGAACCATGCCAGCGTGTCGCTCGCGGTCGTCGCGAGCGGCCGGAACGTGAGGCCGGCGCGCAGGGCGCGGCCGAGGTCGCGCCGTGCGAAGCCCGCGGTCTCGCCTTGCCCGGGCACCCAGACCGGCAGGTCGCTCCAGGGGGAGACCTGCTGCGCTTCGAGAAAGTCCGCCGGCACCCAGACGATGCGCGCGTCCGAGCGCACGGCGGCAGCGATGCCGTCGAGCATCGCGCGCATCGCGAGCGGCTGTGCCGGACCGGTGGCGTTGAAGGTGCCTGCCGTGCGCGTCTCGGCCATGCGAATGGTCCACTCGGCGAGATCGCGAGCGTCGATCCACTGGACCGGATCGCTGCCGTCGCCCGGCGCGAGCACCTCGCCGCCGCGCGCCAGCCGCACCGGCCAGTACGTGAAGCGATCGGTTTCGTCGCCGGGGCCGACGATCAGGCCCGGCCGGATAACGGTCGTGCGCTCGCCGAACTGGCGCCTGGCCTCCTGCTCGCTGAACGCTTTCAGCGGGCCGTACAGCTCGCCGGCGTTGCGGCCGAAGGTCGCCATCGTCTCGGCCATCGCGTCGGCGCCCGAATAGGCCAGCACCGCGGCGCTCTCGTCCTCGGCCTTGTCGTTGGCGGCGTAGACCGAGATCGTCGAGATGAAGACGTAGTGGCGCACGCGGTCGCGCAGCACGCGGCCGGCGTCGCGAACCCAGAACGGCAGCGTCGTCGGGTTGTCGATGCAGACGTCCCAGTCGCCGCTCTCGAGCGCCTTGAGGTCGCCGGTGTTGCGATCGCCGGTCAGCTCGACGACCTCGCCGGGCCACGCGCGAGGCTGCCGGCCGCGGTTGAAGAGCGTGACGTGGTGGCCGCGCGCGAGCGCGTAGCGCACCTGGTGCGGCCCGGTGAAGCCGGTGCCGCCGAGGATGAGGATGCGAAGCCGCTGCTTCGGCTCGGCGGCTGCCTCGGCGGCCGACGCGAGGCGCGGCGACCAGCCGGCGGCGGGAAGCGCCAGAGCGGCGGCGTGGAGGAGCTGGCGACGCTGCAGTGCCATCGAGAGGATGCGTGGACGAGGTTCGCGATGGTAGGGCGGCGGCCCGAAGCCCCGCGGTTGCGTCGCTCCGGCCGGCGCACGATGATGACGTCGCCCGGGGACCGGCCGGGCGCAGGAGAGCCGATGTCGAGCCCACGTTCCTTCGTTCCCCGACGCCGCACGCTGCTCATCGCCGGCGGCGCGCTCGGCCTCGCCGCGGCCATGCGGTCCCAGCACGTGCTCGCACAGCCCGCGGGGGCCAAGCTGCGGATCGGCACGATCGGCGCCGGCCGGATCGGCGGCACCGTCGGCGGCCTCTGGGTCCGTGCCGGCCATCCCGTGATGTTCTCGTCCAAGAATCCCGAGGAGGGCAAGGAGCTCGCGGCGAAGCTCGGCCCGCTCGCGCGCGCCGGCACGGTGGCCGAAGCGATCGCCTTCGCCGAGGTCGTCTTCCTCGCCGTGCCGTACGGAGCGATGGCGGAGATCGGACGCGATTTCGGCGCCGCCCTCAAAGGCAAGATCGTCCTCGACGCCGGCAATGCGTTCGCCAGCCGCGACGGCGCGATCGCCGACGAGGCCGATCGCGACGGCATCGGCGTGACGTCGCAGAAGTACCTGCCCGGGGCACGCCTCGTCCGCGCCTTCAACACCATCGGCTACACGATCCTCGCCAGCGAGGCCGGTCGTCCCGATCCGAAGCTGCCGATCCCGATCGCCGGCGACGATGCCGAGGCGGTCAAGGTCGCCGCCGAGCTCGTGCGCGACGCCGGTTTCGAGCCCGTCGTCGCCGGCGGCCTCGCCGACGCCCGCCGCTTCCAGCGCGGCGCGCCGGCCTACGGGCCGCACGCCAACGCGGCGGAGCTGCGCCAGAAGCTGCGCGCGGCGCCGTGACGGCGGCGGCGGGCTGGCTGCACCGACTCGTTCCGGCGACGCCCGCGGAGCGCCGCGCCGCGCTCTGGTCGTTCGCGTACTTCTTCGCCCTGCTCGCGGCGTACTACGTCCTCAGGCCGCTGCGCGACCAGATGGCGATCGCCGGCGGCACGCGCGCCCTGCCATGGCTCTTCACTGCCACGTTCGCCACCCTGCTCGTCGCGCAGCCGATCTACGGCGCGCTCGTCGCCCGGCTGCCGCGGCGACTTTTCATCGTCGTCGTCTACCACTTCTTCGCCGCCAACCTGGCGCTGTTCTGGCTGCTGCTCGTGCTCGGCATCGAGCCGGTGGCGGTCGCGCGCGTTTTCTTCGTCTGGGTGAGCGTGTTCAGCCTGTTCGCCGTCGCGGTGTTCTGGTCGTTCATGGCCGACCTCTTCGACAGCGATCAGGGCAAGCGCCTGTTCGGCTTCATCGGCGCCGGCGGCACCGCCGGAGCGCTGCTCGGGCCGCTGGTCACGCTGGCGCTGGCCGGCCCGCTCGGCCCGGCGAACCTGCTGCTCGTCGCGCTTGCGCTGCTCGAGGTCGCGGTGCTGTGCGTGCATCGACTCGAGCGGACGACGGATTCGCCGGCCGGCCCGCGTCGCGAGGACCGGGTCGTCGGCGGCAGCGCCTTCTCGGCGGTGACCGAGATCGCGCGCTCGCCGTATCTGCTCGGCCTCGCCGCGTGGGCGAGCCTGCTCTCGTCCGGCGCGACGGTGCTGTACTTCGCGCAGGCCAACGTGGTCGCTGTCGAGGTGCACGGCGCCGCCGCGCAGACGCGCGTGTTCGCCGCCATCGACCTCGCCGTCGGCGTGCTGACGCTGGCGACGCAGGTGTTCGCGACCGGGCGCGTCCTCGAGCGCTACGGCGTCGGCGTGGCCGCCGCCGCTCTGCCCGGTGTCTTTCTCGTCGGCTTCGCCTGCCTGGCGTTCAGCCCGACGCTCGCCGTCGTGGTCGTCTTCCAGGTCGCGCAGCGCTGGATGAACTTCGCGATCGCGAATCCGGCCCGCCAGGTGTTCTTCACCGTGGTCGGACGCGAGGAGAAATACAAGGCGAAGAACTTCATCGACGTCGTCGTCTACCGCGGCTCCGATGCGCTCTGGGGCTGGCTGTTCGAGAGCCTGCAGGCGATCGGCCTCAAGCTCGGCGCGATCGCCCTGTGCGCGATCCCGGTCGCGGCAGCCTGGCTGGCGCTGTCGACGGCGCTCGGCCGCGCGCACGAGCGCCGCGCCGGACAACCCGGCGGGGGACCGTGACGACCCTGCTTGCCGCCGTCGTCGACGTCTCGGCTCGCGTCGCGCAGACCGGCAGCCGGCTCGCCAAGCGCGACGCGATCGCCGGATGCCTGCGCGGCGCCGACGCCGACGAGGTCGCGATCGTCGTCGCCTTTCTGTCGGGCGAGACGCGGCAGGGCCGCATCGGCGTCGGCTACGCGACGCTCGCGGCGCTGCGCCAGGCGCCGGCGGCAGCACCGTCGTTGACGGTCGGCGACGTCGACGCGGCGCTCGCCCGCGTCGCCTCGGCCTCGGGCAAGGGCTCGGCTGCGCAGCGCAGCGCGCAGCTGCACGCGCTGTTCGATCGCGCCACCGCCGCGGAGCAGGAGTTCCTGGTCCGGCTGCTCGTCGGCGAGCTGCGCCAGGGCGCCCTCGAAGGCGTGATGATCGACGCCATCGCCGCTGCCGCCGACGTGCCGGTGGCGGCGGTGCGGCGGGCGGCGATGGTCAGCGGCAGCCTCGCCGAGGTCAGCGGCGTGGCGCTGGTCGAGGGCGCGGCCGGCCTCGCGCGCTTCACGATCGTCCTCCAGCGGCCGGTGCAGCCGATGCTCGCGCAGCCCGCCGACGACATCGCCGACGCCGTGACGCGCCTGGGCACGGTGGCGATCGAATGGAAGGTCGACGGCGCGCGCGTCCAGGTTCACAAGGCCGGTCGCGACATCCGCGTCTACACCCGCGCGCTCAACGACGTCACGGCGTCGGTGCCCGAGATCCTCGAAGCGCTCGCAGGCCTGCCGAGCGAGGAGCTGATCCTGGACGGCGAGGCCGTCGCGCTCGGCGCCGGCGGCGTGCCGCAGGCGTTCCAGGTGACGATGCGGCGCTTCGGCCGCAAGCTCGACGTCGCCCGGCTTCGCGCCGAGCTGCCGCTCGCGGCGTACTTCTTCGATTGCCTCTGGCGCGACGGCATGCCGCTGGCCGATCGGCCCGCGCACGAGCGCTTCGACGCGCTCGCCGCCGCGCTGCCGTCGTCGCTCGTCGTCCCGCGGCTCGTCACGGCGGACGTGTCGGCGGCCGAGGACTTCTACGCCGAGGCGCTCGCGCGCGGCCACGAAGGCGTGATGGTGAAGGCGCTCGACGCGCCGTACGAAGCCGGCAGCCGCGGCGCGAGCTGGCTCAAGGTCAAGCGCGCGCACACGCTCGATCTCGTCGTCCTCGCCGCCGAATGGGGCCATGGCCGCCGCCAGGGCTGGCTGTCGAACCTGCACCTCGCGGCGCGCGACCCCGAGGGCGGTTGGGTCATGCTCGGCAAGACGTTCAAGGGCATGACCGACGAGCTGCTCGCGTGGCAGACGCGCGAGCTGCTTGCGCGCGAGACGGCGCGCGACAGCTACACGGTCCACGTCCGTCCCGAGCTGGTCGTCGAGATCGCCTTCAACGATCTGCAGGCGAGCCCGCACTACCCAGGCGGCCTGGCGCTGCGCTTCGCGCGCGTCAAGGGTTATCGCAGCGACAAGCGCGCCGAGGATGCCGACACGATCGAGACCGTGCGCGCGCTCTACGCCGCGCAAGCGAGCACGGGCGCGGGCTGAACGCGTCGCTCGTCAGCGCGCAGCTGCGAGCTTTTGCACCAGCTCGAGCGCACGCGCGACGTTGGCTTCGGGAGAGACGCCGCCGACCGCCGCGAGGATCGTGCCGTCGCGCTTGACGACGAAAGTCGTCCGCTCTGTGAAGCCGTGGTCGATCTCCTTGCCGCGCGTGTCGATCGCGCCGGCCTGCGGGCCGCTCACCCGGAGCCCGAATGCGCGCGCGATCCTGCCGTCGCCGTCGCTCGCGACGGCGAGCTTGCCGGCGCAGTAGTCGGGGTCGGCGGAGAACGCGTTGAGGCGCTCGATGCTGTCGAGCGAGACCCCGATCACGCTCGCGCCGGCGGCGGCGAAGCGGTCGGCCTTGGTCGAGAACTCGTGCGCCTGGATGTTGCACCCCGCGGTGTAGGCCGACGGATAGAAGTAGACGACGACCGGTCCCTTGGCGAGGCCCTCCTGGAGTGAATAGGTGAACGGCTTGCCAGCGAGCGATGCCGGCGCGATGAACGCGGGCGCGGCGTCGCCCGCCTTGAGCGCGGCCGAGGCCGCGCTGGCTGCGAGCAGGGCGAAGGTGCAGGCAAGGTTGCGCAGAGTCATGGGAGTCCCGTTTGCGTGGCGTCGGCGTGCCATTCTCGTCGCGACCGGCAGACGCCGTCGCGACCTCCTAACATCGAGCGATCATGTCGCGCACCCTCGTTGCCGCACTGTCGTTGTCGCTTCTTGCGGTCCTCGGATGCTCGTCTGCCCAGGCGCAGCCGCAGGACGATCAGTCCTACGACGGAACCTGGTCGGTGCGCCTGCTGGCCACGGACGGCGCCGCGCGCAACGCGACACTCGTCGTCCGCGACTACGCCGGGACTTGGCAGGTGCAGCCCGGCGCCCGGCGCGCGGCCAAGGATCCGTGCGGCGGCAGGAAGATTCCGCTCACCGTGCAGAGCAGCACCAGGACCCTGCTCGCGTTCACGGTCTGGGGCGAAACGATCGCGCCGTCGTGCCCGACGCTCACGGTGACGGTCACGCCGGTGGGCGAGAAGACTCTCGAAGGCACGGTCGACCTCGAGTCGCACGCATCGGAATCTCCCGAAGTGCACGCGAGCCACGCCGGTCCTCCTGCCGTCTCCGGTTCATCGTCCGCGACGAGCGCTGGCGCGACCGGCGCGAAGCGCATCGGCTCCGCGGGATCGGTCCGATTGACCCGGCGCTGATCGGCGCCGTTCGCGTCCGTCGAGTGCCGGCAGCGGTGGCGGCGCGCCTGCTGCAGACGCAGCTGCGCCGGCGAGCTGGAAAGGAAGCACGATGGAGACGAACTACGACGAGGAAGCGGTCGCCGGCGGCGTGCCGCTGAAGATGTGGACGCGCGGCGTCCCGGTCGAAGCGGAGGCCAAGCAGCAGCTCGCCAACGCCGCCCGGCTGCCGATCGTCTTCCGCCACATCGCTGCGATGCCCGACGTCCACGTCGGCGTCGGCGCGACCGTGGGCTCCGTCATCCCGACCCTGAAGGCGATCATCCCGGCCGCCGTCGGCGTCGACATCGGCTGCGGCATGATGGCGTGCAAGACGACGCTGCACGCCAACGACCTGCCCGAGAGCCTGGCGCCGCTGCGCGCCGCGATCGAGCGTGCGGTCCCCCACGGCGCGTCGCCGCGCCGTCGCGGCCGCGACCAGGGCAGCTGGGAACATCCGCCCGACACGGTCGATGCCGCCTGGGCGACGCTGGCCGACGAGTTCGACGCGCTCTGCGAGCTGCACCCGCGCCTGAAGAGCACCAACAACCGCAAGCACCTCGGCACGCTCGGCTCCGGCAACCACTTCATCGAGGTCTGCCTCGACGAGGAAGGCGCGGTGTGGTTCATGCTGCACTCGGGCTCGCGCGGCGTCGGCAACGCGATCGGCACGCACTTCATCGAGCTGGCGAAGAAAGACGCCGAGCAGCACCAGCGCAACCTGCCGGACCGGGATCTCGCGTACTTCGAGGAGGGCGCGCGCCACTTCGGCGACTACGTCCGCGCCGTCGGCTGGGCACAGCAGTTCGCCGCCAGGAACCGCGAAGTGATGATGGCCAACCTGATCGCGACGGTGCGCCAGGTCATCGCCAAGCCGTTCGAGGCGCACGTCGAGGCGGTCAACTGCCACCACAACTACGTGCAGCAGGAGCGTCACTTCGGCGAGGACGTGTTCGTGACGCGCAAGGGCGCCGTGAGCGCGAAGCGCGGCGAGCTCGGCATCGTCCCGGGCAGCATGGGCGCGCGCAGCTACATCGTGCGCGGCCTCGGCAACGCCGAGAGCTTCGAGAGCTGCAGCCACGGCGCGGGGCGCGTCATGAGCCGCACCCAGGCCAAGAAGCTGTTCACGGTCGACGACCAGATCCGGGCGACGGAGGGTGTCGAGTGCCGCAAGGACAAGGATGTCATCGACGAGATCCCGATGGCCTACAAGGAGATCGACGCGGTCATGGCAGCACAGAAGGATCTGGTCGAGGTCGTCCACACGCTGAAGCAGGTCGTGTGCGTGAAGGGATGACCCCGTGGCGGGCGAAGCTGATCGGCGTGCGATGACAATCGTTTCTCGCCGCTTCTCCCGCATTCCAGTGTTCCGCCGATGCGCAGCGCCTTCGACTTCAGCTCCTGGCAAGGGATCGTCTCGACCCTGCTCGGGCTGGTCGTCGTCTCGCTGGTCGCAGTCGGCATCCGCCTGCTCGTCCTGCAGAGCCTGCAGCGGCGGCGCGAGCGCGAGAACCGGCAGATCAACGAGCGGTTGAAGACCCTGATCGCGGCGTACAAGACGCTGGGTGGTTCGTTCACGGGAGATCTCTCGGTCGATCCGCGCCACCTGCGCGAGCTGCGCGCGCGTGCCGAAGCCGACTCCCATCTCGAATCGCCCGGCGCCGAGCGCCGTCGGCGCGTGCGCGACGCGGTCGAGGCGGCGCTCTCGGACGTCATCCTGCTCGGCACCGAGGAGCAGGTCCGCCTCGCCGTCCGCGCTGCCGACGAGATGGTCTCGGGCCGCAGCGTCGAGCTCGGAGATCTCGTCGTGTCGCTGCGCACCTTCATCCGCGACGTGCTCGATCTCGATCCGGTGCCTGCCGAGCTCGCGATCCCCAAGCAAGGCCCGTTGCGCACGGCGGGCGCATCGCGCGGCGGCGGCGGTGCCGGTCGCGGCGAGCGACCGGCGGGCGGAGGCGGCGGTCGCGGCGGCGGTGCAGGCCAGGGGGCGGTCGGCGGCGCGGCCATCGTGGGCATGCACGGCGCCAACGTCCTCGACCCCGACGGCGCGACGGATCGCGCTGGCCCGCCGTAGCCGGCAACGACTTCGGAGCGTTCGCCCGATGCCCGATCGCGCCGCCGAGCTCGTCGCCGCGCTGCAGCTCGCGCCGCATCGCGAGGGCGGCCACTTCCGCGAGGTGTTCCGCTCGGCCGAGACGGTGCAGCCGGCCGACCGCCGACCCGTCCGCAGCGCGCTGACGACGATCGACTTCGTGCTCGCGCGCGGCGAATGCTCGGCCTGGCACCGCGTCCGCTCGGACGAGGTCTGGCACCTGCTCGAAGGCGGGCCGCTCCGCCTGTGGCTGATGCCGCCCGCGCTCGACGCCGTGCACGCGGTCACGCTCGGCCGCGTCGACGCCGCCGCCGTCGCGCCGCGACATGCCGTGCCCGCGCGGTGGTGGCAGGCCGCCGAGCCGCTCGGCGAGCTCGCCTACGCCGGCGCGACGGTCGCTCCCGGCTTCGACTTCGCCGACTTCGCCTTCCTGCGCGACGACGCCGTCGCCAGCGCGCGGCTCGTCGCCTTGCGTCCCGACCTCGCCCGATTGCTCGCGCCGGCGCAGCGCTAGCCGCGCGCCCCTGTTTGCGACTCGGCGGCGGCGCTCGCGCACACTCCTGGCTGCGCCGCCCGATCGCCAGCATGACCGCCACCACCGCCTTCCGCTTCGACAATTCCTACGCCCGCGACCTGCAGGGCTTCGCGCTGCCGTGGCGGCCCGTGGCGGTGCCGGCGCCGAACCGGCTGTTCTTCAACCGCGAGCTCGCCGACGAGCTCGGCCTCGACGTCGCCGCGCTCGAAGGCGATGCCGGCGCGGCGCTGTTCGCCGGCAACGCGGTGCCCGAGGGCGCCGAGCCGATCGCGCAGGCCTACGCGGGGCACCAGTTCGGCGGCTTCTCGCCGCAGCTCGGCGACGGCCGCGCGGTGCTGCTCGGCGAAGTCATCGACCGCGGCGGCCGGCGCCGCGACATCGCGATGAAGGGCTCGGGGCGGACGCCGTTCTCGCGCGGCGGCGACGGCAAGGCCGCGGTCGGGCCGATGCTGCGCGAAGTGCTGATCGGCGAGGCAATGCACGCGCTCGGCATCCCGACGACGCGGGCGCTCGCCGTCGTCGCCACCGGCGAGCCGGTGTTTCGCGAGGCGGTCCTGCCGGGCGCGGTGCTGACGCGCGTCGCCGCGAGCCACATCCGCGTCGGCACCTTCCAGTTCTTCGCGGTGCGCGGCGACGTCGAGCGCGTCCGCCAGCTCGCCGAGTACACGATCGCGCGCCACGACCCGGCGCTCGTCGGCTCGCCGCGCCGCTTCCTCGGCCTGCTCGAGAACGTCGCCGAGCGCCAGGCCGCGCTGATCGCGCAATGGATGAACGTCGGCTTCATCCACGGCGTCATGAACACCGACAACATGACGATCTCGGGCGAGACGATCGACTACGGCCCGTGCGCTTTCGTCGAGGCCTACGACCCGGCGGCGGTCTTCAGCTCGATCGATTCGCAGGGCCGCTACGCCTTCGGCAACCAGCCCGAGATCGCGCGCTGGAACCTCGCCCGTCTGGCCGAGACGCTGCTGCCCTTGATCGCAGACGAGCCTGAAGCCGCGGCGGCGCAGGCGATGCAGGTCCTCGACGCCTTTCCGGCGCTGTATGCGCGCCAGCTGCTGGCGGGGCAGCGCGCCAAGCTCGGCTTGCGCCATGCCGAGGCCGACGACGACGGCGGCGACGCGGCGCTCGTCGCCGACTGGCTGCAGCTGCTGCACGCCCAGCGAGTCGACTTCACGCTCGCATGGCGTCGCCTCGCCGATGCCGCCGCCGGCGACGAGGCGCCGCTGCGATCGCAGTTCGCCGAGGCACGCGCGCTCGACGACTGGCTGGCGCGCTGGCGCGAGCGTTGCGCTCGCGACGACCTCGCCGCGCGCGGCGCGGGCGCGGGCGCCGAGGGCCGTGCCGACGCCATGCGCCGCGTCAATCCGTTCGTCATTCCGCGCAACCATCGCGTCGAGGAAGCGCTCGCCGCAGCGTCCGAAGAAACCGACCTCGCCCCGTTCGAGCGGCTGCTCGCCGCGCTGCGGCGGCCCTTCGACGAGTCGCCCGAGCTCGCGCCGTACGCGGAGCCGGCGCCGGCCGACGTCACTGCGTGCTACCGAACGTTCTGCGGCACCTGACGGGGATTCTGCGGAGACGACGGACAATCGACGCAACGGTCGGGGAGCGTCGTGGAGAAGAATCGGCTGGAGGCATTCAGCGACGGCGTCATCGCCGTCATCATCACGATCCTCGTGCTCGAGCTGAAGGTCCCGCACAGCGATCGCATCGAGGCGCTGCTGCCCGTCGTGCCGACGTTTCTCAGCTACGTGCTGAGCTTCGTCTACGTCGGCATCTACTGGAACAACCACCACCACATGCTGCGCGCCACGGGCCGCATCTCGGGCACGGTGCTGTGGGCGAACCTGCTGCTCCTGTTCTGGCTGTCGCTGTTCCCGTTCACGACGGCGTGGATGGGCGAGAACCATTTCGCAGCGCTGCCGACCGCGCTGTACGGCGTCGTCCTGCTGATGGCGGCGCTCTCCTACTGGCTGCTGCAGCACACGATCATCGCCGCCGAGGGTCCGGGCTCGTTCCTGAAGACGGTCGTCGGTTCCGACTGGAAGGGCCGTGCCTCGCCGGTGCTCTATGCGATCGCCATCGTCGCGGCGTTCTTTGCGCCGCCGATCGCGCAGGCGATCTATGTCGGCGTCGCCCTCGTTTGGCTCGTTCCCGACCGGCGCATCGAGCGGGCGCTCGCGCGCAGGCCACGGCACGGGCAGGTCGGCGACTGAGGACCCCGCAACCGCTTGTGACGTTCGCGACGGTGGCGCGGCGCACCGTCGCGGGGCAGGCGAGGAGGTCGGCGCGAACGCGCACCGCTCGCGCGGCCCGCGCAAGCGCGGCGAGCCGCAGGCGACCGACTTCGGCGGCCTCTCGCTCAATCCGCTGACGCAGCCTGCCGACCTCGAGGAGCGCGAGTTCCAGAAGGCGACCAAGGAGCAGGAGGAGCGGCGCCAGCGCGAGGAGGCGCAGCTCGCGGCGCTGCGCGAGAAGAAGCGCTTGGCCGAGGCGGCGGCGAAGGCGTCGTGACGGATCGGGCGTCGGCTCGGTGTTAGAACGGAGCTCCGCTCACGAGGTGTGACGCGGAACCTCGGGAGCCACGCCATGCTCGTCAGCTCGGAAGCGTATCGGGAGTCTTTGCGGCGCCACAAGCCGCGCGTGACGGTGGACGGCCGCGAGGTCGCGAGCGTCGCCGACGAGCCCATGTTCGCGCCCGGCATCGCCGCCGTCGGCGTGACCTACGACTTCGCCCTCGACCCGCAGTTCGAGGCGATCATGACGGCGACGCAGCGGAGCTCCGGCCGGCGCGTCCAGCGCATGCTGCACGTCAACGAGACCGCCGACGACCTGCTCGCCAAGCTCGAGGCGATGCGCCTGACGTGCCGCGAGGCGGGCTGTGCGCAGCGCTACGTTGCGCAGGACATGCTGAACGGCCTCTACCAGGCGACGGTGCGCGCCGACGCGAACCACGGCACCGACTACCACCAGCGCTTCCTCGCCTACCTGCACCGCGTCCAGGACGAAGACCTCGCGATCGGCGGCGCGATGACCGACAGCAAGGGCGACCGGTCGCTGCGTCCCGGCGCGCAGGACGACCGCGACGCCTACGTGCGCATCGTCGAGAGGAAGCCCGGCGGCATCGTCGTCCGCGGCGTCAAGACGATCGTCACCGGCGCGCCCTACATGCACGAGCTTCTGGTCATGCCGTGTCGCGTCATGCAGCCGGACGAGAAGGATTACGCGGTCTGCTGCGCCGTGCCGATCGACGCCGACGGCGTCACGATCCACGCGACGCCGGCCGGGCGGCCCGGCGTCAGGAATGCCAAGTTCTCGAAGAAGTTCGGCCAGTCGACCGGCGTCGTCGTCCTCGACGATGTCTTCGTGCCGTGGCAACGCGTCTTCCTCGCCGGCGCGACCGAGGAGTGCGGCTACGCGACGACGAGCTACGCGACGCACCACCGCCACTCGTGCATCGGCGCGCGCGCCGGCTTCGGCGACCTCCTGATCGGCGCCGGCGCGATGATGATCGACGCCAACGGGCTCGATCCCGAGCGCCACCAGCACGTCCGCGACGCGATGGTCGACCTGATCAAGATCGTCGAGGGGTTCTTCGCCTGCGGCGTCGCGTCGTCGGTGTACGCGAAGAAGGACGAGAGCGGCTGCGCGATGCCCGACCCGGTGTTCGCCAACATCGGCAAGCTCCTGATGGCGACCCAGATCTACGACATGCACCGGCTCGCGCACTACGTCTCGGGCGGCCTGCTGGTCGCCTTGCCGGCGCCCGACGAGGACCACAACCCCGCCGTCGGGGCGCAGATCGACCGGATCTTCGCCGGCCGCGCCGGCTTGCCGGACGGCCATCGCGTCGAGCTCGCGCGCGTCCTCGAGGACCTCACGGTGTCGAGCCAGGGCGGCTGGACTTCGCTCATCTCGCTGCACGGCGGCGGCTCGCCCGAGGCGATGAAGCGCGAGATCTGGCGCAATTATCCGGTCGGCGAGAAGACGCAGCTGATCGAGGCGCTGATGGAGCGCGGCGTCGTCGCCGCGGGCGGGGCGCCCGCCGGCAAGCAGCCGGGCAAGTGCTGCGCGACCGGCTGCCGGCCGCCTGTCATGGGCGAGCGGCTGTTTCGCGGCAGCGAGCCGACGTGAGGTGACGCGCGCCGGCGCAATGCCGCCGGCGCAAGTGCGAAGAATGCCGCGATTCCTCGCCGGATCGAAGCGCGGCGCGCGAACGCTTGGTGAACACTTGCGGGCTGCAAGCCGTCCGCTGGCGAGACGGCCGGAACCGACGCCCATGAAGCCGACTCCAGAGCGCGCCGCCACGTACGTGCCGGCCTTCACCCTCGAACCGGAGAAGCGGGCCGTCGCCGTGAACGCGCCGCCGACCGTGCAGGCGCCCAACTTCATCAACGACATTGCCGCGGGCAAGGTCGAGCTGCCGACGATTCCGAGCGTGGTGCAGAGACTGATCGTCTCGCTGCGCGACCCGGACGTCGACACGCGCAAGATCGCCGAGACGCTGGCGCAGGACCCGGTGCTGTGCGCGAAGGTGCTCCGCCTCGCCAATTCATCGTTCTTCGGCGGCCAGCGCTCGATGGCGTCGATCGACTCGGCGATCGCGCTGATCGGCATGCAGGCGCTCAACCGGCTGATCGTCGCGAGCGGGGTCTCGTCTTCGTTCGCCGAGATCCCGGGGATCGATCTGCCGAGCTTCTGGCGCGACGCGCTGCTCGCGGCGACCGCGGCCAACAAGCTCGCCGGCCGCCTGGGCGCGGACCCGGAGGCGTCCTATGTCTGCGGGCTGCTGCACGCGACCGGGCACCTCATCCTCTGCCAGACCTATCCCGACATCGCCAAGTTCATGTTCGCCGGCTACACGTCGGTGCGCGGCGCCGAGCTCGCGGCGATCGAGGCGGAGTCGTTTGGCATCGACCATCCGACCGTCGGCGCGCTGTGGGTCGAGACGATCGGCTTCCCGCAGCCGGTCGCCGACACGATCCGCAAGTGCTCCCAGCCGCTCGCGCCGACCGACGCGCCGCTCGACCTCGCGCTGCGCAGCGCGTGCGCGATCGCCGCGGCCGCGGCGCAGAAGAGCGATGCCGAGGCGGCGCTCGCGAGCTTGCCCGACGTCGTCCGCGCGAAGTTCGCCGACGCCGACGGCAAGCCGGACGCGAGCTTCGACAAGCTCTACGACGCGCTGCTCGAGACCCAGCCGACGTTCTGATGGCCAGCCGCAGCGGCGGCCCTCTTCGCCAAGTCTCTCAGGGCTGCGGCTCGTAAGGCACGACGTTGTCCTGCTCGGCAGGATCGTTGCGCGACACGATCGCACGTGCCGGCTCGGTCGCGCTGAGGTTGATCGCCTCGTGCGGCACGCCCGGCGGAATGAACAGGAAGTCGCCCGGCTCGCTGATCACCGACGAGCGCAGGCCGTCGCCGTAGCGCGTCTCGACGCGGCCTTCGAGCACGTAGATCGCGGTCTCGTAGCCGCGGTGCGCGTGCGGCTCGGCGCGCGCGCCGGGCGGGATCACGACCATGTGCATCGAGAGCCCGCGCGCGCCGACGGTGGCGCCCGAGATGCCGACGAAGTACGGCAGTCGCTGCTTGGTGAGGATCTCGGCCGAGGGCCGGACCGCTCGTACTTCGTCGCCGTGCGCAGGTGCCATCGCGATCTGTTCCCCTGTTGCGTGCTGCCGATTCTGGCCGCCGCTCACTTGCGCTTCAGGTCGTCGCCGCCGAGGTACAGACGATTCCAGACCGGCGTGATGACGAGCTCGTTGATGCACACGTGCGGCGGCATCTCGGCGAGGAAGCGGATCGTCCGGCCGAGGTCGTCCTCCTGCAGCATGCGCGCCTTCTCCTCGGCGCTCGGTTCGACCGGACGCTTCTTCAGGATCGGCGTTGCGACCTCGCCCGGGCAGAGCGCGGTCGCGCGCAGGCCGTTGGCGCACTCCTCGATGTTGAACGAGTGGCTGAGGGCGATCATCCCGGCCTTGCTCGCGGTGTACGCCGGGCCGGTGAGATAACCGAGATACCAGCCGGCGAACGACGCGACGTTGATCACCGTCCCGCGCCGGCGCCGCTGCATTCCCGGCAGCACCGCGAGCGTGCACGCCGTCGCGCCGTTCAGGTTGACGGCGACGACCTCGGCGAAGGTGGCGGCGTCGGTTTCCTTCCAGAAGCGCTTCGGGAAGTTGACGCCGGCGCTGTTGACGAGGATGTCGACGCCGCCGTGGCGCGATTCGATCGCGGCGGCGACGCGGGCGACGGCCCCGGCGTCGGCGACATCGAGCGGCAACGCCTCGATGGCTCCGTGCGGCGCGCCGCGCGCGTGCGCCGACGCGACGGCGGCATCGAGCTTGGCGGCGTCGCGCCCCGAGATCACGACGCGGCAGCCTGCCTTGGCGAGCTCGACCGCGCCGGCGAGGCCGATGCCGCTGCCGCCGCCGGTGATCCAGGCGACCTGGCCTGCGAGCACCGCGTCGCCGCTCATCGCGGCGCCGCGGCAGCCATGTCACGCAGTTTCGTCCTCGTCATGTCGTTCCTTCGTGGCAAGCGGCGCTGCGCCCGCGGAGTAGCATTTCGAACACGAGATCTCCCGGAGAAAAGTATGCGCCGGATCTGCACCGTCTTCCTCGCCATCCTCGCACTGACGGTCGCGGCGTGCACGTCGGCGCCGCCCTCGCGTCCCGCGAGTTGGGGCGCGCCGGAGGCCGTGGTCCTGCCGTCGAGCTTCGCCGGCGTTCACGGCTTGGCGGTCGACAAGGGAGGTCGCCTGCTCGCCGGCAGCGTCGTCGGCAGCGCGATCTGGGAAGTCGATCGCACGAGCGGCGCGGCGAAGGTCCTGGTCGCCGCGCCCGATGGGCAGGCTGACGACATCGCGATCGGTCCGAACGGCGAGATGGCGTGGACCAACTACCTGATGGGAATGGTGCGCTATCGCGAGAACGACAGCGCGCCTATCCGGGTGCTGGCCAAGGACCTGCCGGGCTTGAATTCGCTCGACTTCGATCGCCGCAACGGCAAGCTCTACGCGACGCAGGTTTTCCTCGGCGATGCGCTCTGGGAGCTCGACGTCGCAGGCAGCCGGCCGCCACGGCTGATCGCCAGGGACTTGGGCGGGCTGAACGGATTCGAGGTCGGCCCCGACGGGATGATCTACGGGCCGCTCTGGTTCAAGAACAGCGTCGTCAAGGTCGATCCCGCCAACGGCACGGTCACGGTGATCAACAACGAGTTCAAGACGCCAGCGGCCGCCAACCTCGACGGCAAGGGCAACGTCTGGGTCGTCGACACCGCGACCGGCGAGCTGTGCAAGGTCGAGCTCGCGAGCGGCCGCAAGACCGTCGTCAAGAAGCTGAAGACTGCGCTCGACAACCTGGCGATCGCCGGCGACGGAACGATTTACGTCTCGAACATGGCGGACAACTCGATCGAGGCCTTCGATCCGGGCAGCGGCGCGACCAAGGTGCTGACACGCGGCGGCGTCGCCGTCCCGTCGGGAGTGAAGGTCTCGGGCTCGACGCTCTGGGTCGCCGACATCTTCAGCCATCGCAAGGTCGACCTGGCAACCGGTGTCGTCACCGACGTCATGCGCATGCACGGGGAGGGCGTCGCGATGGAGTACCCGTTCGCGGTCGGCGTCTCGGACAAGCTCGTCGCGCTCGCGTCCTGGTTCACCGGGACGGTGCAGGTGCTCGATCGCGCGACCAACAAGACGCTCGCACTCACGCACGGCTGGAAGGCGCCTTACGACGCGCTGCCGATGGCCGACGGCAGCGTGCTCGTCGCCGAGATCGCCACCGGCGCAATCACGCGCGCAAGCGGCGCCGACTTCTCCGCGCGCAAAGTGGTGGCGAGCGGCCTCGCCGGGCCGGTGCAGATGACGCTTGGCCGCGACGGCGCCCTGTACGTGACTGAAGCGGCGGGCAACCTCGTGCGCGTCGATCTCGGCGACGGCAGCAAGCGCGTCGTCGCCGGCGGGCTCGCATTGCCCGAAGGCGTCGCGCAGACTCCGTGGGGCACGTTCATCGTCGCCGAGGCCGCGGCGGCACGCCTGACCGAGATCGATCCCGCGTCCGGCGCCCGCCGCACCGTCGCCGCCGATCTGCCGATCGGCCTTGCCGGCGGGCCCGGCATGCCGCCGCCCTACGTCGCCACCGGCGTCGATGTCGGCGCCGACGGAACGGTCTACTTCAGCGCCAATCGCAACAACGCGATCTACCGCGTGCGCCCGATGCGCTGAAACCTCGACCCACGCAGGCGGATCGAGCTCAGGCCTTCAGCAGATCGTTCTGCTCCTCGGCGACGAGCCGCTCGAGGATGCGGCGCGCCTCGAAGCCGCCCATGTCGATGTTGAGGCGCATCAGGTGGCGGCTCGGCTGCTCGGCGAGGTTCTTCTGCTGCGCCTCGAGGATGCCGACGTCCTCGCCGAAGATCGCCGCCTGGCCGTCGCGGATCTGCGCGGTGAGCGCCGCGTCGCCGACGTTGAAGTTGCGCGCCATGCCCCAGAAGTACCAGATCGACGTGTCGGTCTCGGGGGTGATGAAGTCGACGACGATGCTCGAGACCTTGCGCTCGGCGGGCGCGTCGACGCCGCCGTGCCCGGTGTGCGCGACGCCGACCTCGATCATGACGTGGCTCGGCGGCGTGAAGCGGCAGATCTGCCAGCGGTCGACCGGCACGTCGTCGGCGAGATGGTTGCCGCGCAGCGCCGCGCGCCAGAACGGCGGCGCCGCGATGTTCGTCATGAAGCGGCTCGTGATCGCCGTGTTGCCTTCGACGCGCGTCGTCGGCGCCGCCTCCTCGATCTCGGGCTGGCCGATGCTCGTCGCGTGCACGTACGTCTCGTGCGTCAGGTCCATGAGGTTGTCGATCATCAGCCGGTAGTCGCACTGGACGTGGTACAGGCCGCCACCGTAGACCCACACGGGACTCTCCGCCCAGGGCAGCGGGTGCAGCTTGGCGGGATCGGCCTGGCTCTTGTCGCCCGGCCAGATCCAGACGAAGCCGTAGCGCTCGAGCGCCGGGTACGAGCGGATCGTCGGCCGCACGCGCTGCCCCGGCATCGAGACGCAGCGGCCGTCGCCGCCCATGACGAGGCCGTGGTAGCCGCAGACGATGCGGCCGTCGTCGCGCACCTTGCCGAGCGAGAGCGGGGCGCCGCGGTGCGGACAGAAATCCTCGAGCGCGGCGACGACGCCGTCCTCGGCGCGAAACAGGACGACGCGCTGGCCGCAGAGCGTGCGGCCGAGCGGGCCGCCGGCGATCTCGTCGGGCGTGCAGGCGACGTACCAGGCGTTGCGAACGTACACGGAAGCTCTCCTGTCGCGGCCGCTGCCGCGCGCTTCACGTGCTTATACGCCCGCCTACTTGCCGCCCTTGACCGCCGCGTGGGTCTCCTGCGCCATCTTGAGATGGTCCTGCAGCGTCGGCAGCGTCTTGCTGGCGAAACCCTTCAGATCGCTGTCCCGACCCGAGCTCGCCTCCTTCTGGAAGTCGGCGACGTCGTGCTTGTGGTCGGCCAGCATGTCGTCCATGTAGGCCCGGTCGAACGCGGCGCCCGAGAGCTTCTGCATCTTGGCCATCTTGCTCTTGTGCTTGGCGTCGAGGTCGCTGGGCAGCGTCAGGCCCTTGCTGCTCGCGATCTGTTTCAGCTCGTCGTTGGCCTTGCCGTGGTCGGCGACCATGCGCGAGCCGAACTGCTTGACCTGGTCGCTCGCCGCCTTCTGCTGCGCGAGCTTGCCCATCTCGACTTCGGCCATGCCGCCGATCGCGGCCTTCTGCGCGAACGCCTTGTCGGCGGCCGGGACGGCGCTCGCCTTGGCGCCGCCGCTGGCCATCGGCTGGCTGGCGCTCTGCGCCGCCGACAGGGCCGGCGCGCCGAGGCAGGCGAGACCGAGGCAGAGGGACAGTGCCGAGAGACGGAAGTTCGTGGGATTGCGCGACATGCATTGCTCCTGTGAATGGAGGCAACGATTCGGCAATCGCTGTGCCGCTCTCGGAGCACCGGCGGCGCGGACCGAGACGGGTCCGCGCGACGGGTCAGTACGGCAGCGTGTCGTCGGTCGCGTCGGCGCTCGCCTGGCGCGCGAGGGCGACCAGGCCGGCGATGATCGCGCCGGCGGCGGCGAGGCCGAGCGCCGCGCGCGCCGGATCCTCCTTGACGTAGTTCGCCGCGGCTTCGACCTGCGGGCGGACCTTGTCGACCACCGGCGCCGCCTGGTCGCGGACCTTCTTCCAGGTCTCGGCGACCGACTCGGAGACGCTCTCGGCGGCGGCCGCGGCGCGGTTGCGCGTCGCGTCGGCCGCGGACGCGGCGCGGCTGCGCGCGCTGTCGACGGCGTCGAGGGCGCGGCTGCGAGTCGCCTCGAGCGCGTCGGCGGCGCGGCTGCGCGTCGTGTCGAGCGCGTCGGCGACCATGCTCTGCGCGCTGTCGGCGAGATCGAGCGCGGCATCGCGGATCGCGGACATCGTCGACGAGGCGAGCGAGGTCGGCGACGAACGTCCGCTCGAGCGCACCATCAGCGCGATCAGGCCCATCAACGCGGCGCCCGTCGCCGCCGAGATGAGCAACGCCTTGGTCGGCTCGTTGCGCGCGTAAGTCGAGACCGCGGCGATCTGCGGCTGGATCCGCTGGACGACGGCGTCGGCCTGCTCGCGCAGCTTCTGGACGGCGGTCATGGAGTCGTTGTCGGCGGCCGACTCGGAAGGCCGTGCGGTTTCGGTGGTCGTGGCCATGGAGTTCTCGCGAAGCGTGGGGAGCGACGGAGTGTCCCTCGAACCGCCACCTTATTTCAGGCGGGGCGTCCGCCGTGTGGGACAAGCCGGCGGCCGCCGGTAAGACTTCGCCGACGGCGGCCGGACACTCTGAATATCATCGCCCTTTCGCCCCGCAACCCCCGGCGACGCCGCGTCGCGGCCGTCCCCCGCCCCGATGTCGATCGTCCGGCTCGCGCTGAAGCGCCCCTACACGTTCATCGTGATGGCGATGCTGATCGTGCTGGCGACGCCGTTCGCGCTGCGCAACATGGCGACCGACATCTTTCCCGAGATCGACATCCCGGTGATCTCGATCATCTGGAACTACGGCGGGCTGCCGGCGACCGAGATGGGGCAGCGGATCGCGGCGCAGAACGAACGCAGCCTGACGACGACGGTGAGCGACATCGAGCACA
>Ga0307416_100000243_pt1 | contig 28852 bp, 36 predicted proteins | sample DK1Cmetagenome_2_FD_203821 | JGI IMG/M metagenome (GOLD analysis project Ga0307416, IMG submission 203821) | Maize rhizosphere microbial communities from greenhouse at UC Davis, California, United States - DK15-C-3 | ecosystem: Host-associated > Plants > Roots > Rhizosphere > Soil | place...
TGCTCCGTGTAGTCCGACTCAGCGCCCTCGAAATCCATCAGGTTGTCGAACACGATCACCTGGGGGTACTCATCGAATAGCTCGACCTGAGCCGTGATCTCGTCATCGACCGTCTGCCACGAGATCGGAGAGCCGAAGCTGAACCGAATCCGGTCGTATGGCGCGAGCGCCTGCATGTAGCGGTCCTTGTGCGCGGGGTCGCGCATCCCCAGCTCGACCATCTCCGTTGTGTCGCCGGTTGCCATAGAGGCGAGCCGGGACGACGCCGTGAACGGCGACATGTCAGCGGAGAAGTACAGGGTGGGGAGATTCATCTGAGCGATCCAGTAGAGGGCAAAGCCCGACTTCTGCGTGCCGCTCCGTCCGGCGATCATCACGACCTCCCCGTGCCGGGGCCTGACTCCACGCGCATAAAGAGCGTTGAAGGCAGGCACCCGAGGGAGTTCACGACCGGACTCTGCGTGCAGGCTTAGGGACCGACCTGGGGTCAGCACCTTTGCCTCCTTTCCGGTCAGGGTGGGGGCGCGCTGTTACTTGCACACCCCCACCGAAAGAGAGATCAGTCGAACGACGGAGCCGCGTCCAAGGCGGACTCAATGGCAGCCTCGCGAGCTTCAGCGAATGCGACGACCTGCTTCTTGACCGCAGCACCGGCCTGACGCCAGACCCACGCCGGACGCTGGCCCGGCTTCGTGGACGGCACCTGAGCGAGCGTCACAATGGTCGCCCCGCCCTTGCCGACCGCGATGAGGTCACGAGCGAGAACGGTCTGCTCGATGCGGGTTCCCTTGATCTCCTCTGCCGGTTCGCCGATGGTCAGCTCGGCGTCCGTCTTGAAGATGGTCAGGTCCGCCAGGACGGAATCCTTCGGGCCGTAGGCGGTCGGGCGCTGGCGCTCGACATCCTTGACCTCGATGAGGAATGCCTTGTAGTCCAGCTTCTCCTCGTCCGGCTTGAACCAGCCGCCGCCCTGGGTGGGGATGTCCATGAGGTTGAGAGCCATTACGCAGTTTCCTTTACAGGTTTATCGGGGTTTATCGGGGTTTATCAGGCGGGGAAGGGGAGGGCGAGCTGTTCCGGCCCCTCGACCAGGGCGCGGAGACGGGCGGCGGTGGCGCGGTCCTGCTGAGCGTCGGCCTCCGCGATGTCGCGAAGCTCGATCAGGCGGTCAATCTCCTTCTCGATCTCCTGTGCCAGCACGTCCAGCTCGTTGCCGGACTCCTCCAGCGAAAGAGCGGCCAGCAGGAAGTTGGACCGGGCGTAACCGCCAATGGCGGAAGCGGAGTTGAAGCGATCCTCGAAGGACGGCTCGTTCGGAGCCGGGATCTCGATGACGGTGTTCTTACGGGTGAGCATTACGCGCCTTTCAGTAAGCGGGGGTGCAGGGAGCCATGAGCCAGACGCCGAAACAGAAGGCTCCGAAGATGGCGAGAATGATGAGTAGGTACATGGCGACCCACTCCTTGTATTCCTTCACTGCACCACCGAGACGATGGTGCTCGTGATCAGCCAGACGGCAGCGCCCAGGAGGCTGAGCCAGAGGGTGATCATCAGGATCAGTGCGCCGCATCCGGCCCCGGCGATAATCGACTCTTCCCTCACGGCGAGTCCAAGGAGGCTTCGAGGTAGCCGACCGCCATCAGCAGGTTCAGCGCCAGGCGCTTCGCCTCGGCCACATCCAGTTCCGCGTAGATGGCCTCGTAGTCGGTGTCGTCGGCCAGCTCATCGCAGGACAGCGTGAGGGTGATGAAGTCACTCCCCATCTCGGTCTCGACCCCGATCAGGTCGCCGTCCACGTCTTCGATCTCCAGGAGGAGGCTCACTTCGTCAGTTCCTTTCCGCGCGCCTTGTAGGCGGTCATAACGGTCTCGTCCTTGAATGCAGGCTGATTGGCAGCCCACACCCGCTGAAGTTCCTTCGTGTCCCCGGCCTTCGCGATCTCATTGATGACGGTCGCGAACGGGTGGTCCCGCTCCTCCGAATCCAGCGGCCACTCCTCGGTGCCCGCAGTCACCGTCCCGTTGTCCAGTCCGGCCCATACATCGACCCCGCTGGCGGGCGCTGCTACTTGCACACCGGGTGCGGAATTGATGACGACGGCTCCGAGGACGGAGGCGGCATTACCCTTTCCCTGTGCGAGCTGGCTGACGTTGATTGCCAGCTCACTGCCGGTCAGCTCTACCACTGCTGACGGCTCGATTCCGAACCACGTGGCGATGTCCTCGCGGACCTCATTCGGCTGTCCGTGGAATACGGCCCACGGAGCCTCGTAGCCCTTCCCGTACTTGACGGTCAAGACCATGTGTCGGGCGGTCACTTGCTGTTGTTTCCTCTCTGTTTGCCGTAGCTATAACTTACACACGATCGGGTGAAAGTGCGACCCCTTCCTCTGTGACGTAGAACGCTGTCTCGAACGGCTCCACCCGGTGCGACTCGACGCCACCGAAGGGCGCGCAGAAATCACGCACGCCGCAAGTAACACACGACGAGCTGAGGTTCGGCAGGAACACGCCCGCCTCGATCCCTCGCCAGCCCATCTCGTAGAGGTGGTCGATGTAGCCCTCGCTGTAGCGGCTCAGATCCTTCAGCGACGTGAGCTGTCCTGTGGTGCCCATCCAGTACGCGCCCCAGTCGGCCAGGAGACCGTGCTGGCGCAACAGGCCGACGCGGTATTCCCCGAGCTGGAGATCGTTCCTGGGGAGGTTCCCGGACTTCAGGTCGATAATGACCAGCTCGCCCATGCCGGTGATGTAGAGCCGGTCAATGAATCCCTTGAAGGGGCGACCGGCCATCGGCTGCGACAAGTCGATCTCGATGCCTGGCGTGCCGTCCGGCATGGTCGCCAGCGTCCAGTCCATCTCGGCTTTCCAGGTGGTCCAGTCCTCGATCATCTGAGGACCGAACTCCAGCCACCAGGCGTAGTCCTTCTTGTTCGGACCCCCGCCCATTCCCGGCTTCAGGAGCTTCTTGCCGGACACCCGGAGCTTGGTCCCCTTCGCGTCGGCATCCGCGATCTCGCGGTCAAAGACTTCCTTGAACGTCGGCACCGGCCCGTCGTGCAGGCCGATCTCCTTCAGGTCCAGGATCTCCGTGACCTCGTGGACGGCGCTTCCGGCAACGGTCGCCAGCCAGCTTTCCTCGGGCACCTTGTAGAGCTTGGTCAGCCGCCACTTCTCGCCGCACTCCGTGTACGTGGAGAGCGAGCTGTGCGACAGGCGCGGGGGAGTGGAGAGCTTCACTTCGTGACCTCCTCGTGGCAGTCGCAGTCGCACTCGTGACAGCAGAGGACGTGGACGCCGAAGTCGCAGGGGCTCATGCCTTCACCGGCCTTACGGCCGGACCGGCGATCATGGTGACCTGATCCCGGTGCTCGCCCAGGGCCGACCAGATGTTGAGCTTGATCTGTTCCCTCTCGGCCCGTGTCGGCGGGTGGTCGAACTCCACCGTGATCGCGTACTTCTCGCTCACGCCGTCACCGCCTCCATGAAGCCGCTGTGCGGCCCGTAGGCGGTCAGCGACAGGTCGGGCAGGCTCGCCTCCAGGGGACCGTCGCGCATCGGGTCAGCGGGCACGAGGTAGGTCCGCCACACGCCGTCCGAGACATACACGTCGTCGCAGAGCGGGTCGTGGTCGTCGTCCACCACCCAGCCCCGGCCACGGGCCAGGTCGATGAGGGCGTTGATGGCCCACTGCGGCGCGTCGGTGTGGTACTCGACGTGGGCATCGAAGGCTGCGGGGTCGATGTGCAACTTGCAGCGGTCGTCGGAGTAGGAGGTCGCGTCGAACGCGGTTCCGATGAACGTCGGCTCAGGTGCCGAATGCTTGCTCACGTGCGCGTCCCCCAGTTGTTCAGTTCGTACGGTCGGTCAGTCACAGGAAGAACCGTATGCAGGTGTGCAAGTTGTAGCAACATCCGCTAGACCCCTGGCTGCCCCGACCGGTTCACGGCCAGAGACAGAAAGAGCCGCCCGTCCCTGGATCTTTCCCAGGGGCGGGCGGCTCAGACTGTACGGAACGTGACCGTCCGTTCACAACATCAGTCGGCAGCGTGTCGGCGTGTCGCCGTGCTCACACTTGCACGCCGAACGATGTCGGTGTCGGTGGGCAGGCGTGGGACGTACCGGAACCCGTCAACGGTGGTCGGGTCGTAGTCCACGACAAGGCCGTCCTCGACCAACATGGCGATGAAGTTCCGGTGCCGGTTGGCATCGGCAGCCCGGACGGGCTCACCGGCCCGTGCCCGCGCTTCGAGGCGAAGCATCTGCACCGGGTAGGCGTAGCGGTGCTCAGGCTTCATGTCCCAGGGGATCAGCGCGTCGTCGCGCACGATGCGGCGCTGAAGACCGCGCCTGCGTCGGAAGTTGCCCCACAGTGAGGGCACCGTCTCGATGTTGTACTTGCGTAGGTACTCCTGGCACATCCACTCGTAGGTTCGACCCTCCTCGAACCACCGGATGACTTCCTTCTCGTCTTGGATCTTGCTTGCAGGCATGGCCTTCCCTTCCTCCCCGCGTGTGATCTGTCCGCGTCAACTTTGACACGCGGTCAGGCCCGGTGTCAAAGTTGCGGCCAAGGTCACGCTGTAGCGTGTCGGCCCCAGCGAAGGGAAGGAAGCACTGTGGCGAAGAAGGTCATCACCGTTTGCGACATCTGCGATAGCGACAGAGATGTTCAGCAGTGGGAGATCAAGGGGGAGGAGGGCAAGGCGAAGCCCGAGCTGTGCGGCACGCACTCGGCTCCCCTGAAGCGCCTGCTCAATGCGCAAGCGGAGGGCACCGCGGACGCCCCTCAGACGCGCGCCAGGGGCAGAGGCCGTCAAAGTCGGTACGTGGTGACCGATGAGACTCCCGCGACCGGCTGAGCCATGAGGCTGCTGGCAGTGCTCATTGGGGTGGCGCTGCTGCTAGAGGTCGTGAAGATCCTGGTGGCGGGCATCCTCGCCCTGGCCGTGCTCGCGGTGGTCGCGGTCGGCACGCGGGCCGTCTGGCTCGAACAGGTGCGCCGCTATGACCGCACTCATGGTCGCCGCATCGCCGGGGGGCTCGGCGGACGAAGAAGGTAGAAGACGACGCAAAGCGCCCCACCTGCCAAGTCGGCGGGTGGGGCGCTTTGCGTTTGGGTCAGACCTGTTCGGTCTGTAGGCGGGCCAGGATCTCGTCAACCGAGATAGCTCCGGTGAACGGGGGCACGAACGTCCGCTCACCCTCGACCACGGGGATGCCCTGGGTCGTGGTGGCCCGCTGGACCGGGATGCCCACCGTCGTCGGCTCGATGACCTCGCCCACCAGGGGCGCGTCGTCCTCGACGACCTGTACCTCAATTGCCGACGAAACCTTGTGATCGGGGTCACTGGCCGGCTCAGCGAACGGGAGTGCCTGAACGGCCTTGCTGACGAACGGGATCGCGTAGGTCAGGAGCCACGTCAGCGCCACCGCCACCGTCGCCGCGTATCCGTTCCAAGGGGGAGGAACGAACGTGGCCGTAGAGGCAGCCGTAGCGGCCCCGAGCAGGGCAGCCGTGGCCTTCTGTGTGCGGACGAGGAAGTCCACAATCTGTGCCTTCACGGCGGTTTCCCCCAGGGTTGTCAACGGGTGTGGAGAGCGGTCCAGGTCTGAGGGCCAACCTCGGCGTCAGCGGTGAGTCCGACGCGGGCCTGGAACGCGGCGATAGCCGCCTTGGTCTTCGGTCCGAGCTTGCCGTCGCGCACGAGCCGGTAGCCGTAGTTACCGAGCCGCACCTGAACGGCCAGGGTCGTGAGCCTGCTGAACGACGGAACACTGTGAAGCATCGCGCGAGTGCGCGGCCCCATCGCACCGTCGATCAGGAGTCCCCCGCCACGCTGCGCTGACTTGATCGCACTCACCGTGTCCGGGCCAGCGTAACCGTCCGCCCCGCTGTCACCAACACCAAACCCGCTGTCGATCAAGTCGCGCTGGTCACGGGCAACCTGCTCGCCGGACGTGTTCAGTTCCGTCACACCGCCAAGGGGGATCGCACGGAAGCCGGACGGCGCGGGAGCCGGTGCCGGGGTCGGTGCCGGGACGGGCGGCGGGTAGCTCTGGCCGCGAAGCCGGGTGGCGACGCTGCGGACCTGTGCCTCGTTGCCGATGATCTCGAAGTGCATTTCATCGGCCGTGCCCGTGAAGTCGCCGCCCCAGCGGACAACGCCGTCCAGCTCGTGCAGGATCGTGTGAATGACTAGAACCTGCTCGGTGGAGAAAGTCCCGCGCTTCCCATTGGGATGTTTGACGGCGTTGTAGTCGATGGCGCAGCCTGCGGAATGGCAAGAAAGGTTGTTGGCATTCCGGTTCTGCCGGTAGGCGTAACCCCAGTCGTCGCCGTCGTGCCAGCCCTGCCGATAGATGGGCTCGACTCGATTGTGCATCTGCTCGGCCACGTAGCGCAGCACCGTCGCCACGTCACCGGCACGGACACCGGGGGCAAAGGGCTCGCCCGCGACGACGATCTGCTCCAGCCCACCGAAGTCGGCAGGGTTCCTACTGGCGAGCCATCCGTTGTATGCGTATTCAGCCATGTGTGTCCTCCAGACATGACGAAGGCCCCGCCCTCGGATTGAGAGCGGGGCCTTCGATGGTTCGGTTTAGTTGTTGCGGCGTTCGTCGCCCGAGATGCGTTCGCGGCGTTCGATTGCCAGGTCTTCGCGGAACTGAGCCTGCCCGTCGATTACCTTGTAAAGCAGGTCGCGCACGTGATCGAGGTCGTCGCGAAGGTTTGTCGAATGCGAGTTGGCTACCTGCTCCCGAACCTCACTCATCAAGCGCCGTTGCTTGAACATGTTCGGGACGATGTATCCGGCCAGCACACCGACGAGGCCGAAGCCACTGGTGATAAACGCGACCAGAACCTCCGGCGCGAGGCCGTACGTCACGGCAGCTTCGCCTCTAGGGCGGCGATGCGCTTCTCCTGATCCTGAACGACGCGCAGCAGGGCGACGGCAATCATGTCGTACCGAATGCCGTCGATCTGCCCGTCGTAATAGGTGATTACCTCGGGAAGAGTCTTGGCGACCTCCTCGGCAATCAGGCCGAACTCATCCTTGTTGCCCTCGCGCATTTCCCCGGTGGTCGGGTCCGGCGTCGCCTTACGGTCGTAGACCACGGGGCGAAGGGAAAGCACGTCCTCGGTCGGGATGTCGCGCCAGTCGCGGACATTCTCCTTGTATCGGATCGAGGAAGTGTTCCGACCGAAGGTGCCGTTTCCGTCAACCCACACGGAGTAATAGGGGCCGGGGCCGCCGATCTGGTAGGCGTGGCACTGCTTGGTGCCATTGGCCCAGGCAACGGTGCTGCCGTACCCAGGGAAATTGTTGAGGACCCAGCCCTTGTCGGGGATGTCCCATTCGGAGCCGTTGACGCGCCAGAGGAGGCGACCGTCGTAGCGCAGCGAAATGTTGTTCCAGTCGCCCTTGGAGACGTATCCCGCGCCGTGCCAACCGCCAGCCGAGGCGTATTCCCCGTGAGCGTGCGAGGCATTCGCCTTGCCGTCCAGCTTCACCTGAAGATCGGTGATCTGCGAGATCGCGTGCGCGTGAGGAGAGGGGACGTAGGTGGTCGGCACGTCGTCCAGGTCATTCCAGGTGTGACGGTGCGGGGTCGCAGTGAACGCCGGGGGCTTGCCCTCGATGGTCGTCCAATTGATGACCGGCTGGAGATCGACCCATTCCGAGCCGTTGTAGAACTCCCACTTGTTCGTACTCGTGTTGAGTCCGAGCTGTGCCAGGCGGGGGTCCTCCGGGCGGGTGTCCGGCGTCCAGTGGCGAATCCGAGAACCGCTGAACTGCCGGTCGTCGGTCACGTCCAGCGCACCGATGTTCGTAACATTCTGGCCGACCGCGATGCGGGCAACCGACATCTCAAAGATGCCGTCGGGGCTCTGCGTCAGCGCAGGAAGCCCGCCACCGGCCAGCCCCTTCACGACGGCAGGAACGATGGAGTTCAGCGTCGGGTCCAGGCGAAGGACGATGCGGTCCGTGCGGGGCTGTGCCTCCGCGTTCGGAATCGTCACTGACTCAATTGCGGTGGAGAGGACTGCGTGTCCTCGAACGATTGCGTATCCGGGCTGAAGCTTGACGGACATCCCGGAGGCGTCAGCCGAAACCTTCCAGGCGGTCTCCGACGTGGGGACGATGCCGCTGTCCTGGAGTTCGCGAAAGAGCTGGCTGTACTGAGTCTCGGTCGTGAGCTGACTGTCGAAAGGGTAGGAGGAGATAGCCACAAGGTTTCCCTTCTGTGGGCATACGGAAGGCCCCCTCGCTGCATTGAGCGAGGGGGCCTAAGGCGAAAGGTTGGTTAGGAGGACCGCTCCAGATAGGCGATTCGACGCTCCACGTCAGACAGCCGCGCATCGGAGGTTCGCCCCCACGACTGGCTCTTGCCCAGCTTGATGCCGAGCCTGTAGCCGCTGCTGTCCCACTTCATTACGAAGCCGCTGACGACCGCCCTCGCCTCACCGTTGTCCACGACGGCCGCGATGGTGTCGCCCATACCGAAGTCATGGCCGAACCTCATGGTGGTGTCGTCAGCCGGGACGGCATTGACGGCGACGGCGGTGAAGCCTTCGCTGGCGAGAATGGCCGCAGCCTTCGACTCGTGCTCATCCTCGTTGTCGGTCTGGCGCTGATCGACAAATCGCTCGATGCGGCGTCCCCACATGGTCTCGGCTTCGAGGGCCTGGGAAGTGGTGGCCGCATAGAACTGTCGATTAACTAGATCGCCCTGGCCCGCGATGATGACCTGAGTGACGCCGGGGGGCATGATCTGAAAGTGGGCAGACGCCAGGGTGTTGTTGTCGATGTCCAGACGAACCACGTCCGAGCGGTCGGCAACCTCGTACGTCTCGAACACGAGCTGGTCGCCGCGCTGAATGACGCGATACCCGAGGCCAGCGATGTCCGCCAGTTCGGTCAGTAGCACACCGAGGACCGGAAACCGCGCCTTCTTGTGAATGACCGGCCCGCGCCCGCGATCAGTCCCCATGATCAGCTTCGCCTTCCGGCGCGGAGCGGGAGCGCCCGGACCGATGTTCGCATTCACATAGGCGTGCATGACCGACTCGACAGTGCCCGACCGCTCGTCATGCGAAAGCGTCTGCGTCGTGGGATTGACGTTCGACGGGTCGGGGAACGAGAGCATGTCCGCCAGGACGATGCTGTCGGTAACCCCGTTGATGACGACCATGCCGCCGGGGTCTTCCTTCGTCGCATAGTATTGCGGCGTAATGGTCGGACCCGACATGAGCACGATGTCGTCATGCCCGGTGATAATGATGCCGGACCCCGGCGTGCGGAGCACCGCAGTAAGCGGATGCTCCACAGGCAGGGACAACCTCCACGTGCCGAGATTGTTGTGCTCGTCCTCGACCGAGATGTCGAGGTCTTCCGGGCGAATCACGCCAACTCGATTGAGATTGCGGTCGCGGACCTCGACCGTGACATTCCCCTGATGCACTTAGACCACCATCCACTTTCGGGGTCGCCAGGTGCAGCGGATAAAGGACTGCCCGGTCGAAATGCCGTCAAAGCTGCACACCGACGTAGACGAGCCGGGGGGAACCGGCCAGAAACGGGGAGCTGGTGCCAGCTCTGCGTAACGATTCTCGCCAAGGTGATCCACGACTGACCCATTGCGCGTGTCAATGGTCAGCGACTCCCCGACTTCGAGGGAGCCGGTCCAGTGCAGCTTCGCCCCGGTGGTGCTGATTGCCCGGAAGTCGTGGCCGGGGCCGTGGATCTCCCATACCGGATAAGCGCGAACATCCCCGGTGTTGTCCAGCGTGATCGTTCCCATCGCCTGCCAGTTGGCAATCGACAGATTCGCCAGGCCAACACCGAGGAGGCCGGGACCGCTCTCGTCCGCCTTTACCGTGACCACCTTCGGCACGGAATAGGTGAAGAACGGATCACCGGACCGTAGCGTGATGACGGTAAAGAAATCGTTCTCACCAACGGTGTCCTGGCCGTAGACGTACTGACCGCCGCCGACGTGCTCGACCTCCGTGTACCAGGAAGTGCCGTCGTCCTCGATCAGTCGAAGGATGGCCGTCCCGGCGAGAATCATCGCCAGCCGGGACAGCCACTTCTTCAGGTCTTCACGGTCATTGGCGTGGACCATGAGCGGCAGATCCATGTCCCGAGGGAGAACCCGGCGACCACGCGGAAGCGCGCCGTCGCCAGCTCCTTCAAGCCACTGGACCTGCTTGGGGGGCAGGCCCAGCCCGGTAACACCGGACCGGACCTGCACACCGCGACCTGCCCTCAGGTACGAGTCGAGGTCGAGAGTGTCGGTGGCTGACTCCAATTGCAGCCGTGCCATTTGTCAGCTCACCATCCCATCCGTGCTCGGTTGCCTGCCGCGAACAGGTCTTCCTCCGAAGAGAGAGAGCTGCCCGGAGCGGCGTAGTAGTTCAGGACATTTGCGTTGATGCTGGAATCGGCCATAGAGCCATCGGCCAGCCCTCTCAGACGGCCGCCAAGGCCCGCCTGCTGCACGGTGAAGGGAGTAGACCCAACCTCGTCCGACAGGCCCTCCAGGGACTTCTTGACGGCATCGTGACGCGACTCCATGCCGACAATGAATCCGTCGATGGTGTTGCGACCGATCTCCATGAAGACGCGGCTCGGGGAGTGGATGTCGAGTTCGCTGTTCGTCTTGTTCTTGACATCCCGCGCCGTGCCGGTGACCAACGAGAACAGGGTGCCCAGCTTTGAGGTCCAGCCGTCGAGCAAGCCCTGAATCAGGTTGGAGCCAGTGCTGTAGAGCAGCGTGTTTACGGTGCCAATTGCGCTTCGAACCCGACCGGGAAGGTCACGACTGTCCTGAACGAGCCGGTCCTGTCCGGGCTTGGCACCCTCGGGCAGCCTGTTGTAGCCGCCCGTGATGTCCTCCAGGAGTCGGCCGAGGAAGCCGCCCGTGGAGCCAATGATGCTCAACCATCCACCATCAGTGGACCGCTGGACATTGCCCATTCCGGTCTTGGCCTTCTCGTCCATGTTGCCCTGGTGACCGCCGAAGAGACCTTCGATCCAGCCCCAGAACCCCTGGCCGGAATGCCCGGTGTCGGTCCAGAGTCCGCCCCATTCCCCATTGAATCCGGGAATCCAGCCGAGGAAGGTGTCCATCATTCCGCCGAGTCCGCCGCCGAGAATCCCCGGAAGGGGAGTCACGCCGGTACGGGTGGAGTTCTGGATGTTCCCCATGCCCGTCTGAAACTCGGTGTTCATGTTCGAGTTCCAATTGAACGTGGCGGTCTGAATGTCGCCGTACGTCTTGTCGAACATCGGGGGAATCTGGTTCAGATTCTCTTCGATCTCGGCCTTCCACGGCGGACCTTCAGGACCCCAGTTGCTCTTAGGCCCCTCGATCTCGGGGGGTGCGATCTTCTCGCTCTCGCCGCCACCGAACAGGAGGTCATGGATGAGGCCCAGCGGACCCGCCGCGTTAGAGAAGAGATCCTGGATGCCCTGAATGAACTCCGAAATCTTCGTCTCAGCGGTGTCCAGCCAGCCCCACGCACCGCCCTTCTCCCCGGTGCCGAAGTCCATGTTGATGAAATCGCCAATGTCCTTCAGGGTCTCGCGCAGCTTCCCGAGCCAGCCAAGGGGGCCATCGTCGTTCTCGTCGGCCAGGATGAAGACACCGAGAGCGGCAAGCCCGAGTGCGACAGGAATGCCCCCCTTGGGGATCTTCCCGAGAGCCCCGGCGATGCCTCCGATCGCCTTGCCCAGGCCGACGAATCGGGAGGTCAGGAGAAGGAGTCCGCCAACGGCTGTCAGTTCCCCCATGATCGGGGACAGGTCACTCAGTGCATCAACGATGCCAACGAAGGCGTCGCCAATCCCGAGCAGTACCGCAATAACGGTGTCACCATGCTCATCAACGAACTTCTTCAGGTCGTCAATGATCGGACCCAGATCCTCGCGGATCTTCGGCAGGTTCTCGTTCGCCCACTTAGCCAGCTCCTCGGCAGCCCTGCCCAGGAAAGCGGCAATGCTTTCGATGAGCGGAGCCAGGTCCTCGAAGAAGCCGACAAGAGCCTTGCCGCCATCACCCTGCGCGAAGCTGGCAATTGCGTTGACGATCTTGTCGATGTGCGGAGCGATGCGATCAAGGATGTCGCCGAGAACGGTGCCCAGTCCTGCGGCAAGCGGCTGGAGTGCGGTCGCCAAAGTGGAGATCCACCCAGCGATGTTCTCCAGAGCCTTTGCGACACCCGGTCCCGCTGTGTCCATGAACGTGCTGAGAAGACCGAGAACGGCACCAATGGCCTCACCGATCTTGTCCCAGGCGGGACGCGCATTCTCAGCGAAGTCCTTCATCGACTCGAAGAAGCCACGCAAGCCAGACTGAAGTGTCGGGTTGTTGAAGGCGTCCGAGATTCCACCGACGAGTTCGCCAATGGTTGCGCCGATGGTCGGGAACACGTCCTCAGCGAGGTCGCCCAGATTCTTGAACGCCTTCTCCAGCGCCGGTCCGGCGCGGTTGGAGATTTCGTCCATTCCCTTACGGGCACCCTCGAAGACCTCCGTGAGCTCCTTCTGGAACGCCGGACTGTCCACGATCCCGTGAATGCGCTCCAAGTTGTTCGCCAACTTGGTGAGAATGTCCGACCCGAATGCCTTCTCGGCAGCGTCGGCAATACCACTGAAGATGCCAAGGAGATTCTTGCCAGCGCGCCAAAGGTTCTTTACGCCCTTGACCGCGTCGTCGATCATCTCCTTCAACTTGCCGGTCTTCTCGGCCTCGGTCAGCCATGCGGCCCAGCCGTCGGCAGCCTTCCCGAGTTCCCCCATCATGTCCGCAAAGAAGACAGAGCCAACCTTGCCGAGAATCGTGAAGATCGTCGCGAATGCGTCCGTGTGCGCAGTCAGGTTGTCGAGTCCCCGCGCGACCTGGCCGAACATTCCTTCGAGTTGCGGACCCAGGATTGTGCGCAGCGAGTCCGAGAACTTGCCGAAGAACAGACCCATCGAAGTTGCGACGCCTTCGAGGCCGCGCTTGATCGCCGGGAACAGCTCATTTGCCATCCGGCGAAGCGGAGCCTCGGCCCTCGTCCAGAACGTGTTGGAGACGACCTTCTGCAAGCCCTTGTACTTCGCCGTGACATCCGGCAGGACCTTGGAGAAATCCTTCAGCGCCATGAAGGCGACGCCTACGGCGACACCGAGCGAAATGATTGCGCCAGGCAGTGCGAGTGCGAGTCCTGATGCGATCTCTGCGAGGGCGGCAGACAACAGGGCCAGTTGCGCCGAAGCCGTTACAGCCGTCAGGCCAAGGCCCCCGATACCGAGAGCCATCCCGGAAATCTTCGGGAGCAACAGGTCCAGGTTGAACAGGATGTCTTTGAGCTGGTCCATGAAATCGCGGCCAGCACGCCAGCCGGAAATCCGGTCCAGGGCACCGGCCACGCCACGGACGGCCTTGTTGTCGAGGACCGGCTTGAAGACGACATCCCGCGCACGGCCCAGAACCTTCAGCCCCGCCTCTGTGCGGGCCGCTGACTCCTTATCGAGGTCGGCGTGGATCTTTGCCTTGATGCCGGTGACGCGGGCCTGAAGCTCCGCAATCTCCATCTCCAGCTTGCGCTTGGCGATGGGGTCCATCTCGACGCGAATCTTCGCGTCCAGTTCCTCGATCTTCAGGAGGGCGGCTTCGATCTCACGCTTGGCCTTCGCCAGCTTCTCGTCATCAATGCCGGGTGCCCACTTGATGTCATTGAGCGCGCCGTTGACACGGTTGATGAGTAGCTGAGAACGCTGAAGGCTTTCCTGAAGGGCCTGCTCTGCCTTCACCTCTGCCGACCAGGCGGCAAAGTCAAGCTGCTCCTGGAGCTTGGCGCGGTACGCCCGCAGATCCGTCTCGCTCATCTTGATCGAGATTTCCTGCTCGGACAGCTTTGCCAGCTCTGCGTCGATCTGCTCGACAGCGCGCTCGACCGACTTCAGGCTGTTCCTATCGACACGAATGTCGATGGTCGCCATCTCCTGCATCTCACCAAGCTTGTCCTGAAGCTTTCGCTTGGCGTCCTTCAGTGACGTTTCGTTGAGGTTGACATTCAGCTCGACTTCTTCCAGCTCGGCAAGCTTGTCGTCAATCCTGTCAATGGCACGCTGCACCGAGCGGTAGGACTTTCGGTCCACGCGCAGTTCGAGCTTCGCCATCTCGGTCATGTCGCCCAGGATTTCCTGGTACTTGCGCTTCGCCTCCTCCATCGAGTCCTCATCGAGGCCAACGGGGATCTTCTCGATCTTCAGGAGGGCGAGCTGTGCGTCGATGGCGGCGATAGCCTTCCGCACCGAATCGGCGCTATCCTCATCGACCTCGATGTTGAAGTGGGCAACCTTCTCCAGGTCGCCCTTAAACTTGGCAAGATGCTTGTTCAGGTCAGCCCTGTTGAGCTTGACCTTGATTTCCTTCTCGTCAAGCTTCGCAAGTTCACGCTGAACCGTACGGATGTTCGCCTGAAGCGAGTCCTGGTTCTTGATGTCCACCTTCAAGGAGATGGACTTGAGCGCCCTCTTGACCTTCTCGTGAAGTTCCTTGGCGTCAGACTCAATCCCGTCGTCATCGAGGACGACGGGGATCTCGACAGGATCTTTCTCCGCCTTCTGCTCGATGCTTTCGAGCTGAGTCTTCAGTTGCTCCTTGAAGTTGTCCGTATCGGGAATGACCTTGACTGCGATCTTGCCGATGATCGCAGCGGAATCGGGCATGGGCTACCTCCTGGTGAACTTGTTGTAGAGGTCTGCGACAGAGACCTTCTTATTGGTCTCAGGCGACTTCGTAGTTCGTGCGCTGCCAGGACGCGGCCACAGCGGAAATGTCGGCGGCTTCTTCCAGTTCCCGGTCGCTCGCGTCTGCACATTGAGCGCATCAAAGATGTCGGCCTGCATGTGCCGATCAGTGCCCCACCCGAAATGTTCACGGCCACCGCTCGCGAGAGCGACGGTCATGGATGTATCAGGGAGCCTCCGCGTCATCGCGAGTACGAACTTGGGGTGTGGCCCCCGACCTGCGATCACTTCAGCGAGATCAACGCCGTAGTAGAACAGCAGGTCGGGGAACAGCCCTTCGCCGTATTCGTCAATCAGTTCGCAGAGGCCGAGGCTTCCCCCACGGAAGTCCCCTCCGAGTAGGTGGTGAAGACCTGCGCGAGAATGGCGAGGTCGCCGTCAATCGCGGCAATGAGCCGGTCGGCACCCTTCTTGTCCTCAGCGACCACGCGGATCGCCGCAGCGAACACGTCGGCCTGGTCAACGTCCTCGTCGCCAGAGAGGCGCTTCTGGACGGCCAGCAGCGCGTCGCGGTCAGGCTTCTTGAGGCGAAGCGGGTTCAGCAGGCGAACGGTGGTCTTCTCGTCAACAACGATCTCGGTGTGGCCGTACTTGGCGTCGGCAGCGGCACGGATCGCGTCGAGGGTGAAGCTAGACATGGTTGGCGGACCTCTTTCGTTTAGGGGTGTTGCGGATTGGTGGGTTGGCGGACCCTTAGCTATTGCGGAAGCCCCCCGTGCCACGGGTCCGCCAGGAATGGCACGGGGGGTAGTTCAGAACCCCTTAGATCAGGGGGCGACGACGGACGCGAGCGGGGTAACCGCGTAGGTCCAGGTGTTCGTGCCGTGGATCATCGGCTTCACATTGAGCGGAAGGCCGGCCAGCGACTCGGTGTCGCTAAGGCTCATGTCATCGCCCCGGTAAATTTCAGCCTTCGGCGCGTAGAACGCGAAGACATTCTCACCGTCAACGAAGATCGCCAGGAAGGCACAAACGGTCGGCGTCGGGTTGATCGGAACACCGATAGAGCCGTCCGGCAGGACAGGCGCGTTGGAGCCGTAGAACAGCTTCAGGCCCTCCTCGTCGAACTGCTGGAGGACAACGGCCATCGTCTCGGTGCGGGTGCTGTAGCTGGTCCGCAGGCTCTTGTTCTGGAGCGTGCCGATAACGGTGGCGTCGCCACCCTCAGACGTGATGCTGAAGATGTCCTCCAGCGACGTGTGGCCGACGTTCTCCCACGGGGTCGTGGGGGTGGTCAGGTCAGCGGGCATCGCCGTTCCGGTCGGAGCGGTGAGGTAGTTGCCGGTGTTGATAACCAGCGTTGCGGCGTCGTTCAGGGCCACGGGTGGGCCTCCCTTTCAGGGGTCGGGTGAAGCCGCGTGCATTTACACGCGGTGGGTTCGCAGCCCGGAATTAGGACTGGGGCTTGCGGATCTTGATTGAGTACGTGGACTCATAACGCCAATAGCCGTTTGGCAGATCGGCGTACTGGACCGGCCCGGAGGACGTCGCCCAGTCGGTCTTCCGGCTTGGCTCACTGAGCATCTGGATCTGAATTACCGACCCCTGGCCGGGAATGGTCCAGTGCTCCAGCCAGGCGGTCCGCAGAATTACGCGAACCGCTTCAGAGAGGACGGCACCCTTGTAGTCGCCATCGGGGTCCTGCGTGAACGTATGCACGAAGAAGCGCCCTGAGTCGGTGAACCGGGGGTCACCGCTCCATTCATTCAATCCAGATAGACGCCGGATGAGGATGAAGTGCGGGGGAGGGTTGTTCGCAATGAGCGACACAACCGGAACCTCCGGCAGCCCCCGACGGAGAATGGCGAGAAGCATGTCCTCGACGGGACGGTTCTCAACGAGGTCGAAGACGCTTTGCGGCAGATCGAGCGAAGGGGGCGGAACCACGACGGGCGAGGGTTCGGTCATCAGATTTCCCTCGGCAATCCGGCAGCGTCGTGGAGAATCCACTTGCCTTCAACCCAGGTGCCATCGGACGCCTCGTGACCGAACTCGATTTCCCAGGCAGCGCCGGGGTCTTCGCGGTACTCGTCATTCATCGTCCAGCGCCAGCGGGGCGGGTCTACGAGGTTGATGCCCCGGTCAACGGCGCCCTCCTCCAAGGTGATGTAGGAGTTGCCCGCGCTGCGGCCCTCGGTATTGCGACGACTGGCGTGGTTCTCCAGCGCCTTTCCATAGATCCGCAGGGCGTACTTGTCGAGCGCCCGCTGCACGTCCTTATGCAGTGCGACGACTCGCTCCGTCTGCCGAACCTTCTTGCTTCCAGGGATGCCCTCGGCGTAGTCGAATACCTCAGCCATCAGGGCCTCCGTCGAATGTCGATTGACCAGTGGCGGGTCTGACGGGTGCCGTGGTGATAGCTCGGGGGAGTGACGAGATCCCATTCCTCGCCCCGGTATTCCACTCGGGACCAGAGGGTCACGCCGTCGAGTTCGTCCTTCACAATGAGGCGAACCACGTCGATCATCTGCTGACCGGGAACCTCAGCCTTGGACGACCGCTGCGGAATTGCGGCTGCCGTCGTCAGGTGCGGGTCTTCCCTATCCACCGTGACGACATCGTTGCCACGAGAGTCCTGAATTACCTTCGAGCGGTAGAGGACAACGGGCTGACCACGGCGACGCTGAACGCTCACCAGGGTTCTGTCTCTAGCGGAAAGGGCTTCTCATTCGGCCAGCCAGAGACCGGCACGTAGGAGAGGCCGCTCGATTCGAGGCGCTTGTGCGGACCCCATGCCTGGATGCCAGCCGAGCGGATACCGCCGCCAACGCCAGCCATACCGCGAAGGAGCTTCTGTTCGGCGGGGGTGAAGTAGATGCTGCCTGCGTCGCGCCCGAGGTCAACAAAGCCGAGGGTTTCGTCGCCAGCGCGAGAGGTCGTGTAGCCCTCGGGGTTACGCATGTAGCGACGGACGGCGCTAATGACCATGCTCTTGACGAGTCGCGGCGCATTCGAGGGCGTCCATGTCAATCGGCCATAGGAGCGGGCGAGGTCGCTCGCTTCCTCCAGATAGCCGGGGGCCGCTCGCGTCTCGTCGGGGTCAAATGTCCAGTCGCAGCGCGCTTGGAGTTCTGTGATAGTTGCGAACGGCTCCACGTCAATCTCCTTGCTAAGTGCGAAAGAGAGCGGGGCGCTGCGTAAACTTGCACACAGCGCCCCGCTCTAATTCAGGGTGGATCAGGCAGCCGGGGCAGCCGGGGTGTAGCCGGTGAAGGCGGTCAGCTCAGCCTTCGAGGAGGCCGTGCCATTCAGCGCCTCATCGCCACCGAGGCCCAGCTTGACGGCGCGGACAAAGTGCTCGTTCGTGCCGACCTTGAGCTGACCGGCACCGTCCTGGTCGAGCAGGATGTCCGTCACGTGACGGAAACCCTGGTACGCATTGAAGATGCTGCGGTCCTGGAACCGGGTCGAGTCGTAGTCGCGCAGCCAGCGGAGGGCAACGCCGTTGTAGCTGGCGGTGGCACCGAAGGGAACGGACTGCGGGACAGCCGGGGCGGCGGTGGCGAAGATGAAAGCGCCGCCGATCATGGCAACGGCCTCGTCGGCGGGAAGCTCGTTCGCCGTAACGAAGTTGAAGCCGAAACGCTGGCCGATGGTGGCATTGCGGAGAGCGGAAACCGCCTCAGCGTCACCGACGTTGGAGGCCAGGTTCAGGTCCTTGTCGTTGAGCAGAGCCGCCTCGACAGCGGAACCGATGAGCATGGTCCGGCCCGACTGCGGCAGGCGCAGACGGTTCATAACCTCGCGGGCGCGGATAAGCGAGCCACGCAGGTCAGCCGGGTCAAGGCCAAGCTCAACCTCGTACGGCGCGTTCAGCGCGTACTGGGTCGCCTTGTGGTTCAGACCAGCACCAATGGCCTCGGTCTGCTTGCGGGCCAGCTTCGTCCAACCGGCAATGTCCATCTCGTTCTGCTCGTCGGTCAGCTTGACACCGTTGTAGATGTCGCCACCGAAGGTCAGAGCGACGGTCCGCTCGCTGTACTCATCGAACTGAATCTCAGCGGAGCGGTCATTGCGCCAGCCGTACTCACGCCAGGGCAGAACGCCCTCGACCTTGATGTTGATGGTGTCGTTCTTCGCACCGCGGAACTGGTCGATGCCCTCACGCTGGAAGGTGGCGGGAACGGTCAGCGACTCTTCGAGGAGAACGGCAGCCGCAGCCGCGATCTTCTCGGGCTTGACAACAATGTGCTCAGCCATGATTGATTGCCTCCTAAGGCAGGTCTGTTATTGCGGGGGGTGGATCAGTACCGGCGCTTCTTGGCGGCATGGGCCGCTGCAACCGGGTCGAACTCCTCGTCGCTCTCACCGGGCGTGAGACCCCCGCTAAGCGACTCGGGGGTGGACTTGGGGGTGATGAGTGCGGCCAGCGCCTTTGCGTCGGCGTCAAGAGCGGCCTCATCGGCACCCTGAAGGCGAGCCGCCAATTCGGCAGGCAGCTCGTACTTGGTCGCCACCTTGTTGACCAGGAGATTCCGTTCGAGCTTTGCGTTCTGCTCGCGGAACTCCGCGACAGCCGCCTCGATGTCCTCGGGCGTCTTCGCCTCAGCCAGCTTTGCCTCGGCCTCGCGAAGGCGAGTCCGGTATCCGGCAGCCTCACGCCGCGTCTTCTCAACCTCGGCCTGAAGCTGCTCAACAGTCAGAGCGGGCTTCTCGTCCTCAACGGCCTTCTCGCCCTCCGGGGGCGTCTCAGTACCAGTCTCGGTTTCCGTGGTCTCAGCGGGCGTCTCGTCGGGCTGAGCGGTGGTCTGTTCGGTGTCCATTGCTTACGCCTCCAGGGCGAATCGGGGGAATGACTAAGCCACCTGGGCTTTGGTCGTGTTTCGTTTCTGCAAGTCGCGGAAGTATTTGCGCCATCGCGTCTCAGCGGCCTTGCCGGTGAGGCCGTGAGTGACAATCACGTCCTTCCATAGCTGCGTGTATTCGCGGTTAATGGCATACACGGGCGAGTTCCGGTATTCAGAACTGCTGTAGACCGGCTCCGCAACGCAGTTACAGTTGTCGTGGTATTGGTCCCCTTCTTCGGCTTCGCCTCTGCGAACCGAAGGGGCATCTGCCGTCTTGCCCTCGGCTACTGCCTTTGAGCTGTAGTAGAAGATGCCTCGGGAAATGAGCATCGCGCAGAAACCGCAGGGGGTTCCTGTTTGGGATACTCGGACGTAGCCGATAGCACGCTTGTCGCGTTCCGCCAGGGAAGTGACCGTGTGTCGTGCGCCGTTCTTTACGAGTCGGTCAGTAGCCGCCGCCTGACGACTTCCTGCCTTCGCGTGCGCTACATCGCGGAGCTGGTCAACCTCATCCGCAGGGCGGCTCGTGTCGATCTCAGCAACTCGACGCTTTAGGGAGTTAGGACCGAGCGCCGCCAGGACGATTCGTGCCTCTTGCTCCGCTTCGCGTTCGAGCTGTTCCGCTTCCTCGTCCCCGTCCTCGGTGATCCCCTCTAAATCCTCAATCGGGATTTCCACGTCATCGCCGTCAGGGCCTCCCTGACTCTCGCGATTCGGTGTGGGGGTGTCCTCGGTCGGGGTAATGGCCGTGACCGGCTTAGGAGCCGAATCAGAGGGCTGGCTGACGGGTTCCGGCGTCGTGTCAGCGACGCTTTCCGTCAGTAGAGCGAACTCCCTGCGGAGTTGCCCAAGAGTGACGACCTTTGGGATCGGGTCGTATGGATCGGGGATCGTTGTGCCGGTCCGCAGTGCGCGGGCCAGCCGGTAGTAGGCGACAGCCAGCTCGCGGCTGCGGGAGCGGTCCGTCATCACCAGACGGACCGAATCCTCCAGCCATTCGTCGGCCTGCTCGGCAGCCTTGGTGGCGGGCATCTTTGCCCACCGCCTGATCGCCTCAGCAATGGCCTTGATCCCAAGCCGCAGGAGAGCGGCCTGGAATGCGGCTGCGGCTGCGGCTGCCTCTGCGGCTGCCTCTGCCGTCACCTGAACCGGCGCGGTCACGCCGCCCTGGGCGTCAGGTTGCCCGTGGAATTGCGCTCAGGCTGTGGTGGGTTCTGAGCCGTGTGCAGCGTCGCCCGCGACATGGCCTGAGCCATTGCGATCTCGGGGTCCTGGTCGGCCAGTTCCTCCCACAGCTCCAGCTCGCGGGCGGTCGCGCCCGGAACACGCGGCCAAAGGCCACGCTTCGGAATGCCGAGGTTGTCACCGAGCTTGCCGAGAGCGTCGGCAGCCTGAGCCATTGAACGGTTCTCCATGTCGCGCCACTTGACTTCACCCTCGAAGTCCTCAGCGGACGAACCCTCGCCCTCCAATTCGGCGGCGAGACGGAAGACCCTCTCCCAGCTCTCACCGAACGAGTGCTTGAACTCCTCGACCTTGCGGCTCAATGCAGTCTCCGCAGCGGTCAGGGCTTCCGCCGACAGGTTCGCGATCTGCCCCAGCAGGTAATGCGGGGGAGTCTGCGAGATCGCCGCCAGGTGGCGAATGCTCATGTCGATGGAGGAGATGTATCCGGCCAGCGGAGTACCAGGGAGGGAGTCGAACTTCGCCTCGTGGTCCTCTGCGAATAGGAACCGGCGCGCATTCAGGTTGATGTCAGCCGGGACGGGGTTTCCGTCCTCACCGATCTCAGGCTCCCAGTCAACGATTTCGCCGTCCTGGAGGATCGGCTTCATCTTGGTCGGGGGCACCATGCCGGTGACCGTCCGAACCTGGAATGAGCCGTAGGTCTGCGCGACCAGGAGATCGAACACGGTCTGGTTGATTCGGTTCTGCAACGGAATCATCGGCTCGACAACGCCGATGGTCCGGCCTTCGAGGTCCACCGTGGCGACGAATCGGGTGACCGGGCATTCGCTCGCACCGTGCTTCTTCAGGCGCTTTACGGTGACGCCCTTCTCCAGGTCGCGAAGCGACTTGAAGGAAACCTCGTACTCGTAGGTGTCGTCCCACATCCGCGCCTTGCCGGGCTTGCCGTTCGGCTCGACGTTCTTCGGGTAGGAGATGATCGTCAGCGCCGCGAAAGGCGTGTCGTCATTCGCCGGGTCCACGAACAGTGCGGAAGTGCGAAGCGCGGACAGGCCCTTGGTGTAGGACTTGCCGCCCTTCAGCTCGGTGATCGTGAAGCTGTGGCCGTAGCCGAGGGCACCGCGATAGATCGCCGCCTGGCGGGCGTCCATCCGCGAACGCTGCCAGTGCCGCATCTCCACCGAGGTTTCGGTAGACGTGATGCGGGGCGCGTCGTTGGAATCCGTCTCATCAATCGCGACGCCGCGAATGAAGTTGTCCACGTACATCGCCTGAGCCGGGGTGCCGACCAGCAGGGGAATCCAGTTGGAGACGGCCCGCTTGGCGAGGAGCTTGTATTCCTCATCGGCGCGATCCGGCATGTACGGGTCGTCGTGCTTGCCGTGCAGGTAGGCGTCGATCCGGTCAAGGCGGTCTTCGTCATTTACCAGGATGCCCAGCAGTTGCTTTGCCATTGCGGCAGGGGTGGTCACTTACTCACATCCTTAGAGGAAGACGCCGCGTCGGGTCATCTTCTTGACCTTCTTGCCGCGAGTACGAAGGTCATGGAGAGCTTCGTGCGCGAGCATTAGGGCCGCGTAGATGTCAACCTTGCGGGGGGATTCGCGTGACTCCTTGCCGAAGCCAACGCCGAAGTTGTTTGTCCGTCGTCGTGCATTGAGCACGTGACGACGCATTGCCAGGTCGCCGTTGTGGCCGAGCTTCTTGTCGAAGATCGTCGTCATAAGGCGCTCGTGCGCGAGGGTTGACCGCTTCTGCGATCCACGCATGTCCCAGCCGATAGCAGTTCGCCCGTCGGCCTTGACCAAGAGCTGTTCGCCATACTTGTGCGACCAGTCGGTGATGTGGCTTTCCCAGAGGGCAACGTCCGAATAGAACGCCTGCACCTCGTAGAGCCGGAACGCCTCGTGGACCTCTGAATCGACTTCCTCGCGGGGGACGACCCATGTGTTGATCCGTGTGCCGTTGCGTTCCCGCTGTGACGGAACGTCCGGGGCCTCCCACAGTCCGAGGAGGAAGGCCACCTGATCTCGTACGCGGATTGCCACGAGAGCGGTCGCGTCGTCCGTCTTACCGCCGTCGAACCCGAGGACGATTTCGTCGCCCGGAACCAGAACCGCATCTCTATGTTCGAGTGGGTCCCATTCGGCGGGGGAGTAAAGGGCGTCCTCTTCAGCGACGATCTGATTGAGCCACATTCGCCGCGAACGGCTCGGTGACATGTCACCGTCCTGAATGGACTGGATGATCGTCTCCGGGCGCAGCCAGTAGGCGTCACCGCGGATCTTTGGGATGACGACTAGAAGGGCTTCCTCGGTGAGAGGCGTAGCCGGGTGAGCCTCAACGGAGTCGTAGAAGACTCCGACATCCTTCATCCGGCCTTCGAGAACCTTGTCGTAGGACTCGCGCATCGCCTGAGCGACCGAATCCTCGCCGGGGAGGTAGGCATTGGTAATCGCCATGTAGCGGGCATCCCGCTTAGTGGCGTTACCGTCGATGGTCTCGTACATCTTCTTGCCGTGATTGCCCTCAACCCAGTGATGGGTCTCGTTCAGCAGGACGAAGGTTGTCCGCTTTCCCTCGATGGCGCGGTAAGAAGAGGTGACGGCTTCAAGGCGGCGCGTGCCGCCCATTGCGCGGATCAGCTCCGCGCCAGCCTTGATGTCGTAATGCCGAATGAACTCGTCCGACATGAGCGACGGAATGAACTCCATCGTGTTCGTCGTCTGGCTCTGATTGACGGCAGTAACCTGGACCCAGGCGCGCGGAACGGGCATCCCTACTGGTTCGCCGGCCTCGTCCCAATGAGAGAAGCGAGAAGGGCCGACCAGCTCTACTAGACAGATAACTGCCAGTAAAGGATCTTTACCCCACCCCTTCATTCGTTGGATAATGCCCTTGCGATAAACAAAGCGTCCGGTGTGGTCGATGGCGTACCACCACAACAGCAGCCGCATTTGCTCAGGCGTGAACGTCCAGGGCTTTCCGTCCTCGCCCTTCAGCCATTGTCCGGCCCACCCGATGATCTCCCAGCCAAGGGACCTCTCGGGAAGGAACCAGCGCCCGTCTTCCTCACGCAGCCACGTGGGGCCGATGTAAACGGGCTGGAGGGCTTCGAGCTGATCGGGGGTCACTTAGTACCCCCTTTGCTCTAGACGAGCCCCAGGGCCTTCTTGGCGCCATTGATGGCAGTGACACTCGCGATGTCATCGCCGGTGTCAGGCTCGTGGAGTTCGATGCGGATTCGTCGCCGGTCGGCCTCCGTCACGAGGAGATTGCCGAGGGCGGTGTAGATGACCTGTGCCATCTGCGAGCTGCGACGACCGGACTTCTTGTATTCGCTCAGGTCGTCCATCAGCGAGTAGGCGTAGGCCCAGTCGGAGTTCTGGAAGAAATCAGCCTGACCCGAGGACTTCATCCCGTCCCACAGCTTGCGGGCGATGGGATGCCACTCGGAGTCAGCGTGGGGAATCTTTACGTCCCTCAGGGTTCCCTTTGTTACGGGAACCTGATCGGACCCCTTCCGCTCACGCGGACGTGCCAGGTCCGACTCCCGGTTCGGCACTGGACCTGGCATTTAGGATCACCTCCTACGGCTTGAAGCGGCGATTGCGGGCGGGGTAAAGCAAACCGAATTGCGGGCGGGGAACACGCTCGTAGCCTTCGCCGGGGACGTCGCTCCCGAACTGGACGGACGGCGACGCGGAGTAGCCGCGAACGCCCGTCGCAGCGTTGCGCAGCTCCCCGTCTTGTGGCAGGAACTCATGAAGCCAGCCAGCCTGATAGTCGTCCTCGACAATGGCGACAAAGAGTCCACGACCAAGCGGGGCCTGAACCCGATTGGCAACGCTGGACGCATAGAGGTTGGCCACGGCTTACTCCCAGCGCAGCAGTGGGGACAGGGTGGTCTTGGTGGACGCGCCCGAGATGGTGTTCAACATGGGAATGTGGTTCTGGCCCGCCGGACCAAAGGCCACGAACTTCATCGGCTTCCCGTAGTGGGTCAGGGTGACCTCACTGGTCCGGGGAAAGTCGGCCTGGAAGCCGTACATGAGCGCCTGAGACGCGCCACGCATCACCGGACCCCAGCCGTAGAAGGGGAACGCATAGGCCGTGCCGTTGCTAAAGAAGGTGTTCGTCCCGTTGAGGCCGGGAATCATCACCGGAGGATGGAACTCGTTCGGGGTCTGAGCCCCAGTGCCGAAGATGCGCGAATACTGGTGGTTGAGCCCACCCGCCTGCCCCGCGCTCGCACCCAGGCTGGCGAACCCCCAGGCCATGTACCCGTCACCATTGGGCGTTCCGTCAGCATCACGGAACCGCTCCACAACAACCCCGCCCCAGAAGTCAGTGCCGGTGTTCGCGGGCGCGAGGTTGTGGCAGAACATGAAGTAGGAGCCATCGCCAGCGGCGTAGGTGCTGAGCGCCTGCGCCGGGTTGGGGAAGGCGCCGTGCGAGTACGTCTGCATGGCAGGTGTGACCGTGCCGCCAATGGCACCCGCCCCGTCAGTGGATGTGCCCACGGTGGCCTTGATGTACGGGTAGGTGGTAGTCCTCATGTAGTCCAGGCGAATGAAGATCGGTGCGGTCGCCTGAAGATTGCCACCCATCGCAAACACGTCGTAGTCACGAACGGTGTCGACGGGGGGAAGCACGGTCGTCGTCGCCCAGTTGACCTGGCCGGTGTCTGGGCTTCGCGTGACCACCTGAGCAATCGCTTCAGAGATCGGCTGAACGTTGCTCTTGTAAACACCAAGGGTCGAGGAAAGTTGCCAGGTGTGGTTCGCAGAGGCGCGGGTCATTACGTCAAAGTCTCCAGGTTCAAGTAAGTGAGAGTCAGGGTCATTGGCTGCGCCTGTCCATCATTCGCGGCAATCCGCACATGGGCGGTAGTGCTCCCGGAAACGAAGGCGGCAGTGGCAGCCGGAATGATCGGATAGTTCGTGACACCGGCAGCCGTGACGTACTCAAAGATGAGGCCGTTCATAACGGCGTGGTCGGGGTCTTCGGTCACCGGGCGGTCGGCGTCGGCTTCGCTCGTCGCCGCATTGCTGTAGAGGCGCACACGCGCCGGGGCGGCCGTCTCAATGGCAATCAGCCCGAACGTGGGGCACAGCTCGACGGTGCCGGTGCCCTCGGAGGCTTCCGGGAGGTCGGTCGCGAGTGTCACGACGTTGCGCGTGATGGGCGTACCGACCGGCCCAGCGGGACCAGTGGCACCCTGCGGTCCACGGGGGCCGACAGCGCCCGTATTACCCGTAAGGCCCTTGTCGCCCTTGTCGCCCTTGGGGCCGATAGGACCAATAGGACCAGGGACGCCCTGCGGACCCTCAGGCCCTTCGGGACCGGCATCGCCCTTGTCGCCCTTGTCGCCCTTGGGGCCGGTCATGCCGACCGGGCCGGGCATACCAATAGGCCCCTCGGGGCCAGCCGGTCCCTCAGGGCCAGGCACGCCAGGAGGGCCAACCACAATCGCCGCGCCGTTGCCCGTAGGAACGGGGGCCAGCTCTGACATGTCGTGCGGACCCTCAACGGTCAGCAGAATGTCGTACTTGCGGCCCGCGCCGAACTGCTCGTGAACCCGGTAGGTCCACTCCTGCGGATTCACGTCCGGGTCGTCGGACACCGGGAACAGCTCCGCGAAAGAGCCGTCCACATCCAGCGTGATCGTCTTCGGGTCCGGCGTCACGATGGTCTTCGCGGACGGCACAAAGAGCGCGTCAGGCGAAATGGAGATAACGATGGTGCGACCCGCCAGGGGCTTCCCGCCGAAATCGACATACCGACCAGTCAGCGTGACGAGATCAATCTGGGGAGGCAAAGCCATTCGGAGATACCTCCTTCAGAGGGTTGTTTCGGGGCTGACGGGGAAGGACTCGAACCTTCAACATTCCGAGTAACAGTCGGATGCTCTGCCAATTGAGCTACTCGTCAATGCCCCCTCGGTAACGAGGGGGGTCCTTCGTCAGGCGTCTGGCTCGACGGGCGGGTGAATGTTCTCGATGCGAGCAACCCGAGTGGACGAGACGACATCAACGCGCGTGCCACTCCAGTCCGTGATCTCGATGTAGACGAGGCCGTCAAAGATTTGGAACCGGGTGAAGGTGCTGTAGCTGTCGGTGAGCACGTTGCCCTCGTACACGGGGACCGGGAATCCAAAGTCGCTAAGCTGCATGATCTTTCCTCTCCTCTCATGGTGATGAGCGCACACCCCCGAGGAATCGAACCTCGAACCGGCCGCTTTGGAGACGGCTGCTCTGCCAATTGAGCTAGGGGCATAGACCCCCCGGCCTGGTAGCGAATCAGGCCGAGGGGGAATGGCTGCCTGCCCGGAGGCTGGCGGTAATCACCCATCCCAAGGTGAAGTCGTGACGGCAGGACTCGAACCTGCACAAACCGGCTTATGAGGCCGGTGCCCTACCTTTAGGCCACGCCACAATGGCCCTGCCGCGTGGTAGTCGGCAGGGAGTCAGTCGGTGAAGAAGTCAACGACCACGCTGATAAGCCTGGCCGCGAGTAGGCCAACCGTCACAATGAGGGTGGCTGGCACCACGATTGGCGCCGCGAGGATGGAGACGGGAACCATCAGGCGCAAGTCTCGGGCAATGCCCTTTCTGCGCGCCCTGTTCGCCAAAGCCCCCCAGCGAACGCCCGTCCAAATCAGCCAGCGTTGTGCGAAGGGCACGCCCAGCTCCCTCATCACACGACGAAACACGCCATCGGTGTCGCGGCTCGTGATGAACGGCGTGCGCCTTTCCCTGTACGCCTTGCCTAGCTCCACGCAGAAGAAGTCGTGCAGAATCGCCGCCAAGGTGTATCTCCCGTATGTGGGGATAAGCCACTGGATCACCCTCGGGACGGTCGCGAAGTCTGTCTCGAAACCGGCTGGAATCGTCCAGCCCTGATCTCCTCCGTCATAGCGCAGCTCAGCCTCCAGCCGGAAGGAGTTATCCCCCACGGTCGAAAGGCGTGCGCTCTTGGTGTCGAATGGCATCAGTCGTCGCCAACGCCGAAGCCGAACGGAAGCGGATCGCGGTCCGCGTCGTCCAGCTCCGTGTCCTCGTTCCCGTCGATGCGCTTCATCGCCAGGACTTCAACGTCGATAAGCGCCCATCGACGCCATGTCAGGATCAATCGCATGGGCACCCCCTTTATGCGAGGCCGGGGTGCGCCTCACTTCTACGGAACTTCTTGTCGTTCTTTCTCCATTGGGCGACTTGCGCCGCCCTGCCCTCTCCCGAGGACTTCTTCTGGTGATGAGGCCCGCAGAGGGATCGAAGGTTGGCCTCGCTATGGTCATCACCAGCAATAATGTGATCCACGTCGGTCGCGTAATCCGTACACCGCTCACCCGTCCTCGAAGACAGGGCGGTACACCGGAATCCATCGCGCCGCAGGATGCGCTTTCGGATCTGACCCCAGTTAGCCGGGAGACGTTCGCGTCGATCCGAACCGGCCCACTGAGGCAGCGCAATCACCTACTCGCAACGTGGTCACAGTTATTTGTGAATCGGGCTGACTCATACCAGCCCGCACACTCAGCCGGTCCGGTGACTTCCGGAACACGGAGTAACGTGGCGATTCACAAGAATGACCCCGACCATGTAATGCGGTGTCTAAGACAACAACGCTATGGACCCGGGGTTGATCTAGGGGTAGAGGCTAGGACTAAAGCCGCTAGGACTAAAGCCGCTAGGACTAAAGCCGCTAGGACTAAAGCCGCTAGGGCTATTCAGGAGCAATGTCAGTATCCCTAACCCCTAACACTTAAGGGGCTAGAGCCTCTGTCTCTAACGCTCTGTATAGATAGATGCGAAAGTTGATCAAGGTCTAGGAACCAAGATCCCTAAGTTTCTTGGTGTGGCTTACGCCACACCCTCTAGACCTAGAGGCAGCGGCGAAGGGATTCAAGGGCTTTGGGGGCGCTCCGCGCCCCGCAGAACATGGCTGCCTGCAATAGTCCTAGGGCTTTAATGGCCTGCCCTTTCCTATCGCCTCTCAGAGCTGCTGACGGGGTTCCTCGTGGGGTTCTCATCGCCTTTCTAACCGTGGCGCGATCTTGGCTGCT
>Ga0307416_100000246_pt1 | contig 28754 bp, 26 predicted proteins | sample DK1Cmetagenome_2_FD_203821 | JGI IMG/M metagenome (GOLD analysis project Ga0307416, IMG submission 203821) | Maize rhizosphere microbial communities from greenhouse at UC Davis, California, United States - DK15-C-3 | ecosystem: Host-associated > Plants > Roots > Rhizosphere > Soil | place...
GTTTCCAGACGTTCTTCGATGGTAAATTCGGGTTCTGCATTTGCTACCTCTTTCCGCGGGGCTGTCACAGGAGTGACGTCAAGATTCAAAGTGGCATTTCTTACCGGCACAGGCTCTGGTGCCACCACGGGTTTTGAAATAGCTATGATCTCCTGTTCCTCCTCTGCCGGTTTGCCTTTATCAACCCATTTGTCCTCCTCATCCGTATAAGTCGAGAACAACGGCTCGTCATCTACAATCGCATCAGAACCCATTGGTTTGGGATCACGCGGTTGAAACGCGGGAATGGATGTGACGTTAAAATAAAAGATGATAAAGATAAATAGCGTGAGAATGAGGATGAGGAATGTACCCCAGCCGAACATTCCATAGCTGAGCTGCGCTAACAGTAAACCAAAACCTCCTCCGAGTATCTGCCACGCGTGACCACCTTCGTTGATTTCGACCATATAGCCGAGCATCAGGCACAGCCACAAAATCGAGAAGAAAGCAAAGATGGCGTATGAAGAAACTCTGATGACTTCTTTTTTGAAGACAATTTTGAATCCTAAAAAGAACAATAGCGGAGGAATAAGAAAGGACGAAATTCCAAACCAACGGAAAATAAAAAAGTGTGAGATGATCGCACCATACAATCCCAGCCAATTGCTGATCTCCTTCTCCCGAAGGGATTCGAAAATACTTTTTATGCTTTGGTGATTTCCAACCTCGCTAAAGTCAGCCTGACCAGTGAACATGTACGACAGTAAAGCAAAAAACATATAAAGGCCGGCAAACATGAAGAACAAACCGACCGCGAGTTTCAGGCGTGGGTCCTTCAAAAAAGCGAAGCTGGGTTTAGAACCAGGCGACTTCCCGCGCTTCTCCTTTTCGGCTTTGCGGAACGTGTTGGATTTATAGGTGTTTTTTGCCATGTCTCAAGTCGTAAAACTAAAGAAAAACATTGAATCGCGTGCCTCCTTGAATCCCTTTACTTACGCTTTATCTCCGATTGTAAGATTTGAAACCTTTTTAGAAAAATTACAGCTAGTCGTTTATAAATGATTGAGCACCTTCATATTTTTAATTCCCGCCGTTCTGTTCTTTTGCATTCTTATCTTTATCGCTCTTAATCTCCCCTATGAAAAAATCCACTGTCTGGTTCATGCTTATCATCGTCGCATCAATGATGCGCTGCGGCCAGGAAAAAACATCGGTCGACGAAAAAGATATTCAACCGCCGGATCCTGAACAAGTACCGCATGAACTCACAGCTCATGGAACGAAAAGAATCGATAACTATTACTGGATGAAGCTTTCGGAGGAGCAAAAAAATGCCGCCGTCAAAGATGAACAAACCACAAAAGTGCTAAGCTACCTCGAGGCGGAGAATGAATATCTTAAGTCCATGATGGAGCACACTGAACCTCTGCAGGAAAAACTGTACAAAGAAATGGTTGGCCGCATCAGGCAGGATGACGAATCGGTTCCTTATCTGAACAACGGCTACTGGTACTATACTCGATTTGAAAAACAAAAAGAATACCCGATCTATTGCCGGAAGAAGGAAACCCTGAAGGCACGGGAGGAGATGCTCTTAAATGTCAACGAGCTCGCTGATGGCCACTCCTATTTTCATGTGCGTAGCCTGCAGGTGAGTGAGGACAACAACCTTCTCGCTTATGGTGTGGATACCGTCAGCCGGCGGAGATACACGTTGTACATAAAGGATCTGCGCACCGGAAAAATTATCGACCGGCCTGTACCAAACACGGAAGGATATGTTGCCTGGGCGAATGACAATCAGACATTCTTTTACACGATGAAGGATTCCGTCACCCTGCGTTCCGACCGGGTGTTCCGCCACAAGCTTGGCACCGATCCCACAAAGGATCCGCTTGTCTACAGAGAAATAGATGAGACATTTTCGACGGGGATTACCAAAACAAAATCAAAAAAATACCTTGTGATCTATTCGGGAAGCACGCTGACCAACGACTATCAGATTCTCGATGCAAGTAAGCCAGAACATGGATTCCGGCCCTTCAGCTCCCGCGAACGTGGTCTTGAATATTCAATCAGCCACTTTAATGACAAGTTTTATATCGTCACAAACCTTGACGCGCCGAATTTCCGCCTGATGGAAACATCTGAGAAGCAGACTGCGCGTCGAAACTGGAGAGAAAAGATCCCGAACCGTAAAGACACCCTCCTTGAAGGCATCGAGATCTTCCGGAATCACCTTGTTCTCATTGAACGCGCCCACGCAAACACTCACATGCGTGTCATCGATCAGAAGACAGGATACAAACACTATCTCAGCTTCGACGAGCCGGCTTACACCGTTTCTTCTTCGGTCAATATGGACTTTGATACCGAATGGCTACGCTACGGTTATTCATCCTTGACTACGCCGGAATCGACATTCGACTACAATATGCGGACGAAGGAAAAGAAGCTTCTTAAAGAACAGGAGGTTGTAGGAGGCTACAACAAGGAAAAATATCAGACAGAAAGGTTATGGGCACTGGCCACAGATGGGGTCAGCATTCCGATTTCCCTCGTTTACAAGAAAGGAATAAAAAAGGATGGCACGAATCCCGCCCTGCTTTATGCTTATGGTTCATACGGCTACAGCACCGATCCCTCTTTTTCTTCCACCCGTTTAAGTCTACTGGACCGCGGCTTCATCTTTGCCATTGCCCATGTGCGGGGTGGTCAGGAGATGGGAAGACAGTGGTATGAGGATGGTAAAATGTTCAAGAAGAAGAACACCTTCACGGACTTTATAGACTGTGCTGAATTTCTGATCGACGAGCAGTACACGAGTAGCGAGAACCTGTTTGCCCTCGGAGGCAGCGCCGGGGGACTTCTCATGGGCGCTGTGGTAAATATGTCGCCCGAGCTGTTCAAGGGAGTGATCGCTAAGGTCCCCTTTGTTGATGTTGTGACAACGATGCTTGACGACGAAATTCCGTTGACAACCAGTGAATTTGATGAATGGGGGAATCCCGACGAGCTTGAATCGTACATGTATATGTTGGAGTACTCCCCGTACGATCAGGTTAAAGCCCAGGATTATCCGCACATGCTCGTAACGACCGGGCTACACGATTCTCAGGTGCAATATTGGGAACCGGCGAAATGGGTTGCCAAGCTCCGCCAATTGAAAACGGACGACAATATTCTTCTCATGAGAACAAACATGGAAACCGGTCATGGTGGCGCAAGCGGAAGATTCAAGGTATATCACGAGATCGCACAGGAGTACGCCTTCCTTCTCGATCTCGCTGGAAAAACGAAGTTGGGACTCACACGAAAGCTTAAGGCAACGCGATAACGGGGGCGCATTAGGCATGCGAATTGTGTCTTGCAAGACGAGATGCAGTTTAAACTTAGAAGACGAACAGCCGCCGCTGTCTTTGCCATTCTTATGGCTTTTGGATGCAAGGTAGACGAGAGCGTTGTTACCGCTTCGATTGTTGGAAAGTGGACCGGTACGCTCGCTGAAATTCAAGTGAAGCCTTTTGGTCTGCCGCTTCCCATAAATAAGAAGGACGACTCCTTCTCAACCGGGATTGAATTTACCGGTGCCGACAGATTTCTTGTGTATGAGGATACGCCGCCGATACAGGGAACGTATAACCTAACTGGCGATCAGCTAATTCTGGAAACGGATTATACGGTGGAGGGCATTGCCCTTGCAGGCACATATACTGTCCAGACCTTGACGGAGACATCCCTCATCATATTTTTGAAGCGCAAGGATCAAAATATTGATGTTGAAGGAGCCCCAGCCATAAACGGGACCGTCACGATCACCCTTCAATTTCGCCGCGGTTGAGTTGACAATTTTCCTCGCCTTGCCGGCGTGGATGCATTCAAGAGGAATGACTGAGTGGCCTGGCCTCTACCTCCCGCGCAGAATTACCACCACCAGGTTCCCATTTCATCCCGGAGCCAGCTCCGCTGCTCCGCGTACCTTCTTCAGCAACTTACGGTTAATTTTCTCTACCAACGCCGGCCCTTCATATACAAAGCCGGTATAAATCTGAATGAGGTCCGCTCCTGCATTTAGCTTTTCCACTGCATCGGCAGGACTCATGATGCCACCCACCCCGATGATGGGATATGCTTTCCCTAACCTCTCACGCAGGTACCGGATGACCTCGGTTGAACGTAGCGCCAACGGCTTGCCGCTAAGACCTCCTGCGCCTATTCGTCCGAGTTCGTCCGGATCCGTTTCAAGCCCGTCCCGGGAAATAGTTGTATTGGTTGCAATCACTCCATCCATGTGGGTAGCCTTGAGAATATCTACAATATCGTCCAGCTGTCCCTGCGTGAGATCTGGGGCGATCTTCAGCAAGACCGGCTTGTGAATCGGCTTTTCCAGGCTTAGTCCTTTGACAGTGCTTAACAATTGTTGCAAAGGCGCCTTTTCCTGCAATTCGCGTAAGCCGGGAGTATTCGGTGAGCTGACATTTACTACGAAATAATCGACATGTTCATAGAGAGCATTAAAGCAAGTCGTATAATCGGCGGCGGCTGAGTCGTTGGGAGTCGACTTGTTTTTTCCAATGTTGCCTCCGACGATAGTCTTCGATCTTCTTCGTTTCAGTCGTGCAGCTGCGGCTTCCGCGCCTTCATTGTTGAACCCCATGCGGTTAATGAGGGCGCCATCCTTGGGAAGCCTGAACAGTCGCGGTTTCTCATTCCCCGGCTGGGGTTGAGGTGTCAGCGTGCCGATCTCAATGAAGCCGAAGCCGAAACACGACAGGGCGTCGATCAACTTCGCATCTTTGTCAAAGCCTGCAGCTAACCCAACGGGGTTTTTGAACGTAAGGCCAAACAACGTTCTCTCAAGACGGCGATCTTCTACATCATATAATGAGTGGAGCACGGAACGAAACGTAGACCATCGCATCGGAGCCTTGAGAATTCCAAAAACAAGACCATGAATTCTCTCCGGATCGATGGAAAAAAGCAGTGGCCTGAAGAGTTTGTACATACGCCGGCAAAGATAAAATTAACATGAGTAGTTTATCTTTGTGTTCTTCTTTTTAACCGGTTTTTTTCTATTTTTGGCCTAGAAAGCAACCTAAACTTTGTGACCTAAAAACTACTTTCATGAAAAACATTTTCAAATTTTTGTGTGTCGTTGTGCTGGTATTTTCCGCAACTTTTGCTTCGGGCCAGGCTCGTTATGACAAGGGTGATGTTCTTGTTAATGCCGGGATCGGTCTCGGTTATGGCTATTTCGGTGGGGGCGTTCCGCTTCTGTTGTCAGTAACATTCGCTGCTAGCGACGTAATCACAGTTGGACCATACGTTGGATACACCTCCTATGGTTATCTCTCCAGTTACCGATATACTGCTCTTGATATAGGCGTAAGAGGCTCATACCATTTCAGCCCGCTTTTCGAGATAAGCAATGAAAAAGTAGACATTTATGGTGGCGCTGCGCTTGGTTATTCAATCACCGGCTCAAACTATGATTATAGACAATACGGGATTTCTGACCCATACCCTAATCGCATTCAATTTGGCCTGCATGCAGGTGCGCGCTACTTCTTCTCAGAAAAGGTAGCAGGTTTTGGTGAACTTGGTTTTGGATTAGCGACTTTAGCCCTTGGCTTGACCTTCAAACTATAAAGCATATCTGCCGTTGACCGGCGATGTTAACAACCCGTCAGAGGAACCTGGCGGGTTGTTTTTTTTCGCGGCATGAGCTTTTAGGCTTTTAAGAAAAAAAGAGCCTATGAAAAAAAACATACTTGCCATCATTGCTTTCCTCATTCTGGCGGGAGCAACACAGGCCCAGGTACGGGTTGGTCCCTTCCTTGGCTACGGAGACGGCCTTGGACTTTGGGGGCTCGGTGCTTACTCGGAAATAGTCTTCAGCGAAAAGGCTAGCCTCAGTCCGATTTTCACGCAATATTTTCCTAAGAACCTTGAAGGCATTCCGCGCCGCTCGATGTGGGAAGTGAACTTGAACGGTAACTATTACCTGGTTCGAGGCGACGTTGGATACCTCTATGGATTGGCGGGCTTCAACTACACGAACATCAAGATCCGCACACGAACCGCGCTGACGGAGGAAGTGGAACTGGATCCAAACTTCGGACTGAATATCGGGCTTGGGACTATGTTCAGGATCAATGATTTGTTGCTGCCCTTCGCAGAAGGAAAGTACACGGTCGGTGGTTACAGTCAATGGGGCGTGATCTTCGGAGTCAAATTCCAGCTGGGCGATGATGCCCTTGAAGAGGACTATTGAGTATCAACTTCTGGGGTGAAACTCCTGTATCACCTGACGCAAATAATCGCGATCGAGGTGAGTATAGATCTCGGTAGTCGTAATGGATTCATGGCCGAGCATCTCCTGAACTGCGCGGAGATCAGCGCCTCCTTCAATGAGGTGCGTTGCGAAGGAGTGTCTGAATGTGTGTGGACTGATCTGCTTCTTTAGGCCAATTGAAGTTGCAAGATTTTTGATAATAGTAAATACCATCACGCGCGTGAGCTTCCGGCCGTTGCGATTGAGAAACACGTATGTCTCAAAACCTTTTTGTGGCGGCTTGTGCGGTGCTTTGCCTCTGATCTGTTTAACATAAATGTCCATGTACTTCAAGGCATCCCTTCCTATCGGAACGAGCCTCTCCTTGTTACCCTTTCCTGTCACACGCAAAAATCCCGTATCGGCATAAACGTTATTCACCTGCAGGTCCACCAGCTCCGACACACGGAGGCCTGAGCTGTATAGTACCTCAAGAATGGCGCGATTCCTACCGCCTTCGGGAGTTGAAAGATCAACGGCATCAAGCAACTTCTCGATTTCGTGGAAGCTCAGTGTGTCCGGCAACTTCCGTCCAAGCTTTGGACCTTCAATGAGTACCGTGGGATCCTTCTCGATCACGCCTTCAAACATCAGGTACTTGAAAAACCCTTTTAGACCGGATAGTATGCGTGCCTGGCTGTGGGCGCTCATGCCGAGCTCGGTGATATATTCGAGAAATTCCCGCAATATGTCGGGGGAAACTTTTGAGGCAAGTACACCATCGTGCCTCATCGCGATGAACTGCCTGAGCTTCTCAACATCAGCCGTATAACCTTCGACGGAATTTATTGAGAGCGAGCGCTCCAACTTCAGATAAAGACCAAACTCCCGGATCTGTTGTTCCCACATGATGTAAAGATAGTAAACGAATGGTCTCAATTATTCATCCTGATAACCAAGCCCTTTATCATCTTGCACACCGAGCAGGTTGTGGGTTGGTCTTCATAAATGTTACAGACCTACTCGAAATCAAAAGTGTTGCGTACGGAAATCCGGCTGATCCGGCAGTTATTTCCGTATTTTCCTATTTCCTATCTTTCGGCCATGAAGATCCAGATCATTAATGGGCCGAATCTCAACTTGCTGGGAAAACGCGAAACTTCGATTTATGGCAGTCAGTCTTTCGAAGAGTTCTTCACGACGCTGAAGCAACGTTTTTCTGAAGTTGAATTACATTACTACCAGTCGAACATCGAAGGAGAGATCATAAACAAGATCCACGAGACGGGATTCGACTTCACTGGGATTGTGCTTAACGCAGGGGCCTATACGCACACGTCCGTGGCAATCCATGACGCCATCGGCGGAATAAAGGCACCCGTAATAGAAGTGCATATATCAAATGTGTACAACCGCGAGGAGTTCAGGCATAAGAGTCTGATCACTTCGAAGTGTATTGGTTTGCTCACAGGATTTGGCTTGGAAGGCTACGCAATGGCTATCTCCTATTTGCTGAAACGTACCGCGTAAGCAATGCCAGTGATTGCTGCATAGAAATGTTCCTCCATTAAGTTTGTTCCTACGATGATCTCCTTTTATCCCGGTCCTTCCCGAGTGCACGATCACATTCCTGATTATGTGACAGAGGCGTTCGAGCGTGGAATTCTCAGCATCAATCACCGCAGCGATGAGTTCATGGAGATCTCGGAACGCACGATCAACTTGCTGAAGAACAAACTCGCTATTCCCACAGATTACACAATCTTTTATACAACTTCGGCTACCGAGTGCTGGGAAATGATTGCTCAGTCGATCGTTAAGGAGTCAAGCTTTCATTTCCACAGTGGCGCGTTCGGAAAGAAGTGGTATGAATATACAAGCAAGATATGTCCTGGGGCTCGCAGCATTCCTTTTGATCAAAACAGTTTGATCGACGTGAATATGATGCAGCTGGCGAAGGAGCATGGGGTCATCTGTCTTACGCAGAACGAAACATCCAACGGCACTCAGGTTTCAAACCCAACCATCCAGATGATCAGGCAACGCTATCCACAGCACCTTATCGCGGTGGACGCAACGTCCAGCATGGCGGGGATCTACCTTGACTTTCAGGCCGCCGACATCTGGTTCGCGTCCGTCCAAAAATGTTTTGGCTTGCCCGCCGGCCTGGGATTGATGATCTGCTCTCCTTCTGCAATGGCAACTGTAAGGGCCATTGGGGAAAGAAAGCATTACAACAGTCTGACGTTCATGATGGAGATGATGGAAAAATGGCAGACACCCTTTACACCAAATGTGTTGAATATTTACGTGCTGATGTGTGTCATGGACAACTCGAAGCCAATCCACCAGGTTGAATCGCAAACCCGCGAACGCTACCAGCGATGGGTTCAGTTCTTCAAAGACAAGCATTCTATGAGACACCTGATTGACAACGAGCAGGCAAGATCGCTGACCGTGATACCAGTAAAGGCGGACGAGACGCTGGTATCATCCATCAAGTCGAGAGCGCGGAAAAGTGGATTTCTGCTCGGAGAAGGTTACGGAGAGCTGAAATCATCGACCTTCCGCATCGCAAACTTTCCCGCCATCAAGAACGAAGAGATAGCAGCACTGATGGATTTTCTCAAGGAATATGATTAAGATGTGTTGATGTGTTGATGTGCTGATATATAACAGCGAAGCGCCTGATATGAGCTGGAAGTTAAAAAAATCGCAAGAGGTCCAGTCCTTGCAGCAGGGGAAATGAGGAAACGCATTTGTTAAGATGTTGAAATATGGATAACTCTTAAGCAAAAGACCCTGGCAAATCAAATCATCCAAGTCGGAGTTATCCACATTCCAACGTCAATGCGGACGAAAATGATTGGCTTAAAAAAATGAACGTGTAAATGAAATCCGGACTAAACAACCTTCTGTCGATTAAGTCCAAAAAATGTAAACCAAACTCACGACGACACAACACTAACACATTAACACATTAGCACATTAACACATCAACACATCAACACATCAACACATCAGCACCTTCTCCCGATGTTTAACCTAAAGGAAATATTTTCCGTCACCCTCATCCTCTTCTCCGTGATCGACATTCTTGGCTCAATCCCTTTCATCATCCTCATCAGGAAGCGCGAAGGGAGGATTGAAGCAGGAAAGGCCACAATCATTTCCGCAGTTTTGATGGTATCATTTATGTATCTCGGTACGTCGATACTCCAGCTCTTCGGCCTTGATGTTGCATCCTTCGCCGTAGCCGGTGCCATTGTCATTTTTATCGTAGCAATGGAAATGATCCTGGGCATTACTTTGATCAAGGATGACCCAAGCGCAAAAGGGGCAGGCTCCATTGTTCCGCTTGCATTCCCGTTGATTGCCGGAGCAGGAACTTTGACCACGATACTTTCACTGCGGGCTGTCTATTCAGAGGTTAACATCCTTGTCGGAATAGTTTTGAATGTCATTGTTGTTTATTGGGTGCTGAGGTCAAGCTCCTGGCTTGAACGGGTTATTGGCGAGTCTGGCTTTTCCGTATTGCGGCGAGTGTTTGGTGTTATATTGCTCGCCATAGCAGTGAAGATCTTTAAATCAAACGTGTTTCCCCAATGATCCGGATATATACCGATGGCGCCGCGCAGGGCAACCCGGGGCCTGGTGGTTATGGAGTTATTCTCAAGTACAAGGATCATGTCAAGGAGCTTTCGCAGGGCTTCAGGCGTACCACGAATAATCGCATGGAGTTGCTTGCCGTTATTACAGGACTGGAGGCGATCAAAAAGGACGGTATACCTGTTAGCATTTTTTCCGATTCAGAGTATGTCGTGAAGGCCGTGGAAGAGGGCTGGCTGTGGAACTGGGAGAAAAAGAATTTTGCAAAGAAAAAAAATGCCGATCTATGGCAGCGATATATTCCGCTTCACAAGAAATTCAAGCCGAAATTTCATTGGGTACGCGGTCATGCCGGGCATGTTGAAAACGAACGATGTGACTACCTGGCAGTCAAGGCAGCCAGGGAACCTGGCCTTCTCGTGGATGAGGGCTATGAGAACTCCCTCGATTGACGGAACCCTTCTCTGATCCGTGGTGCAAAAAAAGAAAGACCGCATGTTGGTGCATGCGGTCTTTTCTATGATGTCCCTGTTCGAAATCACAACTTATAACAAACTATCTCGGAGCCATTCGGACGGTAGTACACGTAATTGTATATCTGGTCAACATCGTATTCTGGTTCGCGATCATTCTTGATATCGACGGCGCTGGAAATCTCACCATTTTCTTTGTTCACCTGTACGAGTTGATTTCCCTTTTTCTCTTGCGTTGTCATCATCATGACAAAAGCAGGTGTATTCATGGACGCCTTAAAGCGCGCATTGAAGGCTTTCATCGCTTGGGAAGAATAAGCAAATCCCGCCTTGCCAAGCTCGCCGAAGCCTTTTGACAACTCATTCCCTACTTGTTTCCCGACAGGGTCAGAAGATTGCTGCGCCGCTTGTGCGAAGGCTGCGGAATATGCGGAGGCAGCGGCTCCGATATATGCAGCACGGATCGCCTGCGCTGCCAGCAGGGCACGTACAAGCGCAGGTTGGCGCGGTGCAGGATAGTATTTGTAATACTTCAGCAACCCGTCAAAGCCAAGCTTCATGACATTCTGATCGGAGGACAATACTAGTCCGTCCTTGACGACGTCAATGGTGTGGGGCATTTCTTTACCTTCGAACTCGATCTTCGCATTAGTGATCTTCTTCGAAGTACCGCCTTGCTTGTCTATTTCAAAGACAGCTTTTTCTTTCGGAGAATAAACGAACATTTTTCCATCGCCGCGATCCCCGGTAGGGAACGGACGTACTTTGTCGCTGTTAAGGCTGTTGCCCGCTTCAATCGAATTGGCCCACACAAGCGAACCGGAATTGGTGTCAAGGATATTAACTTCCTTCGTTGTTATAAACATCAGCCCTTTCGGTACAAGCTCGGTTCTGACGAGATCTCCCTTCAGCTTGATAGACTTCTCATATTTCAATGAGCCCGTATTGGGATCAAGGATGTTCAGATAAAACTCTTCGGCTTTATTGTTCCAGGCATTGTCGAAGGCCGTGGTAATGAGCAGGCCCTTGTCTGTAGGAATATAACTTACTACGCTGCCCTGCGCCTTGATACCTTTACCCTTGTTCCCCCACATTGTTTTGCCAGTCGCATAGTCGACAAGATTGATGGTCGGCTTTTGGGATGACCGTGGACAAATGATCAAACCTTTTTCGTGAACAATGATCTTATTCAACCTGTCGTTCTCCTTTGCCGGCTCTTTCCACAAGGGTGCTCCTTTCTGAAGGTCGAAAGCATAATAAAGATTCGAATAAAACTTCTGCGGCTGCCCCTGGCTTGACGACGAAGTGAAACCTGAACCGGTCTCCGACTCGACATCTGTACCTACAAATACCACTCCCTGACGGAAACTGGAGAATACTATTTCGGCACGCACCGAAGGCTGAATGCTGTTCTTCCAGATAACCTTTCCGTTAGCAGTATGAACACGGATCACGTAGTTGGGATGTGTGATGATAATGCTTTCATCGCCCAGCTCGAGAGGCTCGCTTGTCAGCGATTGAAGGTTGCTTAGCTGCTGACCCATAGCCTGCAATTTTCCCAAAAATCCTTTGGCTCCTTCAGTATCGGCCTTGAACATTTCGTCGTTGGACCATAGCTGTTGACCAGAGACAATATCGTACATGAACAGTGACGCCGACAACGTCTTCGGTTTTACACCTATCACGAGTAAACGACCTGATTCAGGGAGCACATGGCGACTTAATACGCCAATCTGTTCCTTTTGCGAATCAAAAAGAACATTTCCATTTGCCACGTGGATGATCGCCTGCATAGGAATTGTTGACGACTTATCCGTTTGATAGGCTACAGTAAGAAACTCGGTACCATCGACCTCTGAGTACGACTCGGGATTGAGCGTAGCAAACGCTTTGTTCTGCCACAGGATCTTTCCATCATCCGGATTCACGCTATACAATCCATCATTGGTGTTTACAATCAGATAGCCAAGTGAATGCACGCGCTGCCAGTTAATTGGCGTCTTAAATTTTGCCGACCAGGACGGTGCAGTTTTCGGCTGAGCGTTTCCTATCAACGCCGACATAACCATGCAAGCTGCGAGCATGCGGGGTAAAAATTTCATATGGTATAGGTTAAGATGATCTTAATAACCTAAGTTACGGATTAGCCATTTACACGCTGTAAGTATGTAATGTAATCGATTCGTTCGGTAGGAATGGCGCAAAAAACGCGTCGCAGATGCCCGTTTACCGAATGCGTTTTTCGGCCAATGTAATACCTAAAGCGGCGAGCTCTGATAGAATGGGCGTATAAAACTCGGGAGTAATGGGGATTATGACACCTCTCTGACGGACACTGCCGGATGCTATGAGCTTCGTCGCTATCCCAAGTGGAAGGCCCACGGTTTTCGCCATTGCAGTGTAAATGTCATCAAAACCCGTGGCAACCAGTGATGCTTGTATCTCTCCTGCTTCATGGCCGACATTAAATTTGAGACGATGCCACATTACGATCTGATCTTTGTCCTCCTTCCTGAGATACCACTTCTTATTCAGGATGTGTTCAAGAATAGATGCAGGTGTGCCTTGTGTTAATCCAACCGGGGTCTCATCGAAGAATCCAGACCAGGTTAACTTGCGTATCTCGTCACTCCCGGGCCTCAAACTAAAATGAGCACAAACTTTTTCCAGAACGGTTTCGCAATCCGGCAGCGGGGGAAGAAAGGAATCGATAAACGTGGCATGCGTCATGTCAGAGACACTCTCGATCCGGTATGAGTCATCGCAGCATCCCAGTTGGACAAAAATGTTCCATGCCGAACAAAAGCCTTCATTGCGCAGTGTGCCGCGAAGCATCGTGTCCACGCCGTCCAGACCATAAGTCTCGATGTATTTCAAGGAATCGCGATTCGCATATCCTTCATAATTGCCATAGCCAGGTACATGCACGGCAGTGATCCTTCTGAAAAGCTGGGGATATGAAATGTACTTATTTCTGCCTTTGTGTGAATACCTCGCCGTGCCTTGCCCCGCAGTGACGACATTGCGCGGATTCCATGTAAACTTGTAACGCCATGGATTTTCAGGATCAGTTTCAGGAGCTATGAGCCCGCCTGTAAAAGATTCGAAGGAGGTGATGACCCCACCGCGTTCACGTATGCCATCGATCACCTTCATCGCGCTCATGTGGTCGATACCGGGATCCAGACCGCATTCATTGAGAAACACCAGTCCTTTCCTCTGCGCTTCAGCATCGAAGGCTTTCAGTTCATCCGAAACATAGCTGGCCGTGAGAAAGTGTTTTCCGGATTCGAGACAACGCAAAGCAACAAGCGGATGATAATTCGGCGGAAGCAGAGAGATGACGATGTCGTGTGCGGCAATTATGTCCTTGCTGGTGTCGGTATCATTAATGTCAAATCTGATTGCACGCCCTGCGTCTGAGGAGCCAATCTTTTGCAGCGCATTATCTATTGAAACGTCCCCGACTGTGACACGCCAATCGCACATGCGGCCGTTGTCAAGCAAATACTTTATCAACGATGCAGAAGATCGCCCGGCCCCCAATACCAGAATACGTTTCATAATGCAAAGTAATAGAAATCCCTAATAGAATTCCGGCTCAAAATAATTAACTTACACATCCACCCTTTGCAAATGTTATGGATCCCTTTGTTATCGCAAATCACCTGGAAGATCTTGATCTAGAATCCAAATATCTTGTGCACAAAGCCAAGGATGCGTCTACTCACGCTTATGCACCCTATTCGCGCTTTCAGGTTGGCGCCGCCGTGTTACTCGAAGATGGCACCATCGTGACAGGCACCAACCAGGAAAACGCCGCCTATCCATCCGGAATGTGCGCGGAACGTGTTGCACTGTTCTCGGCTGTATCTCAGCATCCCGAGCAGATCATCACCAAGATTGCGATCGTCGCGCGCCGGAAAGGAACGAAGGAACTTGTGCCCGCAGCTGCGTGCGGATCATGTCGCCAGGTTATGCTGGAATTTGAAGTGCGGCAGGAAAAGGCAATCGAGATCATTATGCAGAGCCAGGAACACAAGTGGGTGAAGGCGCCGTCGGCTGAATCTCTTCTCCCGTTCAGCTTCACAAAAATCAGCCTCGAGCATCATGAAAGAAAGTGATTTACGCAATCAGCACTCAACGAAAAAGAGTGAGGCCATCCGGAGGTAACCAGAACGAACGGATTTTTTTTATTTTTCTCCGCCTTGTAAAAGCGGAAGGCTCTCAATGTAAGAGACGCATGTAAGGTTTACGTTTGAAATCGATCATCAATCCTTGGCGCTAAAAGTATCTTAGTGTTTCAATGGTACCCCTCATGCAGGAGATTGACGTTGCAGACCTCAAACGCATTTCGGAGTTGATATACGAAAAGTACAACTACGATTTTCGGAACTATGCCATGTCGTCGTTTAAAAGACGCGTCGTCCGCATACTGGAACTCAAGAAGCTCACCTTGACAAACCTCCTTCATAAGCTTGCAGACACACCACACTTCATCAATGAATTCATCGACGAGCTCACAGTAAACGTAACGGAGATGTTCCGTGACCCCGGATTCTGGAGAGTCATCCGTCATGAAGTACTCCCTGCAATCAAGGAAAGAAGAAAACAAATCCGCATCTGGCATGCCGGGTGTTCTTCGGGAGAGGAAGTTCTGACGATGACGGTTCTGCTGCAGGAGATGGGCATCCTCGACGACGTTTTTGTCACGGCCACAGACATTGACAACAGCATGCTCGAACGAGGTCGGTCCGCGATTTATCCCATCAAGAACATGGCCATCAACGAACAAAATTTTATCAGCTATGGCGGCAGTCCAGACGCGCTGAAGAAATACTACCAGCAGATCAACGGGTCGGCTATCTTCAACCATGAGCTGCTGAGAAATGTGCTATTCACGAGGCATGACCTTGTGCTGGGTCACGTGTTCGACCGTTTCGATCTTATCCTTTGCCGGAACGTGATGATCTATTTCAATCAGGACCTTCAGAATGAAGTGCTGAAAAAATTTCATCAAAGCCTCCTTCCGCACGGTTATCTTTCGATCGGTTCAAAGGAGTCGCTTATCTGGTGTGATTATGCAAATCGTTTTGCGGTGGTGAATAACGATGAAAAAATATATAAGAAAATAAAAGAATAAGAGGCTCAACGCACAAGAATAAACTGCAACGGCGCGCAGCGTTGAACTACACATCGGATATCTCTTTAAAGAGAACATGCAAAGAAAAACAACAGCTTTTGATTTCCTTAAAGACCGCCACAAGTGGAGTGTACTGCCCGGCTGTCTTTTGGCATTTGCCGTTGTCTGCAATGTATCGTTCATCCATTCACTTTCTAGCGATCCAACCGGAAACTTTAACAGCGAAACTGTTCTGTTGCTGTATGCAGGCGTCGGTTGGATGACGGTTACTGCAGCGGTGGCGATCTGGATAACGCGCACTGCCCGCAAGGAAGTAATGATATACCGGGAAACGCAGACCAGTTCCCATTCGCTTAGGGGTGCTCTGCTTACCATCAGTCACCCCGTTGTAAACAGCAGTGGAAAAGTGTCGGCTAACGGAAAGAAACCCGTCAACCTGAACGGCCTTTCGTCGGAAGTCGTAACTATTTACGCTGAAGACCGCACTATACGTTACATCTCTCCTGCGGTGGAAAACGTCTTAGGCTATAAACAGATCGAGATGATAGGAGAAAGTGATCTCGATAATATTCATCCGGAGCACCGCGCATCGTTCAGCCATATTTTTACACGCTTGCAGGAAAACCCGGGAGAGCAGATCAAGCTTGAGTACGCATACAAGACGAGGAACGGCGAGTACATATGGCTTGAGTCAGCGGGTTCAAATGGATTGTCAGACGCCGGTATCAACGGATATCTTTTGAGGACCACAGACATAACAGAAAAGAAGAGGATCGAGATCGAGGTTCATCAACAGAATAGAAAGATCGCCGAGAGTATTCAGTATGCCAAACGCATTCAGGGCGCAATTCTCCCAAACCCGAGACTGATCCACCGGACCCTCCCGGATTCTTTCATTTTGTATAAGCCGAGAGACGTGGTCTCAGGGGACTTTCCATGGTTCGCACACGTAAAGAATGATATCTTCATGGCCGCGGTGGATTGCACAGGCCACGGCGTGCCAGGCGCACTGTTGTCATTAGTAGGATACTTTCTTTTGAACGACATTGTCAGGAGTCGCAGGATCACAGAACCAGGAAAAATCCTCGACCTCCTCGACGAAGGTGTTTCATTAACGCTCAGGTCAGACGATGACTCTGGCACGAAGGACGGCATGGATATTTCCCTCTGTAAGATCAATATCGAAGAGCGGGAAGTTATCTATGCAGGAGCACACCGCCCCCTCTATGTCGTTAAAAATGGCGTGCTGCAAGAGATAAAGGGAAACAAATTTCCAATCGGCGGCGGCATTTTTAAGAATCAGACAAACTTTACCAGCAACAAAATCAAGCTTGACAAAGGCGACTCGATTTATTTTTGCTCTGACGGATACTGCGACCAGTTTGGTGGACCCAATGGCCGAAAATTCGGCACGCGCCAGCTTCGCGACATCATCAGCAAAGTTCACGCAATGCCCATGAACGAAGCTTCCGATGTGTTCGAAACAGAGTGGGAAAGCTGGAAAGCAAATCAAAGACAAACGGATGATGTACTTTTGATCGGTGTAAAGTTTTAGCATAAGCAAGTGGACGCAACGACGACTTAAATAAACACCTGCTATGTGCCATGCAACAGCAAACTCTAATATCGATCATGGACGTCAACAATTTTTAATACCTTCGTCTTCATCATAAATAAAAGAAGCCCCATGAATTTTATCTATGAGCTGCACAGAACGATGATGTCACAGAACCTGGTGCTTGTATACCAGGGGCAGTTCACCCAGGAGACCACAAAGTCGATACTCACTCTTGCAGAGCGGAATCTCGAGGGAGCGGAAGAGGATCCGGCCATTAAAAGAAAGGTGTTCAATGTAATGGTCGAGTCACTTCAAAATATTGTTAAGCACAATGACGATGTCGCTGAAGGGATGCACCGTCACCAGGCAATATTCCTTGTAGGGCGGGAACCTGACCGCTACACAATCATGTCGGGGAATCCTCTGCACAAACGCAAGAAGGGAGCATTGCAGGCTACACTGGACAGGGTGAATGTGCTGGACAAGGAGGGGCTCAAGGATTTGTACAGAGACATTATTCAGGATACCACCATATCCGAGAAGGGCGGTGCTGGCCTGGGATTTGTTGACATGGCAAGGAAATCAGGTGAGAAGCTGCACTATGGATTTGCCGAGATGTCAAAAGACATTTCATTCTTTTGGCTGAAGGTGAATGTTTCCCGCGATCAAAGTAGCTGAACTAAACTGCATACGCATGGATATTTTAAATCTGGAAGGAACGGAAGATACCCCGAAGATCATCCTGGACAAGAAAAACGGGATCATGGAAATCTCCGGGCGTTCCTTACCGGAGGACTCAACCGAGTTTTATAAGCCGGTGCTTGACTGGATAGAATCGTACGCGAAAGACCCCAATCCGACCACAACATTTGTCTTTAAGCTTGAATACTTTAATACCGCCTCTGCCAAGCTCATCCTGGATGTGCTGTACGCCCTGGAGGATATTAGGGGTATTAAGGTCGAATGGTATTTCCACGACGAAGACGAGGACACCGAGGAAGCAGGACAAGAATTCTCCGAGCTTGTAGAGATACCTTTCGAGTTCAAAACGTATTAACGTTTTCCGGCTGTAACGCGGCGGTTATGCGAAGAAGGCTGCGTGACGCACACACAACCGGCATTTGTTACAGGACGACTTGCTATACCTGAACCATGAGTGAGGAAATACTCAAAGCCTTAACGCGCCTGTTCGCCATCATTACAAAGCAGGACGGCGGCGTCACGGAAAGAGAGAGACTGTATGTTATACGCTTCTTTCAGACCGAGCTCGACCATGATACTATCGAGTCGTACGTACAACTGTATGATGAATATTCCGGTTATGGCGACACTTCGGAAAAGTCACGCCTGACCTCCGTAAAAGATTCGGTCAAAACCCTTGGGATCTGCAAAAAGATCAACCAGACCCTTACACAAAAGCAGAAAGTGGTGGTGCTCATCAAGCTTCTGGAGCTTGTTGGCTCCGGTATCCACCTCTCACGACAACGACGGGACATCATCAATACTGTCTCCTCTGTATTTAATGTAAGCCAGGCCGAATACAGCGCCATTGAAAAGTTCGTCATAACGCAAGACCCGGCGTCACTCGACCTCAAGGACATCCTGCATGTAAACAGCAGTGAGCATACTGTCGGACAGCATTGCCGACATTTTCATGGACAGATCTCCGGATCTCTTTTGTTCCTGCGCATACGAAGTGTGGATATGTACTTCGCCAAGTATGTCGGGGATGAAGCAAACATGCTGAACGGCTTCATCATGGAACCCTGCCACGTATACCTCTTTACTCATGGAAGTATCATTAAATCGCAGGCAGGAGACGCTTTTTACTATAGCGACCTCGTAGCGCATTTTAATGACCAGCTGCGAACGACGCCGCTCTCCTTCAACGCCAACGTCGGGCAGGTGAGATTTCCGTCTGGTAACTTCGGTCTGCAGGACATCTGCATCTCGGAAGGGCCGGGGAAGCTGATCGGAATAATGGGTGCGAGCGGAGCCGGAAAAACTACTTTGCTTAATGTGCTCGCTGGCTTGATCAAACCCGAAAGAGCGGATATCCGCATCAACGGCCTCGACCTTCACAGGGAAACAGACCGGATTCACGGAGTCATTGGTTATGTCTCCCAGGACGATCTCCTGATCGAAGAGCTGACAGTATACCAGAATCTCTACTACAACGCCCGGCTTTGCTTCGCTAACCTCACAAAGGAAGAAGTTGACAGGAAGGTAATGGACCTTCTTCATAACCTCGGACTGGATCAGCGCCGGGACTTGCGCATCGGAAACGCGCTCGAGAAAAATATTTCAGGCGGCCAGCGCAAGCGTCTCAACATCGCCCTGGAACTAATCCGCGAACCCGCGATCCTTTTCCTGGATGAGCCAACGTCCGGCCTATCCTCCAGGGATTCTGAGAATGTCATTGATTTGTTGAAAGAACTCTCCCTTAAGGGGAAACTGATATTCGTGGTGATTCACCAGCCTTCGTCCGACATCTACAAAATGTTTGACAAAATGATCATCATGGATACAGGAGGCTACGCTGCCTATTATGGACCTCCTGTAGAAGCCATCACATACTTCAAGAAGTCCAGCCACCAGGTGGATAGCAATCGCGGACAATGCCAGGCATGTGGCGATGTGAACCCGGAACAAATATTCAACATCATCGAAGCGCGCGTTGTCGATGAATACGGGCAACCCACTACCAAAAGAAAAGTCACGCCGCAACAGTGGTATGAACTATACAAGGAGAGATTCCGGATCAATCCCGTACCGGATGTACCTCAACAGCCCCCAAAAACACTCCAGCTTCCAAACAGGTTACAGCAAACGTCGATATTCACCGTGCGTGATACACTCGCCAAGCTGAGCAACAATCAATATCTGCTGATCAATTTCCTTGAAGCCCCTCTTCTCGCGCTTCTGCTCGCATACATGATCCGGTATAACAGTGGTCCTGGAGGAAAAGACTACATCTTCCGTTACAACGAAAACTTTCCGGCTTTCCTTTTAATGGGAATTATCGTTGCACTCTTCATGGGCCTGAGTGTAAGTGCAGAGGAGATCATCCGGGACAGGAAAATTCTGAGACGCGAATCCTTTCTCCATCTAAGCTGGAACAGCTACCTCATCTCAAAGCTGATCATCCTGTTTTCATTGTCGGCCATACAAACTTTTACCTTCGTCGTCATCGGGCATCTTTTGCTGGAGATCGAGTGGAAGATGCTTTTTCCCTTCTGGTTTGTGTTGTTTAGCTTGTCGTGTATGGCGAACGTGATGGGCCTGAACATCTCGTCAGCGTTCCGTTCAGCGGTGGCCGTATACATCACAATTCCTTTACTGCTCATTCCGCAGCTCATTCTCAGCGGTTTGATGTTCCCATTTGACAAACTCAACGAGGTTGTAAGCACAAGGGGAAAAGTACCTCTCGTGGCTGACTTCATGGCTTCCCGATGGGGTTATGAGGCCATGGCTGTCTATTTTTTCAAGAACAATTCGTACGAGGAGGCTTTTTACGAATATGACAAGGCCGCCTCCGAGGCGCATTTCCGGTCTACCTATCTCGCTGAAGAACTTGGTAAGAGACTTGCGTTTATCTCCGAGCACCAAAATGATATGAGGGATTCTGTGCAAGCCATCGTCAGAGCAAACCTTGAACTGCTGCGCTTTCACATTGTCAGGGAACCGGGCCACCTTCAAAGTCCTTACCTGCTTACTTCCCGGGAGCCGAAATATACCGCGCTTGGTCCGGATGCTACGCTCTCACTCGACAACTGGCTTAAGGGTTACAAAAAGCATTACCAGCATATTCATAACAAGGCTATGCGAGCCCGCGATGAGCTTGTGAGCATGTTGGAGGTTCAGAGGCCGGCAGGATACAATATCACGTCGTGGAAAAACAAGTTCCATAATGAGAGCCTTGCACAGCTATTGACGAATGCCATGGAGAAAAACCGCATTATTGAATATGAAGGAAGACTGGTCCAGCAGACGGATGCCATTTTTCAGGATCCCCAACCGGAAAGTGCGCTGGATTACAGGGCTCACTTTTTTGCTCCGAGGAAAAACCTTCTGGGAGCGCTCGTAAGCACCTACTGGTTTAATCTCCTCGTGGTCTGGATAATGACGTTGCTTTTATATGGGACACTTTACTTGAAATTGCCAGGAAAAATCACCAACGCATTGGCCGTGACAAGTGTCTACTCTGCCCAAACGAAATAGCATATAAGTAACATTTTGGCCCTGAATGGCGAATTTTTACATCAGTAACTTCATAATTTTATAATATGAGAATCCTATTTGGAGGGGTGTTTCTTGTACTGCTCGCAGGTTGCAGCTCCGGAAACAAAAGCGAAGAGCAGGCCTTTGCTGACGCGCTTGAAGGTACCGACCTAGAGACTCAGGTTATCTCCGGAGAGGTGAACGACATCCTCCACCGCATCCCCAGCCCCCTGGAGATCTCGGTGCTTCTCAAAGAATCCGGGAAGAAGTACAATGCATCCGTTCTGAATTCTCCCGACAATCTTTCCCGTTACAACACAAACTACAAGAGAGCGCTCAACCTGGGGATCTATGGAACAGACCTCGGCTATACCAATATCTACGAGCAACGGCAGGACGGCATTCGCTACATGTCATCCATCCGGGATCTGGCCGTTGAGCTTAACATCGGCCAGTTCTTTGAGACCGAAACCATCGGTAGACTGGTATCAAACAGCAGCAACCTCGACTCGTTACTCCTGATCACCACACAAAATTTCAACAGCATCAATCACTATCTGCAAAGCCAGAACCGCTCGCACCTTAGCGTGCTGTTTTTGACAGGTGGATGGCTGGAGGCACTGCACATCACATGTGAAGTAGCCAAGTCCAACCCGACCAACCCCCAACTTCAGGAGACGATCGGCGCGCAGAAGATCATCCTTGACAACATCCTTCATCTACTTTCATTTTATAAGGAGAACGATCGCAATATGGCCGGCCTTCTTGCTGATCTGGAACCTTTGAAGCAGTCATTCGACAAGGTTGTCATCACCACGATATATAAACCTTCAACATTTCAGGTGGTCGATGGTGTGATGGTCGTCAAAGACAATAGCTCAAGCACTGTAGAGATCACACAGTCTGATGTCGAAAGTATCCGATCAATCGCTCAAAACATCCGAACCAAAATAATAAGCTAAGATTCAATCATACAGAGCCTTTATGAAAAAGTTATTCTTCTTTGTGTTTTCTGTCTTTGCTCTCAGCGGATTTGATTCGAGTGCCCAATGCAATGCTGAAACGCTCAGCAGTCAATGTATTCCGAAGCTTGCGTCAGGTTATAATTTTCTGAAGAGTTACAAAGTGGAGAAGGCTGGTAAGGAATATGTTGAATACTCGTATGTCTTTACAAAGGGAACGCAATACATGATAAATATCTGTGCGCCGGACCAGAACTCCGACGGAATTGTGGTTACTCTGTACGACTCGAAGAGAAATAAGGTCGCAAGTAATAAGGTTGATGATCAGTATATCGCGGCAATTGCATATCCATGCAACGCTACCGGCATCTATTACATCCAATACACCTTCGACGACGAATCCAGTTTCTGCGGAGGCAGCGCCTTAGGATTTAAGAGGTGAAGAGGCAGCTCAATCTAAACAGTTTCTAGCCTTCGCGGTTCACCACGGTGGCGCTGGCCTGGGCCTTCGGAAACACTACCATATCTGCAATGACCACATGATCCGGAGTGGAGAGCACGTAGAGTATCATATCTGCGATGTCATCGGCTGTGAGAGGCTGGATGCCCTTGTAAACTGCTGAAGCTTTTCCCTCGTCTCCTTTGAAGCGCACAAGCGAAAACTCTGTCTCGACCAAGCCTGGATGAATGCAAGTTACCTTGATGCCGAAGGGGTTTAGGTCGATACGCATGCCTTTTGTGAGCGCATCAACGGCAAATTTGCTCGCGCAATACACATTGCCATTGGCGTAAACTTCTTTACCCGCAATAGATCCGATATTTATAATATGGCCCGCCTTCCGCTCAGTCATGCCTGGAACGACTTCGCGTGAAATGTAAAGCAAGCCCTTCACATTAATATCCATCATGGCATCCCAGTCAGCAACGCTCCCGCGATGGATAGGATCCAGCCCGTGAGCATTTCCGGCATTGTTGATGAGGACATCGATCTTCTGCCATTCTTTTGGGAGTGACCCGAGCGCTGCCTTTACCGCTTCGTAATCCCGAACATCAAAAGAAAGTGTGGTGACCTTAGTTTGAGTTGAAAGTTCCTTCTCGAGTTTCTGCAACCTGTCTTTGCGTCGCCCGCACAGAATAAGATTGTACTGATTTTTGGCAAGCAGACGGGCAGTAGCCTCTCCGATACCTGAAGTGGCGCCTGTAAGTAAAACATTTCTGGTTGTCATTACTGGAATAGCAGATACAGTGTGATAGTATTGGTGTTCAGTCGTTCAAGAGGTTGACCGTATTTGTTGGTGGTGTTCTCGAGGATATTGACTATACCGCGGGAGAAACGGAGCTCCGGGGAAAATTTGAAAAGCGGATAATATAAATCAAAACCAAAGCCTGCCTCAAGACTCAGGTTCATGCCCGTGATGCCGAGATTGGATGTTCTGCTCTCCACTTCTTTTTTGCCAGATGCTTCGAGGCCGGGTTTCGCGCCGCCGATCATATACATTCGAACATTTCCACGCCGTTCGGATTTGTATTTGAGCAGCAAGGGCAGTTCTACCATTGTAGTCTCAACAAGTTTTTGTTCTGCAGGCGTCTCGTCCGTATAGCGATACCGTAGCGTATGCTCGTAAAAAGCTACTTTCGGCGTGACCCGGAAATCCAGCAGATCTGTAATGCGGTAGTTAACGATGAAGCCCAGGGAAAAACCGGGTGACCAGCCGGGTTCAATAGAATATACAGTATCCATATCGGGCGTCACAAAACGGTCGGCATATTTGATCTGATAGGCAGTCGAATGAAGCCCGATCAGGAATCCATAACTGAGCTTGCGCTCGTCATAATTGGGATTGTTCTGATTGACCCACCGCTTCTTCTGGGAAAACCCTTGCTGGCTGACGATGAGAAGGACCAAAATGATCCCGATCACTTTCGGGCCGTGTAAATGGAGCTTATTCCAAATGTAAGTGGTTTGCATGCAGTTTCTTTAAATCCAACTTTTTTCAGGATGTTTTCAAAATCTGTACCGTCAGGAAAAGCCTCTACGGACTCGGGCAAATACGTGTATGCCGACTTATCCTTTGAAATTAAACGACCTAATCCGGGTAATATGTTTTTAAAGTAAAAATTATATAGCTGGCGCATTGGAAACCCGCGCGGGCGGGAAAACTCCAGAACGACGAGAAGGGCTTGCGGCTTGAGCACACGTCTTATTTCCGTGAGACCCATTTCCAGGTCCTCGAAATTTCGGACACCAAAACCAACGGTGACAGCGTCGAAGGTATCGTCGTCAAAGTTTAAACTTTCAGAATCGCCTTTCAGCAATTCAATACGGTGCGATAATTTCAGTTTTTGAATCTTTTTTCTTCCCACACTGAGCATGCCTTCAGAGATATCCACACCTGTGATCTTCTGAGGGTTGAGGCTGAGCGCCTGTATGGCAAAGTCGCCCGTGCCTGTAGCCACGTCGAGAATAAACTGTGGATGAAGCGGTTCAAGCAATCTGATTGCGCTTTTGCGCCAGAGTTTGTCGATACCAAGGCTGAGGAAATGGTTCAGGAAGTCATAGCGGTGGCTGATGTTGTTGAACATCTTCGCGACCTGTTCCTTCTTGCCGGCGTTTTCTTCCTTATAGGGTACGACTGCCATCCGAATTTGCTAAAATCCGGCCCGAAGGTAGAATGTTTAGGAATATGAATGAAATTACTTTTGGAGGACCTTGAATTCGACGCGGCGGTTGAGCTCGCGGCCGTCCTGTTCGTCGTCGTTGGAAGCCAGAGGTTTGCTCTCCCCGTAACCAACTGCCTTGATGCGTCGGGCGTCAATGCCCTTTTTTGTAAGGAAGTCCTTGACAGCCTCCGCGCGGTTTTGAGATAATGTGCGGTTGTACTGCCAGTTCCCGTGACTGTCTGAGTGGCCCGAGATCTCGACAGTGATGTTAGGATTCTGTCGCAGCATGGCTTCAAGTTTGTTCAGGTCGCTGTATGATTCAGTTTTAAACGTAGCCTTGTTGTAATCGAAATAGAGGTTTCGGAGAATGGAGCTTGTGCCCACATTCAACCTGCGCAACTCGATGGTGCGACTCAGCATCTGGTCACCCTCGCCAGACCCGCGGATGTTTATATTCTGGTTAAGAAATACATAACCCGCCTTTTCGATCGCAAGCCGATAATCCTTTGCTTCAGGATGGGTGACCTTGAACTCATAGACCCCGGGTTGTAAGGGGGTGGATGCCACCATAACGTTGTCCTTTACTCCCCGAAGGCTCACTTTAGCCGCCAATGGCGCTTTCGTCTGTCCGTCAACGATTGTTAAAAGATAACGCAATGGTTTCGTCTGCTTTGGGGTCTTGATCGGGTTCTCGCGAACGGGGATTTCCGGATCCTGATTTTTGGCGACAGCCTCCCGTTCCTTCATCCCTTCGGGAGTGGTGATGAGAAAGATGTCGGTGTAGCCCAGACCATCCTCCCGAACGGAGGAATAATAGGCTCTCTTTCCATCGGATGATGTGATGTAGAATATATCGTCATCAGGCGTGTTAATCGGGTAACCGAGATTTTCAGGAGCACTCCATGTATTTTTCTTCGGGTCAAAGACAGCTCTGAAAATATCGTAGCTCCCCATGTTCTTGTGACCTTTACTGCTGAAATAGAGAGTGACCATATCATAATCAATGAAAGGTCCCTCTTCGTCAAAGGGAGTGTTGATTGTCGGGCCGAGGTTCTTAACGTTGGCCCACTCACCCTTTGAGTCTTTGGTCGCCTTATAGAGGTCGGTTCCTCCTAATCCTCCCGGGCGGTTGCTAGAGAAGTAAAGCGTGGTACCATCTTTCGAAATAGTGATTGATTTTTCCTCGAACGTAGAGTTGATGATTCCGGGCAAAGCAACCGGCGGGCCCCAGGCGCCATTACCCATCTGTTTGCAGTAGTAGATGTCGCCACCCCCCTCATCTTTCAAAATGTAAAGTGTCTTTCCGTCTGCGGAGAGGGCGAGATTTGAATCGTGAAATTCTGTGTTTATACGATCTCCAATATTAGAAGCATAGCTCCATCCACCCTTGTTCTTGCGCGCGATAAAAATGTCTTCATACGGCTTGTTGTCCTCTGCCACGTTCGGATTCATATTGCCATCGCGGCGACGCGTTGTAAAGATGATCTCATCTTCCTCCTCATTCAGCACAGGCCCATAGTCTTCGAACTCAGAGTTGATTTCGCGTCCGATGTTAACGATAGAAAAATTTCCCGGACTTGATACAAACTCTTTGCCATTCGTACATTCGACGATGCTCTTATCCACCGTTTCCATGGATACCTTGTCTTTGCCCTGATAATTTGTTTTGCGAGAGAGCTTTTCTTTGTAGCGGTTATAGAAGAGAATTGCGTTGTCGAAATCAAGGCCGTGCTGGTAACTTTTGCCTATCCAATATTCGAGATCGAAGCGGTAAGTGGGCTTCTGACGGTAAACGCGCAAAAAATATTTCACGCCGAGTTCCTTTCCTATAGTAAGAAGGTGAAGATAACCGGCGTCATAGTTGGCTTTGAGGAACGTGGTATCCAGATCCGCCGCGAGCACCATCAGGCCGCGGGCGTCGTCCAACGCCTGGGTGCCCGTGATCATTTCTTCAGCAACCTGCATGTAATCACGCGCAGTTTGTTTCGGGTCCTGTTGACCGAAGACATAACCTGATAGGGAGAGAAGCGTCAAAAAAATCAGTACACTCCGGATACTGGACATCTCTTACAAAAAATTATTGTGGGGCACGGATTATTATACTGTTGCTAATATATGAAAATTGCCCGATTCGCGTGCAATTAAAAAGGAGCGAAAGCCCTGTAAACTTACATTATTAGTATTTTGCCCTTGAATCTTTACTTTAGATCAGCCATGGAAATAAAACAGGCGGAATTTGTGTCGAGCGTTGCGGATGTGAAGAAATGTCCGCCTTCGGCCAAACCCGAATTCGCTTTCATAGGTCGTTCTAACGTAGGGAAATCCTCGCTGTTAAACATGCTTACCAACCGGAAGAATCTTGCCAAGACTTCCAATAAGCCGGGGAAGACCCAAACAATCAATCATTTCATAATCAACGATGACTGGTATCTTGTTGATCTTCCCGGATACGGTTACGCCAGGGTCAGTAAGGAAAAGCGCGAGGGTTTCGGAAGTATCATTGAAAGTTACGTACTGAAAAGGGAGAATCTTCATTGCTTGTTCATCCTCCTGGATGCGAGGCTGGAACCTCAGAAGATCGATCTTGCATTTATCCATTGGTGCGGGGAAAAGGAAATACCTATGTGCCTTGTGTTCACAAAGGCAGATAAGCTGACAAAAAACCAGTTAAACAAGAATATCAGCTTCTATCAAAAAACTTTAGCGACGACGTGGGAGGAATTGCCGCCGATGATTATCACCTCCGCCACTGAAAAAACCGGCAAGGACGAGCTTCTGTCATTTATCGAAAATGCGTTGGCGCAGGCAAGCTGAAATTGTTTAGTTTTGTCGCCTTATCAGAGAACATGAAGATAGCAGACATAGCAACGGTAGCGGGAAAAGGCGGGTTATACAAAGTTTTGGCTCCGACGAAATCAGGCGTGATCCTCGAATCGCTTGATGATGCAAAGACGAAGATGGTGGCGACGACTAGTCATCGCCTATCCCTGCTGAACGAGATCTCCATATACACCACTACGAAAGAAGGAAACATTCCTTTGGAAGACGTCCTGAAGAAGGTGCAGAAAGATTTTGGCGACGATCCAGGCGTTGATGCTAATTCAGATTCCGATGAGTTGCGGGCCTTCATGAAATCAGTTCTTCCCGAATATGACGAAGAGCGCGTCTATACCTCCGACATCAAAAAGCTCATCCGGTGGTACGGACTCATTCGCAAGTACGCTCCGGAAGTGCTTGCCGAGGAGGAACAGAAGGCAAGCTAATTACACAATTGCGGTAAGTCAATTGACAGTTTCCAGTTGACAATACGCAACGTGAAGATGCCAATTGACAGTTTGCAGTTGACAATACGCAACGTGTGAACATGTTGAATGAGTGGCGAGCTGTAGGCGGAAAGACGATCGGCACGATCTGCACAACGTGACGATCAAAGCTAGTATGGCAATGAGAATACAGCGATGTTAAAATGACACTCACCAACCCTTGAGTTACACGAAACGTTGCCTACTGCCTACTGTTTTACTGTCAACTGATTTGAACATCTCAGCCTTTTCAACCATATTTTTAGAGCCCACATAAAAAGCCGAGCGCTGATGCAGTGATTGGGGCTCTATATCGAGGATCCGACGGTTTCCGTCACTGGCCTTCCCTCCTGCCTGCTCGACAAGAAAAGCAAGTGCATTGCATTCATAGATCAACCTGAGTTTTCCATTTGGATCCTTGGAAGTACCAGGGTAAATATAAATACCTCCCTTGAGAAGATTCCTATGAAAATCCGCGACAAGCGAACCGATATAACGCGAGGTGTAAGAAGAATCCTTGCAAAATCGAAGATATTCCTTCATGGATTCATCGAAGGAGTTAGACAATC
>Ga0307416_100000248_pt1 | contig 28703 bp, 18 predicted proteins | sample DK1Cmetagenome_2_FD_203821 | JGI IMG/M metagenome (GOLD analysis project Ga0307416, IMG submission 203821) | Maize rhizosphere microbial communities from greenhouse at UC Davis, California, United States - DK15-C-3 | ecosystem: Host-associated > Plants > Roots > Rhizosphere > Soil | place...
CGGATGTAAAATTATGGGGCAACTATACACTTCCGCAATTGACATCCTCGGCGGAAAAGATCGGTCAACAATGGCTTCAATTCATCGACAATACAGATAATTTCGACAGAGAGCTTACCTACAAAAACTACACAGGGGACCCTTATACCAACAATGTAGAGATGATCATGATACATCTGGTGAATCATTCTTCCTACCATCGCGCTCAGATCGCAATGTTGCTAAGGCAGAAAGGTCTTGAGCCCGTTAACACGGATTTCATCACCTTCGACAGAGTGATGACGGGTCAGTTGAAAGACTAGTACCATCGCGTTGTAACGCGTTATGCCCACACCACAGAGGCGTCGCTGTTAGCCCACACGTTGTAACTTCGCGCATAACGTTTCTCAATCGCGTGACGTTTGATCTTCATCGACGGCGTTAGCAAACCATTTTGTATCGTCCAGGAATCCGGAAGGATAATGACCTTGTCGATGTGTTCATGCTTTTCAAGTCGTTTGTTGATATTGGCAGCCTGCGTGCTCAGCCCGGCCTCAACGAGTTCCCTCGGATTCTTAGCGCCTTGCGGCGATAATGTAACCAGTGCTATGGGTTGCGGCAATCCCGTTCCCACAATGCAGACCTGTTCGAGATCTGGATTGTCGGAAAACATAAGCTCTATAGGAGCCGGAGCAATGAATTTCGCCTTGTCGGTCTTGAATTGATCTTTGATCCTTCCGGTGATAGTTAGAAAACCCTGGTCGTCAACAGTTCCCTGATCTCCTGTGCGCAGAAAGCCATCAGAAGTAAAAACCGAGGAGGTGGTGGCCGGATCCTTATAATAGCCAAGCATCAAGGCCGGATGGCGGATGAGGATCTCACCATTTGCATCAATCCAAACATCAACCCCAGGCCACGCTTGCCCTACTGTCCCATTGCGAATAAGTCTAAAGTTCGAATGCGAGTAAGCGGTGTTTTCAGTCATCCCGTATGTTTCCCTGATAGTAACCCCGATTTTGCCGAACCACTCCAGCAAATGCACAGGGGTCGGAGCTGCGCCGCAGACCACGATAGTGGCATTAGCAAGACCGAGCTTCTTGATTATCATGCGTCGTAGCAGAATGTTGATACCCGGAATCCGTAACAGATCGTCGAGCCGCTTCTGAGGTATCTTTTCAAGGACTCCCTGCTGAAATTTTGCAAAGATGCGAGGCACGCCGCCAAAAATCGTGGGTTGCTCGTGCTGCAAGTTGTGCTGGAACTTTTCAATCGACTCGGTGAAAGCAATTGTGCTACCAGAAGATATCGCTACCATTTCCATGAGGGCACGCTCGGCAATATGACTCAAAGGAAGGTAAGAGAAAAAACGTTGGGGCGTGCGGATGCGCAGATACTTTTTCACCTGGGAGCCAACATATCCGAATGCCGCGAATGACAGCATCACGCCCTTCGGCGTTCCAGTAGTACCAGAGGAATACATGATACTTGCAAGTTGATCCTCATGCGGAAGCACATTCTCTTCACGCGGCTCGTGTTGCTCGAGCAGCTCCTGCCATTTCAGCCCGTCATGCGGTCCGTAGAAAGGAAAGCTGATCTTGGGCAATGAGTCCCCGATAGCTGCCGACTGCGTCGCATAATCATCGAGTTTGCCCAGGAAGATCAGCTTCGCATCACTGTGCGAAAGAATCTCTTTGATTCCTTGCGGAGACAACGTGGGATATATTGGAACGCTGACATGACCGGCCATCATGATTGCCAGGTCCGCCATTATCCAGTGAGCACAATTTTTTGAAAGTATGGCTACATTTGATTGTGGCGGAAGCTTTAACGCTCCGATCGCAGTCGCAATCCTCCTGATCTCGTCGCCGGCCTGTTGATACGTCCACGTTCTCCACTGGTCTGAAAGAGGTTGCTTTAGAAAAGTCTGCTGTGGAGTGTACTTCTCCCACGAATAAAATGCGGAGAGCGGTGTTTCCTGCGGCTGGCTCATCTGCCAATCTAGTAAAAATTTTATTTGAATTTTGAATTGTTGGGCGAGAACCTCCTACTTTCGCACATGGATAAACCGTCGAAAAAACTTTTCCTGCTGGATGCGTATGCACTCATTTACAGAGCGCATTTTGCATTTACAAAAACTCCCAGAATTAATTCAAAAGGTCATAATACATCGGTTCCTTTCGGCTTTACAAACACGTTACTCGAAGTAATCACAAAACAAAAGCCTACACACATCGGCGTAGCCTTTGATACTACGGCAAGAACATTCCGCGACGATATTTACGCTGACTACAAATCCACTCGTCAGGAAACGCCAGAAGATATACGATACGGGATTCCCAAGTGCAAGGAAATCATCAATGGATTCAATATCCCGATCCTGGAGCTCGATGGATACGAAGCGGATGACATCATCGGTACGCTGGCGGCCCAGGCCTGCAGGCAAGGCTTCGAAGTGTTCATGATGACTCCGGACAAGGATTTTGGTCAGCTGGTGAATGATTGCGTCTACCTTTACAAGCCGGCCTACATGGGGAACGCGGTAGACGTCCTGGGCGTAAAGGAAGTCTGTGAGAAATGGGATATCGAGAACGTATCACAGGTCACCGACATGCTCGGACTTCAGGGTGATACGTCGGATAATATTCCAGGTGTACCTGGCGTCGGCCCCAAGACTGCCGCGGCATTGCTGAAGCAGTACGGCTCAGTGGAAAACATAGTCGCCCACGCTGAGGACCTGAAGGGGAAACAGAAAGAGCTATTCCAGAAATTTGGAGACCAGGCGATTTTGTCGAAAAAGCTTGCTACGATCATTACAGATGTGCCCGTCGAGTTTCATGAGGAGGAGCTGCGCTATAAGGGGCCAAATGTTGACAAGTTGAAACCCATCTTTGACGAGCTCGAATTTAAAGGTATCGCTTCACGCGCATTCGCCGACAATCAACCTGCTACTCCAGCTCCGCCGGTCAAAGCAAACAGTCAGCTCTCGATGTTTGGGAAGCCTGCGCCTGCCGCTACCATCGAGAAACAAAATTTCGACTCAGGAAAGGTAAAGTATTTTATGGTCGACCTTCCCGAGCTGCGCCGTGCCCTGGTGGAGAACCTCGAACAACAGAAGGTCATTTCGATTGAAAGCATCACTGATGACGCTGCAAACTTTAATTATAACCTGAGGGGACTGGCCTTCTCATTCCAGCCAAATGAAGCACACTTCGTTCCCATAAGCCACGCTGAAGAAGCTGAGCACATTGCCAACGAATTCAAACTTGTACTAGAAAACGATAAGATCTCGAAAGTGGGCCACAACCTCAAGGCTACCATGCTTGTGCTTAACAAGTACGAAGTGGAATTGTGCGGGCCACTGTTTGATCTTATGCTTGCGCACTACCTTATCGAGCCCGAGGCATCACATAGCTTACAGGTGCTCTGCTCTCAATATCTGGATTATGAAATGCTTGCGGACCCTGATTCCAAACAGAAGAATCAGGTGTGCGAACGCGCCGACAAAATCTTGCAGCTCAAAGAAATCGTTGAGAAAGATCTTGAGGTCCGTACCCATACCCGCCTGATGAGCGATATTGAAATGCCACTGGCGAAGGTGCTGGCTTCGATGGAGTATGAGGGAGTGAAGGTCGATATTGCAGCCCTGAACAAAATGTCGGAAGAACTGAAGATTGAGATCGAGCGGGTTCAACGCGAGATATACGATTGCTGCGGGGCAGAGTTCAACATCGGCTCACCCAAGCAACTGGGTGAAATCCTGTTTGACAAGATGAAGCTTATCGACAAACCGAAGAAAACAAAGACCGGTCAGTTTGCTACTGGTGAGGATGTGTTGCTGGGCCTGGCTTCAGAGCACGAGATCGCAAGAAAGATCCTCGATTACCGGGAGTATGACAAGCTGCGTTCCACCTATGTGGATGCCTTACCGAAGATGATCAGCCAGTACGATGGCCGCATCCACACCGATTATCGCCAGGCCTGGGCTGTAACCGGGCGGCTGAGCTCCAACAATCCGAACCTGCAAAACATACCAATCAGAACAGAAAAAGGCAGAGCGATTCGCAGAGCATTCGTCGCACGAAACGCTGACTATCTGTTCATGTCAGCGGATTACTCTCAGATCGAACTCCGCATTGCGGCCTCTTTTGCGAAGGACGAAACGATGATTGAGGCCTTCCGAACCAAACGCGATATACACACCACCACGGCAGCCAAGGTATTTAAAGTGTCGTTGGAAGAGGTTACTCCTGACATGCGCCGGAAAGCAAAGGAAGTTAACTTTGGTATCCTCTACGGAAGCACCGCATTTGGACTGGCGCAAAATCTGAGAATAGCCCGCGGCGAGGCGGTGGAGATAATCAAGGCATACTTTCATGAGTTCTCGGCCATCAAGCGATACATGGACGATTCCATCAACAACGCACGCGAAAAGGAGTACGTCGAAACCCTCATGGGGAGGAGGCGTTATCTTCGCGACATCAATTCAAGAAATGCCAGCACGCGCGGCTTCGCAGAAAGGAATGCTATCAACGCGCCTATCCAGGGAACAGCTGCCGATATCATCAAGATCGCTATGGTCAACATCCACAACTGGCTTTTAAAAGAAAAGCTGCAGACGCGGATGACCATGCAGGTCCATGATGAATTGGTCTTTGACGTCCATAAAAAAGAGGTTGACCTCGTGAAAGAAAACGTCACCCGCCTGATGCGGGAGGCAGTGCAGCTCGAAGTACCAATGGAAGTAGAGGTAGGAGTAGGAGAAAATTGGCTCGATGCTCATTAATAGCAGAACACAAACATGATCACACAGCAAACCATCATCGAGGCCCACAACAGGATCAAGCCTTTTATTCATCAGACGCCTGTTATGACCTCAACAAGCACTGATGAAATTGCAGGATGCATGTTGTTCTTCAAGACAGAGAACTTCCAGAAAGTCGGCGCCTTCAAATCGCGCGGCGCCATGAATGCCGTTCTTTCCCTGACGAGGGAACAACGCGCTCGAGGTGTGGCAACACACTCGAGCGGAAACCACGCCCAGGCACTGGCACGCGCTGCCAAGATAATGGGAACAAAGGCCTACATCGTCATGCCGCGTACCTCGCCGCAGATCAAGAAACAGGGAGTGATTGGTTACGGCGGAGAGATCTTTGAATGTGAGCCAACTCTGCGATCACGTGAAGAGACGTTGCTAAAGGTGGTTGAGGAAAAGGGCGCACATGTTATTCACCCCTTCAACAACTACGATGTCATCGCGGGCCAGGCTACGGCCGCAAAGGAATTCTTCGACGAGATCAATTACCTCAATTACATAATTACTCCCGTTGGGGGAGGGGGACTCCTCAGCGGAACCGGACTGGCCGCAAAATTCTTTTCTCCGAACACAGTTGTGATCGGAGCCGAGCCGGAAGGCGCCGATGATGCCTACAGATCAATGGAAAGTGGGATGATAGAGCCATCACAATCCGACTCTGTCGCCGATGGACTGCTCACAAACCTCGGGACTAAAACTTTTCCAATCATCCAGGAGACAGTAAAAAAGATTATCACGGTTTCGGATGTGGAGATCATCTCCGCCATGCGAATCATTTGGGAGCGGTTAAAAATAATCGTTGAGCCATCCGCGGCCGTCGCATTTGCCGCAGTCCTGAAAAAGAAAGAGGAGTTCCGGAACAAGAATGTTGGTATCATCCTCACGGGGGGCAATGTGGATCTGGTGAGAGCATCCAAACTTTTTGCCAGCGTGTAATTTTTCACCGGGTGCCGCCGTATACGTCGTACATGCAGAGACAAGGCATGCCTTGCCCATACACACTACACAGTTCCCAAAAGTCAATCGTCAGTTTTGATTTTTAAAACGATCAAACCTTGTCTCCGCCTTCCTTGGGAATGCATTGTTCATCATGTTGACGTCAGCGAGTTCAAAGTTCGGATCAAGAACAATGTTCGTGACTTCCTTGTCCTTAACAAACACCTTGGTCACTTCCTGCTCGTTCAAACGCCAAACCTCCGCCGGAATTTTCTCTGTCTCTTTGCTTCCATCTTTATAAGTCCATTCGATCACAAGTGGCGTCACGAGTCCTCCCTTGTTGGTGAATGTCACCTCATATATGTTTTTCCCTTCGAGTTTCCGGCGAATAACATTATCATCAACCTTGCTTCGAAACTCGCCGTATAATTGCTGCGGTGTGTTTACGAGTGAAAGCTCTTGCGGCCCTTTGCTGAAGTCAGCAAGTTGTCCGTTGCTGCCGTCCCCTCTTGCGAGATCACCAGGTGCAACCTTCACGTCCTTGCTTTCGGGATCCGCCAATTCATTTTTCAGTCGGAACCACTTTACATTAGCCACGTCAACATCAACATGGTCGTTGGTGAAGAACCAACCGCGCCAGAACCAGTCGAGATCCACTGCTGAGGCATCTTCCATCGTCCGGAAAAAGTCTGCTGGCTTTGGGTGTTTGAACGCCCATCGCTGGGCATATTCGTTAAATGCCGCGTCAAACAACTCAGGACCCATTACAGTCTCGCGAAGAATGGTCAGCGCTGCCGCGGGTTTATAATATGCATTTGGCCCAAATTCTTCCTGCCGGATATTGTCTGACATTGTCATGATAGGTCGCATGTAGGTCTTATCACCTCTCATGAAGGGAACGATCCCTGCAGGTGTACCACGTGTCCCCGCCAGTTGCGGATAACGAACTCTCATAGTCTCTTTGTCGAGGAACGTGTTCAAACCCTCGTCCATCCACGACCACTGACGTTCATCCGAGTTCACGATCATTGGGAAGAAATTATGACCGACCTCGTGAATGATGACATTGACCATGCCCGTAAGTGTTTGTTGCGAGTACTTGCCGTCTTTGTCCGGACGCCCATAATTGAAACAGATCATGGGGTACTCCATCCCGTGATTTGCTGCATGCACAGAGTATGCCGTCGGGTAGGGATAGTCAAAGGTTCTTTCTGAGTATACTTCAAGAGTATTCCGGATCGCTTTCGTAGACTCGCGCCCCCACAGAGGGTTTCCTTCTTTCGGATACAGTGATTGTGCAAGCGGGGTTTTGTCTCCAAGTCTCACAGCCATTGCGTCCCAGATAAATTTACGTGAGCTCGCGAATGCAAAATCTCTGACATTTTCCGCATGAAATTCCCACGTACTCTTTTTTTCCGATCTGGTCTTTTCCTTTTGCCTTGCCTCCTTCTCTGTCACAATCAGGACAGGCTTGTCAAATGTTTTGCGTGCCTTTTCAAAACGTTCGATCTGTTCCTTTGTCAACACCTCGCCGGGGTTTTGCAACCACCCTGTGGCACCCACAATATGGTCGGATGGAACGGTAATGCGAACTTTGTAGTCGCCGAAGGTCAGTGCAAACTCTCCTCTTCCATAGAATTGTTTGTTTTGCCATCCCTCGTAGTCGTCGAAGACACACATTCTGGGAAACCATTGCGCGAAAGTATACACATAGTTTCCGTCTCCGGGAAAGTATTCATATCCTCCGCGCCCGTCGAAAACCTGTCTGTTGTATTCCTTATAACGCCAGTCTATTGAGAACACGAATTTGTCGCCGCTCTTAAGCGGTGCGGGAAGATCCACCCTCATCATCGTGTGGTTAATGGTGTGCTTGAGGTCTTTGCCCGTCGCATCCCTGACAGATTTAATGTCATATCCACCCTTGTAATCTGATGGATTGATGCCGGATATCTCATTTAACAAACCTGCAGGGAGAGAATCGATAACAACTCCTGTTTCCGTCTTGGTAGTCAGATTGTCCGGAGCGAAAATATTTTGGTCCAGTTGCAGCCACAGGAATCGAAGCGTTTCAGGTGATTGATTGTGATACGTAATCGTTTCGTGCCCCGTAAGCTCCTGTGTTTTGTCGTCGACCTCTACGTCGATCACATAATCTGCGCGTTGTTGCCAATATTGTGATCCCGGCGAGCCGGAACCCGTCCGATATGCGTTAGGTGTTGGCAAAACGTCATCCAGCTGTTCAAATTTACCTTGCCAGGAAGAACGCTGCTGCCCAAAGGCGCTGACAGTAAGTAGAAAAAGGAATATTAAGGCTAGAAATTTCTTAAATACATTAAGCATAGTTTTCCAATAGTATCTTAAAAGTCACTTAGTGCAAAGCCGATCAACGATTGCCCGCCGGCGTTCGCTTTTTAAATTCCTCAAACCTCGAAGGTTGCCTTCCCTTCGGGAATATGTTGTCCTGTATGTTAATGTCGGCGGTTTCAAGGCTTGGGTCAAGTACTACTTTGACTACCTCCTTATCTTTTACAAAAACCTTCGTAACGCGGTCTTCATTAAGTCTCCAGATCTCTGCGGGAATCTTTTCCACTTCTTTCGACCCGTCCTTGTAAGTCCATTCAATAACGACCGGCATCACGAGTCCCCCTTTGTTAGCGATGGTCATCTCATAGATATTCTTGTCCTGCAATTTCCCTATGAGTTGATTATCGTCTACCCGGCTTAGGAATTCGCCATAGAGGCGTGGATCGGTTTGTCTGAGATGAAGCGGTTGCGGACCATCACTGAAATCGTCCCCGTCGGCCGTGCCACTGGTCAGGTCACCCTGCCGCGCCTGGACATCTTTATTCTCCAGTCGCGATTTATCTGTTTGAACCTTAAACCATTTCACACTCTCCAGTGTCTGGTCGTTTACATCGGTGGTGTAAAACCACCCTCTCCAGAACCAGTCGAGGTCAACAGCTGAAGCATCTTCCATCGTCCGGAAAAAATCTGCGGGCATCGGGTGTTTGAATGCCCAGCGCTCTGAATATTCCTTGAATGCCAGATCGAACAATTCTTTGCCCATAACTGTCTCCCGCAAAATGTACAGTGCTGTCGCCGCTTTGGAATATTGTTCAGCGCCCAGCTGCACGATCTGTTCTGAGTTTGTCATCAGTGGTCGCATGAGTGAGGGATCGCCCTTCATGTAGTTAACAATAGCTGAAGGTTTGCCACGGGTCCAGTTAATGTCAGGGTAGCGCTCGAGCTCTGTGATAAGCTGAACAAAAGAGTTTATGCCTTCATCCATCCATGGCGTCTGCCGCTCATCGCTGTTGATAAGCATGGGAAAGAAATTATGTCCCACCTCATGAACGATGACACCGATCATCCCCTGTTTTACCAACGAAGAGTAGCTTCCATCCTTGTTCGGACGGCCAAAGTTGAAACAGATCATCGGATACTCCATGCCTATACTCGCGGTATGAACAGAGATGGCCACAGGGTAAGGGTAGTCAATGGTCATGCGCGAATAAACTTCAAGCGTATTTTTTACCGCTTTGGTTGATTCTTCCTCCCATAGCGGATTGCCCTCCTTTGGATAGAAAGACATTGCCAAAGGCGTCTTGCCTCCGATCCTTACTGCCTGAGCGTCCCAAATAAATTTTCTTGAGCTGGCGAAGGCAAAATCCCTGACGTTGTCGGCATGAAACTCCCAGGTCTTCTTTTGCTTTGAGCGGGTTTTTTCTTTTCGCATCGCCTCCTGTTCTGTCACGATAATCACAGGCTTACCAAAAGAGGTTTTCGCTTGTTCGAAACGCTCCAGTTCCGTTTTCGACAGGACTTCTCTAGGGTTTTGCAAAACACCACTAGCCGCAACCATATGATCAGACGGTACCGTTATGCGCACTTTGTAATCACCAAAAGGCAATGCAAACTCTCCGGTGCCAAGGAACTGTTTGTTCTGCCATCCATCATAGTCATCATAAACACACATGCGCGGGAAAAACTGAGCGATGGTATAAACGTAGTTTCCGTCCTCCGGAAAGTACTCCAGACCGCTCCGCTGACGGAAAATATTCCGGTCGACTATATTATAAGAGTAGTCTATGCTGAACGAGTATTTTTCACCGGACTTCAAAGGTTGCGGCAAGCTTACCCGCATCATGGTATTATTGATAAAAAATGGAAGAGCTTTCCCTGAACCGTCCTTCACGGATTTAATATTGTATCCCCCTTCAAAATCAGACACCTTGGTAGCGTAGCTCTTAGCTGCGGCGGAGTCGACCACCTTATCTGTCTCCGTCGCTTTCAAAGTATTCTCGTTTGAGATAATATTTTGATCAAGCTGCAGCCACAGATATTTCAAAACGTCGGGAGAATTGTTGTGGTATGTAATGGTCTCGGAACCAGTGATGCTTTGGTTGTCGTCGTTCAATTCGACGCTGATGATATAGTCAGCTTGTTGCTGCCAGTACTTCGGGCCGGGAGCTCCGGAGCCCGAACGGTATTCGTTCGGGGTCGGCAAAAGGCGTTCAAGCTGTTCAAATTTCCCCTGCCATTTCTGCGCCTGGGAAAAGCCCACGTGGGCCGACAATAGAAGAATGATTACAAGTATACGGGTCATGTATATTAGGTTAATGAGTTCACTTGCATTCCGGCGGGCAGTATGTGCCGGTTCTTTCGATTTAACAATGACCGGCGATACAAGAAGCTTACCAGAAAAACTTGTCGTTTGCCAGAATCAATGCGATTCCGGCAATAGCTGAGGAAATAACCAACTTCCAGTCCCTGCGGTTCACACCGAAAAGATCCACCAACACAAAAGCGCTAAAAAGAACCAGGGTAACGACGATAATCTGACCAACTTCAATTCCCAGGTTAAAAGCAAGCAGTTGCGTAAAAATGCTCTTGTCTCTTCCTAGAATGCTCTTTAAATAATTGGAGAAGCCCATCCCATGGATCAAACCAAAAAAAGCGGCGTACGCGTAATTCAGTTGCATGCTCCGGCTGCTTGGCGCTTCCCCTTTCTTGAAGATGTTTGAGATTGCCGTTATCAGGATTGTAAGTGGAATCAGAAATTCTACCAACTCAGCCCTAACTGTGATGATGTCCAGCGTGGCGAGCGCTAATGTAATAGAGTGGCCGACGGTAAAGGCCGTCACCAGGATCAATACTTGCTTCCATTCGCGGATAGAGTACAGAACACACAGGGCCATAACAAACAGAATATGATCGTATCCGTTTGTATCCAGAATATGCTCCCTTCCCAAGTCAAAATATAATCGAAATTCACTCATTGGTTAGTGAGTTGAGCACGGCGAACCGGCTGGTTTTTCGGCCCCAATTATACGCCAAATTTCACATTCATTATAGGGTATTTTCCTCAAGTCTTAAACCAGGTTAAGAGAATCTCGCCAGACCGTAAATTTTTTGGACTTTATTTTGTTTGTTCGCACTTCTATGACGTTTCTGACATCAATCACTGGTTTTTTACATCTGATTACACTCGCATTCTACGTTCACCCCATCCACGTTTCCGTAACTGAAATCGAATTCGACAAGAAAGATGCGGCGCTGGAGATCATGATGCGTGTTTTTATAGACGACCTGGAGCTAACTCTTCGAAACAGTCTGAACAACCCACAGCTGGATATTCTCAATCCCCCTGCAGACGTCACGGTGGATGCGTTAATCCGTGATTATCTGAAAGACCATTTCAGCATCTCTCTTGACAACAAACCGCAGCAGGTGAAATATCTCGGCCATGAACGGGAAGGTGACGCGATGATCTTTTTTATCGAGGTGAAGGATGTGTCGGCCTGGAAAACCATCAGGATACACAATGACATTATAATGTCAACTCATGATGACCAATCCAACCTCGTACATGTTTATGTCGGTGAGAATGTTAAAAGTTTACGGCTCACCCGTGATACGCCGGCGCAAAGTCTGACGTTTGATTGATCCCAGTCTGCGCAAGCGCGTTTTGAATAATCATTGTATTTTTGAGACTGATGAGAAAACTCACCTTTATTGTTATTGTTTTTATATTATCGAGTTGTGGAAAACCGGAAGAACAATGTGTCTTCGCACCGGAGGTCTCCGCAACGGATGTAGATGTCGAGTTCGAGCGCTTTGAAGATACCATCGCCAGCATCAACTCGAAAAAAGATCTATTAGCTTTTCTTACACGCGAGCCCGTCTTCCGCGACGAGATGTTTCGACGTTCCGAGTATCCGAACGATTCTGTCTTTGTGAATGAGATGTTTAAACGCCTGACGCATCCTGCCATCGACACTTTGCTGACTGAAACAAAACGCGTCTTCGGGGATGGCTCGGGAGTGCAGGATGAATTCCGCAAAGCATTTGCACACATCAAATACTATTACCCCGATTTTGTTCCGCCGAAAGTCAAGACCGTTATCACTGGCCTTGACACTGATCTGTATGTGACAGACAGCCTCATAATTGTTGGTCTTGATTTTTTTCTGGGCGAGGACGCGACGTACCGGCCAAAAACATATGATTACCTGATGCGACGTTATGATCCTCATGACATAGTTCCTTCTTGCATGTTGATCTATGGCATTAGCCCGCGCTTCAACAAAACCGATCTGAAAGACCGGACGGTTCTTGCTGATATGGTCGCATATGGCAAGTCATTCTATTTCGCGAAGCACATGCTTCCGTGTACGCCTGATAGCGTCCTGATCTGGTACACACCGGAGGAGATCGGAGGCGCGAATCATAACGAAGATCTCATCTGGGCGCGTTTTGTTCAGGACAAAGTGCTGTTCTCCACCAATGCTATGGATAAGAAAAACTATCTGGGCGACAGACCCGTCACGACGCAGGTAGGCGAGAAGTGTCCAGGCCGTATCGGCCAGTGGGTGGGGTGGCAGATTGTCAAGGAATATATGAACAATCATCCGGGTATTAATTTGCCGCAGCTGATGGAAATGGCAGACGCGCAGAGGCTTTTTAAAGACTCCAACTATAAACCGCAGAACAGATAATCGCAGATCTTCAGCAAACTGACGGCCCCACAAAACCAAACCGCTAAGGGTGGGGTTTGATGCCAATAGCTAACGGGCTATATTTGGCGCTCCAAAAAGTATAATATGCGTAAAAAGATTGTTGCCGGTAACTGGAAGATGAACAAAACGTTCGAGGAGGCTGAGATCCTCACCTCAGAATTGATGGGCATGGTTCAGGACGAAGTCAAAGGGAATGTACGCGTCATCCTGTGTGTGCCTTTTCCTTATCTCCTCCCATTGAAGAGTCAGCTTGGAAAAAATTCGCGCATCGAGATAGGTGCTCAGAACTGCAGCGAACATGAAGCCGGCGCCTACACAGGAGAAGTTTCAGCAGCCATGCTTAGATCCATGGGCATCCCCTATGTAATCCTCGGCCACAGCGAACGGCGGCAGTATTTCAATGAGGATTCGAAATTACTGGCGAAAAAAATAGACATTACTTTGAAGTATGGCCTTACACCCATTTTCTGTTGCGGCGAACCGCTCGACGTTCGCGAAAAGAACGCCCATGAGAAATTAATAAAGGAACAGGTCCAGGAAGCGCTCTTCCATCTTGATGCGACCGCTATTCAAAAGATAGTAATCGCCTACGAACCCGTGTGGGCGATAGGAACCGGAAAGACTGCAAGCGCACAACAAGCACAAGAAATGCATGCCGTCATCCGTAAGCATCTGGCCTCAAAATACGATCAATCAGTTGCCGATGATATTTCAATCCTCTACGGTGGTAGTGTCAATGCGGCGAATGCAAAAGAGCTCTTCGCATGCGCGGATGTTGACGGAGGCCTTGTCGGAGGTGCTTCATTAAAATCCCGCGAGTTTGCCGAAGTGATCAAGGCGATGTCCTAGGCCACCTGATCATTGAGGGAAATAATTTGCTGATGTATCACACCCGACTTCACGTCCGATGCAACCCGGAATACTCAGAGATTCTAATGGCGGAGCTTTCAGAGGCCCACTTTGACACGTTCCTTGAAGATGAAAATGGTTTTGAAGCTTACGTCGAAGGTGACGCCTACGACAAAGAGCTTGTCAACCACATCAAGGCTAAATATGATCAGGTAGCCACCCCTGAGTTCAGCTTTTCCAGAATTGAAAAAAAGAATTGGAATGAGGAGTGGGAGAAAAGCTTCTCACCAATTGTTGTGGATGACAAGTGCCTCATACGGGCCTCGTTTCATCAGACGGACAAACGTTATCCGTACGAGATTATCATTACACCAAAAATGTCATTTGGAACCGGGCATCACCAAACAACCTGGCTTATGGTGAAGACCATGATGACGATGGATCACAAAGACAAACGCGTAATGGATGCGGGCTGCGGCACGGCCATACTTTCGATACTCGCCAGCAAACTTGGCGCACGAGAAGTTGAAGCCTTCGACATCGACGACTGGAGTGTTGAGAATGGAAATGAAAATGCGGAAATAAACCAGTGCGCGAACATCAATATTCAACAAGGCAAGATCACGGAAGTCCAACTAAGCGGCAGCTTCGATATTGTCCTTGCCAACATCAACAAAAATGTTTTGCTGCATGAAATGGGGAGCTACATTTCCTGGCTCAACCGCGGCGGATTGCTACTTCTTAGTGGTTTCCTGTCGCTGGATATCCCCGATCTTCTGGCGGAGGCGTCGCGTCATTCACTTGGGGAAGTGCAGCGCGATCAGCGCGACACATGGGCGTCACTTTTACTAACACGATCGGTAAAAGAGTAACAGGCCTTCGGCGTCACCGCTTGCCCAGCCATTGAGAAACCACTTCAACAAATTCCCCGGGCTTCTCCGCAGGCACCCAATGCCCGGTCTCTAAAGTCTCTAACGATGCTGCCGGGAAGATTTTTTTGATCAAAGCAAAATCTTCGTTCAGAACATAATTTGACCGTGACCCACGAACAAACAGCGCAGGTTTGTCAAATTGGCCTTCGAATTGAAGAGGAAGTCCTATCTTCAGAATATTCTCAGCAATGGACGAGAGATTCAGTTTCCATCTGAATCCTCCCTCTGGCTTGCGCTGGAGATTCTTCAGCAGGAACTGTCTCACATCCGGTTCATCAACGTGCTGTGCAAGCAATTCATCGGCGTGCTGGCGAGAGGTGACTTCCTGGATAGGAATTGAGAGCAGACCTTTGAGTACAACGTAGTTTTGCATGTCGTATGGCTTCGGCGCGATATCAACTACAATGAGCTTCTGTATTTTCGCCGGGTACGCCACGGCAAAATTCATTGCAACCTTTCCTCCCATGGAGTGTCCCATCAGTATAGGATCCTTAATGTGATGGTCCTCGATGAACTTCAGGACATCGTCAACCATCGAAGGATAATCAAACACGTCATCATGGGGAGACTGACCGTGGTTGCGCAGGTCAAGCGCATAGGTGTGAAAATGCCCGGACAACAGCTTCGAGTGCGTCAGCCAGTTATCTGATGACCCGAAGATGCCGTGAAGCATGATGATTGGTTGGCCGTGCCCGAGTTCGCGATGGTATAATTTCATAATGAAAACACTTCAACGATCGACAATGTAAGCGGCGCTGTTACCAAAGCTGCTCCGCCGATGAGCAAAAGTAACATTCCTGTTCGCATTCGGAAGAATATTGTAATACGGCTCTTATAATCTTCAATTCAGATTTATATTTGGGCCTTTTATCGAAGATGCAGCTTATATCAGGACAGTATAAAATTCAGGACGTTGATCTTGTCTCACTCACGAAGGAATTTGGCTCGCCGCTTTATGTATATAATGCGGAGAAAATCATTCATCAGCTGAAGACATTGAAGATGGCTTTCTCCGGGTCGGACGTTAAGATAAAATACGCGGCCAAAGCCCTGACAAACCTTTCTGTGTTAAAGCTGTTGCGCGCGCATGGCTCAGATGTGGATGTTGTATCCATTGAAGAGGCTCAGCTTGCACTGCGCGCCGGATTCAAGCCAGCGCAGATCATGTTCACTCCGAGTGGCGTCGACTTCAGCGAGATCGTGGAAGGGGTTAATCTGCATCTTACAATCAACCTCGACAATTTGTCGGCCTTAGAAAAGTTCGGACAAAAATATCACAACACCTATCCATGCAGTATCCGCCTCAATCCTCATATTATGGCAGGCGGCAACTACAAGATCTCGACAGGCCACAGCAACTCAAAATTCGGCATCTCAGTATTTCAGCTTCCCGACATACATGATGTTGTTAGGAAGCACAACCTCCGGATCAATGGATTGCATATTCACACAGGCTCTGACATCACCGAAAGTGAAGTCTTTCTCAAAATGGCGGACATACTTTTTGGAGTTGCCCGCGATTTTACGGACCTGCGTTTCATCGATTTCGGAAGTGGCTTTAAGGTGGCTTACAAAGACGGGGACATCGTCACCAATGTTTACGATCTTGGGCTTAAGCTGACGAAGGCATTCAACGAATTTTGCCAGAGCTATGGAAGAAAACTCGAACTGCATTTCGAGCCAGGCAAGTTCATCGTCAGTGAGGCTGGATTGTTGTTGGCTAAGGTGACGGTGGTGAAGTCTACACCTTCCCTGACCTTTGTCGGCATCAACTCCGGATTGAATCACCTTTTGCGCCCGATGATGTATGATGCCTGGCACGACATCGTGAATATCTCAAACGCGACAGGGTCACAGAAGCTCTACACAATCGTAGGATACATATGCGAGACTGACACGTTTGGTTCAGACCGGAAGCTCCATGAAGTGCGCGAAGGAGACATCCTCGCCATCAAAAATGCAGGGGCCTACGGTTACTCGATGTCCTCCAACTATAATTCAAGATTGCGGCCCGCAGAGGTGATGATCCTCAACGGCCAGGCACGTCTTGTACGTGAAAGGGAGAAGCTCGAAGATCTCTGGAAAAATCAGCCGGACATAGACATTGCCTTTTAAAGTCTCTTTGTGCTATCCGGCTTTTCTACGCAGCAGCCGAATCATCGGGCTTTTGTTCAACTTTTTTACAGTTATGTTCGTTGTTTTGATGAGATTTGATTCTTATGAAGCCTATACTGGGGAATTTTTTCGCGTATCTGTTCATTCTTTGTCCTTTCCTTTCGAACAGCCAGATCCTGACACCTGTAACCTGGCAGATCGAGCTCTCGAAAACTGATATAAAGGCCGGAGATGAGATCGACATTGTCTTCAAGGCCACCATCCAGGACGTCTGGTATCTTTACGCCACCGATTTTGATCCGGACTGCGGCCCCCTTCTTACTGAAGTTAAGTTCTCGGACACTAAGAACTTCCAGCCGGTAGGATTGCTTAAGGCGATAAACTCCACCGCAAAACACGATGAGATATTTGATTGTGATGTAAAGGTCTTCAAGAAGCACGGCGAATTCCGGCAACGCGTCAAAGTACTGGGAAGTCCTTTGACCATCGCTGGGGCGATCGGGGGACAGGTATGCACGGAGATCGACGGAAAGTGTATATCATTCGAAGAGGATTTTTCATTTGAAAACATCCGCGTAAGCGGGTCGACAACTCCTAAAACGACACAAAACCCCGAACGCAATCCTCGGATTAAATCCAGCGAAGAAGAACGTGCGGATGAAGCCGTCAAAGAAGGCATCCCGGCTGACTCTGTCGACACAACGGCTGCCGAATCAGCAAAAATCCAGGGACCGATCCTGGATCCATCCATCCTTGATGGCGAAGCTTCTTCCGAATCAAGTTCACTCGTCGGCTATATGGTCCTCGCGTTCCTGCTCGGGCTAACGTCGTTAATCACACCTTGCGTGTTCCCGATGATTCCCATGACGGTAACGTTCTTTTTAAAGGATAATCAAACGCGACAGGAAGGGATAAGAAAGGCGACGTGGTTTGGCATCTCCATTATCGTCATCTACACAATAGCCGGTACGTTGTTCGCTTTGCTCTTCGGTGCTGAGGGTCTCAACGCCCTGGCCACTCATTGGATTCCGAACTTGTTTGTCTTTTTCATCTTCATCCTTTTCGCACTTTCCTTCCTCGGACTTTTTGAGATCAATGCTCCGTACAAGCTTGTGAACAAGGCCGACAGGGCCGCCGAAAAAGGCGGACTCGCCGGAATCTTTTTTATGTCCGCGACTCTGGTACTCGTGTCATTCTCGTGCACGCTGCCTATTGTCGGAAATGTTCTGGTGTTATCTGCGGGGGGTGAGGTAACTAAACCGGTGCTGGGCATGCTCGCGTACGCCTCGGCATTCGCTATCCCATTTACTCTTTTCGCCGTGTTTCCTGAGTGGTTGAAAGGCTTGCCCAGGTCTGGCGGATGGCTGAACACCGTTAAAGTAACGCTCGGGCTATTGGAACTGGCCCTCGCACTAAAGTTCCTCAGCATCGCAGACCAAACATATCATTGGGGAATACTCGACCGGGACCTCAACATAGCAATCTGGATCGTCATCTTTACGCTGCTTGGGTTTTACTTCCTTGGCAAGATTCGCATGCCCGGGGACTCTCCCGTCGAAAAGACCTCTGTCCCACGACTTTTGCTGGCCATTCTCACCTTCACATTTGTAATATATCTGGTGCCGGGTTTATGGGGCGCACCTCTGAAGGCGCTTGCCGGCTATCTGCCTCCGATGTACACGCATGACTTTGATCTTATCTCCATGAACCGCGACGCTGAAAAGACAGGGGTGTGTGAAGAGCCGAAGTACGGTGACTTCCTTCACCTGCCACATGGGCTCGAGGGATACTTCGATTATGAGCAGGCCCTTTCATGCGCCCGGAAACAAAACAAGCCCCTCTTCATCGATTTCACTGGTCATGGCTGCACAAACTGCCGTGAGATGGAAGCTAATGTGTGGGCGGATCCTGAGGTTTTGGAAAGGCTCAAGAACGAATTCGTGGTTGTCGCCCTGTATGTGGATGACAAAACGGAACTGCCTGCCTCTGAGTGGTATACCTCTACTTATGACGATAAGGTGAAAAAAACCATCGGAAAGCAAAACGCTGACCTTCAAATCACCAAATTGAATAATAATGCTCAACCCTTCTACGTTCTGGTCGGCAAGGATGAACGAGTACTCGCCTGGCCCTATGGTTATGACAAGGATGTTGAAGATTTCGTCCAATTTCTGGAAACAGGTAAAAAAACTTACAATAAATTATATTTGAACTAGGGTTCAGATTATCTAAAGCAAGCCCATTATGGGGAAATTCCCGGTTTGGCCCCGAAGTTTTTCGTTTAAACAGTAATAGATATATCTTTGAAAAAGAGGCATTTCCATAAAATTATGGCGATGAATTTTTTCGAAAGTCCTTATATTTGAATCTCTTCGCAACTTTTTACCCTACTCGTTGACATGACAAAAAAGATTTTCGGTTTCATCATCATCATCGCCTTCGCTGGTGGTGTCATTCTCTTCAATAAGTTCTACAAGCCCGCAGTACCTCAAACCGCAATGGTGGCAGAGGCCGACTCGGCGCAGGCCTTGCCTGCTGAAGTGAAAGAACCGAAAATGCTTTATGGCATGGTCGTGCAGGCCGACCATCTTGTAATTGAGGACAAGATCAAGCGCAACCAGTTCCTCGGCGACATTCTGCAGGAGTACAACGTACCCGCTAAGCTCATTCATCAGGTTTCACAATTGTCGCGCAAGGTTTTCGATCCCCGCAAGATTACTCCGAATTCGAAATACACCCTGATCTGTAACCAGGACTCGATAAAGCAAGCGAAGGCCTTTGTATATGAACCCAATGCTATTGATTATATCATTTTCAGGTTTGATGACTCTTTGTCTGTCGATGTCGGGCAGCGTGAAGTCACTACCATTGAAAAAACTGTAAGCGGAGTTATCCATTCAACCCTGTCACAGACAATGGAGGCGCTGGGGATGCCTGCTGACCTCACTAACCGTTTTGTGGATATCTTCGGGTGGCAGGTCGATTTCCAAAGGCTTCAGGCTGGCGACAAGTTCAAACTCATCTATGAAGAGCAGCAGGTTGAAGGTGTTACCATTGGCATAAGCAAGATCAATGGAATTTACTTCGAGCATTTTGATCAACCGTATTACGCCTTCCCCTTCGACCAGGGAGATGGTGTTGATTATTTCGACGAGGACGGCAAGAGCCTCCGGAAAGCACTCCTTAAATATCCTATTGAGTTTACACGCATCAGCTCGCGTTACAATAAGAACCGCTTTCATCCAGTGCAAAAGAGGTGGAAGGCTCATCTCGGAACAGACTTCGCTGCACCGCGCGGAACACCGATACGGTCTGTCGGAGATGGCATTGTCCTCGAGGCGCACTACAAATCCAACAATGGCAACTACGTCAAGATCAGACATAATGCAACGTACACAACCCAGTACCTGCACATGTCAAAGATTGCATCCGGCCTGAACCCCGGCGACCGCGTGCGCCAAGGACAGACGATCGGATATGTGGGAAGCACAGGTCTCGCAACAGGTCCTCACCTCTGCTACCGCTTTTGGAAGAATGGCGTCCAGGTTGATGCACTTCGTGTGGATCTTCCTGCATCCCAACCGGTAAAGCAAGATCATCGTATGGCGTTTGCCACAGTGAAAGAAGAGCTGATCCAGAAATTGAACATCATTCCTTTCCCTAAAGAGGACGAGGATTCTTTTGCGTCAATCAGGTAGTCTTTAAGTCCCCCGGACTGGCTTCGGCAATATTCTTTGACTTTTTTTGTTAAAGTAGAAATGCTGGTCCTTAAATGAAGCGGTTTCAACTTACTTTATGCATTAGCCTCCTCGTTGTTCCCACTTTCGCACAAAAAGTTGGGCTTGTACTGAGCGGTGGCGCCGCAAAGGGCCTGGCCCACGTTGGCGTGCTCAAAGCCCTCGAAGAAAACGAGATTCCCATTGACTACATCGTAGGCACTTCCATGGGAGGTATCATCGCCGGATGTTACGCTGCAGGCATGAGCCCTGACCAGATTGAAAACATGGCGCTTTCCGAACAGTTTTTGCGCCTCGTCAACGGGATGCCCGAGAAAGGCTTCAACTATTATTACCATCAAAGCGAAGACAACCCGCACTTTCTCAAGCTTAATCTCTCTCTTGATTCTATCCTTAACCTGCAACTCAACACGAGCATTGCGAGCGACGTGTCACTGAACTTCGCCCTGGCAGACATGTTCTCGCAGGCTTCTGCAATCTGCCACAACAACTTTGACAGTCTTTTCGTACCGCTGCGCGTGGTCGCCGCGGACATTTTCACACAGAACCCCGTTGTCTTGTCGAACGGCATCCTGAGCGATGCACTCCGGGCTACACAAACAGTGCCGTTCTTTTACAATCCGATCCGGGTCGACGGTAAATATCTCTTTGACGGAGGTGTGTATAACAACTTTCCCGTAGACGTAGCACAGAATGAGTTTGAACCTGACGTCATCATCGGCGTCAATGTTTCCTCAAAAGTTTATAATGACTACCCTTACAGCCTGGACGAAAAGCTTATCGCAAACTCTCTTCTCTTTCTTCTACTTGATAAGTCGGATCCTGCAAGCGTCCCGGATAGTGGCGTTTACATCCAGCCGGACTTGAAAGGATACACTTCATTCGACTTCGCAGACGCCAGAAGTCTTATTGACAGTGGATATGTGCAGACAATGCGGCAGATGGAGGATATCAAGAAGAAAGTAGCTGCACGCGTCAGCTGCGACGACCTTACATACAGACGCAACGCGTTTAACATGCGCAGCCCGGAGATGGTGTTTGATAAGTTAGTGTATGAGGGCTTCAATACAAATCAAAAGAGATATATAAACCGCATCTTCCGATACAGTGAAAAAAATCCCAGGTCTTTCTACTACACAAAGGCAAAGCGTGGATACTTCAAGCTTGTATCCGAGAATTACTTTAACAACGTCTACCCTAACATACTGTTTGACAGCACACGTGGCACATATCAACTCAAACTTACTCGCCGCCCGCAGAAAAACTTTCAGGTTGACTTTGGCGGAGTCATCGCGACGCGCAACATTAGCAACATATATCTCGGCCTCAACTTCTTCAACTTCAACCGCCATCTCCTTCACGTTTACACCGGATTCCAAACAGGTAACTTTTATAAAGGCGGTGACATTAAAGCCCGGGTCGATTTTCCCTTCCAGTTTTATCTAGAGCCATTCGTGGGGTTCAATAGCTGGGATTATCTGCAAAGCAATGACCTCCTGTATGAAGTAAGTAACCCAACTGTCCTTCGCCGCGTGAACCGAAGCTTTGGAACTAACATCGGATGGCCCCTTGGACATCAGTTTAAAGGAATGCTGCGCGGTGAAGCTTTCAACAATCGCGACAGCTACGTTAACGGGGATGTATTCGTCAGCTCTGACACACTCGACGAACTTCACACAGTGGGTGTCAAGGGCGAGTTGATCTTCTCAACAAATACCTTAAACCGGAAACAGTATGCGAACGCAGGCAAAGCCTTCAATTTCGCCATACAGTATTTCAACCTCACGGAAGACTTTCGCCCCGGAAACACGTCTGTAAAACTCTCACCCGTAGAAGACAGCCATCAGTGGTTCAGATTCAAGGCCACCGCCGAGCAATATTTCAAAGCGGGATGGTATAGACCTGGGTACTATGCGCAGGCTGTCTTTTCCAATCAACCTTTCTTTCAGAACTATTTCGGAACCCTTATAAACGCACCGGGCTTCAATCCAATGCAAGACAGTCCCACACATTTGCTGGAAAATTTTCGTGCGTTCAATTACGTCGCAGGCGGATTCCGCAACGTGTTCACCTTGCGGAACCGTCTTGACTTACGTCTTGAAGCATATATCTACAAGCCTGTAGAATATCTGAGCGAAGGTCTTAACCAGGAAGCTTTGGCGACGCAGGATCTGAGAAGTGCGTATTTTGCTTCAACTGCCGGGCTTGTGATGCACTCACCGCTAGGGCCTATCTCTCTTAGCGTAAATTATTATGACGATAAACAGAACCAGTTAGGCGTGTTGCTTCACGCGGGCTTTCTGCTCTACAACAAACACTCACTGGACTAATCCTTCGACTTAGCTAACCCTTACTTCCCAACTCTCACGCGAGGTTTCATTGCATGCGACTTATCCCAGCGAGTCAATAACCCTGCAAAAGACTTAATGCTTTTTTCAACATCTGCGAAAAGAATCTTACACGGTGCAGTACATGCACATTTATGACGGACTGTCACGCCTAATGAGTGGCGAATTTTTGTTATGTTTATCCTTTAAACCTCATCTGCACCCAATGAAAAGAACGCTCATCGCCTGCCTTATTCTGGTTGGTTTCTCGTCTGGTTTACAAGCTCAGGAAGTGCAGTGGGCAACCAAAGTACTCGCGTTCTCATCAGAATTGACTCCCGTTCAATACAGCGCGCGGCAAGTTTTAGGTAAGCCGAATGTACTTCCTTCAGGCGGACAAAATCCTAACGCATGGGCGCCTGACAAGCCCAAGAGAAAAGAATTCCTCAAGGTTGGATTTGATAAACCGATGAACATCCAGCAGATCGCCATCGCAGAGTCTCACAGCCCGAGCGCCATCTACAGGGTGCTCGTCTACGATGAACGCGGAAAAGAATATGTTGTAAATACACTCAATCCGAAGGCCGTTCCCCTGAAAGGAAGAATGCTTAATCTTTTTTTGGAGCAAACACCGTACAAGGTGGCCGCTGTGAAGATTGAGTTTGACGGTGCCGCATTGCCTGATTACTTCGGCATTGATGCGATCGCAATATCCAACGTGCAATATCCAATCATTGCAGACATACCAAAACTTCAACTCCTGGCTTCCGGGTTAGTGGTGGAAGCCCTCGACCAGAATGTGAACAGCGAGTACAATGAACTTAATCCTCTCCTGTCACCTGATGGAAAGACACTTTACTTCAGCCGCAGAAACCATCCCGGAAACGTTGGTGGCGCCCGGGACAAGGAAGACATCTGGTACTCACAACTCGATTCGTCAGGTCACTGGTCTCTCGCCAGAAACGCTGGTGCTCCGCTTAACAATTCGGAACCAAACTTTATCAACAGCATTCAGTCAGTTACACCTGACGGACGCACCGCGGTAATGCTTCTTGGCAATCGGTATCTCGAAAAAGGAAAGATGCAGGCTGGTGTATCGATCAGCTCAAATGTTGGAGGAAACTGGTCAACTCCTATCCCGCTGGAAATAACGAATGATTATAACTTCAACGAGAAAGCAAATTATTTCCTGACCAACAATCGGAAGACACTTATCATGTCAGTGGAGCGTGAGGATAGTCATGGTGATCGGGATCTTTATGTTTCCTTTATGGGCGAGGACAGCGTATGGACAGAGCCGTTGAATCTTGGTGATGTGATTAATACAGCGAGCGAAGAGTCTGCGCCCTTCCTTGCATCCGATGACCGCACATTGTACTTCTCTTCGAGTGGCTTCAGTGGCTACGGTGGAAACGATGTTTACGCTTCTAAAAGACTTGACGACACCTGGACAAACTGGTCGGATCCTGAGAATCTCGGCCCGGAGATCAATTCACCGCTCGAAGATCTGTTCTTCAACATCCCTGCAAGCAGCGAATACGCATACTATTCACGTGGCGTTTCCGACTCGAATACAGATATCTTCAGGATCAAGCTTCCCATCCTGAGAACTCCTGATCCGTGGGTCATTGTTAAAGGAAAAATAATCGATCCGCGTAGTGGCCAGCCAATTGGCGCGAAGATCATCTACGAGCGCCTGCCCGAGGGCCAGCAGCTTGGCATTGCGCAGTCAGATCCCCAGACAGGCGAATACGAAATCAGAGTTCCCGGCGGACACATGTACGGGGTGCGCGCAGAAGCAACGAACAGGATATCCGAAAACCAGAATCTCGACCTTCGCAATATCAGCAATGATGAGATCGTCAAGATAAAGGACTTTAAACTCGATCCCATCAGTCTCAGTGTCGTAGAGGAGAATATTACGATTGTATTGAACAACATCTTTTTTGACTTTGATAAGTCTACACTCAAAGCAGAATCATTCCCCGAGCTGAATCGCATTGTGGCACTCATGAATGAAAGAACGGCGATACAAATCGAGATTGCCGGACATACTGATGCTACCGGAACAGCGGGATATAACTTGCAATTATCCGGAACGCGGGCAAATGCTGTGGCGGCATACCTCAGGAAAAAAGGAATTCCTGCCAGCAGGGTCACAGTTGTTTCGCACGGCGAGAAGATACCTGTGGCGTCAAACACCACTCCGGAGGGACGTCGCAGAAACCGCAGGGTCGAGTTCAAAATCTTAAAAACCTAAACCATGAAAATGCGTTCACTTTTTTTCGGTTTATGCTATCTCGCTTCCATCCTGGCAATTGCCCAGGAAGCCGACACACTGGTGCGGGCAGAAGGGAAAATAACAAATTCCGAGACCGGTGAACCACTGAAGGCCAGGATCGTATATGAAAGCCTTCCCTATGGAAACAGGATAGGAGTGATCAACAACAGCGTGTATTCCTTCCCTATGTTCGATCGTGAGCATTACAGCATCACAGTAGAAGCTCCAGGCTTCGCGCCCGCGAAGTACTTGCTTGATCCGTCCGCCGCCAATGACAACAACAAAGTTATTCTCCATATCAGGCTGAGCGCCGGCGCAAAGGCCATGCATGCAGCGGGCAAAGTAATGCGTCTTAATAACCTGATCTTTGAAGTAGGAAAATCACGGATAGATCCTGAATCCTTTTCAGAATTGGACGTCCTCGCAAACCTCATGGTGGAAAACCCAGGCATGGTGATCCAGCTGGAAGGACACACCGACTTTCTGGGAGACAGCAAGGCGAACCTGAAGTTATCACAACAACGCGTCGACGCTGTCAGAAGTTATCTTGCAGCAAAAGACATTGCAAAAAGTCGAATCAAAACGAAAGCATTTGGCGGTAGCCAACCTCTTTCCCGCGATAACACTCCGGAAGCACACCGACTGAACAGACGCGTCGAAGTTAGGATCCTCCAGAATTGATCGTTCCACGCGGCGCACTTTTTTTCAAGTCGAATACAGACATAATATTTTGGACACAACGATCCCACCGAGGGAAGTCTATGAGAACTGCCGGAGATCCGTACCGGCTCTCCGTGTTGAACCGCTTCCGGAAAGAAAGAAGAGGCTGGTCGCTTTACGTCAATGGATCATAAATAACCGGACAAAGATCCAGGACGCGGCTTACGCAGATCTGCGGAAGCCTCCTATGGAAACTGACGTAACTGAGATATTTCATGTCTTGAATGAGATCAAGGTTGCATTGAAGTCTCTCGATCGGTGGGCCTCGGAAACGCCAGTCTCTGCTCCATTGTATCTGCCTGGAACACGGTCATGGATTGTCTATGAACCCAGAGGAGTATGTCTTGTCATTTCACCGTGGAATTATCCTTTCAGTCTCGCAGCCGGACCCCTGACTTCGGCAATCGCGGCAGGCAACAGCATTGTGTTGAAGCCTTCAGAGATGACTCCGGCCGTCTCATCCCTCATCAGGAAGATGTGTCACGAAATATTCGATCCCGGCATAGTCGCGGTTTGCGAAGGAGGTGTTGCGGTATCACAGGCGTTACTGGCACTGCCCTTTGATCACATCTTCTTTACAGGCAGCCCTACCGTTGGAAAGATCGTTATGAAGGCCGCAGCAGAAAATCTCACGTCGATCACACTTGAATTAGGCGGCAAATCCCCGGCGATAGTCACAGAGTCGTCGCGCCTGAACGACGCTGCAGAAAGAATTGCTGTCGGAAAGTTTCTCAATAATGGTCAGACATGCATCGCCCCTGATTACCTTTTCGTTCACAATAGCATTGCGGAAGAATTCATCAGGAAGCTGATCGAAAAGACAAAAAGGCTCTATGCCCCAAACGATGATCTCGAACGTTCGGCAGACTACGGGAGAGTCATAAACGAGTCTAATTATACCCGGATAGAGAACCTGGTGGCGGACGCCATCGATCGGGGAGCCAAACTTGAATGGAAGGGTACCAACAACAAGGAGGCAAGGTTCATGCACCCGGTGATCCTTACCCACGTGCCCCCCGGCAGCCTGGTTCTTGAAGAAGAAATCTTCGGACCCGTCCTTCCAGTCATCGTATACCACACCATTGAGGAGGTTGTCGCCACTATTAACAGCAAACCGAAGCCGCTTGCCCTTTACATCTTCACCAACAGTAACGCGGAATACAAAGATATTTTGAAACGAACTTCTTCCGGTAGTGTTTGTATTAATGAATGCGGAGTTCAGTTCCTGCATCATGAACTGCCCTTTGGAGGAGTAAACACCAGTGGGATTGGTAAAGCGCACGGCTATTCCGGCTTTCTGGCATTTTCAAATGAGAAACCGGTCCTTAAGCAGAAGAACGGGTTAACGGCTGTAAAAGCGTTCTATCCACCATTCACACCGGCGACACAAAAGGTTATGGACTGGTTTTTGAAGTTGTTCTGAGTCCCTAAAAAAACAACCACTGTTTAAAAGCTTTATGCACTGCCGCTTCGTAAATTTGTAGCAGGTGTAAAATGTCAAAAAAATAATTCCTAAAGAGATGAGCAAAGGATTGAAGTGGTTTCTAATTGTGTTCGGTGGATTCATTGTCCTGTTTCTTGCTGTGGCTATCATCGTGCCGGCAGTATTTAAAGACGATATCAAAGCCATGCTGGAAAAAGAGGTGGCGAAATCGGTAAATGCTGACGTGGTCTTCGATGACTTCAATCTGTCATTCTTTTCCAATTTCCCGAACATCACCGCCGGACTTGAAGATCTTGGGGTCATGAACCGTGAGCCGTTTGCGGGAGAAATGCTTTTCGCAACCGAGAAATTCGAGGTAGAAGTAAATCTCGGAGACATACTTTTTGGCGACGGCGTCCGCGTTAAAGGAATATCTCTTGTGCGTCCTGTTATCAATGTCAAGGTTCTCGAGGACGGTCGTGCCAACTATGACATCGCAATTCCGTCGGCAGACACAGTGACGACCGAAGAGTCTGATGAATTCTCATTTAGTATCGACCATTGGGAAATTGTCGATGGAGATGTCACATACGATGACGCGTCTCTTAAGATGAATCTGGCAGTGAACGGACTTAACCACACTGGCAGCGGCGACTTCACCCAGGACGTATTCGATCTGCGCACACGTACCGTTGCCGATAGTGTCTCTACGTCCTACGATGGAGTGGAATATCTTTCGGATAAAAAGGTTGAGATCGATGCTACGCTGAACATCAGCGAGGAATATTCAAAGTATACCTTTAAGGACAACACTGCGAAGATCAACGACTTCACCATGCAGGCGGATGGGTGGGTAAAGTTGAATGAAAATGACATCGCAATGGATCTGGCGTTCAAGAGTCCGGAGAATTCATTCAAAAGCCTGCTGTCCCTGGTGCCCGGTGTATACACCAAAAACTTCGATGATATAAAAACGGAGGGGGAACTCGCATTCAGCGGAGCAGCGAAAGGTACCTATAGCGAAACCAGGATGCCGTCCTTCAACCTTGCTTTGATGGTGAAAGATGCGATGTTCCAGTATCCCGATCTGCCAACCGCAGTGAAGAACATCAATCTTGACCTTCTCGTGGATAATAAAGATGGCGTGATTGAAAATACGATCGTTGACCTTAAAAAAATGCACTTGGACTTTGGGTCTAATCCAGTCGATGCCCGCGCCCGCATCACAAAGATGTATCCGACCAACGTCGATGCCGCGGTGAAGGGCAAGCTGAACCTTGGTGAGCTCAACAAGATGTTTCCAATGGAAGGTCTTGAGATGAAAGGCACCTACTCCATCGACCTGGAAACAAAAGGGACTTATGACAGCCTTAAAAAAATTATCCCTGCAATCAATGCTAACATGACCCTTAGTGATGGCTATGTGAAGTCTTCGGATTTCCCTGTCCCAATGGATGATATGCACTTTACTTCGAGCATTCGTAACACTTCAGGCAAGATGGCTGAAACTGTCATCAGGGTAAATGACTTTAGCATGCTCATGGATGGTGAAAAACTGACCGCCGATCTTCT
>Ga0307416_100000249_pt1 | contig 28628 bp, 37 predicted proteins | sample DK1Cmetagenome_2_FD_203821 | JGI IMG/M metagenome (GOLD analysis project Ga0307416, IMG submission 203821) | Maize rhizosphere microbial communities from greenhouse at UC Davis, California, United States - DK15-C-3 | ecosystem: Host-associated > Plants > Roots > Rhizosphere > Soil | place...
GCCGGCAGCGAACCCTAAGTCCCATAGGGACGACCTTATGGTAGAAAACACAGATGCAACGAAATTCTCAAGTCCCGGAAGGACGGTCTTACTTGAGCCGCACAAACAACTTCAGCACGCAGACAACAGAAGAGCGGCAAGCTCAGAAAACGCCGAATTGCAAATTGCAGAATTGCCCAATTGCCCAATTGATTCCCTGGCCACGAAGACACAAAGGCACCAAAACTTAAAGACCAGCTTTCCTCATCTCGGCGATAGCATACGAATGCCGGCAGCGAACCCTAAGTCCCATAGGGACGACCTTATGGTAGAAAACACGATGCAATGAAATTCTCAAGTCCCGGAGGGACGGCCTTACTTGAGCCGCACAAACAACTTCAGCACGCAGACAACAGAAGAGCGGCAAGCTCAGAAAACGCCCGAATTGCACATTGCAGAATTGCCCGATTGCCCAATTGATTTTCCGATTTGCTAGTTGCCTACATTGATCTTCTCAAGATAATGAAGATGATTCATAACCGCGCGGATCTCCCCGTACGTGACCTCATCACCTAACTTTAACTTTACAGGCTGGATCGAATCTGCTTGCATTTCGCGTATTGCCTCAATGATCATATTTACCTTTTGTTCAGCAACACAATCTGCGACATCAAGCTCTCCGGCCTTAACGAGCTGAGCCATATGTCCTTCGATTGTGCTCAATGCCAGGCCCCGCTTCCTGGAAATATCAAACGGGGTCATTCCGGACTTGAGCAACGAGAGGGTTTCTTTGAGCGTCCCGCCTTTCTCAGATTTTTCGCCCCCGCGGCGGTCGACCGAAGCGTCGCGAAGCGCGACATCCACGGCACGCGGATTAAATATAACCTCACCATATTGTGCCCTGCCTATTGAGTTGATTTTCCTCGCAACGGCGTTCCTGAGCTGCCTGACGTACTTCAAATATTTTCCAACCTTCTTGATACCTTTAAGTTTCCCCAGGTGTTCGTCAAGGGGAATCAGTATTGACGTGGTCAAAGATTTGTTAAAGTATTCAATACCTTTTTGAACCCTCTCGCCCAGTTTCACTTCTTCACCGGAAGCAAGCAACTCCATCATTTGATTCTGGAACTTTAACGCAACTTTCTGCAACTCTACGGCTGCATGCAGCACTGCTCGTGCGTTCACCATCGCTTCTTTTGAAGAAGGGATTTGTCTTCCTGGAAGATAGTCAACATAGTTCTGCAAAAGGTCGGTAACTTTTTTCAGGTCAAATGTTTTGGCGAGCTCTGCATTTTGGAATTCGCGCTTTTCTTTCTCCAGGATATCCTGGAGGTCGCTTTCCGGCGCCTCTCTGCGCGCGAACTCGCGAACCAGGGGATCCGTTGCAATACTCGACGGATGAATGTGGGAGCGCAGGATGACACCATCAAGTGAGGTGCATCGGCTCAGCGCCACGTAAACTTGTCCTGGGGAAAACGATTCGCCTGCATCGATGATCGCGTGTTGGAAAGTTAGTCCCTGGCTCTTGTGGATGGTGATTGCCCATGCCAGACGGATGGGATATTGTGTAAAGGATCCGAGTTTCTCCTCGTCAATGCGCTCTTCCTGTTGATTGTAAGAATAGCGGATGTTAGTCCAGGTCTCTTGTTCCAAAAGTATTTCGTCTTCCAAATCCGCAGGCAACACCCAGATGCCTTCACTGTCAATTTTGGTGACAGTCGCAATCTTTCCATTGTAATAGCGCCGATCTTCGCTTTTGTCGTTCCTGATAAACATCACCTGGGCGCCCTCCTTCAATTGCAGCAAGGTATCGGTAGGTAGCGTTTTATCCGGAAAATCGCCTTCTACCACACCCTTGAACTCGAAGGACTTGCCGGATAATCTCCGCAGCTCTTCCGCATTGATCTTGTCCGCTTTGTGGTTATGCGTCGTAAGCGTAATGTATTTGTGTCCTTCCTTTGGTTGAGCGTTCATCAGTGCATTCAGCGTGGCAAGATCACCTGGCCTGGCTTCTGCATTTCGAATCCGGTTGAGAATGTCGATAAATGTTTGTTGACTTTGACGGTAAATCTTCTTCAGCTCAATGTATACAGGAGGCGCTTGCTCCACTGCTTTCGAATGAAAGAAAAAGGGACTGGTGTAATAGTCTCTTAACAAGGACCACTGTGAATCTGATGCGACCGGGGGAAGCTGAAACAGGTCGCCGATATACAGGACCTGCACGCCACCGAAGGGAACATGCGGTGCTTTGCGGAAATAACGGAGGATTGCGTCGGTCGCGTCAAGCATGTCGCATCGCACCATACTTACTTCATCAATGATCAGCAGCTCGAGATCGCGGAATAGCTCCCGTTTTTCTTCGCTTACGCGGATGTTCTTGAACAGTGTATACTGGTCCGTTACACCTTCTCCGGATAACCGATGACTGACGGGAATAAATGGACCCAGCGGAAGCTGAAACAGAGAATGCATGGTAACACCACCGGCATTGATCGCCGCTACACCAGTGGGTGCAACGACGACGCACTTCTTGCGCGTGTTCTCTTTTATATATTTCAGGAAAGTGGTTTTACCGGTGCCGGCCTTTCCGGTAAGGAAGATGTGCCGTGAAGTATTATTCACGAAATCTGCGGCCGTACGGAAGAGAGGGTTGTCGTTCATAGCCGTTTGAATTTACAACACGCTCACGTAAAATGGAAAGCTACTCCCTCTTTTTAACCAGATAAAAACCTTAAAAATACAGGTTTAAAGTCAGGTTGAATACCAGGTCGAAAGGCAAGTCCCAATACAGGTTGAAATTCAAAAACCTGCATCAAGACCTGCATTTAACTCGCATTTAGACCTGCATTTTAACTTGTTTTTGGACCTGCATTTTAACCGGTATTCAACTACAGAAGTTTGCCAGGGAAAAAAGCAACTTCTCCAAGTTCCTCCTCAATGCGGATAAGCTGATTATATTTTGCCATCCGGTCGGACCGCGACGAGGATCCAGTCTTTATTTGTCCGCAGTTAAGTGCTACAGCAAGGTCAGCGATTGTGCTATCCTCAGTTTCTCCAGAGCGGTGAGACATCACACTCTTGTACGAATTGCGCTTCGCCAGATTGACGGCATTGATAGTTTCCGTCAGTGAGCCGATCTGGTTTACCTTAACGAGGATAGAGTTTGCCACACCCTTATCAATGCCATCCTGCAAACGGGTGACATTTGTAACAAACAAGTCATCTCCCACCAATTGTATCTTAGAGCCGACCTTGTCAGTCAATCCTTTCCATCCGTTCCAGTCATCCTCCGCCATTCCATCCTCGATAGAGATAATCGGATATTTCTTCGCCCACGACGCCCAGTATTCGACCATTTCTGCGGAGCTCAGTTTCTTTCCGTCGGACTTCTTAAAGATGTATGAGTCGGTTTTAGCATCATAGAACTCAGAGCTTGCAGCATCCATCGCAATGAAAACATCATCGCCGGGTTTGAAGCCTGCTTTTTCAATGGCCATCAACACCACCTCGATAGCTTCTTCATTGGACGCGATGTTCGGAGCAAACCCTCCTTCATCACCCACGTTCGTCGACAAGCCTTTGTCGTGAAGAACCTTTTTGAGATTATGGAATATTTCGGTGCCCATGCGAAGGGATTCTGAGAATGTATCCGCCTTAAGAGGCATCACCATAAACTCCTGGAAATCGATCTTGTTATCAGCATGGCTTCCTCCATTGAGGATGTTCATCATCGGCACTGGCAACGTGTTGGCGTTTACACCACCGATGTAGCGGTAGAGGGACAATCCGGCTTCCATTGCAGCAGCCTTTGCTATCGCCAGCGATGTACCAAGAATGGCGTTCGCTCCAAGATTTCCTTTGTTCGGAGTGCCATCCAGTTCCAGCATGATCTTGTCGATGAGATTTTGCTCGAAGACGGAGAATCCAACGATCTCTTCGGCAATCTTTGAGTTGACGTTGTCGACCGCCTTTTGTACTCCCTTACCTAAAAACCTTTTCTTATCGCCATCGCGAAGTTCTACTGCCTCATGCGTTCCGGTAGACGCGCCTGAAGGAACAGCCGCACGTCCAAACGCGCCGTTTTCGGTAAAAACATCCACCTCTACTGTTGGATTGCCCCGGCTATCCAGGATCTGACGGGCGTGAATACTTTCAATTACACTCATTGCAATGTTGTTTTTAGTTATTGGTTACTGGTCGATACTTCTTAATTTCCACGCGGGCGGACCGCTAGCACGCTTCTCAAACTCGCAAACTTGAAACTTCAAATTTTCAAGATCCCCGCTCCTTCTTCATCATCGCTACGAATTCGTCGAAGAGATAATTGGAGTCGTGCGGTCCTGGTGATGCTTCGGGGTGATATTGAACGGAGAAAGCTTTTTTATCTTTAAGCCTTATTCCCATAATAGTGTTGTCATTGAGATGAAGGTGAGTCACTTCAACATCAGGGTTCTTTTCGATCTCTTTTTCACTCACCGCAAACCCATGGTTCTGTGAAGTCATCTCACCTTTTCCAGAGATCAGGTTCTTCACTGGATGGTTTAGTCCCCGGTGGCCGTGATGCATTTTGTAGGTCGATAGTCCGCAAGAGAGTGCGAGAAGTTGATGGCCGAGACAGATGCCGAACAAAGGCTTGTCAGATGACACTGCATCCTTCACGGTCTTGATGGCATAGTCCATCACAGCCGGATCGCCAGGCCCATTGGAGATAAAATATCCGTCCGGATTCCATGCTGCCATCTCAGCATGCGGCGTCTTCGCGGGAAACACTTTAATGTAACAGCCGCGTGCGGCAAGGTTTCGCAGGATGTTGTTTTTGATCCCGAGGTCGAGGGCGGCTACCTTGAACTGTGCATTTGGATCCCCTATGAAGTAAGGCTCCTTAGTGCTGACAACGGAGGCAAGTTCCAGCCCATTCATGGAAGGCACCTTCTTGATCTCAATCTTCATCTCCTCTGGTGACAACACCGAGGAGATCAAGGCATTCATTGCGCCCTTATTTCGGATATAGCGCACGAGCATGCGCGTGTCCACATCTGCAATGCCTACGACTTGATTGCGCTCCAGGAATTGTTGCAAGCTTTCCTTCGCTTCCTTCCTGCTGTACTGCTCGGCAAAATCATTCACCACTACTCCGGCGATCTTGGTTGCACCGGACTCCTGTTCTTGATCGAGCGCACCGTAGTTGCCGATATGTGCGGTGGTGTTCACAATGATCTGTCCAAAGTAAGACGGATCAGTATATATCTCCTGATATCCCGTCATGCCTGTATTAAAACAGATCTCACCTCCGGAGGTACCAGTCTTTCCAATGGGTGTACCCTCAACCAACAAACCATCTTCTAACAGCAGATAAGCCTTGTGCATATTGTGATTATAACAGGATTATGTTTACAAAGTTTCTTTTCCTCTCTGCGGCGCTGAACCGGCCCCCGCGGTTTCCGCAACGGACCCAAAGTTACCTTTCAATTCAAAACCGCCAACGATTGAACAAAAAAAAGGGATTGAAACTCAATTCAATCCCTTTTCGATATAATGGTTCAAAGGCACTATTCCTTCTTCTTTTTAGGAGTTGTGGCTTTCTTCTGCGCTTTAGGTTCATCACCGGCTGCGGCCTTCTTACTCTTCTTCTCGGGCTTCTCTTCAGATGCCTGTGCTTCTGCCCCGGCAGCTTCTGTAGTCTCAGCACCTTCCTCCTTCTTGCCGCGGCGGCCGCGACGAGTTTTACTCTTCTTCACTGCGCCTTCCTTGGTGTATAGCGTGTTGAAGTCAACAAGCTCTATGAAACACATCTCTGCGTTGTCACCAAGACGGGTATCAGCAAGCTTGATGATACGTGTGTATCCGCCTGGACGATCAGCGATCTTCGACGCAACTTCCCCAAAGAGCGTTTGGACTGAATCTTTGTTCTGCAGATAAGAGAAAGCCGTTCTGCGCGAATGTGTGGTGTCCTCTTTTGATTTGGTCAACAGCGGCTCAACATATTTGCGCAGAGCCTTCGCTTTAGCAACCGTGGTAGAGATCCGCTTGTTGATTATAAGGGACGACGCAAGGTTAGAGAGCAACGCCTGCCTGTGCGCTGACTTCCTTCCTAAATGATTTATCTTCTTACCGTGTCTCATGGTTTCTTAGTCTTCGTCGAGTTTATACTTTGTGAGGTCCATACCGAAAGTCAGATTCTTTTCAGCCACAAGTTGCTCAAGCTCCGCCAGCGACTTTTTACCAAAGTTCCTGAACTTCATCATGTCCGAAATTTCCAGTTCAACGAGGTCACCGAGTGTCTTAACATCGGCAGCCTTGAGACAGTTGTAAGCGCGCACTGAAAGATCCAGATCATGCAGAGGAGTCTTCAATAGCTTGCGCATGTGCAGCATCTCTTCGTCAACTTGTTCGATCTCGGCATCCTTGCCGGTTTCAAGCTCAATAGACTTGTCGGAGAACAAGCGGAAGTGCTGAATGAGAATATGCGCAGCGCCTTCGAGTGCCTTCTCAGGATGGATCGATCCATCAGTTTCGATATCAACGACCAGTTTTTCGTAGTCGGTCTTTTGTTCAACGCGGGTGTTCTCTACGCTGTATTTCACATTTTTTACAGGAGTGAAAATCGCATCTATCGGGATATATCCGAATACCTGTTCTGCAGGCTTGTTCTCTTCAGCGGGCAGATATCCACGACCTTTTTCAAGGGTGAGTTCAACCTCGATATTCGCGGACTCATCCAGGTTACAGATAACGTGATCCGGATTCAGGATCTCGAAAGCAGACGTAAAACGGGTGATGTCACCAGCCTTGAACTGCTTTTGTTTCTTGATGCTCACCGTGATCTTGCTCTCAAATGAATCAGCAACTTTTTTGAATCTGACCATTTTGAGGTTCAGGATGATTTCAGCTACGTCCTCAACAACCCCTTCAATAGTGGAAAACTCATGAAGAACACCGGGGATTTTAATTCCGGTGATGGCATAACCCTCCAGGGAGGAAAGGAGAATACGTCTCAGTGCATTACCGATTGTAACTCCGTATCCTTTTTCCAGCGGTTTGAAAGTGAAAAGTCCGTGAAAATCATCAGACTTTTCCATGACCACCTTCTCTGGCATTTGAAATGCTAATATTGACATAGTGATGTTGATTAACTGTTTAAATTACTTAGAATACAATTCAACAATAAGCTGCTCGTTGATGTTTTCAGGGATATCAGCGCGGAGCGGAAGATTGATCATTTTGCCTACCATCTCATTGTTATCCCATTCCAACCAATTGTATTTTCTGGCGCCCTGAAGAGCGAGGCTGTTGGTGATAACCTCAAGGCTCTTCGAACGTTCGCGTACGCCAATCACATCACCGGGTTTTACAGTATATGATGATATGTTAACTATATCTCCGTTAACAGAAATGTGCTTATGCAATACGAGCTGGCGGGCGGCTCTTCGGGTGGGAGCGATACCCAGACGATAGACCGTATTGTCAAGACGTGACTCAAGGAGCTGAAGTAAGGTCTCACCCGTTACCCCTTTCTTGCGTGATGCTTCGCTGAACAATTTCGCGAACTGTCTCTCCAGTAATCCATAGATGTACTTAGCTTTCTGCTTTTCATACAGCTGAGTAGCATATTCAGATTGCTTGCGCTTCTTGCCACGTCCGTGCTGACCGGGAGCGTAGTTCTTTTTCTGCAAAGCTTTATTTTCACCTAAGATAGGCTCATTAAATCTTCTTGAAATTCTGACCTTAGGGCCTGTGTATCTTGCCATGGTTTAACCTGAAATATTTCAATTACTAAACTCTTCTTCTTTTAGGGGGTCTGCAGCCGTTGTGAGGAAGGGGCGTTACATCACGGATTGCCGTAACTTCGATGCCGGCACCCTGGATTGTCCTGATCGCAGATTCGCGACCTGCGCCGGGGCCTTTCACAAACACTTCAACTTTCCGCAATCCAAGCTCGTAAGCTTTGGAAGCACAATCCTGTGCGGCCATCTGTGCAGCGTAGGGAGTGTTCTTCTTTGAACCCTTGAAACCCATTTTGCCTGCAGAGGCCCAGGACACCACCTGACCTGTACTGTTGGTCATGGCGATGATGATGTTGTTGAAGGTAGCCTTGATGTGAGCTTCTCCAACAGCCTCAACTGTTACGACCCTCTTCTTTGCTTTATCTTTTCTCTTTTCAGCGGTTGCCATTAATGAGAATATTTATTTTTTAATTAATTAACCTTTAGTTGCCTTCTTCTTGTTCGCGACGGTCTTGCGCTTACCTTTCCGGGTACGTGCGTTGTTCTTTGTTGTTTGGCCGCGCACGGGAAGGCCCTTGCGGTGACGTAGCCCCCGGTAGCATCCGATGTCCATAAGGCGCTTGATGCTCAGCTGGATCTCAGACTTCAAGACACCTTCAATCCGGAATTTCTCCGCGATGATAGCCCTGATAGCATTGGATTCTTCGTCATTCCATTCTTTAACTTTCTTATCGGGACTGACGCCAGCCTCCGACAGGATCTTTTGCGCAGACCTGCGGCCAAGGCCGAAAATATATGTGAGGCCGATCTCGCCCCGCTTGTTATCAGGAATATCTACACCAGCTATACGTGCCATATATTAGTATTAGTCATTTGTTGTTAGTCATTGATGACGCGCACTTTTTATTTGTACTCCGTCATTCGTTCATTCGTAATTAAGGTTATCCTTGTCTTTGTTTGTATCTCGGATTTTTCTTGTTGATCACAAACAACTTGCCCTTACGCCGGATGATCTTGCAATCGGCGCTGCGCTTCTTAATGGATGCTTTAACTTTCATGTTTTTACTTGTATCTGAATACAATTCTCCCTTTTGTCAAATCATACGGCGACATCTCCAAACGCACTCTGTCGCCAGGCAAAATACGAATGTAGTTCATGCGCATTTTACCCGAAATGTGGGCCAGTACCTCGTGCCCGTTTTCCAACTGTACACGAAACATTGCGTTGGACAATGCTTCGCTTATAGTTCCATCTTGCTCAATTGACTTTTGTTTCGCCACTTATAGCTGTAATTATTTTCTATGTACTCGTGCGTTGTCAATATTTCGGTCCGGTCAGCGTGCACGGCCACCATATGTTCGAAATGAGCCGATGGTTTCTTGTCTGCCGTGCGGATCGTCCATCCGTCCTTTTCCTGCACTACGCTTTTCGTTCCCTGGTTGATCATTGGCTCTATCGCAAACACCATTCCCGGAACGATCTTTACTCCCTTGCCGCGCTTTCCATAGTTCGGAACTTCTGGCTCCTCATGAAGTTTCCTTCCCACTCCATGACCGACCAGCTCCCTTACCACCCCATAGCCAAAGCTTTCAACATAATGCTGAACAGCGTAGGCCACATCGCCTATACGATTCCCTGCCCTCGCCTGCGCAATGGCCAGGTACAACGATTCATAGGTTCTTTCGAGCAGTAACAGCGTGTCCGTGGCTACACCCTCCAGTGGATAAGTGTACGCAGAATCACTGTGGAATCCCTTGTAATAAACACCGCAGTCAACGGATATGATATCCGTTTCACGCAGCTCGTATTTTCCCGGGAAACCGTGAACAACTACTTCATTGACCGAAATACACAGCGATCCTGGAAAGGTGCCATTGTAATTCTTGAACGAAGGCACTGCACCGTGATCTCTGATGAACTCTTCGGCTATCTTATCCAACGTGAGGGTCTTCACACCCGGCTTCACCATCTTCGCAACCTCACCGTGAGCTTTTCCAAGTATCTCGGCGCTTTGGCGAATCAGGGCCAGTTCCTCGTCCGTCTTTAAGTTAACCATTAAGCTATTTAAGCCGCAGCAAATTGAGAACGTCCTTTTACCCTTCCGGATTTCATCATTCCCTCATAGTGGCGCATCAGTAGATAGCTCTCGATCTGCTGGAGCGTATCGAGGATAACACCCACCATGATCAAAAGAGAAGTACCACCATAGAACTGAGCAAAATTCTGGCTTACACCTAACAACACTGCAAAAGCAGGAAGTATCGCTACTAAAGCCAGGAACAACGCGCCAGGGAAAGTAATCCTGGATAATACTGTATCAATAAACTCAGAGGTTTGTTTTCCGGGCTTCACACCAGGAATAAAACCGCCGTTTCTTTTCAGGTTATCTGCAATATCGTTCGCATTGATCGTGATCGCAGTATAGAAAAACGTAAAGATCAGGATCATAATGGCGAACAAAGTATTGTATTGCCATGAATAAGGATCCGAGAACGTCGAACCGATATATGCGGATACATCCGAGTCTCTCCATAAACCAGCCAGCAACACAGGAATGAACATCAACGCCTGAGCAAAGATGATCGGCATAACGCCAGCTGAATTCATCTTCAGCGGAATGAAATCGCGCTTGCCTCCGTAAAGTTTGTTGCCTATGACCTGCTTGGCATACTGAATAGGAATCCTGCGTGTAGCCTGGGTAAGCATGATCACGCCCATGACGATAGTAAACAATACGATCAATTCAATGATGAAAAGCAACGCTCCGTTCATACCGCGGTTGTTGACAGCTTCGTCATAAAGAGCCAGCGGTAATCTGGAGATGATACCGATCATGATCAGCACGGAAATACCGTTACCTATTCCCTTGTCAGTGATGCGCTCACCGAGCCACATACAGAACATGGTCCCGGCGATAAGAACGGTGATAGCTGAGAAGAAGAAGAAAAATCCAGGTTGGATAATGGCGCCCGCATCGATGGTTCCGCGGATATATGCATACGACTGAAAACCGGTGATGAAGATGGTCAGAACACGGGTCATCTGGTTCAAACGCTTCCTCCCGGAATCGCCTTCCTTCTGAAGCTTCTGAAAATACGGAACAGCGAAAGTCAGCAATTGCACAATGATAGATGCGGATATGTAGGGCATGATACCCAACGCAAAGATCGAAGCGCGGCTGAACGAGCCTCCCAGGAATGTATTCAGCAATCCAAGAATACCTTCGGTGGCACCAGCACCTGACAGAGTCGGATGGTTCGGATCAATACCGGGGATCACGATGAATGATCCGAGACGGAAGATGATCAGAAATCCAATGGTGTTCAGGATGCGGACCCGGAGATCTTCAATGGAAAAAATGTTTCGTATGGTCTGAAAGAACCGCTTCATTATTTCACTGTTGTAGCTGTGCCCCCTGCCTTTTCGATTGCCTTTGCAGCCGTTTCTGAAAAAGCGTGAGCTTCAACGCTGATTTTTGACTTCAACTCTCCTCTTCCCAAGACTTTAACTTTGTCGTTTTTGCCAACAACACCGTTCGCTACCAGCACCTGAAGGCTGAGGTTAGTATCCTTTGTCTTCTCGGCCAGGCCTTCCAACACATCCAGGTTAAGACCTTTGTAATAGATCTTGTTGTTATTCTTGAAACCGAATTTCGGAACACGGCGCTGAAGGGGCATCTGACCACCCTCGAATCCGAGTTTGCTTTTGTAGCCGGAGCGCGACTGAGCACCTTTGTGTCCGCGGCCTGCTGTAGATCCGCCCGACCCTTGTCCACGACCCAATCGCTTGTTGCTTTTTACCGACCCCTCTGCAGGTTTTAATGTATGCAGCTTCATTTTAAAGTTCTTTTACAGTGATCAGGTGATTTACTTTCTTAATCATACCAGCGATCTGTGGAGTCAACTCCACCTCTACCGATCTGTTGATCTTGCCCAGACCCAATGCCTTGATAGTACGCTGTTGGGTATCAGGTCTCTTGATCGTGCTTCTCTTTTGTGTTATCTGAACTTTCGCCATGTCTCTTAGCCGTTAAATACTTTGGACAATGCAACACCTCTGTTCTTAGCTATGCTGAATGCATCACGCATAGTTGTCAAAGCCCTGAATGTAGCTTTCACAACGTTGTGCGGGTTGGACGATCCTTTGGATTTCGCCAACACGTTGTGCACTCCGGCGCTTTCAAGCACAGCGCGCATCGCACCACCTGCAATTACACCAGTACCTGGTGAAGCTGGCTTCAACAAAACGAAACCACCTCCAAACTTTCCAATGGATTCGTGGGGAACAGTCCCTTTGATGATCGGAACTTTCACCAGATGCTTTTTCGCATCATCGATGCCTTTGGTTATGGCGTCAGTTACTTCATTGGCCTTACCAAGACCATAGCCAACCACGCCATTGCCATCGCCAACAACCACGATAGCTGCGAAGCTGAAACGGCGACCACCTTTTACAACTTTGGCAACGCGTTCAATGGCAACGACTTTTTCTTTCAAGTCGATTTCACTGGCTTTTACTGTGCTGATATTGCTTACAGACATATTTTAAATTTCTTAGAATTTTAAACCACCTTCTCTGGCTCCTTCAGCAAAAGCTTTGATGTTGCCATGATACAGATACCCGTTGCGATCAAATACTATTGACTGGATTCCGGATGCAACGGCTTTCTCCGCCAGTTTTTTACCTACAGTCTTGGAGTTCTCCATGTTGACGGCCTTCTTGCCAAGCTCCAGGCTCGATGCCGCAGCGAGAGTCACTCCTTTAACATCATCAATGATCTGCGCGTAAATGCCTGTGTTGCTTCTGAACACGGATAATCTGGGCCTGTCAGTCGTTCCGCTGAGTTTCTTGCGGACACCCATCTTAATTCTTTCACGTCTTTCTCTGTTCTTGCCTGCCATATTTTTCTATATGATGCTTTGATCTTTATTATGAACCGGATAGCCGGCTTATTTAGCAGCCGCCTTTCCAGCTTTTCTGCGTACGTATTCACCAGTGAAGCGAATACCTTTTCCTTTATAAGGCTCAACCTTCCGCAGCGATTTGATCTTAGCCGCGATCTGGCCGATAAGTTGCTTATCTGAACCTTCCAGTACAATAGTCGGATTGCCTCCTTTTTCCTGGAACGCTGTTACCTTAACTTCCGAGGGAACCGCTACAAAGACATTGTGAGAATACCCAAGGCTCAACTCGAGCACGTTAGATTGAGCATTGGCTTTATAACCCACCCCAACAAGTTCCATCTGCGCCTTGTAGCCTTTGGAAACTCCTTCAACCATGTTGGCGATAAGCGCGCGATAAAGTCCGTGCATCGCCTTGTGGCGCTTTTGTTCTGTCGGCCTTTGAACCGTCACAGAGCCATTTTCATTATTTATTACAAAATCAGGCTCAATAGACTGATGTAGTTCTCCCTTCGGTCCTTTCACGCTTACGAGATTCTTCTCTTTGGAGAAGTTGAAAGTTACTCCTGAAGGAATTGTTATCGGTTGTTTACCTATCCGTGACATTGCCTTTTCGAATTAATAGACGTAACACAAAACTTCACCACCTACATTGAGCGTGCGGGCTTCCTTATCGGTGATAACACCTCTCGAAGTCGACAGGATCGCCACACCCAAACCATTCAATACACGGGGCATTGCGGCAGCGTTCGTATACTGGCGCAAACCAGGAGTACTGATGCGTTCAAGCCTGGTGATGGCCGATTCGCGTGTCTCTGGATTGTACTTGAGGGCAATCTTTATTTTACCCTGATGATTTTCAGTTTCCTCAAACTTATAGTTGAGGATATAACCTTTGTCGAACAATACCTTGGTTATCTCCTTCTTTAAATTCGAAGCAGGAATCTCCACGACACGGTGGTTGGCCTTAATGGCGTTCCGCAACCGGGTTAAATAGTCTGCTATGGGATCAGTCATTTTCTTATTTTCTTATTAATAAGCAAGCCCGCGTTTTAAAAACCGGGCTGCAAAGATATTGAACAATTTTAATTATTCAAACTGTTACCTGGTTTCGACACCCTGAAGGTGGCGACCTTGATACTCAGCAACCAATATTTTTCTGCTTGTGAAGCCCCACTGTGTGGCTTCGGCTTGTGGTTTTTACCGGCATGAAGCTCGCGACCCGAGCCCTTTGCCTTTCGCCACTTACCAGCTGGCCTTCGTCAGGCCGGGGATCTTTCCATCAGCTGCCATCTGGCGGAACACGTTACGGCAAACGCCGAACTTTCGCAGATAGCCTCTGGGGCGGCCAGTCAGCTTGCAGCGGTTCTTCAAACGAACCGGGGAAGCGTTGCGAGGAAGCTTATCCAGTGCCAGATAGTCACCGGCTTCCTTCAAGGCCTTCCGCTTGGCTGCGTGCGTAGTTACCAACTTTTCTCTTTTCGCCTGCCTGGCGATTACAGATAATTTAGCCATGCTATTCTTTAATTATTCTTATTTGAGAACGGCATCCCGAATTGTTTCAGGAGCTCGTAACTTTCTTCGTCAGTCTTGGCGGTGGTCACAAAAGTGATATCCATACCGCTGATCTTATTTACCTTGTCAATTGATATCTCGGGGAAGATGATCTGTTCCTTGACGCCGAGCGTATAGTTTCCGCGTCCATCAAAACCTTTTGCGCTCACGCCGCGGAAGTCGCGGACACGCGGAAGGGCCACATTAACCAGACGGTCAAGAAACTCGAACATTCTGTCGCCACGCAGGGTGACCCTCACCCCGATAGGCATGTTCTCGCGCAACTTGAAGTTTGAAATCGCTTTCTTAGACTTCGTAGCCACAGCCTTCTGACCGGTAATGCTGGTGATCTCCTCAACAGCCACATCGATCAGTTTCTTGTCGGTTACCGCTACACCCATACCCTTGTTGATACAGATCTTTTCGATCTTGGGTACTTCCATAACGGATTTATAGCTGAACTTTTCCTTTAAAGCAGGGACAATTTCCTTGGTGTATTTGTCCTTTAATCTCGGCGTTGCCATTATTTAATAATTTCTCCGGTTTTCTTTGAATACCTCTGAAGCTTGCCCTTGTCATTAAGCTTCCTTCCTACACGTGTGGGTTTGCCACTGGCAGGGTCAATCAGCATCAGATTGCTGACATGGATAAATGACTCTACTTTCGTAATTCCTCCTTCGGGCTTTCCGGCGGAAGGCTTCGTATGCTTGGTCATCATGTTCACGCCTTCTACGAGAGCGCGTCCCTTCTCCCGGTTCACTTCCAGGACTTTACCTTCCTTGCCTCTGTCATCACCGGCGAGGACCTTAACGGTGTCGCCTCTGCGGATATGCAATTTCGGCTGTTGTTTTGTTTTCTTCTCCATGGCTTAAATTACTTCGGGTGCCAGTGATACGATCTTCATGAACTGTTTTTCTCTCAACTCGCGGGCTACGGGACCGAAAATACGGGTGCCGCGTGGTTCGTCCTGTGCGTTCAACAACACAGCAGCGTTATCTTCAAAGCGGATGTACGATCCGTCTTTTCTTCTTACTTCCTTACGGGTCCTGACGATCACAGCCCTGGAAACAGTTCCTTTTTTCACCTGGCTCGTCGGCAGAGCAGACTTAACAGTCACAACAATTTTATCACCTACCGAAGCGGATCCTTTGCGGGTTCCACCCAGTACGTGCATACAAAGAACTTCCTTTGCTCCGCTGTTATCGGCTACGGTAAGTCTGGATTCGGTACGTATCATGGCGCTTTATACTTAACTCTTAATTTCTATTTCTACTGCCTGCTTATGGTTACTGCAGTACCAGGCTACTACTGCGAGCGTTGCGTAAGGCACATCAACACATCAGCACCTTAACACATCAACACATCATTACTTCGCCTTCTCGACGATCTCGATCAGTCTCCAGCGCTTGTCTTTGCTGATGGGACGCGTTTCCATTATTCTGACGGTATCGCCGATACCCGCTGTATTAGCTTCGTCGTGAGCTTTGAACTTGGTGGTTCTGTTCACAAACTTTCCGTAGATCGGATGTTTTACTTTTCTGTCAACAGCAACAGTGATGGTCTTCTGCATCTTATTGCTGACAACCTTTCCGACTCTTTCTTTTCTCTCGTTCCTTTCCATAGGAATTATTTTTGAAGTTCTTTTGCTCTCAGTTGAGTATTCAACCGCGCGATCAGTTTGCGTGTTTGATTGATCCGCATGGGGTTTTCTATAGAAGAAATCTTGTGAGCAAACTGGATTTTGCGCAAAGCTTCCCGTTCAGTCGCGATCTTGTCTTTCAGTTCAGCGACGCTAAGGTTCTTGATATCGGAATTTTTCATGCTTTGGTAGTTGTCTCTACGTAATCTCTTCTAACAGTAAATTTCGTCTTGATGGGCAACTTGCCATCCGCAAGGGCCAACGCCTCTTTTGCCGTCGCCATATTCACACCACCAGCTTCAAAAAGGATAGTACCCGGCTTTATTACAGCTACCCAATATTCAGGAGCTCCCTTGCCTTTACCCATACGAACTTCAGCAGGTTTACGTGTAATCGGTTTGTCAGGGAAAATCCGGATCCATACCTGGCCTTCGCGTTTCATAGCACGCGTTACTGCGATACGGGCTGCTTCCAACTGGCGGGCAGTGATCCATCCACCTTCCAAAGCCTTTATGGCAAAAGACCCGAATGCGATGGAGTGTCCCCGTGTGGCCATGCCTTTCACGCGGCCCTTCTGCATTTTTCTGAATTTGGTTCTTTTCGGCTGTAACATCGTTACCTGACTTTATATCGTTTCGCTTCTAATTATTATCCGTTTCTTCTTCCGCCGCGGTCGCCACCACGATCGCCTCCACGTCTCGGACCACCGCCTCCGCCGCCTTCTCTCCTGCGACCTCCACGGTCACCACCGCGATCGCGAGGACCGGCGGAACCCTGGCCTTGTGGCGCGTTGCTTACCACTCCAATGTTCGGCGACAGATCGCGCTTGCCATAGATCTCACCTTTGAAGATCCAAACTTTGATGCCGATCTTACCGTACACAGTCTGTGCTTCAGAAATCGCATAGTCAATATCAGCTCGCAGTGTATGCAGCGGAATACGTCCTTCCTTGTATTGTTCGGTGCGGGCCATGTCGGCTCCAGCCAAACGTCCAGACACCTTTATCTTGATACCTTCAGCACCAACGCGCATCGCAGAGGCAATCGCCTGTTTCATTGCGCGCTTGTATGAGATACGGGCCTCGATCTGTTGTGCGATGGATTCACCAACCAACTTGGCATCGAGTTCGGGACGTTTGATCTCGAATATATTGATCTGCACATCCTTGCCTGTGATCTTCTTTAATTCTTCCTTGATCTTGTCGACTTCATTGCCACCTTTTCCTATCACGACGCCGGGACGAGCTGTGTGAATGGTAAGAGTGATGCGCTTCAGCGTTCTCTCGATGACAACCTTCGCTATACCACCTTTGGGAATACGGGCCTGCACGTATTCACGGATCTTATGATCTTCAACAAGTTTTTCTGAGAAAGTGTTGCCGCCGTACCAGTTGGAATCCCAACCGCGGACTACACCTAATCTGAATCCAACAGGATTAATTTTTTGTCCCATTTATTTATTCCTTAGTTTCTTTTTCTTCAACATTAGCATCGACGCCGTTAGTTTGTCTCAGGCTGTCGATAACGAGGGTAACATGGTTTGAACGCTTGCGGATGCGGTGAGCCCTGCCCTGCGGAGCGGGTCTGAGTCTTTTCAAAACACGACCACCATCAACCCAGATGTCTTTCACGAACAGATCAGCCTCTTCGAGCTTCTGATCCTGGTTCTTAATTCCCCAATTGGAGATCGCTGACAACAGAAGCTTCTCGAGGTTGTTTGCTCCAACCTTGGGCTCGTGCTTCAGAATGTTCAGCGCCTTGTTCACGCGCTCACCTCTGATCAGGTCTGCCACAAGTCTCATCTTGCGCGGCGAAGAAGGGATGTTGCTCAGCTTGGCAACAACAGGACCGGTCTTGGCGGCCTCTTTTCGTGCATCGCGTCTTTCTCTTTTAACAACAGACCTCTTGGTCTTTCTCGCTGTATCTTCCATGATTACTTAGCGTTATCTTTCTTATTACCTGAATGACCGCGGAAAGTACGGGTAGGCGCGAACTCACCGAGCTTGTGGCCGACCATATTTTCCGTTACATACACGGGAATAAACTTGTTTCCATTGTGAACTGCGAAAGTGTGACTGATCATTTCAGGCGTCACTGTTGATCTCCTTGACCATGTCTTGATCACAGATTTTTTTCCTGACTTCTCTGCAGCCTCAACTTTCTTAAGGAGGCGGAAGTCAGCGTACGGTCCTTTCTTAATCGAACGTCCCATTATTTTTTCCTCTTAGATATTATTAGACGATCTGAATACTTCTTCGGGTGACGGGTCTTCTTTCCTTTAGCGTAAACGCCATTTCTGGATCTCGGATGACCTCCGGAAGCCCTTCCTTCACCACCACCCATCGGGTGATCCACTGGGTTCATGGCAACTGCACGTGTTCTTGGACGGATGCCTCTCCAGCGGCTACGACCTGCCTTACCTACACTTTCGTTCATGTGGTCAGGGTTGGATGCCGCACCGATAGTAGCCATGCATACATCAAGCACATTGCGCATTTCACCAGAAGGCATTTTCAGCGTTGCAAATCCGCCTTCACGGGCAAGCAATTGTACAAATGACCCTGCACTGCGAGCGATGGCGCCGCCTTTGCCAGGTTTCATCTCCACGTTATGAACAATGGTACCCAAAGGAATCTTAGCGAGGGGAAGCGCATTTCCTACCTCAGGAGCCACGTCAGCACCTGATACGATCTGCTGGCCAACCTGCAATCCCTGAGGAGCTACGATGTACGATTTCGCTCCATCTACATAGTATAGCAATGCTATGCGCGCAGAACGGGTAGGATCATATTCAATTGATTTCACGGTAGCAGGAACGCCAAATTTGTTCCTCTTGAAATCTATGTCGCGCAGCTTTTGCTTGTGACCTCCGCCGATGTAGCGCATGGTCATTCTTCCATTGCTGTTTCTTCCGCCGGATTTCTTCACCGTTGTCACCAATGACTTCTCGGGCTTGCTCGCCGTGATGTCATCGAATGAAGGAGCCATCCTGTGTCTGGTTCCCGGAGTTACCGGTTTTAGTTTCTTCAACGCCATTGTTCAGAAATTAAACTTGTATTATACGTTGCTATAAAAATCTATTACTTCACCTTCAGCCAATGTTACAATGGCTTTCTTGTAATTCGGTCTGCGACCCGCTAAAACACCAGCCTTGGTGTAACGCGTTTTTAATTTGCCCATCACATTCATGGTGTTGACCTTCTCAACGTTAACACCATACTGTTTTTCTACCGCGTTCTTGATCTCAACCTTGTTGGCATCGGCATCAACGATAAAACCGTACTTGCCTTTTTCATTGAGGGCAGAAACCTTCTCGGTAACCAATGGCTTCTTCAGGACACTCATTATTCTTTATTTAATAAGGTTTCAATTTTCGTAATGGCGCTTTCAACAAAGATGACGTTGTCTGCATGCATCAGATCATAAGTATTGATCTGGTCGGCTGTAGTTACCTTTGCGTTCCGGATGTTTCTTCCGGACAACACGACATTCTTATTCAGTTCAGGGAGGATCAGAAGAGTTTTCTTATCGGACAGAGAGAGCGCGTTGAGCAGGTTTACATACTGCTTGGTCTTCGCATTCTCGAATGAAAAATCCTCGAGTACAGCGATTGAGTTATCCTTTGCTTTGTAAGAGAGCGCTGATCTGCGCGCGAGATCCTTCACCTTCTTGTTAAGCTTGAAAGAATAATCACGGGGAACAGGTCCGAATACCCGTCCGCCACCTTTGAACTGCGGGTTCTTGATGTTACCCGCACGCGCTCCACCAGTTCCTTTTTGTTTCTTTAATTTCTTGGATGAACCGGAGATCTCATTGCGCTGCTTGGACTTATGCGTGCCCTGACGCTGATTGGCCAGGATACTTTTAACGTCGAGATAGATCGCATGATCATTCGGTTCGATTCCGAATACGCTATCAGAAAGATTGACTTTCTTAGTGGTTTGTTCACCACTGGATTTTAATACTGCTACTTCCATTATTTCTGAAGAATTACAGTTGAATTTTTTGGACCAGGAACTGAGCCACTGACAACGATCAGATTCTGATCGGCAAGGATCTTCACCACTTGAAGGTTAGTGACCTTTACGCGGTCGTTACCCATACGGCCCGCGAGGCGTTTACCTTTGATAACACGTGAAGCAAAGGAAGCATTACCCATGGAGCCGGGAGCTCTGAGACGGTTATGCTGACCGTGGGTTTGACCTCCGACACCACTGAATCCGTGGCGCTTTACAACACCCTGGAATCCGCGGCCCTTTGAAATGCCAACAGCGTCGAGGAAATCACCTTCAACAAAAACATCCCCAACGCGGATCTCTCTGCCAAGCTCGGCGACACCGTCAAACTCCGCCCTGAAATCGCGAAACTCTGCAACTTTAGCTTTTGCCGTGGTGCCCGCTTTTTTGAAATGACCTAAAAGCGCTTTGGGAGTATTTTTTTCTTTCTTCTCACCAAAAGCCAGCTGAACAGAGCGGTATCCGTCAGTCTCTACGTTTTTTACTTGGGTGACGACGCACGGACCGGCTTCGATCACTGTGCACGCGATATTCTCACCCTGGGGGCCGAATACACTCGTCATTCCAACTTTTCTTCCTATAATGCCAGGCATTGTCTTACCTATTTATGCTTGTTTTTCAGGATTTTGCGCCTTCGTAGCGCAAAAAGGACTGCAAAGATAGGAACTAAAGATTAGTTAGCAAATTCGGGTTTCAAAAATTTCCTGAAATCAGAAGGGGTCGACAATTTTGTAAGCATGAGACAAAAGCTGTCGCCTTACAACGGATCACGCGGCTCCCTAAAGGCCGGGCAGCAAGCTGTAAATCAACGACCTGGAAGCATATGACCATCCGGTGGACTTTCCTCCTTCTCTTTCTTCTCTTGCTCTTCGCGTTGAACCTCTCCCTGGGAAGTGTAAGAATCCCCCTGCCGGAAATCGCGAAGATAATCTTCACGGGTGAAGCTTCACAAAAAGTGTGGACAGACATCATCTGGGATTTCAGAATGACAAAAGCCCTGACATGCGTGTTGGCTGGCAGCGCCCTTGCCGCCGCCGGGTTGCAGATGCAAACGCTTTTTCGCAATGCATTGGCAGGGCCTGATGTCCTGGGTCTGAGTTCAGGCGCCAGCCTAGCCGTAGCGTTGCTGTTCATGACGCCGTGGTCCGGCTTTGGTTTTCTGTCCACCCCGCATCCTCTGCTGCTGTCAATGGCTGCAACTGTCGGTTGTGTCGGAGTCCTCATAGTGATGCTTGTCGTGGCGCGAAAGCTCGACGATCATGTTTCCCTTCTCATTGTTGGCCTCATGGTCGGAGCAGCGACAGCTTCGATTGTAAGCGTGCTTCAATACCTGAGCAAAGCGGAAGAAATGCAGGTCTATATAATATGGACTTTCGGAAGCCTCGGCGGATTGGATTGGCTGGAAATCAAAATTCTCACGCTCGCGCTCATCGCTGGTTCCTCTCTCGCCTTTTCTCAGGTGAAATCGTTAAACTTATGGCTGCTTGGCGATAACTACGCGATGAGCATGGGAATACGTGTAAAACGGGCGCGGTTTATATTTATTCTCTCGGCGTCAATTTTAACAGGTGCCGTCACAGCCTTTTGCGGACCGATCGCTTTCGTGGGTCTGGCCGTCCCGCATCTGACTCGATTGGTCATCTCCACTCACAACCATAAGATCTTGCTGCCGGCTGTTCTTGCTGGTGGCGCGGCTCTGCTTCTTCTCTGTGATATTCTCGCGCATCTCCCGGGAAGCACCTATGTTCTTCCTATCAATGCTCTCACCGCCTTGATCGGTGCGCCAGTTGTCATCTGGATCATTGTAAAAAATAAACGGCTGCGTATCTGATGAATATTCAACGTCCATATCTCAGTACGGCAGACTTATCCGTTGGGTACAGAAGAGCGAGTCTTGAAAACAGATTGTTTGAAGATCTGAACGTCGCCCTGCGCGGTGGGGAAATGATTTGTTTCATGGGCCCTAACGGCGCGGGCAAATCTTCGTTGCTTCGGACGCTTGCGGGTTTGCAGCAACCCCTTGCGGGGAAGGTAAACTTGCACGCTGGCTCGCCGACGGAAAACATCTCGCATCAGATCGCGGTTGTCCTTACCGACCGGATCAACGCCGCTAACCTGACAGTGGAAGACATCCTGAATTTTGGGCGGTATCCATACCTCGGTTGGAGCATACACCTGAACCACGAGGATAAAAGGATTATCCAACGCTCAGTCGAGCAGGTGCAGGTCGGCCCTTTGTTGAAAAAACGATTGTATGAGCTGAGCGACGGGCAGCTGCAGATGGTGATGATCGCTCGTGCGCTTGCGCAGGATACACCTACCATCTTGCTGGATGAGCCGACAGCGCATCTGGATTTGAACAATCGGCTTGAAATCATGAATCTGCTTCGGCAGCTCTCGCGCTCTATGGGAAAGGCAATTCTGCTGGCCACCCACGAGCTGGACCTGGCGCTGCAGACCGCTGACCTTATCTGGTTGACGGGTAATAAACGCAATATCATATCGGGGTTGCCGGAAGATCTTGTGCTAAACGGCATATTTGACGAGATCTTCCGCTTTAAAGGTTTTGATCTTCAAACCGGGAAAGTCGTTCACGATGCTTTCAGAAACAAAGCCATCGATCTCCGCGGCGAAGGTCCTGCCTATCTCTGGACGAAGAATGCACTGGAAAGAAATGGATATACCGTGGTGCGCGATGAGTCGGCGGAAATTTCCATAACCCTGGTTCAGGAATTGCCAAAATCAAAATGGCTCATAAAAAAAAACAACTCTGTAACGGAAGCCGATTCGCTTGAAAAATTAATGAATTCGCTCTAGCAATCGTTTGCAGTAAACCCTCGTATGTTTTTTGCGGTTTTTCAAACATCTGCCTTGGCACGGGTTTGTTACTTTGCACCTTATTATTTTAATATCTTTCGTACGAACCACTCATCCTCATGTATAATACCTCAGAACTTTTCCCCTATCAGTTTGATTCGAAATACTCCAAACCCGTGGCTTACTTCTCAATGGAATTCGCCGTGGACCAACCACTGAAAAGTTACAGTGGCGGTTTGGGTTTCCTCGCCGGCTCGCATCTTCGCAGCGCGTACGAACTTAAACAAAACCTTATCGGAATCGGAATCCTTTGGAAGAAGGGTTACTACGACCAGGAGCGCAATCAGGACCAGACTCTCAGAGTCAATTTTCGCGACAAGGAATATTTTTTCCTCACGGATACGAAAATAGTTTTTCCGATTACGATCCACGGCGCGAAGGTGTATGTTAAGGCATACCTCCTGAAACCGGAAGTATTTAACACAGTTCCTCTCTTCCTGATCAGCACCGATATCCCCGAAAACGACTACCTCGCGCAGACGATAAGTCATCGCTTGTATGATCCGAATGAAACCACGCGGATCGCACAATCAATCCTGCTTGGAGCAGGTGGTGCGAAACTTCTCGACGTGCTTCAGCGCGAGACCGAGATCTATCACATGAATGAAGGGCATGCGCTTCCTCTTTGTTTCTATCTCCTTGACAAATACAAGGACATCAATGAAGTCAAGAAACGCGTGGTGTTCACAACGCATACTCCCGAGAAAGCAGGCAACGAAGAGCATAGTGTCCCACTGTTGAACAACATGAGCTTCTTCAACGGTCTGACTACACGCCAGGTTGAAGAGCACGTGGCACCGGAGAATGGCATTTTAAACTATACGCTTACGGCGTTGCGCATGGCAAAGGTCGCCAATGGCGTGTCGCAGCTGCACGGTGAAGTTTCGCGTCGCATGTGGCAGGGCTACAAAGGGATTTGCGACATAACTGCAATCACGAACGCACAAAACAAAACATACTGGCACGATGCCGAACTGGATGAGGCATTGGCAAACAATGACGATCAGCGCCTTGTGAAGCGCAAAAAGGATCTGAAGAACAAACTCTTTAAAACTGTTGCCAATCAGACTGGAAAATTGTTCAATGAAAACGTTCTGACCATCGTGTGGGCAAGACGGTTCGCGGCCTACAAGCGCGCCAACCTCATCATGTCTGACTTCAACCGATTCTTAAAAATTGCCACGAACAAGAAATATCCTGTACAAATCATATGGGCCGGAAAGCCATATCCTGAGGACTTCGGCGCAATCAATATCTTTAACGAGATCTATTGGAAGACAAAAGATCTGCCGAACTGCACAGTCGTGACCGGGTACGAGCTTTGGTTGTCAGCCCACCTGAAGAAAGGTTCAGATCTATGGCTTAACAATCCAAAATTGTATCATGAAGCCTCCGGCACTTCCGGTATGACTGCTGCAATGAACGCGTCTATTAATCTGTCAATCCCGGATGGATGGGTGCCTGAATTTGCGCAACACAAACAGAACGCTTTCATAATAGACACAGCCGCCGACAATCTTCCGGCGGACGAGCGCGACAGAATAGAAGCGCAGAATCTCCTGAACCTTCTTGAGTACGAGATCATTCCTATGTACTATGAAAAACCTGAAGAGTGGGTGAAGATCATGAAGAATAGTATGCGCGACGTGGTTCCGTACTTCGATGCCGGACGCATGGCCGACGAATATTATGAGAAACTTTATCATCACAACGCCTCTGAATCCGAGGCGATAGTGCCCGACAGCAACCAATTTGCCGCTTAGCACTTAAGCACTCCAACCCCCAACCTAAAAGAGCACTGATCTCTTTTCGGTTGGGGGTTTCTTTTTAACTTGATTCCTGAACTGCAAAAGTTTATGAAACAAGTAGTAATCATTGGCAATGGAGTCGCAGGAATTACGGCAGCCCGGCATATCCGAAAACTGAGCAAGAACGGGATTACCGTCATCTCTTCTGAAACTCCCTACTTCTACTCCCGAACCGCGCTCATGTACGTATACATGGGGCAGCTCAAATTTGAACATACGAAGCCGTACGAGGACTGGTTCTGGAAAAAAAACAACATCAATCTCCTGTTTGACCACGCCGTAAATCTCGATGCAAACAATAAAACGGTACACCTGAACTCAGGCCGTGCTATCAGCTACGACGAACTCATCATCGCCTCGGGCTCACGATCAAACATGCCAGGTGTTCGTGGAGAGGGAAGTCACGGTGTGCAGGCGCTGTATGGCTATCAGGATCTGGAAAGAATGGAGGTCAATACCCGCGGTGTCAGGAAGGCAGTGGTCATCGGCGGAGGCCTCATTGGAGTCGAGATGGCCGAGATGCTGCACACGCGGAAGATTCCAGTCACGATACTCATCAGAGAAGATGCCTTTTGGAGCAACGTCCTGCCTCTCCCTGAAGCTCAAATGATCAGCAGACACATCAGCTCGCACGGCATCGAACTACGGCACAATCAGGAGTTGGATGAGATCCTCGCCGACGATAATGGAAAGCTTGTGGGAGTACGCACGAAGGATGGAACTCACATCGAATGTGATTTTGCTGGCATCGCGATTGGCGTTCATCCCAATGTAGCATGGTTGAACGGTTCCGGTGTTCAGGTTAAAAAAGGTGTACTCGTCAATGAGTTTCTCGAAACGAGTATTCCTGGTGTTTACGCTATAGGTGATTGTGTTGAACGCACCTATTCGCTGGCGGGCAGGAAAAATATTGAACAGGTGTGGTACACGGCACGTATGATGGGTGAGGTTGTCGCACAAACCATTTGTGGTCGGCCATGCAAATATGAACCCGGCCCGTGGTTTAACTCCGCCAAATTCTTTGACATAGAATATCAGACGTATGGAAACGTCCCAAACATTATTAATGAAAACCACGGCGACTTGTATTGGGAACATCCGTCCGGAAAGAAGGCTGTTCACCTGGTATGGAATAAACACGACGATGTTTTCGCCGGTGTCAATGCGTTCGGTATAAGACTCAGGCATGAGCGATTTGATCTCTGGCTACGGGAAAAAAAATCAATCGGATATGTAATAGATCACATGAGGGAGGCCAATTTCGATCCTGAGTTTTCCAAGAGACACGAGGGTGATATCGACAAGAATTTTAAAAAGCGGATTGCAACACCCGCATAACACACGAAAGCTTCACACGACATGATGCGTACAATTCAGATAACGGGATTAATCATCTTTATCATCGCTTTCATTTTTTTCAACGCGGTCACGTTTTGGGCGGACTACAAACTTGACAGCGAAACGGTTCGAAAAAAGATTGATGACAAGCAAAAGGCATCGCTTTTCCTTCAGCATGCGTCTTTCATGACGGGGAAAACTTATCCTAATTCATTCGCTTTTGTTTCGGCCCTGGACTCCGTTTTTAAATCCGCTAACAGAAAACAGCTCCAACGATATGGAATCACAGATGAGGACATCAGCATGATCATTGAAAGGGCCGAAAAAAGCAACAAGCTGATCACACCCACACTCGACTCGATTTTTCGGACATCGAATGAAGTAGGAGCGTTCAAGAACAAGGCTTTCCGCGAGTACTCCGGCTTCTCCGGGGAAGAAGAATTCGAATCTCCGGAGGAATTGAAAGCACGGTTGAAAGAAGTCGCGACGAAAGTCGAAGACTACGGAGTCATAAGTAAGGTGGGCTTCGACAGATACGCGATCAAAGATTTGAAGTACAACCTGACCAAAGCCGCGGCACAGGGTCCCGTGAAAAGCAATCCGCCACTTTTTCTGTTCCTGACTTTCGGCCTGGCGATTATTGGGGCACTCCTGTACATACTGCCGAAAACGAGGCAGGAGGTGGGAAGCAAAACATACCGGATCTATTTTAATCCAATGAAAAGCAAAGGATGGATCGGCGTGCTGACAGGAACGTGGTTGATCGTGTTTTATCTTGTGCTTTATTTCTTTCCCGAATACATGACTAATTGGGTCATCATGGTAGATCCGATAAGTGAGCGGATCAACGGAAATGAGGCAGGTAAATTTTTTCTGTACGGATTCATTTATACGCTGTGTATCCTGGTAATGGGAATCCGGTTCATAATCCATTACCGGGACAGCAAATACCATATTGTCCGCACCATCTCTGTCATGTTCTTTCAGACTGCGTTCGCCTTTCTGATCCCGGAAATTCTTATACGTCTGAACAGGCCTTACTACGATTTCAAAAACATCTGGCCTCTGGACTACAGTTTCTTCTTTGATTACCGGCTTTCACAGATGTTGGAAGAGGGGACGCTGGGTATCTTCATGCTCGGATGGGGCATTGCGCTGATCATTATTGGTGTGCCCGTTATGGTATACTTCTTTGGCAAGAGATGGTATTGCTCCTGGGTCTGCGGTTGCGGCGGGCTGGCTGAAACGTTCGGAGATCCTTATCGTCAGCTTTCTCAAAAATCGCTGAAAGCCTGGAAGATTGAGCGCTGGATGGTTCACGGTGTTCTTGCCTTCGCAGTGATCATGACGATAGGAGTTCTTTATACCTGGTTTACCAGGTCCCCGCGCTTTCTTTTTATTGATACTTATTTTCTTCGCGACATTTACGGCGTCTACATCGGCGCGGTCTTCGCCGGTGTTGTAGGCACTGGCTTTTATCCGCTGATGGGTAACCGTGTATGGTGCCGCTATGGTTGTCCGCTCGCTGCTTACATCGGGCTGGTGCAGCGATTCAAGTCGCGGTTCCGGATTACAACCAACGGTGGTCAATGCATTTCATGCGGCAATTGCTCAACCTACTGTGAGATGGGAATCGATGTGCGGTGGTACGCGCAACGTGGACAGAACATCGTTCGGGCGTCGTGTGTAGGTTGCGGCGTATGTTCGTCTGTTTGTCCAAGAGGAGTGTTGAACCTCGAGGTTAAGGACGAAAAAGGTAGGTTTGGAGAACCGATATTGATCGGGAACAATCATATAGGAATACAGGATCAATAATGGCGCATCAACAGTCGCTCACTCCAATTATTCATGTCATCATTCCGGCCTTTAATGAGGAAATGAGCATTGGCAAAGTTATCTCAGAAATCCCGCGATCGCTTGTCAGCAAGATCGTCGTAGTAAACAACGCTTCTACTGACGCCACCGCCACGCACGCGCGTGAAGCCGGAGCTGTCGTCCTCGACGAGCCCGTGCGCGGCTATGGGAATGCGTGTTTGACCGGAATTGAATATTGCAAAAAGCAAGAACCACAACCTGATGTTGTGGTCTTCCTCGATGCTGATCACTCTGACTATCCGGAAGAAATGGTTGCGCTGGTAAAGCCCATACTCGCGCAGCAGTGTGACCTGGTAATTGGCTCCCGAAGCCTGGGGAGAAGACAGCCAGGATCGATGACTGTTCAACAGATCTTTGGGAACTGGCTGGCCACGTCCCTCCTTAAGCTGTTCTTCAACGCAAGGTTCACTGATCTCGGTCCCTTCCGCGCGATAAGGTTCTCATCGCTCCTGGCACTGAACATGCAGGACAGAAATTACGGGTGGACGGTTGAAATGCAGGTGAAAGCTGCCAGGCAAGGGCTGCGATTTGCCGAATTACCCGTGCGTTATCGCAAACGTATAGGGGTATCAAAAGTCTCTGGAACCGTTAAGGGAACAATTATGGCCGGGTACAAAATATTATATACATTGTTCAAACATATCTAAGCCGACCGGTTCATGAAATGGAATGGATAATCGCCATAGTATACATCCTAAGTCTGTTTTACCTTTTTGTCTTCAGCCTTGGTCAGCTTCATCTGACCCATATCTATCTCAAGAAAAAAAAGCAAGTAACACCAACTCCTCAGCCCGGCTTTGAGCCAGTCGTAACGATCCAGCTACCGGTTTACAATGAAAAATACGTCGTTGAAAGACTTATTGACGCAGTGGTGAAGATCAGGTACCCACGCGAGAAGCTTGAGATCCAGATCCTCG